>Ga0209092_10000595_pt1 | contig 35885 bp, 25 predicted proteins | sample FraStrMetagenome_FD_187446 | JGI IMG/M metagenome (GOLD analysis project Ga0209092, IMG submission 187446) | Marine eukaryotic phytoplankton communities from Arctic Ocean - Fram Strait ARC3M Metagenome (SPAdes) (version 2) | ecosystem: Environmental > Aquatic > Marine > Oceanic | place: Fram...
ATAGCATTTTTACCTCCACTCACATGTAGGTAAAGACTATGTTTTTGATCGTTCTTTTGTGCATGTTGTAATAAAGTCAAATTTGTTTCCTTTCCTGCTTCGTTAACTCCGTGCTCAGTATCGTCAACAAAGTAATCTCCAAATGTCTCGACTGTTATCTTCCCTGTTGGATTCTGAAATTTCATTCCTTTACAATTATCGTTCATTGCATTCGATATTGTGTTTAGAGTCGCCGAGCATGACTGACCACTCCACCCTATACCTTGTCCTGCTCCATATTTTGGAGTTTCTTCAGATCTTTGGACACAATATCCTGTTCTAAAATAAAGTGATTGATTATTCAAGATGTTACTCATAAATTTTCCGGACTCATCTGGGCTCCCCATTTTCTTATTCTCTAACGTTATCAATTCAGGTAATAATCTATCAAAACAACTTCGAGGACTGTATGGGTGTATGCAATAAAGTATTTTATGGATGTTCTGAATTCTACGCCATCAGCAACATTACCTGGTCAGAAAACGCCTTTTGAAATAGCCTTTGGGATCACACCTGATATATCGGCATTGGTCCAGTACGCTTTCCACGAACCAATATACTACCATTCTACAGAAGCAAGTTTTCCGAACACCAACGAGCAACCTGGGAGATGGTTAGGAGTAGCAAGAAACGTAGGAAATGCACTTACTTACTATGTGTTAACTCACAATAATACTGTGATTGCGCGAAGTGTACTTGGATCAGCATTGGATATTCTAAATCCAAATTTAAGAGTCTTGTTACCTTCCAATATTATGGGGGATGACGTAGATAGTGGAAATCCACCAGTCGTGCATGTTCCACATCCAGAAGAACAAAATGTGTATAAGTCACAGAATATACATCTGACGTGGGAAGATGACATCTATGACGTAGATACAGGATGGCAGAAAGTAGGATCCCAGTCGAATAGAAAAGAAATGATCCAATCTACGGTGGATATTATTGGAGATAAGCCAGCTCCTACAGTAGACCCATAAGACCTAATTGGATTCATATATGTGGAAACACATGATGACGTACCTCAGAAGGCTACCGTGACGAATTGGACGGATGAAGGGAAATTTATCATCAAGTTCGTAAATGGTGGTGAAGAATTGAAAGACTACAATGACCTAATAAATAGGTATAATCAAGAAATGTACGCTTTTCAGAAAATATTAGATCACAAGAAAAGTGGAAATTCTTGTATGATTAAAATTTTATGGGATAACGGAGAAATTACATGGGAGAAAATGAAATCCATCAAAGAAAGTGATCCTCTAACTCTGGCAAAATATTCGCATGAAAATCAGCTTTACAATTTAAATGGCTGGAAATGGACGAAGCGACATAAACAGAATCCAAACAAGTTAATAAGAATCCTGAGAATTTTCAAAGCGAAAACAATAAAAGCATTCAAGAAGTATAAATTTGGTGTTAGAATTCCAAGATCCGTTCCAGATGCACTGCGAATAGATAAAGGAAATGGAAATAACTTGTGGTTAGAAGCAATCAACGAAGAATTAGAAGAATTGATGAAGATGGATACCTTTATTTTTAAGGATAGTATCAAGGAGATACCACATGACAACCAGTTTATTCCAACACATCTGATATTCGATGCAAAGTACGATGGAAGAAGAAAAGCAAGATTAGTGGCAGGAGGAAATCACACAGAGGTAGACGCTATCGATACCTACTCTGGTGTAGTGTCTATAGAAACAGTAAGAATTCTATTCTTAATTGCAGACTTGTACTTCCTGGAGGTAATAGCAGCTGATATCAGCAATGCATACCTGTATGCCAAAACAAAAGAGAAAGTATACACGAAAATAGATTTTGGTAAGCTATCAGGGAAAGTACTGATAATAGATAAAGCACAGTACGGATTGAAAAGCTCAGCAGCTAGATTTCATGATATCTGTGCTGAAGTACTCACCAAACTAAGATTCCATCCAACATTGGCGGACTCCGACCTCTGGTTCAAAGACTGTGGAGAACACTACGAATATGTAACCGTCTATGTGGAAGATCTAATCATAGCGTCCAAGAATCCTATGCAGATAATAGAAGAGTTAAAGAAGGTTGGGAGTTTTAAACTAAAGGGTGTTGGCGTACCTGAGTATTATTTGGGAGGCAATATTGATAGATCTATGAAACCTGATAAGGATGGATGTAAAACGAAAATCTCGGCAAAGACATACATTGTAAATGTGTGTGAGAAAATCGAGAGGATGTTTGATACAAAATTAAGAAACTATTTCTCACCTTTGGAAGGAGGATACCATCCAGAGCTTGATACCTCCGAACTAGTAAGCGACGAAGACATCTCCAAATACAGAATGCTGATTAGATTGTTGAATTGGGCTGTTACTTTAGGCAGATTTGATGTGATGTTTGCAGCAGTGAAGGACATATGAAAACAATGTTGAGAGTGTTTGGTTATTTGAAGGGACATCAGAAAGGAACTTTGAAAGTACTTACATCTGAACCCGAATTTCCAGAAATAACGATGAAGGAACAAGAACGTCTAAAATTGCTGTATCCTGATGCGCATGAGAAAGTTCCATTGAAGTACCCTAAAGCGAAAGGAAAACCTGTGGTAACATGGCTCGAATGGGATGCAGACCATGCACACGATTTAGAGACGAGACGATCTGTAACGGGAGTATTATTTTATGTGAACAATACGTTGGTGAGATGGTATTATAAGAGACAACACACAGTGGAAACAAGCACATTTGGGAGTGAACTTACCGCTTTAAAAGTTGCTTTTGAAATTACTATTGAAATGAGATATAAGTTGAGAATTATGGGTGTTGAAGTGCGAGGACCAACAATTATGTTTGGAGATAATTTGTCAGTTGTAAATATTGGTCGCGCGGATTCAAGACTGAAGAAGAAACAGCATGCATGTTCATATAGGAGTACTGATTCACAAGAGCAGCTCAGAGAACAGAAGTGATGCACTTACCAAAGCATTGCCCCCTCATCTCATGTATAAGTTAATGCCTCCTTTGCTGTTTAATAAAGGATGAATATACAGTGTACAGTTTAGTGGAATGTCAATCGTGATATGATGAATTGACGTCACGAGAGATAATATGAAAGATAACGGTAAACTGCTTATTGAATGTATGTTATTTGGAGAGAGAGAGATTGAATCAACCTGATGACGTATGGTAAGATATGAAAAGATACACATGTATAAGAGAAATAAATGTATGATTCATATGACACATGTATTGGAAAACGGTAAACAATTTTACAACTTTATGTTCAACATTGGCGCCAATACATTTTGTGATAAGAACTAGTATTTATGTGAACTTGTATGAGTTTATATGAAATACAAACTGGTTTGTTTAATTCAAGAATAAGAAAATATAACACACAATTATTATATCAAACAGAAGTGCACGTCTACAGATATAATTCAACTTTAGATTATTTGAAGTGTTATCTATTTCTAATATTTTCAATCAAAAAGTCAAATTTCTTGAGCTTGAAGGTTACTCTGTTGTCTTATGTACGGACTTGTATCTAGAGTAAAACTAAGACAAGGTTGCAATGATGATAAATATGAGCTTATTTTACTTTTATATTTTTATTTAGAATTTAAAAATACATCACATGCTAAAATATTGGGTATGTTCTCCATCTGGTTGTTTCTGCCTTTGTCTACAAATACGCACAGTGCGATGTCCTGCTTCCTGTTATACTACTGTGTGTGTGTGAATAACGCGAAATGCTCCGAAAACTCCAATATCCGTGTGTTTGCGCTGCAGCCCTGAATCTTTGGGCCTAGTCTTGCCTTTTCCATAACACAGCAGATCCGATACTACTAGGTGCTCACAAGAGAACAAAGTTTCCTGTTTCCGCATTCACGTTCTTGGAACGATGGCTTTTATGGTCTGGATTGACTGTTTTGCTGATTATTGAAGTTAAGTTTGTAAGACATTTTGATGAACCCTTCACGCAAGATACAGATCTGTTGCGGGAGCCATGTAAAGGTGGATTCGATACATAAACTAAGTTCTTATTTTATCATGTTATTATTGGGCTATGGGCTCACTTGTATCGCGCGTCAATATACGTTGCAGTAATGATTATTATTACGCTTTTCTTTTGGGCTGCTGAAACATTTCACCTCTTTTTCTCGAAACTGGCATGATTTAAAAATTATTTCATTGAACTGCATATGTCACAAAATTCCATTTGCACGCAATCATCACTAAGCATTTTTATCACACAAAGCAAAGTACGGTCATCACTGAAAGTTTTGAACAGGTTCTTATGTTACGATAGTTCCACTTGAATGATTTTAATTTTTTCGTGTAGATTTTTGCGCTCTAATGAATGTAATTCTTAACAGGCAAACACACATTATGTTCATGAAGTATTTTTACCATTATTGTGAAGTTATGAGTTACTAATAAGAGTAACATTTTAGCTCTGGTCATGATGTATTCCTTAAATAGGAAATTAGTTAGCTTCGAATCAATCAACAAATGATTTATTTGCACTCTTTTACCTCAAATCAACTGGTAGACCCATCTTCTCCAAACGTTCTTCCAAGGCGCTTCTCTTCTTTTTACCCCATTTTTCTTCACCAGGTAAAATCTCTCCGAAAGTATTTCCTCCGGCTCTCTTCAGATCATCTGCATCAAGACCCCTAGTACGAATTTGTTTCTCCAACGCAGCAATGGTACGCTTCAAAAGGCGCTTTTCATTTCGACGATGACGAATTGCCATACGTTGATTGTAATTGAATAATTTGAACATTCCCTTATCTTGAATTAGGAGCGCATCCTGTTCTTCAGTATTTGGATACTTTCGCAATTGCCGTTTTGTGGCCTCGATAATAGATGTTAACACAGCTGCCTCATTGGCTGCCGAAATTGTACGTGAAAAGTCAAATTCTCGAAGCGGTTTTCCCCTTGTATCCTCAAGTGTTGTTTGCATCAATCTCAAATATTCCAACATCTCAATAGGATACCTATCAGCGTAACATGGAAAATCTACTGTGTCAGATCGGCCAGCCATATCCAAAAACGCCATTTTCTCTTCAGCTAATGGATCTAGATAATCTTCTACGGAACCATTGTTTTCTTTTGCCAAAGTCTCAGCTCTTTTTTGTGTTAAAGGAGCAATGGAGACAGTCACATCTACTGAATTGAAAGGGTTTCTTTCCAAGGCAAATCCGTATAATAAAAGAAGGTCTGCATTTGACTTTGGTCCATAGGATATATAAATCTGTTCCATTTTACGATACCCTCGATCAGCATACAATATAACTTCCTCTTCACCAGTCTTAATCAACCAGTCTCCTTCCTCCCTAGCATCAACGTAAGCACCCGAAAAGGGAGAATGATTGATCAAGTCAGCATATGGAACTAAAGCCAGTGCTTCCCCTTCTTTAAGGTTACGGAGACGAATGGCTCTTGAAAATAGCATCGTGAAAGCCCAAACCCAGTTCTCATGTGTGAATTTATCTCTGGGGAAACGATCAGGAAATCGAGTACATAAGCCGTTTTCGCCACCGAGTAAGTCATCATACTCCCTTTTAAGTTTATTTTGCAAACTTTGAGTTGCTGCAACGACAGGACTTCCGGCCAAGAATGACAAATCTTCATCCGACCAGGTAAAAGTAGGATTGACCTCGTCAACTTCTGGCAAAACATCCAGATATGGTTTCCAAAAACTCTTTTCCCCCTTCACAAATTTTTCTTCAATCAAGAGTGCTGCAATAGCCAAGTATTCATTCATCCCATTGGTAATAATATCACTCCCAAATACGTTCCTGGCGGTATCAATGGACATACATAAATCCATAGGGATAGTTAACAATTCATCTCCCTCGTTGATATTTCGTCTAGCTAATAATCCACGTCCAGTAGATTCATTCGTTGCCTCATCTAAGGTTTCTGTGGAGATAGCAAGCGGATGAGGGGCCATACCCCATGTACTTTCATCCTTAAGATAAACTTCTCCCTCTTGTTCTAAAAATTGCAATAGTTTTTGATTTGCATTGAGTTTGGCATTTGATTTTTTGTTTTTGGACTTGAACAGACCTTTCATTTTCATTTCTTGTTCGAAGGCGCCGGGTGCTGATCCTTCTGCATCTTTTAAGGCTTTTGACCATTCAGCTTCTCCTCCCTCTCCGCCAGCCATATCAAGTGGAGACATTTGAGAAATTGGAGATTTCTGAACTGTTGGCATAAAAAATCCATGCACATTTGAAAGGCCGTGGAGGAGTAAAACAAGATTTATTCTTGTAAACAAAATCATGATGAAGATTTCTCGAAATGAATGTAATCTATATTTGATATTCTATGTGGGAGAAAATTCTTCAAATGCTGTTGTTTGCACTCCAGATACTTTTTCGCTTCCAACTGTAAATTGAAGATATTATAGTTCCGAAGCGGCCGAGAAGAACAAAACAAGAAAAACTTTCCATACTGTTGAACTTTTGCAGTTATTACATACGTGTTGCAAACATAATTTTAGTATGCAAAATGTACATAGCAAGAATTGCTATAGTCAGCTCGACCATAGTACATCGAATTGCTGCTGGCTATTTAATGTTGTAGTATATATCGTATGTACGAGAAAAAGTAAAAAAAAATAGAAAATCTAAAATAAAAAAAAGAGAATGTATGCAAGTTTTGAACCCACAAATGTGCTAAACTATCATTTAAGCACAATTTGTCCTGTCCAAGTATTGTCTGAAGAAACGTTGCTCATTTGTTTCAAATTCATGATGATGATATTTTAATAATTAGCAGATATGAGATAGTCATATAATACATTTACTTGTACTTCATAAATGATCCACTTGACCATCTCTATGATGTAGCTGCTGCTGACACACAAAAATATGGACAATTCATAGTAAAGGAGCCAATGTTTTCTACTCTTTTCATCTTTTTTAAATTGTACAAAAAAATTTATCGTGAATCTAATTGCATTTTTCAAAATTTGCCTTCATGCCCTTCACCTCAAATTAATTTTCTTTTCAAAACTAAGGATTGGAATACTAAGATGTTTTCTTTGATTGCGGTGTTAAGGTTGATGAAACTGAACTGAGTCCCAATAATCCAAGTTTTTGATTTGCCCATCCGTCAAAGAGTTGTTGTGGAGCTTGAAATCCCATTTTTTGATGTGCCCAAAGAGCATTTGCAATACCTTGTGGAGTTGCTTCCTCCAATTTTTCCATCATAACATTACTCAGACTAGAGAACGCATACTCTTCAGAAATTTTCATTTTTCCTAAAGCCATTAACACATTTGCAGCTTCTTGGGATGAGCACTGTTTCAGAATATGAGGAGTTATCATATAATCCAATATGGTCAAAACCTCATCTTTACTTCTGAATCCAACTTTACTCATGCCCCAAAGAATATTTGCAGTTTCCTGAGAATTGAATGGATATTCATAAACTGATACTTTTTCTACAACGGCATTTACAAGATTATCCACAACCTTGTCATTTCTTATATCCAATTTTCCTATTGCCCAAATAGACTGAGCCAGATCTTTTGAATTCATATCTTCCACGTTTGTTGCTAATGTTAAGGCAAACTTTTCTGCACAATTCCAATATGGTGGTCTTTCCAAAATCTGTCGATTTACTTGTATGAAGCTTTGTTCTATTTCGCTACTTTCACTATTTTTTTTCTGTATCATCGGATCCTCCCAAGATACCATTCTACCACAAGCCCACAAAGCCTGACTCAAATGTTTAGTTGTTGCGCGACTTAGCATAAATTCAGAAGCTAAAAGATCTGCTAAATGATCAAATATTCCAAGGTCTAGATTATAAGATATTTTTCCCATTGCCCACATAGCCGAAGACACATCGACTGGCGTAAGTTGTGTAGAAAGTAAGATTGGACTTACTTTGTGAAATATTTGAAGATCGAGTTCTGAACGCTTTCCAGCATCAATATCTTGTGCCATGATGGAACCGGCGACACCTGGGACTGGATTATTACCTTTCTTTTGACGTAGAGATGTGAGAGTAGCATATGACCATAGAAATCGACTTGCTGAACTTGGTGAGCATGATTCTAAGATGTCATCTTCTAGTATTCTATCACGAACCTTAGAGAATACCTCTGGATTTGTCCAGTGAGCCTTTACCAACGACCAAGCGATGTTACTCACTTCAAATTCATTACATCTTGACAAAAATGGTCCCACTGAGCCTTCGCTAGGTGTTTTGATACCAGAGCTTATTTTTGGATTAATTCTCATGTCTATACGTTCCATGTGAGATTTACTTGTTTCAGTAAGTAACAATGCCGAAGCTGCTTCAAACACCTCTTTGGTTATTTCATTAGGTCCAGGACATAACAAGACAACCGATCTCAAGATAGTTAGAATTGCTTTAGGATCACATGTTTCCTCTTTCGATGAGTATATTTGTAGAGATTCAGGATCATTTCCATTATCGTCTTCTTCTTTTTTATGCGCCTGAAGAAATTTATTGATATTGAATTGAAACTCTGCGCCCAAAAATTTTATCGTAGAGACTTTATTGTTCCATCGCAATCTTTGGTATGCCCAAAGTATCCGTGCAATATGTCCAATACTAGTATTATAGTAGCGTAATAGCTTCTTTCTGGAGTATTTTTTATCATTTGACAATCTCTGTTGTAAAATTGAACTCTGATCCACAAGAATATCCGTAAACTCTTCCAAAATTGTTTCTTCTCCATCAAACTCCATGGTAACACAGGCCCATAGAATATCTGCAATATGATTTGATGATAAAGAATGCATCAGCGTTGGATGGGTAGAGATATGATCTGAAATAATAGTGTTATCGATGTTTGAACTTGATTCTGTTTCCTTTAGTAAACAACGGAGGAGAGTATGGCACAAAGTTTCACCCTCATCTCTGACCATAGCCATTTCCCAAATACTTTCATCACTTTCGTTACTAGATGCGATTTTTAGCATTGTATTTCTTTGATTTGAATTCGTCGGATTTTGGGATGGAAACTCGCCAATAGCATCTAAGAATTCTAACTGTTCAACTATTTTGGCACTTGACCACATTGCTCTTGATATCAAGACACCTGCTCTACGATTATGATTTCCAAACCTATCTTTTTGATTCTTTCCTTGAAAAAGTGATTGCCTTACTTTTTCTTTCCGTAAGCGACGCATCATTTGAATCACAAAACCAGGAGATGGGGGTATACTAGAGCTATTATTTGGTGACAGTCCACCATATTCAAGCAGTCTCAAGTAATTTTCAAGGATTTGTGTTAGTTGTTGAAATGATAATTGAGCAAGAATATGCCCATATTGAAAATGAGTTGCAACCTTTTGAAACGAGTTCGTAAACACAAATAATTCTTGCTTATCCTGATCAGGTTTTGTTTGAAAAGAAATCAGTAATATTGTCAATGAGTGGAAGAGTTCTGAAAGTCGACGGGAACCAAGATTTTTGTAGAATCCTGTTTCTTTATCATCTGAATCAAATATGAGTGTGTTATTTAACAAACTAAGAAGTTTGAATTGGGATCCATGCTCTTTTTGAAGAAACGAATCAAGTAGTTTTTGTTGTACTGATCTCTTTCGTTTGGTCAACTGTGCAAGAGAATAAATCAAATCTGATTTTCCATAAGCATTCAAAGCCTGCTTTGAGCTCTTTTTATGTTTACTGGTGCCGTTATCAGTATTGCCAATTTTCAAATCTTGTGTTACAACTTGAAGTAAAATTGGGACAATATGCACAAATACCTTATCTTCTCCTGGTTTTATCAAGTAGAGAGATTGAAAAGAAAAGTCTACAACTTTGCGCAAAGCAAAAGCTGCAAGATTAGGAGTAATATTTTCTTTGAGTGAGATGTGCTTTTTTTCTCGTTGGGTATTATCATCGTCACTAAATGTGTCCCACCCATAAAATTCATAATCAGGCGGAGAAGTAATTTCAAATATGTATATAGAAGCTTTCTTTAGAGCTGCTCGAACATCTGCTATTGACTCTGCTTTCTTGAGTATTTGCATGAAATCAGCTTCTATCTGCTGTTTCTCCTGTTCAATTCTTTGAGTCTTTTGATTGTAGTTATCATTTTTATATGCATAGAGACGATGGGGATATGATTTCAAAATTGGGAAAACTATGTCTATTCTCTTTGGAGATAGAATTTGTGAATTGCAAGCATGTTGATACTTTGAAGGTAGATTTTGCAATTCCTGATGGAACCGAGAATTCGCATTAATATTTCTTGTGGAGAAAGATCGAATGCATATTATAGGAAAGAGAAAATAAAAGGAGATTATTAAATGCAACGCATGTTTTTGATATCGTATGCTTATTGGGGGCATTTTGTAAAGATGATGTGTGCAACAACGAGGCGTTGCAATTTATATTGTAGAGCGATGCGATGGAGACTTTTATTTGAACACATCATGCTTTTGGTTTTTCGTTGGTCACCATCTAAAATTCTGCTGTTTGTCATATTACAATGTACGTACGTCTTACAATGTGTGATGAATTTGTAGAACTCTACTGTCATTTTTGTAGATTCTACAGCAGAATATGGCATGACATAAAAGAAAAAAACTGACGTCATATGAATACTTCATTATATTATTTCATTGGACTCTGCTGCAAACAATAGCAAGGATGAAGGTAACGATGAACTGAGCCTTCAACACTTGCTTGCTCACATCCCCTAAGGAGTAGTTTCTATATCCATCATGTTGTATCACTCTAACTCAATATTCAAATATATTGCCCTCGTTTCTAAAAAACGAATACTACAAGAATCGTTTTCATCCTCGTCCAATGTACCACTTTTTATTACCAAATCGAAATGTCGTCAAGAACTCTTTTTCAATCGATATATTTTCGCTATACAATATCATGGAAAGTATTTTCTTGGATTTCCACGTCTAAAGCATGAAACTGATCAAGGAGACAATAATTTCAAAGAGAATGAAAATCTTCCACCAAGTGTCGAACAATGTCTTCATCAAGCATTGACCAAATTAGTGGGAGAAAATAATTTCGAAAACATTCAAGTAAGCAGTCGTACAGATGCAGGTGTGCATGCTCTTTGGAATACATTTCATGTCGATATAAGACCTCGATCTAAAAGAAAGAAAAAAGAAAATGTTGATATGGAAACCATTGTCTATGATGATATAGCAACACAAAAAAATTGGGACATCAAAGACTTGGTAAATGGTTTAAATTATTATCTTCGGAGAAATCAAAGTCGTGAACATCTTCAAAACAATTCACTTCACCAACCTCTATATCCTTACCCTCAACCAAACCAAAATCCTTTTCTAAGAGTTATACATGCTACAAAAGCTCCTCAATATATACAAAATCGATTTCATGAGCAATTTCCAAATCAGCCCAAGCTTGTAGATTGGCATGCAAGACATAATGCCTATGAAAGGACTTACATATATAGAATAATTGTAACTACGCCCGATGCAACGTCTGCAGAATGGAGTATTCCTTTTGAATTCCAAACGTCTTGGCGTGTTTATGTTTCTGAGAACAATAAATCCCAAGATCACGTTAAAAATATACAAACTGATGAAAACCCCGAAGCTTACATGCCAAGACTATTAGATATCGATGAAATGAAGAGAGCGGCCTATGTATTAAAGGGTACTCATGACTTTTCTGCTTTTCGAGGAAAGAAATGTCAACGTTCGAGTCCAGTCGTGTATTTAAAAGACATTAAAGTAATACAAGAAACTCCTCCATCTATTTTCTCTTCGTTTCCGAACGCCAACAATTCAAGTAATAGACAGCAGCACATAAATATTCAAGTAATAGGAAATGCGTTCTTATATCGTCAGGTTCGGAATATGGTTGGTTGCTTGGTAGAGATTGGAAAAGGTAATTTATCGGTTTCAGATGTGACAAATATATTACTTCATGGAAAGCCATTTGATAAATCATCGAAAACCGCAGTAGCCCCAGCTCATGGATTATATCTTGCAAACGTAAAACATGAACAAGTGTCAGATCCTTTGTTTGGCATTGATGGCTTTTACGATCGTTTAAATGATGGAAGATTTATAAAAGAGTTATGAAGTTAAATCTCTTTGTTTTGCAAACTTGTGTACAACCAATTGTTTTAATGCATGAAGATCTTATTTAATTATATTTATCAGATTTTGTTGGAACAGAGATGCAATCCGAGCCTATTTAAAGACAAAACATATTGAAGAGTATACCAATCGAAGTTTACTGATTATCAATTTTACGAAAAACAAATATGCATGATCCAGCATCCTGCATTTCTTGTAAAGAATATTCTTCCTCTTTAACGTCATCTAGATTACATAAAGATCCAATATCTTTTATATCCAAAGGACGTATGATACCATTATCGAAATTAGATGGTAGACAATTAGAATTGGACTCTTTGTTGACATGTTGATGCATTATACCACTTTCATTCCAATTTCCAAGTTCGAATCCTACCATCTGAGCTTCACTCACCAGCATTCTTTCTAATGGAGATAAACCTGAATAGACCTTTACCGTATGCTTTCCATCTGAAAGAAAATGTTTTGATTTTTTCTCGCTTTCATTATTCTTTATCTTTCCTGTCCCCATTGATTTTGGTTCCTTTTCATTCATTTTCGATGGAAGATAAGCACGAGGAACATGAGCTAGAATGAAGTATCCATTTGGTTGAATGAAACGGGAAGCTGTACACAGCAATGGTCTGATAGCTGAAATGTCATATATTACATCGGTGGCTATAATGGTATGATAGGATTTTGGATGAAGGTTCGGGTAATTGCTGATTTTTTTGTCAGTGCTCTCATCTCGATCAATGTGGCCAGGTTCTTTGACTTTTGCAGGTGCTTCGATGATAGCTCCACTCTGTTTTGTAATTGAATTGGAACTGCTTACATCATCTTCCTCCCATATGAGTTGATAGACGTTAATTTGTTTCAAGTTTGTATCAATATTATTATTTAGAATATTTTTCTCACAAAGATCAAGGGAACCTAAATCTGAATCTGAAAATGTAACGCAGGAAGGATCAAATGAAATATGTTCCATATTCATCTTTGTTGTAAAATGATCCCTTTTTTCTGCAGTTGGTTGGAGCAACAATGATATCCCACTGCAGCCAGTCCCACATCCCAGTTCTAGCACTCGATTCTTATGAAAAAGTTTCCGTCGCAACTGTCTTAAGAATTCGAGCTTTTTCCAAACTGGATGAAGAGCAGTGGTAACATCCTTTTCCAAATTATCAGAATGATGTTCTCGATAGTAAATACTAAGGTAGTCATACGCAAAAAGCTTCACAAAAAAATGTGCTGCCATCCAAATCCGATTACCAGTAGCATCATAGTTTCCGTTGTATAAAGCCATCATATCCAGCGGAGTTAATGACTGAACTGAATGAATTTTCATTATTCGGCTGTATCTAGCTGAGCCCAAAGGGATTTTAACCACATCATCATGATTGGCGTAGTTACCTCTTCCTCCGTGATTATTGAACGTCATTTCATTAGACCAATCTTCCTCTTCAATTTCATCTACATCGACGTTTATTTTGATATCCTTAATATTTTCCGCATTCTTATTCGTTTTCATTCTGTTGAACTAAACAGAGGTATCTTCTTTATGCCATGATAATTATCTAAACCATTGGTTTTGACCACCGTACGTGAGACATTTTTTAGCGTTAAAGTATCATACTATTTATTCCTTTTTTTACAAACATCGAGAGGCAACAACATTTCAAAAAGGGATAATTCGAACAGAATCTTTTGTAAGAAGAAAAACTCGTTTAAGAGGAAATAGAAATAGATATGTTTAAAATTAGATGTATGAAAATACTTCCTTCATAATTTCTGAAGCAATATTTTTATCATTACTTTATGGCATATATATTTGTTTGCGTAAAGATGTTTTGAATCAATTATGTATTCATACCTGATAAAAAAATAGATAAAGGTTCCTTGCCGACGCACAAATAGATTTTCAATGCAACTTCAGCGAACTAAGAAAAAAGGAAACCATGACGATTCAAATATGATGATTGAAGAGCTTTTGTGAGTTTTCATTGACTTCATATTACCAAAAAATATGGGCGAATATAATAGGAAAAAGGTTGATGTGACAAAGATAAAAGGACAATATGAATAGACGCAACAACTTATAATTTTTTTTTAGTAAAGCTTCACATATTTAACCTTGCTCATTGCCACTATTTTATAATTTCCTAACGATTCAATTTTTTTAACCAAGCTTATTTACATCGTCCTGTTTTGACTTCTCATTTTTCTTTTCCTTTTCAAGATCCTGTGTGAGGTCTACCTTCACCGACTCTTTCGATGCGTTTTTTTCCTTATCTTTTATCACCTCATGTTCCTCAACGTTTTTGTACTCATTTTCTTTATTCATGCTTTCCTCAACTATCTCAATTTTTTTACTCACTTGTACTTGATCTAGCTTCGGGATCACTACTTGAAGGACTTGATTTGATAGTTTAGCACTTATTTTTGTTGTGTCCACATGTTCCTCCAATCGATACATTTGACTGATACGAGAGCAACTCACAGTACCGTCTATCTTTTTTTCAGTTTTGCCTGTCAGATGTAAAATCTTTTCGTTTTCTTTCAACTCTAATGAAATATCTTTTGCTTCCATGCCCTCGGGAAGATCGACAAATAATTCGATCTTGTCGGAACATTCTGCAACCCTGCGTCTTTTAGGAGAGTGCTTTCTAATTAACAAGTTTGTGTGACTATCGAATAAATTTGGGAAATTTGCCTGCCTATGTCGCTTTCTCTGGATTATAGAAGTTCTCGGATAGAAAAAAGGGTTTGTCTCAAAGGAATCGAATGGATCCAATGGTTGAGTATGTAAAGCAATTTCTAAGAGTGACGGCTCAGAATCCACACAGACTATCTGATAGTCACGCATTGGGCGACGAACAATGGCATGACTTTTCAGGAACATGATGTTGTGCAGTTTTATTTTTCTATTCTTTGTTTGGATGATGGCAAAGTTTCGACTTTGTAAAATTGTGATCTTATGAATGTTTTCAAAACTGTTTCAAGTGTGGAATGTAAATCTTCATAAAACATAACTGGTACAATTGAACTTACGACACAAATAAATGATGTCCGGGGTGGATGTTCTTGGAAGTTCGATGAAAATGAATGAAAACACGACACGGAATTTTAGTCACATTTCATGAAAAGCTTCCACTTGTAGGAAAATTAGAATGAAGACTTATATTAAATACCCTAAGTAACCATTTTTACTCACGTACAGTTTTCTCATACAGACTGTCATAATACTTGATGTGAGAAGTCCAACTTCAATGATGTGAAAAAGCTTTGATAAAGTTCAAGATACGTCTTCAGTATTATCATTTCGCCACTGTTAGGTTTGAAGTCTCTCAGCAATGATATCTCCACAAAGACTTTCATCGATAGCAATATATTTAGTACTGCTTTTATTTACAATGGTCAGTTTCACTAATGCTTCTTTATATAATGATAGATTTAAAAACATCCAAGATGGATCAAAACAGAGGATCGATGATGAAATCTCGGACACAATATCGTCACCTGAAGATCATTCGATTTGTGAGTCTATAATTGAGAAAAAGACAATAATACAAAACGGCTCCGAAGTGAGTCTCTCTTCATTTCCAAGTAGAATAGAGGAAGGACATACCATCAGCGTCCTTGACGAAAATAAGTATCTATATTATGTGCACAGCTTTTTATCTCAAGATGAAGCAAACACTATGGGGACTTTCTGTGGCGATAGCAATAGGTTTCAACGAAGTCCTCAAACTGGTGTTGAAGATCTTAATGGCAACGAAAACCAAGCTAGGACAAGCTCCTCTTGTCCTCTCCTATTTGCTTACTTCTATATACCAAAATTGGATGATGTAAAGTCCAAAGCACCAAAGCTAGCAGAAGAGCTCATTTTGACGTGGGATATAACTCAAAGGGCAGCGAGACTTGTTGGTGTAGATGAAGCTCATTTTGAGCCATTCCAGTTACTTAAGTATTCTCCAGGAGAGTTTTACAAAGAACATCATGATCATAGAGGATACTATGATCCAGTCACAGGTTATCCAGATCGACCAATAACAATATTATTGTTTTTAAACGATGTATCAGAGGGTGGAGAGTTAAAGTTTGAAAAGCTTGGTCTTGAATTTAAACCTAGAATCGGAGATGCTGTGATTTGGTCGAATGTGGATTCTGATGGTCTAGCTGATCCAGATATGGTTCATGAAGCAAAGCCTCCAAAAAAAGGGATGAAAATGGGAGTAAATGTTTGGATTAGGGAAAAACCATTCACAGACATGCGGCAGGCCAGTATGAGACAGCACTAAGTCTGAAAAAAAAACAGTAATCACGATCATATAAGTGAAATTAAGATTCCTATACTTGAGATAATGCACAGAATTAACTTAAAAATAATGTAATCTGGATTAGAAAAAGAAAATTTGTACATAGTGTTTGAAAGCGAAAGTAAAACAGTGCCCCCCCCCAAGAAGAAGAGACCTTCAATATTCCCTGATACAATGCAAAATGAAATAGCTTTTCAATAAATAGATAATTGATACTTTGGCATCTCACGCATTAATTAATGTCGGATTTATGAATATATGGATGGTTTAAAAAGCCCAATTCCACTAACACTTTACACCTTCTCGCTTCCATGGTCAAACTGAGGTCTTTTTCCTATGGTCAAAACATCATTTGGCTCTAATCCTTTTTTCGTTTTGTTGAAACTTAAAGTAGGTAGGTACAAATATTTCCCACTACATCTTCTGTTTCGATATTCAATCTCATATTATTCATTACTACTCATTGTGAATATGTTCCGAAAGCAAAAAATAATAAAACAAAAGAAAAAAAAACGATCTTCTACTCAAAAAAGATACGGAAAAGTTCCTTCTTTGGATAATTACGTACAGCAGTTGAGAACAGCAGTTTTAGATGCCGCTCTGCTGACCCAAACCGACATCAAGGTTTATTCTGCCTCCAATGATTCGACGTCTAATCACCCCAACAACTACCATTTTATCAAGTAAATCATCGACCGCAAGTGCCAAAGTTCGTTTACTCACTTCCACCAAGTTCAACACAAAATTCTGTTCCTTTGCAACCGAAACCTCTTCCACCACAGAAAGAACAATTAATCGTGAGGGCATTCAAGATCGACTGCCTAAGAATATTTCCCTTGCAGAAGAGTTTTTACCGAATGATTGTACCCAAGAAGATATAGCAAAATCCTTGCAAGAGCATTATGAATGGCACACTCCAGTGATTCTTCGAAATGTCGTTACAGATAGTACAGCTTGTCAAAAGTGGAAAAATCTCGATTATTTAGTAGAAGCTGTTGGAGAAGATGTTTTTTGCGAAGTAGAAATAGGAAAAGGGTACAATGATCCTCATATGACCAAATCAAGGATCCCCTTTGAGGAATATATTCAATACATTCGACTGTTTGAGAATTTGTACGGAAAACAAGACAAACAAAGACACAAAAACGATGATACTACAAATTTACCAAAGCCAGAAGAAATGATATATTTAGCTCAAAATGAAATGTTCAAAGGATTAGAATCTGATTTTGTTGTTCCACATTTTTGTTCGGATGCCTCCTACGGTATTGGTGCGGGTAGCTTGCACCATACAATGGTTTGGTTGGGACCACATGGAACAGTGACTCCTCTTCATTATGATCCATTGGATAATTTGCTAATGCAAATGGTTGGTTCGAAACGTGTGGTATTATATCCTCCCATGAATAGTGCTTCGAGCAGTTCGGAACCCAATTTTTCAAACGCATACGATTCTTATAATAATGATGATGATGATAATAATTGCTATTATGCCGGTGTGAATGGTGAACAGTATAATACATCGCCAATAAATATAGAAGATCCAGATTACGAAAAATATCCAAATTTTAAGAATGCTCCTCCTGGAATGGAAGGTACTTTGCACAGAGGAGATATGTTATTCATACCAAAAAAATGGTGGCATCATATTCGTTCTTTGGAGACAAGCATGAGCGTGAATTCTTGGTGGAGGTAACGCCAATGTTTTGCACCAAGCGGTACAAAAATTCTTTTTATTTTTATTGAATCAATGCTAGAGCACTTTTTCCCTCATAACAATAAATCTGTATTGGATACTCCTGATTCAGGGAACAAAATCGTGATTTTCTTCTGGAATATTTCAATTTTTGATGTTTTCATCAAAAAATTGAAAAGCACGAGGTGATTCAAACGTACGTGAATTTCCCATATGTTCGTGAGACGTTCCATTCTAATTACCAAAACACGTCACAAAGTTGCAATTAATTTTAATGAAGACCTGAAACATCGTTGTAAACACCGCACTCCATCGGTTCACAAACCACCATATTTGGAAGCTTTTTCACTTTCCGGACCACAGATGATAATGCAAGATAAAGATCTGATTTCTATGCTCCTTATATTTGCCTCCTTTCTGTTCCAGTCAACTGTCGCCTTCACCAGCCAACATGCTGTAACTTACGGTCTGTCGAAACCCTTTCTTCCATCCTCCACAACACTTCTGTCTACAACTGCCTTTGATATTCTCAAGGACTCAACAGTTATCAATCCAACTACCGGGGTGACATGTAAAGCTTTAGATAGTGTCATCCAAGAAAAAAATAATCCTCTAGCATTTTTAGAGAACTTTTTCGGACCTGATATGCTCTACACATTGGTAGTGGTAATGCCCCAACTAGGTGATTTTGACTCTGCAGAATATGCAGAAATGCTTGCCGCCGTACAAGATGATTTGAAGAAAGCTAAGATTGCCCTCCGTGTGATTGGAATAGGAGACGAAGTATCCGCAAAGAAATTTTCTGGTTTTCATGGCCTAAGCCTGGACGTTATCCGGATGGATAAGACTGGTACATTACACAAATCTTTAAATTTGCATTCCGGGCCTGATTGGGATGTACCTTCTTTTACTCCTACTCCGATTTTGGAATGGTTTTCGGATTACGTGGGTGCGAAAGGTGAAAATAGAGATATTCAAGCAATTGCTAGATCATGGCTTAATTATATGGCCATGTGTGCTGGTATAGCGGCACCAGATACATTGCCAGAAATTCTCAGGGGTTATTTTGGGGATAAAGAAGCCCCTGAAAGAATAAAATCAGACAGTGTTGTTACGGTAGGAAATAAGGAAGACCCTTTCATTAAGATTACAGGAGTAAAAGATGTCAAACTTGGTCCGTTCAAATATGAACAGCTGTGGAAGAACGAATCAGGATATCAACGTCCAGTGGAATTGGCAACTGCGCGATTGCGAGTTATGGTGGAAGTACTCACTAATTTTGGTGAATACGTTCCTGACCAAAGATTTTTAGACTTAAGGGGTGCAACTTTTCTTTTTAACCACAATGATGATAATGAATTGCTGTATGAACATATTGATACTGGAGTTTTGGCTTATAGCAAAACCATGCGTAGACCTCTCAGTTACTTGGTGCCATATATTGGTGAAAAGGCATTAAATCCCTTAGGACTAGGAGATCAGGCTGCTGCGAAGCAATAAATGAATATTGTTTAAATACCTACTTTCACAGTTAAAATTTGCGTCTACTTTCGCATTCATACATTTTTTCTTGAATCGAATACTATTCCTCTGGCAAAATGGACAGCATTCTTTTTCATTGAAAAAAAGTGCGACTCATGGCTTGACATGAGACATACGAATAATAATGATGAAAACTCATAAAGCATATATTTTAATAATGCTCATTATGGTAAATCACAACAAAATAACTCCTAAAGGAATTAAAACCCTTTGCATTGCAGACCTAGTTTTATTGTATCATTGAGCATCAACTGCAAAGGAAGAGATTGAAATGGGAGTTAATGCTTGGATGAGAAAAAAACGTGTTTGTGACAAGTTTGTCGGTGACAGTGCTAGACATATTAAAAACATGAATGATTACATGAGATGACAGGATACTATGTGCATCACTGAAAATATCAAGCTAGAACATTTTCTCTAAAAATATACGATTGTGTCTTTTCATTTAACTCTAGTCCTATGATTGAACACCCCATTGCCATCAAACAACAGACAAAAATTGTGATCATATTTCACTTGATTTTTGTTATCCGATATTGATTAATAATCTAGTTATTATTATTTTATTATTATTATTATTTATTTTTTTTTATTATTAGTCGTCAGGAAATTGCTATATCACAAAGATCAGTTATGCCACCAAATAATACAGATCGAAGAACCTTTCGAGGTCGAGGAAGGACTAAAGATGGTAACCTTCCTCAAAGACCACATCGACGAAATCAGAACCAGGCCAAGAAGACGAAAGGAAAAAATACGAAATACGCAGATGATGACAAAAAAATAAACGATCGAAATGCCAACCGTTCAAACGAATCGAGGACTATTGAAGAAGATGCTGAAGATACTAATACATCAAATGTTGGCTTAGATCGATTACAAAACCTTGATATTCAGTGTATGTCACAAGATAATGGTGTACCAAAATCTCAAGAAAGTGATGTTGAGAAAAACGTCAAGAAAGAAATCAAGGATTTAAAAAAACGAATATTCAACATACGGGAATCCATGCAACTTTCAGCAGATGCTCTTTCTAATCCATCCAATTGGGAAAACAATAGTTTAAATGCAGTAGGAAATTGTTGTAAAATTTGGAGAGCAATACTGGATTACTACTTTATGAATGAATCCAAAGATAATAAAAGTGAGGATCATTCAGAAGTGGAGAGTGGTAGTTCTTCCACCAGCACTCACAGTTTCTCAGAAGAGGAAGAGGAGGATAATAAAATTGAAGATAGTCCGCCTAGATTCAAATTCATTTCTGAAAAGCAGGGATATACCCCTCTCGAAATAATAGTTAAGGAAGTTTCAGTTGAAATTTATGGTTTAGTCCAAATGGCAATGCAAACAGGCCCATTGGTAGGATCTTCTGCTGGGTATTTCAAACGATGTGGTGCACAAGTTGCCCAAACAGCATTGGAATTTCTTAATGCATTGCCACTGGATGAAGTACTTTTGACTTTGTCTCAAATAGAAAACGGAAATGAAAACGAAAATGAAAACGGTGATGCTTGCAAATCAACTGAGGAGAATCACCGCATGATACAAGATCGTCTCTTACAAAATAAATCGCCAACACCAAGTTTTGAATACAACCCCAAGCAAAAAAAGGAATTTATAAAAATTACAATAATTCTCCCTCTATCGAATCTTTGTTTTTCCGATAAACAATTATTGGCGATAAATAATTGGCGATCAAATGCACGAAAGGCTGTGAAGAAGAATGGACAGCCTTCGAAATCAATGCTAAAGAAGCAGAACCAGTTTGAGAAAGAAAAGAAAAAGAAAAGAAAAGGAAAATCATCCATAAAGCAATGAATATTCCTGAAGTACAATACTTGTTTTATTTGACAAAAAAGTTACTCTACATTTAAAATGCAATATTCTGAAATTATTGGGATCTAAATAAAATAAAAAGATTTGATTGTTTCTATTTTAGCAATTTTGAGAATTCTTGCTCTTCGTATCTTGGTCGTAGGTCTATACTTCCTACGTGCTGCATTAAGAGGATGATGCATTGATGCAGAACTTCCAAGTCTAATTTTATGTTCTCGTCATGATGTCTATTGTATCTTTACTCGGTAGGATAGTCAAGGAATCTTATCTACTTCTTAGACAGGATGTTGGAAAGCGCATAGGAATTGAGAAAATCATTCGAGTTTACTTGCCATCTCCGAAAACGGAAGAGAAGTTGAATAAAGCCAGTAAAAACGTTTCCATTCTCGTTTCGAAAGTATTAAAGAAGATACGAAGAAATGCTGGCACTGAAACCAATGTGGATATTGGACCTGAGGATATTTGTTTAGTACTAATAGTGTTGGCAGGTTTGCCCTCTATTTACTTTGTGTGTAAATTAGGTTGGTGGCGTTGGGCGTTAGAAAGTTATACGTGCCTGGTCGTTCCTGCTCTGGTAAGTCTAGATTTACTGAGTTTCGAAGTTTGAGGAACCATACCGAGACAAAAAATATTGGCGGATCAAAATTTATTGACTGAATCATTATGACTGCTTCCACCTGTATAGTTTGTGAACCTTTACTTCGAATACTGTGGATTTGCTCACTTCTTCTTTTTGGAAATAAATGTATAGGTTACTTTTCAAGCATTAGAATCAGAAAACCACGAAAAAGTTGGCGATATATTGATATATTGGGTGTTTATCATTGGTCTGTCACGAATTATGGAAACACTGATTGACATCAGAAACATGTAAGTTATACTCGTTTGATTCATTTCTATTATAGATATTTCGTGCCCACAAAACCATTACTCAATTATTCATCATGTATTGAATTCATTTATATTTATTGCAGATTCCCAATGAAGTACGTCCTCGGCAAATCCGGCCTTGCAGTTCTCTTAATGAATCCTAGATTCCAAGGTATTTCTTTCATTTCTAAGCATTTTGTTCGAAATTTTGTTTTACCTTTGTTTGGGATGCGAGATAAAAGTGCAAAAAGAAAACTGGTTCAAATAAGAAATAATTCCTATAAGGTTGTCAAAGGTACTATATCATATAGTGACGAAAACAATACTAGAGCTAATGAACTTAAAATTGGCGATGATACTTTAAAGACAAAAACGGGAAATACCGCAACAAATTCTACATATTCTTCAGGAAATGATGGAAACGCTCCAGCAAGCAATGTCTCTAGTAGTTCAAATAGTACAAACAGTGATTTCTCTTATGTTGATGTAGACAACGAGTCCGAAAAAAAAATAGGGAAAATTGAAAAAGACGTTGCTATAGATGAAATAGCTTTACATAACATTGAAGATTTGCCAAACGATAACTTCGCAGAAAACAAAGACAAAAAATATATCAAAGAACAAAAGACTAATAAAGGTTCAGGTGGAATTTTGTATAATCAAGCCCAAAGCATTTAGATTCCTTATTTGCTCTTATATATGTAAACTGGAAAAAGGTAGAGATAACAAGAAAAAATCTTCTTTGGCCAAATGTAGGTGATAAAAAATATTAAACAGCTCATAATCCTAAAACGTAGAAAGCGCTAGCTTATTTGCTAAACATTGAAGAGGAATATCATTACCAACTACAATCCACCAACAACGAATTCAGTAGAAGCAAAAATTGTTACATTGTAGTTTGAAAATACTTCCACAAGACGCTAAAGACAGCTCCTTGAATCATGTTGGTAATCAACCTTGTTTGTAAGCCTCTACCAAACAAGCCTTTAATCCCATCTTCATCAATAATCATAGCCAAGGCTTCTCTATATGTTACATCGTCCTCAGCTGTTTGCTTTGTAGTTTTGATGACTCTGAAACTATTTGAAACGCAATCTGAAATACATGACGAACACAACCCAATGAATGCAGCCCTTGCTAAATAAAGAATTAATGTTTCATTTGAATCAATAGGTGGCAAAACATCACCCAATGTGTTATATGTTAGATACCAAGGAAAATGTCCAGCAGCAGTAGCACCAGCAGAGGCGATAGAACCTCGATAAAGACGACCTATCCCTTCCTCTGAAATTTTCTCTTTCAAAACACCTAAGCCTTTGCTTCCTTCCACCTGCATAACGGTTTTACATGTATCTACTGGCATACAAAAAATCCTCCATGTTCCTGCTGTGCAACTGCCAGCAAAAGTTTTTACAAAAAGAGGCAAGGCAGCGGTTTCAGGCAAACTTTCCAACAATGCTAAGATTCCTACATTGGCAGCAGTATCACCAAATCGTGTCAATGGGCCTTGAACTATTGCAAATGGCAGCCCTTGATAAAGCCTAGGTATTCCACCCTCCTCATAAAGAGTTGAAAGGGAAGTTCTTAGCGTGCCTCCATATCTATATTGGTAATTCATCGATGTTCGAAGCCACATTAAAGTTAATACTTGGCACAACGCCGCAAATGCACCCGCCTTCCCTCCTCCAAGAGCCCTGCGAGAGGCTTTTTTCAAAATGGCATTCAAATCAACCGCCTCTGCATTTGTGGTTCCTGACGAAATCATATTTGAGGTAAGGTCTACATTGAACGCATTTGCTGTATCATCACTTATTTCTGTTGCATTAGCTGGTGAAGCGAAACCTGCATCTATCACAACAGCAGCAGAAGCTATCATGGAAGTGGAACTCAATAGAGAAGAAAAGAAATCCCTTCTTGAATGGGAGGAAATGGGTGGATCATCTAAATCTTTTGCTACGGAAAGACTTTCTTTGTCATTGCCTGTTTCTATTTCAGGGATCGAAGTTGTCACAAGATTTGAAACGTGGGTTTTCTTTCCAACATCACTGCTCAAAGGTCGCTTGATCCATGTTGACTGGAAAGCAACCAGTTGGTTTATTTGTAGGAACACTAAAGTGGAAACGCATGTAATTGCACAGATTTTCATTCTACTTTTTTTCTTGATTGATTGTATATGCTCTTGTAGCCAAATCATTGTTTTTTGTGTTAAACATCGTGATGAGCTGGAGATAATCGTCTATGAAAACACGTGGGAATATACGATGATTGAGAATAAAAGTTTGATATAAAATAAAGCAAAACAGAAAAAGACTGAAGGTTTGGAGAAGAGAGCAGGATGCCCCTTTGCATAGTAAATGCTAAAGTATTTCTAAAGCAGCTTCAACATGAATAATATGTTTTTTTTATTAAAATAATCGATATTCTTATTTTGATGATGACAGATCCCAACCTTCTCCGCGATCAACAACCTCCAAACGATTAGGTCCTACTCCAATCCACCTGATTGGTACTCCCAACAATTCTTGTACTCTGAGCACATAATTTTGAGCATTAATTGGCAAATCTTCGAAGTTCTTTGCTTTGCTAATATCTTCATTCCATCCTGGTAAAATTTCATATTCAACCTCAACAGCCTCTAAAGTTTCAAGACATGCGGGCATCTCAGAGACATACTCACCGTTGACTTTGTAAGCTTTAGCAACTTTTAACTCTTCAAGTCCTGTGAAGACATCTAGTTTCGTAAGGTTGATAGATGTGAAACCATTGATAAGGGTAGAAAATTTCATTTGTGGAATATCGAGCCATCCACAACGTCTAGGCCTTCCCGTTGTTGTACCGTACTCTGCTCCGACGCTACTTAAATGTTTACCAATCCCTTCAGAAGTAGAAAGTTCAGTGGGGAAAGGTCCTTCACCAACCCTTGTGGTATAAGCTTTCATGGTTCCATATATTCCGTTTAGTTTTTCGGGACTTACACCCAATCCAGTTAAAACAGATCCGACACTGGGATTACTACTGGTAACGTATGGATACGTTCCAAAGTCAATATCAAGCATAGTGGCATTGGCTCCCTCTACAAGAATCTTTTTACCATCTACATATGCTTGGTTGGTGTATTGGATGGTGTCCACAGTTATATCTTTGACTCGGTCAGCAACATTTTTGTAATATTCCAACTGACCCTCAACATCGATTTCTAGACCAGGGAAAGCTTTCATATGATGCTCGGCTAAGGCACGGAAGCGTGATTCAAAATATGTCCAATTTTTCAAATCTCCAACACGTAATCCGTTCCTGCTAATTTTCGATGCATAAGCTGGACCAATTCCTTTCTTTGTGGTACCGATTTTGTTACGTCCAAGACGATTTTCTAGCTGTCCATCAACAGTTTGATGAAAGTCGAATACAATGTGAGCTCTATCGGAAAGTTTGACTCGGCCAGCACAATCGATACCAGAAGCTTTCAAACCATCAATTTCATTTAAGAATGATGGAAGATGAACGACGACTCCGTTACCAATTACACATGTTGCCTATTTAGTGGCATATATTTTATGATTACATATATTTGTTTTGAGAACAGTCAAAAATAAACCAAGAAGAAAAACTACATAAAGGAGTTAATTACCTTCTCGTTAAGAATTCCAGAGGGAAGCAAATGAAATTTGTATTTTTTTCCTTCCACCACAATAGTGTGACCTGCATTTGATCCTCCAGCAACACGTGCACAAACGTCATATGTCTGTAGAAAAAATGAACAAAATGTTGTGAATAAAAAGGAACTCTATTAAATCCAAACATGCGATTCGCGTGACTGACCTGTGACAAAATATCCACGAGTTTTCCTTTTCCTTCATCTCCCCATTGACTGCCAAGAACGATGTCAATGCCGTGAACTTTGCCTGTACTAGCAGTTTTGGGAGTATAACCAGATGCTTTCTTCAAACCCTCTGCACCCAAAGAAGCTTCAATACTTTTTACCTGAAGCGATAGAAGATTTATTATGATTAAAAACGGCTGTATGGTGGCTCTAATGAAGGCTATCGCATATTTTTCTCACCTTTGCTCCAATCTCTTGAAGAAGTCCAAAGATGGTTTGGTTGTCATCTCCACATTTTGCGGAGCTTTTTTGAGTATCAGCCAAAGGGCTTCCATAGGCCGAACCCTATTTATAGAGATAATTTATTTTGGAGTATTTTAGAGTGAGATGATAATATTTTAGCATTATTTTTGCGTAACGATACCGAAACAAAAGCTGTTCTTTACAATATTCAATTCATTCTAGTTTATATATTATACTTACAACTCCAACACCTCCTAGTGCTCCCACAGCAAGTGCTCTTCCGTGTTTTGATACAATTCCTCTCAACATATTCTCCTTTGAATAAGCTGAATGTTACTTGTCACTTTTCTTCCTTCGTCGATATCAAAAGTCGCAAGAGAGTCTTCTTCTTCTCTCTAGTACTTGATTTTGACCATCCAATGATGCGTACGTGGAAATGTATTGGCAGGAAGGGACAAGTTGTCCCAATCAATTCATATTTTTACGCAATTTGAATGTAGGAACGTCAGCTTTATCTGTCTATCAAATCTTTAAGTATGGAATGACGAAATTATTGGTTCAAGTATGGATGGGATGCAGCTTTCATTCAGTAGTATCATTATACATGCGACAAACTTATTTTAATTCCCATATTTTTTATGGAGGAATACCATGTTACATCATGGAACGTGCAAAATCTACCTTTACAAAATTAATTAGAAAATGATCAAAATGCGCAAACCTTAAGTAAGTGCAAGTTCATATAGCATTCTTTCATTTTTTATTTCAAATAAATAGGAATACGCACTTTCGCTTTATTTATTAATTATCGTAAGTGACGACATGAAAATGGGCTTGTGTGCAATTAAAAGTCAAGTATGCCATCATGAATTGAAAGGAGTGAGAGAACATCCCTCAAAAAGAACCCGAACATTATAAGCCCACTAATTATTATCCTTATTTGTCATCAAATATATAAAAAAGAAAACAACCAAAGTAACAGTTTTGGCTATTTGACTTGCAAATCGAGAGGTTCGCTGAATTTGGGGCTACCTGACAATTTATTGTTCATTCAAAACTCTCTGCAGCTATTCCAAAAAAACACCGTAAAAATCAGACCCATTTCTATTACTTTCAGTGCCATACTCTAATCTTTGGTGCGATAATCCACTTTTGTCGCCACTTACCAGTGTCTATCATCCAAATATGCCTCGTCAAAGCAGAGCTCCAATTGCATCTCCATTTTTTGCTCCATCCACTCCCCGAGTACTGCATCCTGTGTCAACACCTGGAGGTACATTTGTGCGTTTGGAGAAAAAAGAAGTTGATAAGGAGTCAAAATCTTCTGTTTTTGGAACGTCTGGTAATCTTGTGAATGCTATTGTTGGTGCAGGAATTGTGGGTATACCGTACGCAATGAAAGAATGCGGATTGGTTGCAGGGATAATGATGGTTATCTTATGTGCTTATTTGACGGTTGTATCTTTAAGGTTACTGATTGAGACTGCAAAGCATGTAGGTGTACCCAGTTACGAGGTGTTAGCAGAGGCCTCATTTGGTACATTTGGGTTCTATTTTATCTCAGTCAATATGTTTATAATGGCTTATGGGGCCATGATAAGTTACTTGATTATTATCAAAGACACAATTCCTTTACTTTTTGGTATTGCAATGGAAAACATTCCAGTTCGTAGAGCAATTTTGGTGCTGAGTAGTTTACTCATCATTTTCCCACTAAGTTGTCAGAGAGTAAGTTTCTCTGTTTTGGTCATATCTGGTAGTATATTTCATCACTTACTTATAATTTTTTTTCACAATTCGAAAAGGATATGGCAGACCTTGCCAAAACATCAACTCTCTCTGTCATATTTGATATTATGATGGTTTGCATAGTAGCAGCAAAAGCCCCAATAAGCGATAAAATCTATGACTTAGATTCTGCTGGAGTTTTTCTCAAGAAATCAATTATCGAACCCAGAACATTCTTTATTGGTGTAGGTGTCTTGAGCTTTGCATTTGTGTGCCAGCATTCAGCATTCATCATTGCAGGATCTCTAAAAAATCCAACAAAAAAACGATGGTCGAAAGTAACAGGTGGTGCACTTTCTGTATGCGGTTTTCTAGCCTCCATTATTGGCTTCGTAGGTTATGTCGCTTATGGAGCAGAAACACAAGGGAATATATTGAATAATTTTATTTCGTCAGGGTCATCATATGCCGCGAATGTTGCACGAGGATTGCTCGGATCTACAATGTTTTTTGTTTACCCAATGGAAAGTTTTGTTTCTCGGCATGTTTTTATTGTGATTTTCTTTCAGGGTCGAAGAGCACATGAAGGAGATGACCATGCTATATTGGCAAGAATGGATAGAAGGATAGGACTCACTCTTTTTTTGTACCTTACGGCACTAATACCAGCCGTTATTTTTGAGGATTTAGGGTCAGTTTTATCAGTAACAGGTGCCATTGGAGGAAGTTCATTAAGTTATATTGGTCCGGGAGCGGTTTATTTAGCAGTTCACGGTGAAGACATTTTAAAGCTTATTAAAAAAAGATGGCCTGATTATTGTACAGGATCAGATAGTAATTTGATCGATGAGGAGGAGGGAAATACAAACGAAAATATCTCGGAAGTTCACACGTCTACTTTCTACAAAATATTGGATTGTGTGACTTGGCACATTTTTCTCATGCCAATCTGGTGTAAAATATGTTCAACTGGGAGTATGCAACTGAAAGAATTTAAAGAAAAAGAAGCTGTAAAGAGCCCTCATCCTAATCGACTTGGCGAAGTAAAACGTCTGAAACGATTAGAAACATATAGAAAGAGTTTAACAAAAAAAACTGGTAGTGAAGAAAGGCCGTTGTTAAAGCCACCTATAAGACGTGGGTCGTTCACAGAGGGTTTGCCTAGTAGTGGTAAAGATGTTCTCTTCGATCATCCCTACGGTGCCACTGGAATTAACACAAACCGGATAGCAATGAGTAACAAAGATATTGCTAAGAAGATAGCTGAGATGAATCGTTCAAAATCATACGAAAACAACAAGGAAAAAGAAGAGAATGAGTTGGAAGATGATCCTCAAGATATTGCCCCTGGCTGGGGAGACATTACAATCGCCATTGGTTTTATTTTGTTTGGTGTGGTTGCTTTGATTGTAGGTCTTCTTAGTATATATATTGGTGGTGTCTAATGTTTGTACAATTTGCTATCATTCATTGAAGTTAATTATTTGATGCTGAGCACCAAACAACTTAAGCAGTTGGTGCCGAGCCCCCTTTCAATGTTCATGTTTTAAGTGTAAGGTTATTTTATAAACCTAGTTTTATTCTATTTGTAGAGTAAAATAATCCATTTTGATTTTATGCCCGGCTTTATGATATCAGAAGATTTCAGTACAAAGTGACATGTTGCACAAATCAATCCTACCTGCTGCTTTATATTAACTTCCCTACGTACTATGAAACCGGCAACTTGATCACAAACACCACATGCAACAAAACTGCCATCTCTCTATACATGTTAATATGACAGAAGAACAGAGCAATACATCTTCTCGCGATTACTTTATTAGAAATAGCAAGGATGTAGTGGATGTTGAAAAAGAAGAAGGTTTGGCATTGTTGTTAGGTGGTCTCTCGAGTGACCTCATGAAAGAGACTTTTTGGTGTGAAGAAGATGAAAATGACGTTCCTGAAGAAGGGTTTGATTCTTTTACGGACTCAACTTTAGAAATCAAAAAGGCCAAAATAAATGATAGTACGAAGTATTATCATAAAGAGAGAAAAAATGAAGGAGAGGAAGAAGCTTGTATTCCCATAAATTATGAAGCAACTGATTACATTTCATCATGTTCGAAAAATATATTTGATAGATCATTTTGCATTGATCCTAAGATGGGTAATTTAGCTCCTCCTTCTGTACAAGTGGTCAAGACGGTAAGAAATTAATCTTCCGCTCACAAGAAAAAAACTGTCTAATGTTGCATCTAACTTCGCTGTGAAATCTGTGCCAAAACAAAAAAATATCAAACCCAAGACACAAAGAGGAAATGCATTAATATCAACCCGTCAAATAAAACGTGGTCAGATTATATTTTCAGAAAAGGCTGTAGATGGCGCACAGTTATTACAAATGAACTCTGAATATGAAAATGGTATTACACTGAATGAAAATGAACCACAGACTTCGAAAAATAGTCAACTATATCACGTAAAAGGATGTCAACAATGTTTTCGATCTATGGAACCTGCATCTTGCTTCTCGAAAACTAAATTCGTACTTGGGGGAAACGAAACTAGCAAAAATTTCAGCAATGATATAGAGCTACCTTTACGACATTTATGGCCAGTTCCTGAGTATGATGGTGGAAACCAACCTCATACAAGAAGTGATTGTAACTCTTGTGGAGCTATATTTTGCTCGAAATTCTGTCATGATGCACACAATAAACTGATGGGTAGCTGCTGCAACTGCACAAATGCTATAAAAAATGCGTGCATCGCAGTTCAAAGAGCAAAAACTTGTGATTTAGAAGAAGTAGGTGTTAATCCAGCTCTAATTCTTGCCTGTAGAATGTTTTGTTCTTCAGTTCATAGATATCGCCAAAGCGATGTACAAAATGCAATTTCGGTTGCAACAAAGGAGTCAAGTACGCCGAATGAAAAAAAATTGCAGCAAAATATGGAAGAGCAATATCCATTTTTTTCAATGTGTGGTGATGCATCCGACATTTCAAAACTAGAACTTGGAATACTTGAAACTGGCATCCAATCTAGTAATGTTTCTTTGTCCTCTGATGGTCCTTCTTATACTCTCAGACATATACACTTGTCTCTAGCAAGCTCATTATGTCTCACTCCACTTGAGATGCCACACTTTGATTTATCATATTTTCATAAATTAACATCTACTATTGCAAGAAACGCAATTGGGGTGACAACACAATCTCCATTTAAGCAATACTATTCGGCATTAATACGAACCAATGGACGAGGATCAAAAGAGCATGAAAGACACATGAAAACAATTGCAACTATGCTAGGGTCAAAGGATGGGAAACTCGGGCGCCAGATGGATCGAGCTATAGAGGAAAAGGTAAGCTATGATTGCGATATGATTCAGAATACTTAAGATATCATGAATATGGACTTTTCTGTCTAAAAATACGTTTTTTCTTTTGTTACAAGTGTGCAATAAAGACAATTTCTATTTTCACCCTCACATGTAGAATGAATCATTCATGTGAGCCTTCTGCAGAGGTTCAAAGTCAGGTTTTTGTAGATAATCACATTGATGTGATAGCACTCCGAGATATTGCCCCTGGTGAAGAGATTACAATTAGCTATATCAACCTCGGAAAAAATGCTGGTCGAATCGCAACGGATAGAGTCAAGCGAATGAGACAGTTACAGTCAAGATATTTATTTTTATGTGACTGCAGTTTATGCTCAAATAAGAAAGAATAAAGTCCCAGAAGCTGTAGAGAAATCCGTAAGATCTCTAATAAATGTTGAGAAAGGCGTTCACATATATTAAGCAACAATTTCAACTTGCAAAAAAATGAGTAAAATTGTTCCCATTTTCTCTTCGCAAAGCGAGATTGGCATCTTCCGGAATTTGTACGTCTCATCATTCCTAAGATATTTGTGAATCATAGTATGTGCAAACTTACTCATTTTGATGCTATGTAGAGCTCCATAGATCTTTTTGGATGGATAAGAGTATCAACAACCGCATGTAAAAATATACATACGTCATACAATATCTATCTTTTATTGGTGGTAGTTTGTATTGCTTGACGCCCGTATAACTTCTATAACAATTGGTCAACTCATTTGAATATTTTGTAAATCCATTACAAATAGAGGCATCACTTTACCATACATCATTTTCAAGAGATATTATTCAAAATGAATAAAAGCCGTTCTTTTTTTGCTTTCTCTGTATTAGTGTGCATATCTAGGCAATCAAATGCATTCGTCCAGCCCCTTGCACAAGGGCCTCACACTAAATACACAAACCCCATGTTGCAAATGAGTGAGAGTGACGACAATTCGGTAGATTTGTCAAAAATCAAGATTATGGTCAATGGGATGCCTGGTCCAATGGCCACAGCTGCAGCAGAGGCGTGTCTTAGGAAAGGTCTTGAACTCGCTCCTGTTGCTCTCACGGGTCCTGATGTGGAACCTATGACAATATCTGTGTATGATCCAGACACTGATCGCGCATCCAATGTGCGTATCCTCCCTGCCAGTGAATCTGGTATGGAGGAAATGGAATCAAAATTAGAAGGATTGAAAAGTGCCTGCGGAGATGACAATTTATTGGTTATTGATTACACTCATCCGTCAGCCGTGAACAAGAACGGAAAATGGTATGCAAAGCACAAACTTCCATTTGTAATGGGAACAACTGGAGGAGATAGAGAACAGCTTGTAGAAGATGTGAATGCAGGAAATTGTCCTGCAGTTATTGCACCAAATATGGGAAAACAAATTGTGGCCATGCAAGCAGCTTTGGAAGAGTTGGCGACAAAATATCCTAGCGCTTTTGGTGGATATGCTTTAGACGTAAAAGAGAGCCATCAGAAAACAAAGGCTGATACTTCAGGAACCGCTAAAGCTGTAATACAATCACTTAATACACTATCTGGAGGATCATTTGATGTCGAAAAGGATATAAATATGCTTCGATCTGATGAAGAAAGTTTGGCATTTGGCGTGAAAGAGGATGCCTTAAAAGGACATGCCTTCCACACGTACACGTTGACAAGTGGTGATGGATCTGTACAGTTTAAATTAGAGCATAATGTTTCTGGAAGAAGAGTTTACGCTGAAGGAACTGCAGATGCTGTCAAATTTCTTGCGAAGAAAATCAGGGTTGATGATCCAAAGATATTTTCAATGATTGATGTTCTTAAGGAAGGTGCTTTAGAATAAAAGAATTGATAATTCAGTTGATATATCCTTCTTTTTTACAAAAGTCATGTAATTCTCATACCTGTCATCTTTCAAAGAATAAAGAATGTATTTATACCTCTCTATTTTTTTGTCTCGATTCCATTAAATTAAATCAAGGCTAAAGTAACTCGTAACACTTCAGATATCATGCCAGAATTGTATTTATTACGTCCAATTTGACTACTCCTGCTGTCTTCAAAAATTGCTATTCACCATCAATACTTCCTCATACCTCGAAAAATTGGTTATGAGCCTACATTTTCTCGATGGTCAAGCAATCAACTGCACAGTGAAAAACATTTTGATGTCCAATCATGATGGCACATAAACTTGATTATGAAAACGATGAAGACCTCGAGCAGATAAGCACGACTGAGATGGAAGAGAAACTAAAGACTTATGCAGCGTTTATTGACCAAACTTTATATCCAGATCTTAGGGCAGCAGTCGCAGCTAGAGAAGAAATCGAAGCTGAAATAGAAGAATATGAAACTTTGTGCACACATTTGGCTATTCAAAAAGAAAAAAATGAGAAACATGATAATCGTGATGCTTCAGATAAAGAAGATTCCTCGACACATGATAATACTAATACCGCATTGGTAGACCTCGGAAATAAAATCGGATTCTGTCAAGCCGAATTTGATGATCCAAGAACGGTTTATGTGCATGTAGGAATGGGTTTCCATACTGAGTTCAATCTTGCAGAAGCTATCAGTTTTTGTGAAAGACGTGTCCTCTACCTATCAAAAAATGCTCTTGTATTAAAGCAAAAAAAGGCTAAATCGATAGCTGCGCATTTGGAGGCTGCATTAATATTGGTAGAAAAGTTAAAAAATGAAATGTTGGAAAATGACGAGGACGTTGAAGAATGATCAGCGTGAAAAGAAGATAGAAAGCTAAAAATAGTCATAATGAATTAAGATAAGTTATTTATTAATATTATAGAGCATGAATGGATAAAAAAGTATAGTTTGAGGTCAAAAACCAACCTATAAAAAAAATTCCGGATTTTTCATTGTGAAACAGTAAAATACTTCGTTTTGGAAAAATTGCAGCTTAGTGTATGATAAACATGTTTATCAAGAACGAAGGGCAAATGTGTCTCATTGAAATAGTCACTCATATGTACAACAAAAAGTGGACGTTGAAAGCCCTTCACACGAGTCTCATTCCCCAGGCTAAGGCGTTCCCTTTTTCCGTGGTTATATAGTTTCAGTTCGTTTCATGATAATACTATGACCGCCACGCTTGTATTGATGTTTTACGTGCTCATTTTCTCTTTCATTTTCTTTGGCTTTTTCGTAGAGTGCCATTTGCAATTCAAATGGAAACATGCTCTCTTCATCTTCTATCCCGAAAACTCTTGTATTTCTCATTGCGCTAGTCTGCATGATTAAATTACCGAGAGCACTATAAATGTTTACGATGTAGAAAAAAATTAATATTGCTGCAAAGGTGATCATTATCCAGACCCATATCATATTCCCCGGTGGTACTAGCACCCATAAAAGCAAAAACATCCATATAATAAACGTATAAATCGAAGCCACAATTAGTCTTGATGGAAGCTGTGCCGCATTTAAACCAATGTTTGATCGGAGTATACAATGAGCATTGGTATCGCTTACAGTTGATATAATGGCACCTGCTGTGAATGTAGCTAGTAACGCAAAAAATGTGAATATCATTGAAACGATCAAAAAGATCCCTGCATAAAAAATAACTTCCGTGTAGCCACCATCAGTTGTCAAAACTTTGCGCATTTCAGTGGAGATATCAGAGGGGCTAAAAAATACCCCAAGTTCTGATGATAATATCAATCCCATGAACACCATATTCGGGGCGTATTGCTTTGTCACAAGGTCTCGCACATTATCTCCTTGTTTTTTTGACCAGACGATATGATTGGTCCATGATGGAAAATGATCAACACTGACAAAGCTTTCCCTCAATCTGTTCAAAGAAATTATTTTCAGGTACATTCTCGTCGATTGGAATCGAGTTGCATCATCTGCATTAATTTCTCGCTGTGGTAGCATGTTACTTTTTTTTATTGAAGTCATCACACATGAAAGTCGTTCGTTAAAGAGCGAATTTGTGGCCAGTCTCCATGCCTATAATAATAAATCTAATAATTATCTTTGCTTATCTTACGAGAATATGCACACGCGGATGTTCCTGACCATGTGTAATTACATATAAAACTTTATTATTTATGTTTGCTTAGGGATTCCCGCCAGTTACATAGAAAAATTATGTTCGGACCACTGCTGTAAAATAAGTTTTGCGGTACTTATTCCACCTAGAGGTGCGAAAATAACTATATTCTGCCTCTCTAGTGCTTTGGCTCGAAAAGTACTAGAGGGTCATTCTGGTACGTATGAGTACTAGATATTGACATACTAAAATCTACATACTGAGCACAATTCATTCAAATTCTTGATTATGAACGAAGCAAAAACTCACTTCTGATTTTTGAGGCATTATTATCGTAAGAAAGGTACCATCTAGACATGCTCT
>Ga0209092_10000596_pt1 | contig 35859 bp, 28 predicted proteins | sample FraStrMetagenome_FD_187446 | JGI IMG/M metagenome (GOLD analysis project Ga0209092, IMG submission 187446) | Marine eukaryotic phytoplankton communities from Arctic Ocean - Fram Strait ARC3M Metagenome (SPAdes) (version 2) | ecosystem: Environmental > Aquatic > Marine > Oceanic | place: Fram...
TCTTCGCCTAAAAATAGGTTTTCGTCTTTCTCAAGACCCAGAATCACATGAGCCTGAAAGGCTTCTGTTTTCGGATCTTTGTAAAATAGTATCGGATATTCTTTTTGAAGATCGCCAAATTCAGAAGAAAAGGCTAAAGCTCGGTTTACATTGTCGCCATATTCAGCGCTGTGGCTGGAGTCAACTTTTAAGTCTTTATGTTCGACGTTATTAAGGAGTACAGTTTTACTCATACAATTATCCAGTCATTTATCGCGATAAGCGCTCAAGTCTAATTCTACCATTGTAATAAAAAGATAGGGCCCCCAGATAAAACTATCTGGGGGCCTTATCGGAGCTACTATATAAGCTTTTTCTTTGTACTACTTCAGCTACTAACGGTCTCTCTGGTAGCAATAACTACCAGAGAGAACGCATCACTCATCTTAGAACGTATATCGTGCAGAAAATACGTAGCGAGGATCAAGTTCCTGTACGAAGAATGCAGCAGTTTCAGTACGACCGTACTTACGCTGTCCTTCGGACGTTAGATTGATCGCATCTAGAGACAAAGTGAAACCAGAGTCGAACTCATAGCTTACATTCAAATCAACCTGCTCCACTGAATCAGTGTACTCAGGGTTACGAGTACTACCGACTGAACGGTTAACCTGGCTCAAGAAGTTATCACGCCAGTTGTAGGCTAAACGAGCAGAAAGACCCTCTTTCTCGTAAATTGCCACAAGGTTCATAGAGTCACTCAAGCCTGGCAGTGCAAACTGATCTTGATCAGGGTCAGAACCATTATCGTAACCAATATCACCTTCTACAGTTGTGTAGTTAAACTGGTAACCAAAACCTGTATCACCGAAGAAATGCTGCGATGCAAGTTCAAAACCGTAGATTTCAGCATCCTGTGAGTTGGTTGGGCTCTTCACAGCAAACTGGATCTCTGGATCTGTTGCAACAGCGGTTACGTCATAAACACTAAAGATAGAGTCATGGAACGCCTGCTCAGAAGCCTTACCAGCTAGAGCGGCCTGATAGGCTTCCCCACCTGTCGCTCCAGAGAAATCTGCCATATTTTGCAGAATTGCTGTCATAGAGAAAAGTGTATCTTCACTTTCCGCCACACCTATCGCAGCCAGCTCAGTTACTGCTTGAGCCAAGAAAGTACTGTTAGATGCTGTAGCATCTCTCAAACCAAACAAGGATTGATCGGCCTGCTGAATACCAACAAAGTTAGACACATTTTTCTGGAAGTAACCAACAGAGAAGTAATTAGCTTCGCCATAGTAGTACTCAACAGAAAGATCGAAGTTATTTGATTCCAGAGGATCCAAACGCGCATTACCCTGACTAGCAGAAGGCTTATCACCTAGGTGAGTAATACGGCTAGGTGATTCAACTGAAGTAGCAGTGTACATGTCGCTGTAAGTAGGTCGAGACAATGTCTTACTAAACGACACACGTGCTTTTAAGTTGTCGGTAACATCGACAGAGATATCCAAGCTCGGTAACAGAGCGCTATAGGTGTAATCTTCAGTTAAGTTTTCTACACCAGAACCCAATGTGAATGAGAAGTCATTATTTGATTCCCAAACGAAACCACTAGGCACAGACTGCTGTGAAGTTGAAGTCACATCAGTTTCTTCCCAACGGATACCAGCAACTACGTTAAGTGGCATGCCACCCACTTCGCCGTCCATTTTTACCTGACTGAAGATAGAAACTGTATCTTCTTCAACCATATTATCGGCAGTGCTGTTGATAGGCATGTTATTTGGATCTAAGCCATATATAGGCGCCATTGCGTTTAGCAACGTTAGTGGGTCACCCTTCCAAGAAACACTACCCAAGGCAATCGGTGCATTCTCGCCAGTAGGCTGAGAAACACCAGCAACACCAGAACCGTTGTAGTCAAACTCATTAAGAGTATTAACCTGCTCGATCAGACCTTCTGGGATATCATTAGGAGCATCAACACCCCAGCCACCAAGCGCATTAGAGCCAGATTGACGAGTTTGATGCATTTCTGAACTCATAAAGCCCAGACCAAAATCAACCTCGACGTTATCAGACGCTACGAAGGTACCATCAAACGCGAACTGATCAATCTTGGCCACCTGACCAGATTTCGCAAACTGGGTAACCTGAGAACCAACATCAGCCATATCGAAAACGCCATTGTTATTTCCCTTGACCGAATCATCAATAGAAGCAACGCCCTGTGGAACTTGCTGACCGAAATCAACAGCCTGCCAACCTGCAGTAGCGCCAGCAACGTTCATACGAAGTACGTTGTTACCCTGAGGGCCATTTCCGCCACTCTCAGCTTCTGAAGTTGCAACATCAAAACGAAGGTTCATTTTGTCGCTGATATTCCAATCAAGGTTCACACCGAATGATTCCAGAGTGTCCTTAGTTCCCATAGCAAGATTCTGGAAGAAGAAGTCTTTACCGCCAGACACGTCTTCTGCAAAAATAACAGGAGCTGCTACGACTGGGTTGCCGTCATATTCAACATAATCAACAGTACCGTTAAACCACAGGCCATCAATCAAGGCTGTAGAATCCTGCACATTCTCAGCATAGGTAGCATCTGCTGTGATAGTCATTGCGTCATTTGGAGCAAACTGAACAGTCAACAAACCGTTGGTGCGCTCGCGTTTGTCTTCGTTAAAGCCTAAACCAAGGTTAGTGGGTCGATATACCAACTGGCCATCATTAGGCGCATTGATAATCTGAGCGCCGCTAACAATACCCAGATTTGATAGGTTTGTTGCACTGCTGCTGTCCCAAGTACGCAGACCGAATTCCTCAACACTAGAATGGCGGCTACCAGAGTCACGCTCTTGGAAGCTACCGAATAGAGAAATACCTAGAGTAGCGTCATCATTAGTCCAGCTGTAAAGCCCGCTTACTTCTGGTGTGATATCGTCGCCGCTAGTATCGTTTACAGCTTTAACGCCGATGCTGGCTTGAGTGCCTGATGCGTCTAAAGGTCTGATGGTTTCAACATTGATTGTTGCACCCACGCCACCTGTAGCAACAGATGCACGGCCTGTTTTATAAACTTGCAGACCACGAACGCCTTCAGATGCCAGGTTTGAGAAGTCAAATGAACGGCTGCTTCCTGAAGCACCTTGATCCAATGGGTTACCAGTAATAGTGCCAACATTCGCTGAGGGCATTTGACGACCGTTAAGTGTTACTAGGTTGAAACCACCGCCAAAACCACGGACTGTAACTTCAGAACCTTCACCATTTACACGGTTGATAGATACACCTGAGATACGCTGAAGCGATTCAGCCAGGTTAGTATCAGGGAATTTACCCATATCTTCTGCAGAGATTGCATCAACAACACCAGAGGCATCACGCTTTGTATCCATTGCTCTCTCAAGGCTACCGCGAATACCGGTAACAACAACCTCTTCGATCGAAGCCCCATCAGCTATGGCCTGTCCTGCTGCGAGTGTTCCAGCAGCGGCAAGAATAGCGACAGAAAGTTTTGACTTTCTAAACATATTATTTCCCCATAAGTAAAAAGATGTAGTAATTATTAATGTGCGGTTTTAATGCACCCGTATAAGACGGGATAGTGGAGCGCATCCGCCCCCCCTAGAAATTAAAAAAGATTGCCCTACGAGACTTTAGATTCTCAAGCCTGATCTGATACTGTGCTTACTCGCATAAGGCCGCTGGAGCCAAAAGCACTGGAAAGGCCTGAAATAAAAAAGGCCACCCTTGCGGATGGCCTTTTAAGCTGTAAAAACAGCTGGGGTTTTACGGAAATCTAGCTGCCGGAATAGACCTGCTCACAGATTTCAAAGTTGTCGCTTTCAAGGGACAACATGTGCTGACCCACAGCAGCGTAGTCATCCGCCCAGGAAGCGGTGCCGGCAAAATACTCGTCAAACATAGCACCATGTAATTCCGCCGTTGGTGTAATGGAGCGGAGCATTAGGATGTTTACATCATGGGTACCACCACCAATGGGTAAAAATACACCATTAGTGAAGCTAGGATGGCCGCCCTCTTGCAGCGCCTTCTCTAAGTTCGACATGGCCGCCACAAATGCAGGAACATTTTCTGGCGCTACCTTAACACTCTGCACTCGCTCATAACCTGGCGCGAGCTTAAATGGCTTTAAAGGCTTCCACGTAGTGGAATGCTTGACCTCTCTGAGCTTTGAAATATAATTTTTCGTGGTGCTAGGGTTATAGTTTGTGGCACCAACCATTGCGGCCTGGACACTCGCAAACCCAGTCCACACGCGCATTTGGCCGGGATAGTCTTGGCCAGACATGGTGACACAGTAGCCAGCGGCTGTAGCACCCATTGCCTCGAATGGCGATGAGTCTTTTTTCAGGCTGGCTATATATCTGCCAATATCGGGAGCCGACATCATGACCGTGGTGAACGAGCCTTCCATTGTAGCTTCTTGGGCATGGTCGTCAGCAAAAGCGATTGGGGTGAGTGCTAAGGGGATACTTAATGACAGAATAAATGTGGCAATCTTTTTCATGGTGAATTCCTTTCTTTAGTTATTGGTTTTGGAAAACGTACGAAGATTCAGGCATTTAAAAATACCACTTAATAATAAGTAGTTAGATTGTGGAGTCAACCCCATTAAACTTGATTGGCCCTAATAGCGGGATAACTCGCTAGTGTCTGATCGGCAAGCTGTTGTGCATAACCATTGGCCTTAATCACATCGCCCATCATTAGTAGCGCTGGTGATGGCAGCGGCATGGCTTTTAGGCGCTCGGCAATATCACTGATAGTCCCCAGCACCACCTGCTGATCATTTGAGGTGCCCTGGGCCACAACAGCAAAGGGTTTATCGGCGGGGCAGCCGCGCTGCAATAGCTGACTGGTGATCTCTTCGAGATTTGAAAGCCCCATATAAAAAACCACCGTGCTATCTTTTTGTAATGCCAGATCCCAGTTAATGTACATCTGACCATTCTGTCGATGGCCGGTGATAAAGGTGACTGCATGGGCATGGTCGCGATGGGTAAGGGGGATCTGTGTGGCGGCAGCACAACCAATCGCTGCGGTAATACCGGGCACGATGGAACATTCGACACCCTGCTTATTAAGGTGGTCGACCTCTTCACCCCCGCGGCCAAAAATAAAATTATCACCACCTTTAAGGCGCACCACATTTTTACCGCAGCGAGCCAGTGCCGCGAGTAGCTCGCAGATCTGCTCCTGGGGAAGGCTGTGCTGATCTTTTTTCTTACCCACATAGATAAGGTCGCAGCGATCCTTGGCATAGTCCAACAGTTCCGGGTTAGCGAGACGGTCATAGACAATGGCATCTGCCTCTTGCAGCAAGCGCATAGCTTTTACCGTAATTAACTCCGCATCTCCGGGCCCAGCACCTACCAGGTGCACCTGACCAAATGATGCCTTATCTACGGGCCTTAGGTTTGCGGTGGCAGAATTAGTGCTTTTAACCAGTGTAAGAATATTGTTGTTCATCGATGTTCCAAGGTTGATGGGCAATAGGGGCAGGTGGTTTTAAGATTGCAGGCCTCTGTCATAGGAAATGGCTCACAGAGTCAGTAGCACTCGGTCTGCCGTTAGTTCGACACTGTATACAGGCACGTTGAACTCACCGTCTTCCAGACATTCACCGGTCTGCAAATCGAAATGCTGCTTGTATAGCGGCGAGGCAACGACCAGCCGCTCATTAATATCACCGACCATACCGCGGGACAGCACATTGGCTTTGCCTATCGGGTCCCAGTTGCCAATGGCATAAACTTGCGGGGTTTCCTTGGGTAAATAAAACAGCGCAACTTGCTGGCCCTCGACAATGGCACAGATACCGGAGTTGGCAATAAGATCTTTCTGCTGACAGATAATAGTAAATTGGCTCATAATTTTTCCTTAGGCACTCTCTTCCAGAAGTTGCAGGCGCTCTTCTTCTGTCGCTGGTCTTGGCTGTCCACGCTCCTGCACAAAGACAATCTGGTCGTCCTCAGCGTCGGCGTTTACAAACTGTACAAAACGCTTCATGCGCTCGGGATTTTCAATGGTGGTTTTCCACTCACATTGGTAGGTGCCAACAACACTGTTCATCTGTGCGTCGAGTTCGGCGGCTATACCTAGAGAATCTTCAATCACCACCTGCTGGAGATACTCCACCCCCCCCTCCAAGTTGGTCATCCATACCGAGGTGCGTTGCAGGCGGTCTGCAGTACGCACATAGAACATCAGGAAACGGTCGATATATTTGATCAGGGTTTCATCATCCAGATCTGTGGCAAACAGATCGCCGTGGCGAGGCTTCATGCCGCCGTTGCCACCGACAAATAGGTTCCAACCGTTTTCTGTGGCGATAACACCAAAGTCTTTGGATTGAGCTTCGGCACATTCTCTGGTGCAACCAGATACTGCGGATTTAAATTTGTGCGGCGCACGCAAACCTTTGTAGCGGTTCTCTATATAGAGGGCCATAGCCACACTGTCTTGCACACCGTATCTACACCAGGTGCTACCAACACAGGATTTCACCGTGCGTAGGGCCTTGCCGTAGGCATGGCCAGTTTCAAAACCAGCCTCAACCAATTCTTTCCAAATGGCAGGCAGATGCTGAACTCGCGCACCAAATAAATCAATGCGCTGGGCACCGGTAATCTTGGTATAGAGATTATATTTCTTGGCCACCTCACCCAACACAATCAGTTTATCCGGCGTGATCTCACCCCCGGCAATACGCGGCACCACGGAGTAGGTACCGTTCTTTTGCATATTGGCCAAGAAAGTGTCATTGGTATCCTGCAAGCCCACATGCTTTTCATCCAGCACATAGTCATTCCACAGCGAGGCTAAAATAGAGCCCACCGCCGGTTTACAGATATCACAGCCGCGGCCCTTGCCATGTTTTTCAAGGAGCTCATCAAAGGTTTTAATACTGCCCACTTTAATAAGGTGAAATAATTCCTGACGAGTATAGGCAAAGTGCTCGCAGATGGACTTATCCACTTCCAAGCCACGTGCCGACATTTCATCATCGACAATATTCTTAAGTAGCGCGGCACAGCCACCGCAGCCGGTGCTAGCTTTGGTTTCAGATTTAATATCACCGAGAGCATAAAACCCGGCATTAAGAGCATCGACAATATCCCCTTTAGTAACATTGTGGCAGGAGCAAATGGTGGCCGTGGCCGGCAGCGCAGCGGCACCGAGAGTGGGCGCATCGCCAACATTGTATGGAAGAATTAAAGTCTCCGGATCCGCCGGCAGATCAATCCCATTTAAGAAATACTGCAGCAAGGTATCATAGTCGGAACAGTCACCTACCAGGACAGCCCCGAGTAGTTTTTTACCATCGGCACTGACAATCAGGCGTTTGTAAACTTCGATGCGCTCATCACTAAAGGTATAGGCAATAGCGCCCTCTTCACGACCATGGGTATCACCAATAGAGCCGACATCGACACCTAGTAACTTCAACTTGGTGCTCATATCTGCGCCTTGAAATGACTGCGGTTCATCGCCCAACTGACTAACTGCCGCTTCGGCCATACGATAGCCGGGGGCAACTAGCCCAAAGATACGGCCGCCAAAGAGTGCACATTCACCAATGGCAAAAATATCTGAGTCGCTGGTTTTGCAATGGTAATCAACGTCAATACCACCCCGCTCACCAACCACTAACCCACAGTCACTCGCTAGCTGATCATAGGGGCGAATACCCGCACTAAAGACAATCATATCGGTGGTTAGAGAACCGCCATCAGCAAATTTCATCCGCAGCCGTGCATAGCCATCATCGCTTGCTTCAATCACCTCGGTCGCTTTGCTGGTATGAACTTTTACACCCAGAGCTTCGATCTTGCGGCGCAACATACCACTGCCGCCCGCATCTAACTGCACACCCATAAGTCCCGGCGCAAATTCAACCACATGGGTTTCAAGGCCAAGATTCTGAACCGCATTGGCAGCCTCTAGCCCCAGCAAACCACCTCCCACAACGACGCCGACTTTTGCACCATCTGCCTGCGCCTTGATATTACCCAGATCATCAATAGTGCGGTAAACCACACAGGGATCCTGATCATTGCCAGGCACCGGTGGCACAAAGGGATAGGAACCAGTAGCCAGCACTAATTTGTCGTAGGCAAAGCTGCGGCCAGTTTCGGTACTAACAGTTTTATTGTCGCGATCGATCTGCACAACCGGGTCACCAAAGTGAGCATCAACACCAATCTCGATATAATGCTCTCTGGTGGTAAGGGCCAACTCTTCCGGCGTGCGACCAGCAAAATATTCAGAGAGATGAACTCGGTCATAGGCCGGGCGAGTTTCGCCGCCAATTACGGTAATTTTGGCTTCAACAGATGAGGCTACTAGCTGCTCAACATAATGGTGGCCCACCATGCCATTTCCGACTACAACAACGTTTAACATGTTTGGGTTTCCTTGAATAACGTCTCATGGGGCTCGAGCTTTTTGAGAGGTTCGTTTTGGTAGATAATCTTCTGCATAACGCACATCGCCTGCTGAGAAAAATAGGGCTTAAAATAATTGGATAGTTAATACAAATGGATTGGGCAGCCAGATAACGCAACCACCCAATCTCAGTATTAACCTAATGATAAGGTCAGAAAATTAATATTTTGCGCTAATGGTAAACCACAGTTTATCGGTGTTTGAAGCATGGGTGTCCGCATCATAGGATGCGTACTTAAGCTGCACAGATAGACCCTTTTTGATTGGGTAGGTGGCAACCACATCCAGCTCAGAACCTAAATCAGCACTACCAAAATCTGCGCTGTAGTCATGGTAGACAACAGCAACCTTGGCAGGCCCCAACTTACCAGACAGCTTTAGGTATGTGTCTTCAACACCATTGGCAGGGGTACCGAGAAACTTATCTGCCCAGCCTTGAAACTTATGCAATGTGGCCAGTGGTGTTTTAAATGCTGCTGTTCCCTCATCACTGCCCAGCACCTCATAACCCAGAGCCACGGAGACAGGATTTAGGGGCAAGCTTAGCTGCGCCATCATATAGTCGGCATCGTAAGTTGTTGGGTTATCGGCATAATCAGACTGGGTAGCATAGGCCGCGCTGATTGCGAAGCCGTCAAACTTGCCGCTGTACTCAATACCATAGGTGCTGGAGGAGTTGGCAGCGGCATTGCCAAAATCAAGCATGTAGGCATAGCCTTTTAATGTCTGACCCTCGGCTGGCGACATAGAAGCCAGAATAATATGGCTGTCCGATTCCCAGCGCTTAGCCTGAGCTGCGCTATCTTTGGGGCCAAAGATACGATTGATATTCCAGATATAGCTGTAGTCCACAGATACAGGATCCAGTGCCTTAAAGGAAAGCGATAACGCGTCGTATGCCTGTTCGTTCTGACGGAAACCCACGCCACCCACAAAGCGTTGACCACCGTGGAGAATTCGCTGGCGTCCCAACGATGCACTGTAGTCGGCGCTCTTATAGGTTAAGTATGCCTGGTTAAAATCTGTGCCATCTGGATCAGCCACAATCGGGTAGCCAACATTGCCATTAGTTGGGGTGCGGTAATTTTCAGCGCCGATCACCGTGACATTATCTACTTCCATCAACGCAGTGTAGCCTTCATATGAAGCAGACTTATAGGTGAGTCTGGATTTTAAAGTTGAGGCATTGGCATCCTCGGCAACGCCGTCTTGATCGACTAATTCATAGCGATAGCGGAATGACAGTGACGTGTCTCCTTCGCTTAACATCTCTGTAATCGAGCTGGTAGTCTCAGCATGACCGAACATAAATGGTTGCATGCCCAGAATGGCAATTGCTGTAGAGGAGGCTAGTCTTAACTTTTTCATATGGGTTCCTATCAATGTAATTACTCAAAAAACCTGCGCGCAGGGACGGCAATGCGCAGGCTCCGTTGGCTGAAAATTTAAAGCTGTCAAGAGTCCTAATGACTCTTGATAAAGACAAGTAATACAAGAAGTATGCCAAGCTAGAAAAACCAGTGGTTTAAGGATTGAACCGTCAGTTTTCAGGGAAGGTTTTTATGGAACAGAAAAAAAACGCACCAGAATCTGGCGCAGGAACCGAACTATGCTCCGTTTTACAGCACAGTTAGCGGCCTAAAGATATTTTAGATAATAATCGGTAACGCGCTTTTCAATATAGTCTGGGTCCGATTGCCAGACTCTTGCATGAGTCTGACAGGGCGATCGCCAAAATTCTTTGGGCTCATTGGCCGCTGTATAATTGCGTTCGCCATGAGAAAAAACAACAAGCTTGTCTCCAGTGCAATGAATAATAAATACCGGTCTGGGGGCAATATCCCCCAGCATGTCTTCTGGGTTTAATTGATCCATATCTATACCAGTGCGCCACTCCAACATCCAAGTGGTTAAAGGTAATAGAGGAAAGCTTGGCAATCCAAGATATTGCGCAATAATCTCTGTATAGAGGTCAGTTAAGTTCGACCAGCCTGCCTCAAAAACCCCTGCCGCTATGCGTGGGTCTTTATCCATCGCCATAATTGAGGTTGCTGCGCCCATAGATACCCCAAAGATCCCAACACTGTGCATCTGCTTTTGCTGATATAAATAATCCACCGCTGCCTTTACATCATGTTTCTCGTAGTAACCCATGGATGAAAAAGAAGGGATATTTTTACCACTATTCCTTAGATCCAAAGCCAGTATATTAAAGCCCGCCTCATGAACAGCTTTAAACCAGCGCATGCCTTCCTGCCGGTCAGCCCCATGGCCATGAACAAAAATAACCGCTTTGGCTGATTCCTCGGCAGGTATATACCAACTACTCAGGCCATATCCATCATCCGACTGAACAGATATATCTTCAAACCTTAGACCTAGCTGGGAAGGATCACCGCAATAGATAAAGTGTTCTTCACTACAGATGTAGAGGGGATGCATAATATTGGATGACATAGTCCAAGCCATAATAAGCAAGCCTACGCCCAGCAGGCTAATGAGACTGGCAATGCTGATGATGATTTTGTTTTTGCGGTTTTTCAATTTATATTGCTCTGGGAAATCGTCTTTCACTCTACCTAGAATCACTCAGTAGTCAATAAAGCTCTCTAAAATCTATCTGGATTACTTAACATCACAATAAGTAGTAATTAGGTTATTCTGTTGCCTTTATAACAATAATATCAGAGCTTGGAATACAACAATGGATCAACTTAGAGCATTACGTTACTTCAGCAAAGTGGTCGAGACCGGTAGCTTTACAAAGGCGGCGGAGACATTCTCGGTGCCCGCCTCATCACTGTCCCGACGCATCGCAGATCTTGAAAAGAGTCTTGGGGCGAACCTGCTAAAACGCACCACCCGCGTGGTTCAAGTAACTGAGATTGGGCAGCTCTATTATAAGCAGGTGCAGGATGTGTTGGCGCAGTTGGAGCACAGTGACGAGTCTGTAAGACGCTATCAGGCTAAGCCCACTGGCTTTCTGCGAATAAGCACCATGGTAACCTTTGGTGAGCAAATCTTAATACCGCTTCTCGATGAATTTAAAACCCTTTACCCAGAGATCATTTTAGATGTGAGTTTCAGTGATGAGTTATCTACCCTGTCCCGGGACGAAGTGGATATCGCCATCCGTGGCGGCTATGCGCCTAACGAGAGAGTCCAGGCCGTGCGCCTGATGGACAACGAATTTATCCCAGTGGCCTCACCAGACTACCTATCATCGAACGGAACACCTAAAAATGCGACCGATTTGCGGCAGCACCAAGGGCTATTTTTCCGTACCCCCAACGGCCCGTCCCCCTGGCTGTGCGAACAGGATGGGCAGTGGCTGGATGTATCGGGTAAGGTCTTAACCATCTCTAACAATGGCACCTGGCTTCGCAAGGAGGCTGTCTTGGGGCGTGGGATATGTATGGCACCCAGATGGTCGGTTCAGCGTTATTTAGATAGCGGGGACATAAAGGAGCTAATGGTTAAGCCAAAGGTGAGAGTGAACCAAAATAAAGATTTGGCGATATACCTGCTGTATCAGAAGCAGCAGTATCTGGTGCCAAAGGTTAAGGTCGCGGTGGACTTTTTGGTCAGCCGTATTAAATCGTCCTAGTATCAAACTGCCGCGCTAGCTTTATCAATAGTGGGTATAGCCGAGTTAATGACTATACCCACTAAGTATCGGACCTGAGTTACTTAACGCGTGGAACTATTAGTACCTTACCGTTTCTGCCGCCTTGCGCCGCACGTGTAACAGCTTCCTTGATCTCACCCACGGCGAAGCGTGAGTCAACATCGGCTTTCAAAACGCCAGTAGCTATTAGAGGAATGATTTTTCCAAATGCTGCCTGCTTTTCTTCCAATGTTGCACTGTCGTACCATTTTGCAAGCCAAAAACCACGGCTGCGGATATCTTTAAAAATGGTCATTCCCGTGTTTATGGTCGCAGGTTTTCCTGAAAGCATTCCATAGGCAACTATGGTTCCACCGTAGCCCAGACTATTGGTCAGTCTGGTGTAGGTGTCACCCCCCACAGGGTCGAGGGCCAAGGCAACAGGCTCATTGCCAGTGGCACGGGCAATCTGCGCAGCCAGGTCTGGCCCATCAATCAACACAACATCTGCGCCCTTAGCGAGCAGCTCTTCGGCGAGCCCATCACGGCGAACCACATTAACCGTCTTTATACCGCGTTGCTTAGCGAGCTGAATAACGTAACCGCCAACAGCAGAGTTGGCAGCGCTTTGAACAATCCACTGGCCCTCGTTAAGGTCAACGAAAGAGGTCAACATTAACAGTGCCGTGACCGGATTGACCACTGACATACCCAGCTGTTCAATGACCTCTGGCCCAAGCGGGCCCATATTAGGTAGGGGAAGAAACCCAGCTGCTGGGGCCACCACCTCATCTCTCCAGGTGCCTCCGCCTAAAATAAGCACTAACTGACCAACCTTTAGGTAGCTAGCCTCGGGCGTCACCTCGGTAACACGGCCAACGCCTTCACTGCCTGCCTTGGCAGGCAAAACTGCATCCACGCCGTATTGACCTGCGATCTGTAACAGATCTGAAGGATTAATCGGCGCCGCTAAAACCCTTACTCTCACCTCACCACTCTTAAGAACCTGAGACGCCTCTTCCTTAACATAGAGTACGTCAGCCGGGTTGCCAATCTGATTAAACTCAGTGTATTTCAGCATCGTCTGGCCAGCATTGCTATGGTCGCCATGGCCATCTGCATGAGATAAGACAGCAGAGCCCAAGCAAACCGCCAATGTCATGATTATTGAAAAATATTTCATAGTCTTAGTCCGTTTTCTGTTATTAATTTTTTAGTTTTACAGCCTTTAAATTATTCTGTGTATCACCACTCTCTCGTTAGCCAGTCAGATACCTAAGTCTCGCCTCGCTCAAACCATCGCCCAAGGTAGATTCCCACAATGGACCAGAGTGCCGCTATACCTGCCCCAACCGCCGCAACTGCGGCTAGACCCAGACCTAACCCTTGAGTCAGGCCGGTAAATAACCAAGCCATTAGCATATCGCCGCCACGGTAGGCGACGATATCGATAACAGGCTTTGCTTTGAAGCGAGCCTCTCTATCGACCCTTGTAAACAGTACCTCACGAGCCGGTCTAGTCACTGCGTAGTTACCGGCGCGCCTAATAACCTGTAGAGCCACCACGGCACCCAGGAATGGGGAAATAGCCACAATAATAAGACCAGCACAAATCAGCACAGGGATCAGCGCAATAGTCACCGGCATACCAAATTTACCGACAATACGGCCAGTAGCAAACAGCCCCACTGCGATTGAAAGTACATTAACGGCCAGATCCATTTGCGCCCATACCGCTGTTCTCTCAGCACGGCTGAGATCACTGAGCAAATTCTTCAACTCAAAGTAGACGAACGAACTGATGCCTGTATACAAGAAGATAAACAGGCCAATGGCCAACAGATAGGGGTTGGAGAAAAACAGCTTAAATCCCGCAAACGGGTTACCGCCAATTTTGATCTGAGGCGTTTGCGCAGCCAAACTCTCGTTGTGCAAGTCCGATGACTTAAGGGACTGCAAATAGAAAATAATGGGAATAGGCACCAGCAGCATGGCACTGGCCAGTAACATCAGGTTATCTGTACCCAGGGACGCTGAGAAAAATGAGGGTATAGATGGCCCAATAAGCCCACCCACACTAGCCCCGGCAGCGATGATGCCAAATAGCCGGCCGGCCTGCTCCTTACTGAACAGGTCTGACATAAAACTCCAAAACACCGAGATATGGAAAAGGCTAAATACACTCACCCACACATAAAACGATTTATCCACTAGGGTCCGATCAGCCATGGTCGAGGCCAGGGCATAAAAAGATAAGAACGTTAGCGCAAAGATAGCGTAAATTGATGGGACCAGAAGCCGCAACCGGAAACGGGAGACAAGCAAACCATAAAGAGCAACAACCGCGGTGCTGATAAAAAAGTTAAGCGTCCATAGCCAACTAACCTCGGCATCAGTCCAGTCACTGGCCATCGCATCTCGCACAGGGCGCAAGATGTAATAAGCAGACATAAGAACAATAACAAAAAGAAATGAGCCGACTACGGCTTTTATTTCATGCCCTTCAACGTTTGAGACGATCCTCAGGAGCTTGTGAATGGGGTTGTTGCTACTCTTTTGCATTTTTTCTACTAGGCTCAAACTAGCCATGCTCCATAATTGCTTTCTAAAGGGTCTAAAGAGACAGGATTAGACCGCGTTTATTTAGCTGTGTATATGGAGGTTTTAGCATTTCTTCATTGTCTTTAAGACAATAATTAAGCTTTATTTAAAGAGCCATTAGCAATTGGATCTTTATTGAACCCTATACTGAATAGGCGAAGACCAGGCACGTTCCTGAATAGTGGTCGCCAAATCAGGCCTTGGCGCAACACCTTCACGAATAGCATCCCAGGTCGACCATCGACAGGTTGGGTTTTCAAGTACACGGGCATAATAAAATGCGCGTTGGTCGGCCTTAAAATTCGGATCGTGCCACAGGGTTGATAACTGTGTCGCACCGACTTCGGGACTAATCCTGCAATCAGAGATATCGACTCGGGCACCATTATCCGGGCAACGGTTAGTTTCAACGTTGACTTCTGCGCCATTGGCGCAGGCGATATCAATAATATCCTCATGGGTAGTGCCATCTGCATCGACCCAGCCTTTGATCATTTGCAGGCGTTGCAAGGGTGCACTGCCTGGATCAGCTGAAGCCATCACTAAAAATCCGGGCGATCCCATATCGTTGAGTGCCTCATCTTGCGCCAATAGAGTGCCTCCCATACTCACACCTTTGCCATAGGCCTGCTCGACGCCATCGGGCGCCGTGAGCATACTCTGATCAAAATCGTACCCGGCAAACAATCGAATTCTTAATCGAGGTCCAGATGTTGCAAACACTTCTTTACGACGAAAGGCACTGTAGATAGCGTCTCTGGTATTTTCATCCGCCCATACCGCCGCTAAACCAGAGGCTCCATATGTAGGGGTAGCACCGCCAGCATAGACATCGTCATCAATCTTGACGTACAGGCTTTTACCGAGTGGCGTGGGGAAAACCACAGATAATAATTTATTACCGTAATAAGCAAATTGGCCATTAATTCCTGTTATCGGGGTAGAGCCTCTTTGCTCTGGGTAGCTCGACAATATGCCAAGCTTAGAAACGAACGCCGCCTCATCATTCTGACTGGCCGCTGAATGGGTATCACTAGAACCAATAAAACCAAACTGGTAAGGGTTGCCAATACCTTGCTGCTCAAGTGTCAGACCTTTTAACATTGCTTGACGTACGTAGGAACCATCGACTTTGCTAAGGGCACCTGTTGCAACTCGGTAAGGCGCAATTTCAAAACCCGCCCATTCATCACGTGTTGATAAAACAGGATGTGTTTCAGAGGTACCTTTTATTTGGGTTATCTCTACGATTGGCTCATTTCTCAGGCGTTTCTGCGCGTAAGCCTCATTAAAGGGATTGTCGTTCCAGTCGGTACTTTTAAACATCTCGCCATTAGAGCCATTTGAGTTATGGGGGATAGCCAAGCTTTCGACGCCCTTACTCCTAAGCTCATCCATCCAGCTCCAGAGATCCTCCGGATTAGCCGAGTGGGCGCGAGAAAATGGCTCACGGGGCAGATTCTCTGTTCCCTCGAAAATAACGTTGCGGTGTAAATTGCCCATATCAGTACTGGACGTCGTATATTCATAGGCAGCGAAGGTAGTGAAGCGTCCGGGATCGTTAAATTGGTCCGCAGCATCCACGGTATCTTCCCAAGTACTTCTCACTACTCCAAGAACCTCTTGACGGCTTAAACTTCCATCGCTAATCCCTTTGATGGCATTGGGAATAAAACTTGAAAATGTCAGTAATCGCTTGGTCCTGCTGATTAAATCTGTGCCAAAGTTTTCGGGCGCATTTAAGTCATGATAGGGCTCTGCGAATGGGTTTTTAGAGAAATTATTAGAGGTATCTGCCGCTGCTTTGACCAAACCCAGGAACACTGCATGGTCAGTAACGGCATAAAAATCCATTGGATTAGTAAGCTGCATATTAAAGCCCGCAGGGTTCTTGATGGCCTCCCCTTTGGCAAAACGATAGGCATCATAGGGTGTCGCTAGGGTTCCAAACGCATAGCCATCGAAAGAGTACGCGGTATGTACATGTAAATCGCCGTAATAGGCATTTCGCTCCTGAATCCCTGTCTCTGGAATCGCTCTCGGCGCAGATATCGCTTTACGGTCTAATAATTCGGTCTCAGTGTCGAAAAGAGCATTATCTCCGCCCAAGGCGCCAGCTTCAGAGGTGTTTAAGAGTTGATCTATCTCAAGGGTCTGTTGAATGACGGCCTTATCTAAATGAACATCTGCGGCGGTGCTGAATGACTCACTGGATGGCTCCATCGTTGTATCAGAGCAGGAGACTAGCCCAGCGCCTAACATCAATACCCACACATATTTGTTGAAACCAGACTGCTTATTATTGTTATTCATGCTGTTTCTCTTTTCGATATCGCTTAGGTGTCTATTGATTAGACCAGAATATCAGCCCGACTGCTAAAAGTAAGTTTCTATTCTACTCACGGGGCACTGACGGCTATAAATAGGCGAATAAATTGGCCGTATAGGCTGCAGTAAAACCACAGTTAAAAAAAATTTAACGGCCTGCTAGCTTAGCTTTTTATATAACTCACGTGCCCATGACTTGGCCTCATCACTTGAAGCCCATTTAATTGCCTGAGAGAGAATACGACGAAAATTAGGGTTTTGATAAGCCTCGGGGCCGTCACCAAATTGCAGATAGACCACTGGTGAATTTTTGTAAGTCTTAATCCAACCAACAAGATTTGATCCATTAGGGTGATCCCAATCTTGGTTAGAGTTTAGCTCTCCTCGAACCACAGCATTGGCAGCCGAGTAGAAATTATTCCGCTTGAAATCCCAGTTGGACCTGAACAGCGGAATAATTGAATCCTCGAATACTGGCAAGAGATAGACTTCATCAACAATTTCAAAAGGCTCTATGCCATGGGTAATGGGGTGATCCATAGCAGGGCTAACAGTATGGGCCACATCAATATTATAGCCACTGTCGGGATGGTCGACTCCCCGAGATTGCATGGGCGTATAGAGAAACTGCCCGCCAACTATTTCAGACCACTCTGGCCAGGCAGGCCAGGCCGCTGCGCAATGATGCAAAATAACTAGCGGACAACCAGCATCACCCATGGCACGCACGCCCTCTTTATAAAACTCTGGAGGTTCAAAATACTGTGGAGGCCCGTCACCAAATTTGATCCCAGGCATATCATATTGCACATAGCAGTCGAAGTTTTTAGCCATCTCTGGGGTGAACATATATTGCGCAGCCGGATGCTCAACGTTGGAATATTGAATGTCAGGATTACTATCAAAAATATCAAAAAAGCTATCTCGATCAAATGGGTGACCACGAGTAACCAATAGGACATTGAGCTTATCGCCCTGCTGGGGCAATTCGGTAGTAGCTGGCGGGGAGGCGCGGTGGTAGTCAGGAATAACCTCAGGGTCTGCCATTTCAACTCCTTACCTTTTCTCTGTGTAACTACTGGTTAGACTGCAGTAACCGCCGGTTGCAGCTTTTCTTGCCATGACTTTAACAGAGATTGGTTATCTATTTCCGAGGGATGAAAATCTTCCTGGAAAAACGCTTTATAGGCAGGGATATGACTTCGAATAAAACCGCCTTTAGAAAATAGAAATTTAGAGAAACTCCTAAATGTTTTCCACTTCCAAAGCTGCTTATCATGACGCAGCATTTTAACCACCACTGACAGCATATCTTTGAACAGAGTGAGCATTGCAATGCGCATCACAGCCGCCCGCATTTTATAACTACCGCCAATTTGGTTGTAGACATCGAAGGCAACAGATTTGTGCTCAAGCTCTTCGAGTGCATGCCATTGCCAAAGCTCTGCTACAGCCCTAGGCATACTTTTTAATAATCGTCCTTCCAGAATACTTTCACCAAGGATGGCAGTGAAATGCTCTATTGACACAGTTGAAGCCAAGTTGATCCGAGGAGTGACCCGTGGATTCTTTTTTGAGCTCTCAAGTCGACTCAAATAAACCCGCTCAAGCGAAGCTAAATCATAGCCTCGTTGTTGGCAGAGCAGCGTATTATATTTTCGATGCTCGCGGCTGTGTGTGGCCTCTTGTTGATAAAAAGCTTTGACGTCGCTGGCTAACTTTGGATCCTTGATGCGGTCTTCGTAAGCTCGAACAGACTCAATAAAATTCCGCTCGCCTGATGGAAAACTAATGCTCATGGCATTAAAAACCGCCGTTAAAAATGGGTCATTATCTGCCCAATCAGTCGCTAGGACCTTTTCCAGCTCAAATGTCATATTTCTAACCTCAATAGAAATATCATTCGGCATTTTAGATTCTAAGTTTATTGCAGTCATAGGGCTCCCCCTGTTTACACTGACTCCAAGATATCACCTTACAGCTTACAGGTAGGGATATTTTCAGTCATGCGTAGGGATATATTCGGTCAATTATGCTAAGGTCTCAGGCTCTTGCAACAAACTGAAGCTGATAATTTGGGCCAATGTGGTGACTAACCAACCGATATATAACTCCCTCTTTGAACAACTACTAGTGATTTTGGCTGAGGACGGCTTTTCATCTCAGCAGCTTTTTGCCCAGTCCGAGTTGCGAACGTCCAAAGGGCCAGACATACAACACATCGGACTAGCTGAATTGCCAAAGCTGCTTGAGGCAGCGTTCAATTTAACCAATGACTCGGCATTGATGATGCGTCTAGGACAGAGAGCCGATATAACCCACCTGGGTACCTTTGGTTTTGCGTTAATGAGCTGCGCTACTTTGCATGAGGCACTCAAACTGTTACTTCGATACCAATCTATAACAGGCCCTGGATTATCCTTTCGAACCCTAGAGTCGGATGAGAATATTATTCTGCGCACCTATATTGCGATAGGAAATCCTTTACACAAAAAACTCATCACTGAACTGGTGTTGTCGCAAATAATACGTATTGGTCAAACCCTCACTAACCAGCCGGTTACTCAGGGTGCCCTACATTTCAACTACGATGAACCGGATGGTCTACAGACATATGAGTCAATTCTTAATGTGCCCGTTAAGTTCAACCAGGCCCATAACGAAATTGTAATATCTAAAAGTATTATTAAGTCTAAAATCACGTCTTCTAACCCTGCCGCCCACGTTATTTTCCAGCAGCAATGTGAACATTTGTTGCGCGGATTAAACAGGGTAGAGAATTTCTCTGCGACTATTCGGCGAATATTAATTCATGCAAGTGGCGAGTTTCCGGATATCAATCATGTCGCCAAAACACTCCATGTTAGTGAGAGTACACTCAGACGTCGCCTCAGAAATGAAGGTGCTAATTTTCGCGTGATCTGCGATGAGGTAAGAAATGTATTGGCCCGTCAATACCTCGTCGCGACTGAACTCACCATTGCGGAAATTGCTTCGTTACTGGACTACAGCGAACCTGTAAGCTTCCGTCGCGCCTTTGTGCGCTGGAATGATATGACGCCGATTGAGTATCGGCATCATCAAAGAACCCCTGCACAGGATAGCTAGTTTGTCTCTTAAAGAAATATTATCAGACAGCAACGGCATAGCGAGCCTAAATCTGCTTTGCTTGCTAATTCCATGACCGACCGAAAACCAAAATCGATGAGGTTAGATCCAGAGCACCCTATGGCTCCTACCTCAAATGAGTCATACTAAATCTAGCTAAAAACCATGGTATTTCACAAAGCTATCATTTTCAGCGCGTGTTGAGCGCACATCGTTGGCAGCGAAACTTTCATCGGGGTAACCCATTGCAATACAGATCATAATACTTTGATCATCAGGAATTTTGGCATGTTCGCGGACAACATCAGACTGCATAATGCCCTGACCATTGATAACGCAACCTATGCCTCGCTCCCAAGCGGCGAGAACAATACCGTAAGCCAGAGACCCCAGGCCAAACTGAGTAATCGCTGCCGGCTCGAGATACTTGTCATAGGTGAGAACAAGTGACACTGGGGCATCAAATTGGCGAAAACCTCTAAGCATCCAATCCATACGCTTTTCTTTGTCATCACGCTCAATGCCCATGGCCTCGAATAACTGAACGGCCACATCAATTTGGTTTTGTCTATGCTCCCTCTCGTACTCTTCTTTATAAGGGAAGTCGCGAACATGGGGCTTTCCTGCCAGAGTGTTTTTGGTATTGCCTTCACGAATTTTATCCAGCACCTCACCGGCTACGGCATGGATATGCCAGGTTTGCGTGTTGTAGGAAGTTGGCGCCCACTTAGCGGTATTGATAATCTCATCAACGATCTCTTTGGGAACAGGTTTATCTTGGAAACCGCGAGTACTTTTCCGCGACTGGGCAAACTGAGTAAAATTCATTGGCTTTTCCTTCAAAGCAAGTGCTACTTATTGGCATATCATATGTCAATATAATCAAGATATCTACTCTTCTCTTAAAATTTTTGGAAAATGTGTGTTTATGTCTCTGATCAACCCGCACTGCCATGCTCTTGAGATCAGCGAATGGCCAGAAAATTGTACTCCTAGATTCCTGTATTTACGCGCGGAACTCAACATTGCAAAAGCCTCTTGCGGTGCTATTGTTTGGTGGTGGGGCAGGACGCGGGTTCAGCCCCCAATCTCGCAACCGAACAGGTCAGTAGTAGGTGGTTTTACGGGTATTTTCATGACAGTTTCTTCAATTAAAACAATGTGTTACAGGACTGCATCTGTTGACGATACTTGCTTTTTAAAAACAAGTATTTAGTTGGGATCCGTGAGACTCGAGTAACCACAGGCGCTACAGCCACATCTACTGAACTTAAGACGATCTACACAAACTCCTAGCTTTCAACGCATAGTCCTTCAAAAACACGAATGCGTGACAATCAAAAGCCATATTAAAGAGTAACAACGCAGGATTCCTTGCCTCGAGTAAAACGCACATGGGGTCAAATTTTTTGGGACCTTAAAAAGACCGCTATAGCGGCCTTTTTTATTCTTTATTATTGAGCAATGCATAGGTATCCTTTTTGAAACCCCGCTTTTACCGCTTTAATCATTAAACTATGAAACGAAAGGAACACAGCCATATGTCTCAATTTGCAGGAAAAACGGCGGTCATTAGTGGCGGTGCAGAAGGTATAGGCTTATCCATTGCGAAGGCCTTAGGCGAGCAAAAGATGAATATTGTGCTCGCAGATATTGACCAAGAAAATCTTCAAAAAGCGCGTTTAGAGTTGCAAAGCGCAGGGATCTCGGTATTGGCGGTTGCGCTTGACGTAGCCGATGAAGCCCAGTGGCAAACAGTTGCAGAGCAAGCAGTAGCGCGATTTGGGAAAATTCATATGGTTGTGAATAACGCTGGCGTTGGTGGAGATTCAGGATCGGTCGAGAATGAGCAAACAAAAAGCTGGCAGTGGGCGTTGGACGTGAACCTAATGGGTGTTATGTATGGTGCTAAAGTGATGGTTCCATTTATTAGACAGCACGGCGAAGGCGGGTGGATAGTCAATGTCGCTTCAATGGCTGGCATGGGCGGCGTTCCCTTCAATGGCGCCTATACCGCTACGAAAACAGCAGTGGTCGCGTTATCAGAAAGTTGGGCCGGTGAGCTGCAACGGAAGGGTATTAAGGTATCTGTGCTATGCCCTGCCTTTGTGAAAACCCGCATTTATGATTCGGAGAGAAATCGTCCGGTGCATTACCAAACCGACACAGCCGAAGGATCGAAGGAACCTAGCGCCCCAAGCAAGACTAAGGGGATGGTAGAGAATGGAATTGATGTGTCCATTGTTGGCAAGCGCGTTGTTGAGGCACTGAATGAAGGCGAGTTGTACATTTTTACTCACCCTAATTATCGCACTGTTGTGCAACAACGATTCGACGCTATTGATGCCGCATTTGCAAGAGCCGCCCAAAGCCCACTACTTCAGCATATCGTTAATCAAAAGTTGGATATGCTATGAACAACAATTCTAGGCGGCGAGAACTGTGATTAGCCTTTAACGACTTCTATAGGTCTAATCCCTTCACCAATATAGAGTTTACTGTGCTCCCGGCATTACGGTGTTTCGCGATCGCTTGATAGTCGTCGGAGCTCATCCAAGCTAAAGCAGATTCTTTTGATGGGAACTCAATAATTACCGACCTTGTATCATCCCAGACGCCCGCCAATACAGTCGGATCCTCATCAATACTCAACATCTTGCCATCGAACTTCTGGAACACCTCTGAGAACCCAGCTGAGTATTTATCGTATTCACTACGATCATGTATGTTAAATCTAGCAATTATATAAACGGACATCCTTTTTAACTCCTAATATTGTTTTAGTTTTGAGTACCGATTGCGAGCAAGAAAAATCAATTAGATAACTAGATTCTACCATTCTAATGTTTCAGCCAACTTGCTGGGCTTGATCGCGTTTTTCCATTTTCGCTGCCCATGTGGGGCTTCGTAGCGTAGCGTTGCGTATTGTCAGGGATGGCATGTATGCAGATTTTGCAGGACTAAATACCTAGCTTTAGTCAGCTATCTATCAATCTCTATCCTAGTCATGGCTGTATAAAGATAAAACCAAACTTATTTATGCGTAGTCTCTACCCAATCAATAATCATATCGGCGAATAATTCTGGTTGATCAGCCCAAGCAAGATGGCCTGCTTCAGGTAGAATTTGTAACTTGCTTTGCGGCAAGGCCGCATCGAGATGTCCAGCATTACTGGGGTCGAACAGAACATCGAGCTCACCCCAGAAAACTAAGGTAGGTATATCGATTTCTTTCACTCGACCTGCCAGCTCTGCAGCTTTGGAACGAAAGTCCTTAAACCAAAAAACCACCTCAGCGGCACGGCCCGAGTAAGACCGTTTATAATCATCTATTTGCTTGGGGTTGGCCCGATGACGGATGGACCCAAGTTTTGACGAGAAAGCGATGAGTGGTCCAGCACCCAACAAACCCGTAATAAAACGCATAAGACCAAACTTGGCCAACATGTTGATCATAAATGCCAGCTTGAATGGGCCAGGCGCACCAACCCCATGCCCAACCGCTAAACTTGTCACGCGATGTTTATGGTTGAGTACATAGGCGAGCGCTGCTCCCATTCCCACATCAGGCGCGACAAGATGAATATTATGCAGGTCAAGCTCTTCAAAGATCGCAGCCAGATGAGCACCCTGAGCGGTAGGTGACATATCTTTGCGGTCGCCTTCAGAAGCACCGAACCCCGGAAGGTCGATGGCAATTACATGACATTTCTCTGTCAGAGCTTCCCAGGAACCTGTGAAACTAAGAATGCTTTCTGGGAATGGGCTGAGTAATACCACGAGCGGTGCATCGGCTGGCCCAGCTTCAGCAAGGCGAATATTGCGGCCCGCAATGGTCCGGAATTCAGTGGTAATAGTGACATCCGGCGTTTCAAACGATACCGCCGACTTACGGGCTGCTTTTACTTTTCGCCACTCGGGTGACACCAACAGAAGCGAAGCAGCGTTGAGTTGATCGTAGATATTAAGTCTTTTCATATTACTTCTCCATCTAAGTGGTTAGAGCCTAGCTGCCTTTGAAAATGTGATCGAGCGGTGGTTATTCGTGCTTGCCTGCAACCCAACCCTGCGAGGCGAGCTGGTCTGCTGCAAAGCTCTTAGGGGAGCTCTCTAAGGTGGTTGCCATTGTGTCGTTCCAGCGATTTAGAAACCCAAATAGTGAAATTACAGCAACAACTTCTATCGCCTGCTTCTGACTAAAGTGTCTTGACAATTCACTCATGTGCTCAGCTTCCACCGCATTGGGTACCATGCCCGCATGCACAGCAACTCGGAGCGCCGCTTTCTCCTGATCGGAAAATAAATTACTTCGCTCAAACTCAAATATCGCTTTTATTTTATCTGCGCTGACATTATTTTTTTGTGCTGAGTTAGCCGTATGTGCTTGGCAATAACGGCAACCCGCTGCATTACTCACCGCGAATGCAATCATTTGCTTTAGCCCAGCGTCTAGTTCACCACTGTGTAGAACCGTTGCGCCAAGACCCCCAAAAGCTTGAGTAAGTTCTGGCCAATGCGCCATGGTCATCATGGATGTTGGCAGAAAGCCCATAGATGCCTCCACCATTTGAAACATCGGTTCTAACTCGGGTAATTCCTCGCGCTGTTTGGGTGTTATGTGTGTCATTGCAATCCTACTGGCTATTTTTATGAGGCTATTTTTATGAGCTTATTTTAAGTAACTGCTTGCCAAGGTTTTTTCCTGCATAAAGCCGCTGTAAGGTAGCTGGAATATTTTCAAAGCCTTCCTGTAAGTCGACCTGATAAATTAATTGGCCTGATGAAACCCAGCCCATTAGTTCTTGGACAGCCTCCATCGCTCGCGGCATGTAATCCAAAATAACGAATCCTTCCATGCGCGCTCGGTTAATGGTTAGGTTCGCCAAATTTGAGGGCCCAGGTATAGGTCCAGTCGCGTTATAACCGGAGATGCTGCCACATAAAACAACGCGAGAACGCAGATTAACGTGATCTAGGGCTGCCTCGAGGATGGGGCCGCCTACGTTATCGAAAAATACATCCCACTTGTCGGGGCAGTGATGAGCAATTTGCGCATTAACATCCTCATTTTTATAGTCGATCACGGCGTCGAAGCCGGCAGTCTCTTTTAACCATCGACACTTATCTGGACCGCCAGCAATACCTACGACACGGCAACCCTTAATTTTTGCGATCTGACCGACAAACGAGCCAGTAGAACCAGCAGCACCAGAAACAAGAACCGTTTCACCGGCTTTAGGCTGACCAATCTCCAGCAAGCCAAAATACGCCGTGAGCCCGGTTATACCGAGCACAGACAGCATCATTTCAGGCGATACCCCTGCTGGCAATTTAACCAAACCCATTGGGCCTTCGCCGGGGGCTGCAACCACATAATCTTGCCAATAGCCGGTCGTTTGCACTAGATCGCCCACTTCAAAATCCGCATTATGCGACTCTATTACTTTGCCAACAGAACCTGCCCGCATAGGCTCTCCGATGGCCACTGGCGGTAGATAAGCCTTGCGGTCAACCATCCAGTTTCGTTGTGCCGGATCAAATGACAAGAAAAGATTTTTTACCAGCACCTCACCACTTTTCGGCTTAGGAATCAGGGTTTCCGCGTACTTAAAATTATGCGGACCAACCATTCCAGTAGGTCGCTCAGCTAATAGCCATTGTCGATTTATGGTCACGATAACTCTCCCAATACTTTTTTCATATTTGCTTCTCCTGTCTAGAAATACCTGTAATTATTTGGCAGCTACACAACTTATTGCCCGCCGTGATGGGGTAAAACCAAGTCAATTTCATGGCTTTGACGTTCAAGCTCAACCGTTTAGCCTATATAAAATACTCTGGCCTTACCGTTAAATTGGGCCAAGAATTTTGCTTATATTCTTGCGAAACTTTTCACCAAAGGGTGGACGCGCACCAATGATAGGTAAGACATCGATCATGGTTTGACTATAAATCGCACGGGCGTGGCTAAGAGTTTTAAACCCTTCCGGACCGTGATAAGCGCCCATACCAGACGCCCCAACACCACCAAACGGAAGATCCTCTTGCACATAGTGAAGCGTTATATCATTGATACAAACACCCCCACTTTGCACATGGCTAAGCAAATATTCCTGCTCGCGCTTATCTTTGCCGAAGTAATACATGGCGAGAGGATTTCGGCGGGGTTCAATCATATCGGGAACTTCAGCCACATCGGAATAGGTCATCACGGGAAGAATAGGGCCAAATATTTCCTCGTGCATAACCAGCATATCTTCATTAACGTTTTGTAAAATATGTAAGGGCATACGACGATTGTCTTTAGACGCACGCGTCTTGTCAGCACCAACAATCGTGAGCTTAGCGCCCTTGGCAACTGCGTCATCAATGTAGTTCTGTAATCTGGCGAAGTGTCTTTCGTTGATAACACCCGCGTAATCCTCATTTTCAGTAATGTTGGGATACATTGACTGTACCTCCTGAACTACCCGCGCAATGAGCGGCTCTTCTAGCTCATCCGGCACGACAACGTAGTCTGGCGACAAGCACAATTGACCACCATTCAAAAGCTTACCGAATGTCAGGCGTGTGCCGGCCAGATCAAGCTTTGCGCTACGACCAATAATGACAGGTGACTTGCCGCCAAGTTCTAGCGTGACGGGAACCAGATTTTTCGAGGCTGATTGCATTACTTTTGCGCCGATATTAGTAGACCCGGTAAACAGAAGATGGTCAAAAGGCAATTCCGCAAAACGTTGACTGATTTCTGCGCCACCGGTTACGACCGCGACTTCATCTTTCGCAAAATATTTGGGCACAACTTCAGCGAATAACGCCGCTGTTTCAGGAACTAACTCTGAAGGCTTTAGTAACGCTCGGTTACCTGCAGCAAGCGCACTTGTCAGAGGCGCAACAGTCAAACCAAAGGGCAGGTTCCAAGGAGAAATGATGCCAATAACGCCCTTGGGGAAATGCCTAACCTGGCTGTTTCCGCCCAAAAAATTCATCGGTTTGTTAGTTTTTCGTTTTTCAGGCTTCATCCACTCTTTCAAATGTTTCATTGAATAGTCGATAGCTTCGACCTTTCCCGCAAACTCTGAGAACAAACTGAACTCATAGGACCGTGCACCACCAAATTCGCGTTTGGTTGTTTTTGCAAACTCTGTTTTATTTTCAATAATCAGTGCCTTGAGTCTCTTTAGACGGTCAATCCTTGTCGCATAGGTGACTTCGCCCTCAGCACGAAATTTGCTTCTCTGCAGTTTGACTAGCGCTTCCAGATTTTGAGTGTCTATTTGAGTGACGTTTTTGTATTCAGCTTTGCTCATAATTTCTTTCTCTGGTTAATATGCATGCGTTCTATTTTGTTATTGGCTAGGGGTTTGATTCGCTTAAATATTGGATACAGCTTCCGTGCGAATGCCCTCTATGATGCGAACAGCATTCGTAATAAAGAGAGGCTCGGACGAAAAACTAGCGATAAGATCTTGAACATCTTCAGGCAACTCTTCGTGATCCAGTGATGGACCCTGGTCCCCTTGGGTTGCACCAATCAGGAGGACGCCCATTGTTTTTACTACCTCTATCGCTTGCGCTTCACTCAAACTGAGTGAGATGGACGTGGCCTCAGCAATCGCCTCCACCTGTTTGATGAACACTTGCTTGGAACTGATGAGACGAGGGATGGCAACATTGTGTTCGATCATATGCTCAAGTCTGATAAGTAAAGGTAAGAAGGTGCCATCTGCGGAGGCAGTGCTAAATAGTTTTTGGGTATACGCCTTACTCGTCATGGAATCAGATAAGTCATCGATGAAAACCTGACTCCATCGAATCAGGCTTTGCTCATAGAGAGTCAGGAAAAGCTCTTCCCTAGTTTGGAAGTAAAGGTACAGCGTACCCTTGGCTAACCCAATGCTCTTGGCGAGTTTAGACATAGAGAATGCCTCATACCCAACCTCAAGGAAGTACTTTTCGGCAGCCTCTAGTACTGCTTGTCGCCGCAGAGCCTTTTGTTCTGCACTTCTCGCTCTCTGATTAATGGCAACGACTGAACTCATGAGTACCTCCATAATGTTTTCTGTTTGGATGCCTGGCTAAGATTGATTGACAGCTCTCGGCCATTAGCTGATCACCAAATCACTATATAGCTGACCGACGGTCATTTCAATCTCTTTCTTGAGATGGGATATAAATGTCTTGTCCGCACTACGCACTCTTGGAACAGCATGATGTCTCTATCTTCTATTATCCTAAGCCCTCCACTAATACGGAGTTTGCTGTGCTCCCAGCATTACGGTGTTTTGCAATCGCTTGATAGTCGTCAGAGTTCAACCAAGCTAAAGCGGATTCTTTTGATGGGAACTCAATAATCACCGACCTTGTATCATCCCAGACGCCCGCTAATACCATGGGATCTTCATCAACACTCAACATCTTGCCATCGAACTTTTTGAACACCTCTGGGAAACCAGCTGAGTATTTATCGTATTCACTTCGATCATGTATGTTAAATCTAGCAATTATATAAACGGACATCCTGTTTAACTCCTAATTTGGTTTTATTTTTGAGTGCCGATTGCGAAAAAAAAATAATCAGGTGTTCAATTTCTGAGCTGTTACTGTTTTAAATAATTTAATATTGCAATGACCACCGTTCATTTATATACTGACCGCCGTTCATTTAAGATCACTTTCCTAAAAATAAAACCACTTTAAGGCAGCTCGGACTTATCAGGCGCAGCCTCAAAGCGTAGCGAGATAGACAAATGAAGTTACTCACGTTCAAACTGCAAGGCGAAGAATACCTGGGCGCTTTGACTGATACCGGCGTCGTCAACCTGAGTGCTGCTGCGCCGGAGGATCTTGCTTTTTGCTCAATGCAACAGTTTATAGAGGCCGGTCAGCCGGCCCTTGATCGCGCCTATGCCCTGCTAGCTTCTGGCCCAGCCTCCACACCATCTGACCAGGTGGACTGGTTAGCACCACTGCCGATACCAGCTCAGATACGTGACTGCCTGGGCTTCGAAGAGCATCTAAAAAATGCGTTTGAAAGCGCCATTAAACTGAGCGCTATGGCTGCGGATGACCCCGTAAAAGCTGAACAAGAATTTCGTGCTAGTGGTCGATTTGCAGCCCCCGAAGTTTGGTATCAACAGCCCCTCTATTACAAAGGCAACCGTTTTTCTGTCGCACCCAGTGGTAAAGACATTGTCTGGCCAGCGTATTCCGAGGTAATGGATTTTGAGTTAGAAATGGCTTGCGTTATGGGTAAAAAAGGCAAAGACATCAGTACAGACAACGCTGAAGACCATATATTTGGCTACACAATTTATAACGACTTCTCAGCACGAGACGCTCAAATGGTCGAGTCTCAAGGCATGTTGGGGCCAGCCAAAGGCAAAGACTTTGACGATTCAATTATTCTTGGCCCAGTTATCGTCACCAAGGATGAGCTCGATGATCCTTACAACTTGCGTATGCAGGCTCGCATCAATGGAGAGACTTGGTGCGATAGCAATAGCAACACAATTCACTGGAAGTTCTCGGACATGATCGCCCATATCAGCAAGAGCGAAACCCTTTACCCCGGTGAGGTAATTGGCTCAGGCACGGTCGGTCTTGGCTGTGGCTTGGAGCATCTGCGGTTTTTAAACGATGGCGATATTGTCGAGCTGGAAATTGAAAAAATCGGTGTCATCTCAAATAAAGTGATAAGGGGATAGTGTCAATGAGTAATCAAGAAAGCCAAAACATTAATGATCAAAACACCGGCAGCGAGTTTTCTCGTCATTGGCTATTAGTATTGGTCTGTGCAGTAGGTATCGGCGTGGGTGTGTCCTCTCTACCCTTTTACACCCAGGGACTATTTATTGAAGCCTGGATCGCCGACTTTGGTTGGACAAGAGCTCAGGCGTCTCTTGGCATTTTGGGGTCGACCCTGGCACTGGCTGCAGTGTTGCCATTTATAGGCTCGATAGTTGATCGGTATGGCCTGGTAACCCCCGTTATGATTTCTTTGCTAGGACTGTCAGTCGCCTATGTATTGCTGGGTATGTTTGTTCAGTCCATCGCTACCTTCGTCATGCTGGCAATGCTGCAGGCCATACTGGGTAGCGCATCCTCACCATTGGCCTACACGCGCGCAATCAATACCGTGTTTAACAAACAGCGAGGCCTGGCGCTTGGCGTTGCACTGTCGGGTGCAGGTGTGGCAGCCACGTTTGGGCCGACTTTGATCAGTAACGCTATCGACGCGTTTGGCTGGCGGGGCGCTTACTTTGCAATGGCCTTGTTTACCCTGGTAGTGGGTGCTGTCATTGTGATCGTTTTATCCCGCCTTAAGGGCGCCACAACATCGGCGAATATCGACACAGAAGCAGCGAGTAGGGACTTCAAAATCGCCAAGGCAAGTCGCACCTACTGGACCATCATGGCTGCGATATTCTGCCTGTCTCTCGGGCTTGGCGGATTGATGATTCATTTTGTACCCATTCTGCTCGATGTGGGTTTCACTACAGATGCCGCGGTCAAGATTGCAGGTGTTATTGGTATCGCCGTTGTGCTGGGCCGCCTCCTAGTAGGTTTTGCTGTTGACCGCATCTTTGCGCCACGGGTAGCAATTGCCATTCTATTCGCCTGTATCTCTGGCGTTTTGGCTTTGGCGCTATTGGGGTCTGCTGTGGCTGTACCGGCTGCATTTGTTATAGGGTTTTCAGTGGGCGCCGAAGTTGATCTGATTGGCTATCTCGTCGCTAGATATTTTGGCATACATGCGTATGGGCAGATTTACGGTAGGCAATACTCCACATTCTTAATCGCGACGGGCCTTAGCCCAGTCATTCTTGGTGCTGTGCGTGACGCGACTGGCACCTATACCGCCTCTTTATTTACAGCCGCAGCCTTTATGGTCGTATCTGCAGCTTTGTTCGCTAAACTGCCAAAATTTGAACAGTAGCCACAACCTATTCACAGGAGATAATGGTGCCTAAACTTGACGATTTTGAATGTCAGTCAAACCACTGTTTTTCCTGTGTTGCTGTTGCTCAAATTCGCGGATTTTTGACATGACATCGTCTCTTTCAACATAGGTGCCACGCAGTGCCCGGTCACCGGTTTTGGGATAGAACTCACCGCGTCCATGCAGTACACGGCGATTGTCGAACATAATTAGATCACCAGCTGCGAATGGAAAGCTTATTTGATAGTCTGGGGAATTAACTCTCTCCATAAAACACACCAGCGCGGCATAGATATCGTCCATATCTTCGTAGTCTGCCTGTAAAGGTGCCCTTGAGAATGGCAGCAGGCGGACTTCCAGAGGTTCACCCTGATCGTCTAAACCAATAATAGGTGCAGACCAGCGATAGTCAGTTGGCCCGGCACGGTTGGCGTGACACCAGTTTACGCTGGTGAGCAGTTTATAATGGGCCGGAGATTGCAGCCTAATGTCCTCAGCCACTTTAAACCCGTCCGTGAGGGTACTGTGGCCACCCTTGGCCTCTGCGATGCGACAATGAAGAATCTGTATTCCCGGAGGTGATTCTCGCGTCGGGATATCCGTATGAGCTGCCAGCTGGTGGCTAGTGTTGGCCAGCGTATCGCTGTTAGCTTTAGAAATAACATCGAAAATTCGGTCGAAATGTGTCTCTCGAATGGGTCCTATACGCAGGGCCAGCGCCTCAACTTGAGCAGTATCCGTGGGCAAGCCACGCAAACGAACCATGCCCTGCCGCAGAATAGTTGACAGGGCTTCGTGCAATAACTCATCAGTGATAACACCATCAACAGCATCTAGACTGGGCGGCTCAGAGAGGTCGGCGGCACTCCAAAGTGTGATGTGGTCATCCCGCTGACTCTGCTCTCCGGTGCTATGAGTATAAAGCCAATCGGGATTGTAGCGGCTGCGGTGATGCTGCTCTGACCAGATTACAACCAGCGCGCCTTCTGTATCAATTTCCACCGTATTAGGCTTAATGGCTGGCGAAATATCACGGAGGTCCAACAGATGCTCACGGGTAACAGAGTTAAGGCATTCCTCACAACAGCAATTGTCCCTCAACCACATTGGGTGCAGGGTCGATTGCTGATTGTCGTTCCAATTCACAACCACTGATTTATTAATAATCTGTGCCGAAATAATGGTACTGCGTTGCGGCCAATAAAGGTTGTCTGGTGTAGGGATTTTATTGGATACAGTCACGACAATAACTCCATGGTGGTTGTACTTATTTTTTATCGTTCAAATTGTGTACTGCACTCGCCACAGGCTCTTCTGGAATGCTGGACTTGCGCGATTTGAGATCAACATGCAGTAAAAACTGAGCGCATTTTGCGAGTGTTTTACCTGAGGTATCTTTCATCTCATGAGACAGATCTAATTTTTTACCCTCGGCGAGCTTGATGCTGGTAAACACAGAAATCTCATCGCCAGCATGGCACTCATCTAAGTAATCAATTTTCATATCCACCGTAAAGTAACTGTAGCCCCGGGCAATATAGCCGGCGTCAGCGCCTAAACGCCTGAGAATGATATCGCTGGCTTTGGAAAACACCTCAGCGTAGTGGCTGTCATTCATATGGCCGTTATAGTCTAGCCAGCTGCTGGGTATAACACGATGTATTGTCGGCACCTGATTGCATTGAACAAGAGGCTCGGTTAGATTGATATTAGCATTCTCTAAGTCAGCATCGACCCTGTTAAGCAAATTGCCCGCACCCCAATCTTTTGATTTTAGCGCGCGCATCATGGCGACCAAGTTGTCATCGCGGGTATGTTCTAACTCTGTGATCGTATAGTGTCCGGACTGCTCATTAGATTGACTGGCAATGATGCTAATCAATTGGTCTGACAACTCAGGCACATCCATGAGTTTGGTCCAGGGCCATTTGAGGGCCGGGCCAAACTGTGCGATAAAATGCGCCATACCCGCCTCACCACCAGCAATACGATAGGTCTCAAACAGGCCCATTTGTGCCCAGCGCAAACCAAAACCATAGCGGATAGCATCATCAATTTCAGTGGTGGTGGCTATGCCATCGTTCACCAGCCACAGGGCTTCCCGCCACACAGCTTCAAGCAATCTGTCTGCAATATGGGCATCAATTTCTTTGCGCACCACCAAGGGATGCATACCCAGTTGAGACAGGATGGCGCTTGCCCGAGACGTCGTATTCGCCTCGCCAACCAGTTCAACCAATGGAATAAGATAGACAGGGTTGAAAGGGTGAGCAACGATAATTTGTTGCGGATTAGATGAACCCTGCTGTAATTCCGACGGTTTAAAACCCGATGTAGAAGAGGCGATGATTGCATCTTTTTGGCAGTGACTTTGTATTTCACTGATGATGCTGTGCTTGACCTCTAGGCGCTCAGGAACGGATTCACCTATCCAGTTTGCATTCGACACAGCGTCGGCAATGCTGGAGCAAAATTGAATTACACCCTCTCTCGGCAGCATAGTCTCATATAACCCTGGCAGAGATCGGCGAGCGTTGACCAGTACTTGGTTAATCTTGCGTTCAGCCTCTGGGTCTGGGTCGTAAACATTGACGTCGCAACCCATCAGTAAAAAACGTGCAATCCAACCACCGCCAATAACACCGCCACCTATCACGGCAAATGTTGTCGACATGCCGCCGCTTGCGTCTTGACTATTAATAGCTGAACTCATCGAGGTGCCTGCTTTACTAAGCCGAGTTGGTCCCGAACCTGTTGCGGACTCATCAGCTTGGCACCCATGGCTTGAATGATAGTGGCGGCTTTATTGACCAGAGCTTCATTGGTGGCGAGCACCCCTTTCTCTAGCCATAGATTGTCCTCCAGACCAACACGCACATTGCCACCAGCCAACACGGAGGCGGCAACATAGGGCATTTGATCTCGACCCACAGAGAAGGAGGACCAATGCCAACTGTCGGGAATATTATTCACCATAGCCATGTAAGTATTCAGGTCATTGGGCGCACCCCAAGGTATGCCCATACAGAGCTGTATTAGTGCTGGCTCATCGATCACACCTTCACTAACCAGCTGCTTAGCAAACCATAGATGGCCGGTATCAAAGACTTCAATTTCGGGTTTAACACCTAATGAGGTCATCATGCCACCCATAGCCCTGAGCATCCCCGGAGTATTGGTCATGACATAGTCTGCTTCGGCAAAATTCATGGTGCCGCAATCCAGTGTACATATTTCGGGCAGGCATTGAACTATGGGTTCCATGCGACTCTCTGCGCTGCCCATATCGGTCCCTGGCTGCAACGGCAGTGGAGCTGATGGCGGACCAAAAACCAGATCGCCACCCATCCCAGCGGTGAGGTTTAATACCACATCAGTCTCTGAATCACGTATGCGCTCGGTGAGCTCTCGATAAAGTTTGGGATCTCTGGAAGGAGCACCGGTCTCTGGATCACGCACATGACAGTGAACCACCGCAACGCCGGCTTTGGCAGCGGCAATCGCACTGTCGGCAATTTGCTTTGGTGATCTGGGCACCTTGTCGCTTCGTTCCTGTGTGCCGCCGGATCCGGTGACCGCGCAGGTAATAAAGACATCTGCAGATATGTTTAATGGCATGGGCAAACTCGATTATTTAAGTAAGTGTTGGTGATAAATAGTATGACGGCCTGTTTGTGGCCAGCTGGCTAACCTTTTATGCGGTTACCCACCTTTTATTATTTTTGTGTTCATGTCTTATACAACGCAGTTTGCTAATTCGGCTTGATGTAGGGCGTTGCATTGCATTTTACAAAACCGAGCATAATTGACTATGAGTCCTAAGAGCAATAGGTTTCCAGTGGGCTAGCAATCCATGCTCATTTCAAATCTACATCAGTTGGCAGCTTTTCACCCGCACCGATGGTTATGTATATGCCAGTGGTTTGCAGAAAGCGCAATTTTTTTGCGTATCAGCGTGATTTAATACTGCTATATGCGACTAGGTCCAATAAACAAGCGCCTCGCATTACGGGATGAAAGGCCAAACTATAATAGTTTGGCCGTTATGCGCAGATAAAGTACTGTTTTATATCGCTATATACTTAACTATCTGTCATTAAAATATTGAGTAATGGCGCTATGATTGAATCATCATGCCGATTTGAAAAAACATTGAGGACGGAGGGAATGCCGCCGAGCCTGACGATCACAGTTTCGGTCTGCGGGTTGACCATAACCAGCTGTAGGCCCATTCCCTCAATCCAGAAAACTTCTGGAGAGTCGGGTAAGCCACCGTAAATGTGATAGCCATAAGTATTACCTATTGATTTGCCAGTTGCCTGAACAAAAAACCACTCTGGAATAACTGAGTCTTCAACCATTTTTGCTAGCCAGTGTGAAGAGACTATCTGATTTTTTGGGTTGAGAAATAAAGTGCCTATTTCGAGCCATGATCTTGCCGTGGCAAACATACAGCAATAACCAGCCGTATTGATAACAGAGGCTTCTTCAAGTTTTAAGGGCTGCCAGAGTTTATTCTCAATTAATTGGTTAAGTGGCTGTTTATAGATATTTTTCAGCACAAGACTCAGCAAGTGGTAATTAATATTATCATAGCGGAATAATCGATCACCATTAAAGGAGATTTCAGATAAGGGTGTTATTAATGGATTACCTTTCAAGGTCGCTGTAATGTCCTTAGATGCTGATTCTATACCGGAGGTATGCCTCAGCAAATCTCGAAGAGTAATCGGATCCTCAGACCGTTGTGTTATTTGAGGGAGATACTGAGAAATAGAGTCTTTTTCGGAATTAATATGGCCCTCATCAATGGCGACACCAA
>Ga0209092_10000597_pt1 | contig 35852 bp, 53 predicted proteins | sample FraStrMetagenome_FD_187446 | JGI IMG/M metagenome (GOLD analysis project Ga0209092, IMG submission 187446) | Marine eukaryotic phytoplankton communities from Arctic Ocean - Fram Strait ARC3M Metagenome (SPAdes) (version 2) | ecosystem: Environmental > Aquatic > Marine > Oceanic | place: Fram...
GCAGCGGCGGTGGTACACCATTTAAAACCATTGGAGCTGCGTTTGTTAAAGCAATTGCAGATGCTCAAGCACAATCAATAATTCAGTGCCAAGCAGGGGTTTACAGTACGTCAGATGGAACGTACCCACAGACCTATACGGCAGACACTGCAAGCTCTTCTATCTTTTCAGTCATATTTGACGCTGGGTGCATTTTGATAGGTGCTGGCACTTTTATAAACAACACCTCTGGAGATATAAACATTAACACAATTAGTGGTGATCTTGGGCTTAATAGCACTTCATCCCTAACTGTTTATAATGGCGGTGGTCCATCGACTGGTACACAAACTTTGTATATTAAATTACGAATGTTAAGGGGCATTACTGGTTCTGGCGGGAATGACCTAGTGATTGGGACTGGAGGTCGAATTGTGGTTGATGCTGGGTCAATGATTGCTCCCAGCGCGCTGACGGTTTTTGGATTACCTAGAATGTTTCAAGTGACCGCAGGTGAAATGGTCATTCAAAATTTTGAAATTGATGCAGATGCGACTAATTTCCTTGAAAAAGGCTACCTTGTACAAGTTGCGGCTGGGGCTAGAGCAATACTCAATCGGTGTCGTTGCAACAACTTCTCGTTGGCACACCAGAGCGCAACTAACTCTTTTGTATTGCTAGAGGACTGCTTACACAGTTCAACACGTGTTGCCGACACAGCAGTCAAGGCAGACGTTGCAGCAACTGACCTTTACGTCAAGGGTGGAAACTTCAGTAGCGGTGCTGTTGCAGCAAATTCAAATTTAATCACCACCTTTGGATCTTTTACACAATCAACTCCCAGTGATCTTATCTGGCAACCATAATGACGACACTAGGCACACTTTCAGTTAATGAGGGCAAAGTCTTGCGCCTGTGGTTTGAGATAGACCAGTTTCGTGAGGCAACTTCAATCTCAGGGGATACAAACACTCCATTTACCGAGGATGATAAATCTGGCACTCGTTACACTACCTCTTCAACGGGTGAGCAAGTGACATTAATTCCAAATGTGACCTACGCCTTAAACGATGATAGTATAGCTTTCGCGTACTCTTCCAATAATCCGACTAAGATTAATGTAAACGCCGTTGGTCAAATCATATTTTTAGTTCCAACGGAAGAAACATCGAGTGCCACTATTACCATAATCGGCACTCAAGGAACAGCGACGGTAACCCGCACAGCTTCTGTCACACTTACAGTTTCAGGCGCTGCAGTGGTTGACGTGATTGATGGAGGGGTTGCTGGCAGCGCCCGCAAGGCATTGTCAGACCCAATGGACAACGCTCTATCTGGCGCAGACCCGTCTACACAGCAGCAAATCTACAGTTCACAAAATCACGGAACAGCAGCCTACGTGCGGAACACAAACTTTTTCCTGCAAGGGACACACGCAGAGGCACTCACCTGTGCTTCACCTTGGAACTCTAGGGAGTCGGGCAAGCGTGCAGGAACAGCGATAACAGCAAGACACGCTGTCCTAGCTAATCATTACCCTTTACGTGTAGGCGATACGCTTCGATTTGTTGCATCTGACAACACGGTTATTACCAGAACAGTCGTCCAAGCTGCTCGTATTTTCAGCAGCATCAATGGCAATGGCACAGATGCTTGGATGATTCTGTTTGACTCAGACCTCCCAGCCTCAATCACGCCGTGTAAGCTATTCCCAGACGGCTACGAAACATATTTACCTGCTGGTGCAGCTAATGCCGCTGCTACAGCACTTCCACTGCTTGCAATGGACTTTAGCGAGAACGGTATTGTCCTTGATCTAGTTGCTGAAATATCTCTTCAGTTAATAAACCCAGTTCCGACAATGAACTACGGAACACCAACACTGGCAGACCGCCTAGCATTCTACGACCCAATCATAGTCGGAGACTCCGGCAACCCAATCTTTGCAGTAATTGGATCTGAGCTGTGGTTGCTGTCTACGTTCTTTGGAGCAGGCTCTGGCCCATTCTACGGCGGTCTGGTCTCAGAGCTTAACGCAATGATCACTACTCTCGATACACTCCAAGGCGACCTTACAGGCTACACTGTTACGGAAGGCGATCTATCATCTTACACACAATATTAAACACTATCGCGTATAAATAGCACTATGCCAGACTTAATCGTATCCTCAGACATCGACACACTCCTAAGTAGTGCAAGCACGACCGTTGCACAATCAAAAGTTTGGTGGAAACCAATCGACATCTAATATGACTACACTCGGAACAGTATCAATCAACGAGGGCAAAGTCCTCCGCCTCTGGTTTGAAGTAGACCAGTTTCGTGAGCCTACACAGGTCGCTCCAGACACGACCGCAGCATACACTGAGGACGACAAGGAGGGGCAGCGGTTTACAACGGCTTCCACTGGCGAGCAGTTGACGCTCATCCCAGTTGTCACCTACTCGCTCAATGACGACTCTATCTCTTTTGCCTACTCATCGGACAACCCAACCGAGATCGACGTAGCGCCAAATGGTCAAGTGGTGTTCATGGTAGCACCAGAATCCACCGCCAGCGCAATCATCACCATCGTGTCAACTAGCGGCACTGCTACGACCACACGGACTGTCAGCGTGACACTCACACTTTCGGGTGCAGCGGTTGTTGAGGTCATTGAAGGTGGCGTAGCTGGTAGCGCCCGCGAGGCGCTGTCCGACCCAATGGACACAGCACTAAGTGGCGCTAACCCAGCAACACAGCAGAAGGTCTACACATCACAAGATCACGCCACTCCAGCGTACGTCCGCAACACGAGCTTCTTCCTTCAAGGAACACACGCAGAGGCACTTACCTGTGCTTCACCTTGGAACTCAAGACAAGCTGGCAAACGTGCTGGGACGGCAATCACAGCACGACATGCTGTGCTGGCACATCACTATCCTTTGATTGCAGGAGACACGCTTCGTTTCATTGCATCCGACAATACAGTGATCACCAGAACGGTTGTTCAAGCTGCTCGTATTTTCTACAATGGCAATGGCACAGACGCTCGGATGGTTCTACTAGACTCGGATCTCCCAGCATCAATCACGCCGTGTAAGATATTCCCAGACGGCTACGAGACATATTTACCTGCTGGTGCAACAAGTGCCGCGGCAGCGGCACTTCCACTGCTGGCAATGGACTTCAGCGAGAACGGCATTGCGCTTGATGTTATTGGTAAGTCTGTCTACGCTAGCTCGCCAGCGATCAACTACGGCACTCCAACACTGGCAGACCGCCTAGCATTCTATGACTCAATCATAGTCGGAGACTCTGGCAACCCAATCTTTGCAGTCATCGGATCTGAGTTGTGGCTATTGTCTACGTTTCACGGACCTGCTGGTGGACCATTCTACGGCGGTCTAGTATCGGAACTTAACGCAATGATCACAACACTCGACACGCTTGAGGGAGACATCACTGGACACAGCGTCACAGTTGGCGATCTATCATCTTATCCAACTTATTAAACACTATCACACACAAATAGCACTATGCCAGACTTAATCGTATCCTCAGACATCGACACACTCCTAAGTAGTGCAAGCACGACCGTTGCACGAACTAATCTAGGACTTGGCGCTGCCGACACTGTAGAATTTGGTGCCATTGTGCCACCATCGGGAACAACCGCTGAGATCGATGCGGTTACGACTGCTACTGTCGGGCAAGTGATGGTCGATACTGACCGCAATCGACATGTTCGATTCACTGGCACGTCGGCTTATGCTGACGTGAACCCCTTGGCTTTCAGTAACAATCTCTTTGTTGCCACAAGCGGAACGGACAACCGAACGGGCTTATCGGTGTATGACGCAAATTTACCGTTTCTTACTTTGCAAGCAGCACACGATGCAGCGTCTGAGGGTGACACAATTTTCGTGATGGCAGGAACATATGCTGGTGGCCTGATCACGACCAAGAGCATAAAAATCCACTTGTATGCTGGCGCACTTAGTAACGGCACTGTCAGTAACTCCGTATCGGGTAAAGTTGTTGAGCTTCATGGTGCAGGGAGGATTGGATCTGTAGTCGCAGGCGGTGGGGAGATATTGTGCCGAGTCAACGTTTGGTCGCAAGCACAGGTGTCCAATGGCGGCATCCTTCGTCTGCGGGATTCTTACATTAGTGGTTTTGCCGCCAACGGGATCGTCAATGTAACTGACACAGCACCAGCTAGCACACTTGATATTCGCAACTGCCGAATCAAGGCCAACACCGCCAACACCCCAGCAATTCAAATCACTTACACATTTGGGGGCAGCACGTATATGATTGAAAACACCATTTTAGAGTCCAATGGAACGGCAGATTCAATCCACCTGACTGGTGTTCCTGCGGGCTTTGGCTCAATCAACTTTATCAATGTAGCTTCCAACAAATCGCCAAACACAAATGTCACCCAAGCGATCAGCCCTATGTTTATTGACGCTGCGGTAACTGCTGAATAATGACTACACCTGAAACAGTTGGCGATCTATCATCTTACACGACTTATCCTTAAACTAGTTTAGTATATTTTATAGTGTACAATACCGCCTAAGTGTGGTATAATATATACTATGGAAAATACAGTTAGTGATGTACGCAAAGTATTCGTACAAAAATTCAAAGACAGCGAGTTTGTCACGGATAAGACAGGTGTAAAAACAATTGAGATCATCAATGCTTCGTTTGTCGCAGATGAAGTGGCTATCTTCGGCACACCAAATCAAGAGTATATCAACCGCGAGATTCAGTGGTATGAATCTCAGTCTCTTTCCGTAAATGATCTAGTACCAACTCCTGCGATTTGGAAAATGATCTCAAGCGACGTTGGTAGTATTCATTCGAATTATGGCCACCTCGTGCATAGTGCGTATAACCACCATCAGTACAAGCGTGTCCGCGAACAACTTTCGTTGGATCAAAATTCACGGCGTGCGGTAATGATTTACACTCGTCCAACGATGCATCTTGAGTATAACCTCAATGGTATGTCAGACTTTATTTGTACTAACGCAGTGCAGTATCTTATTCGGAATGAAGAGCTCCACGCCGTTGTTCAAATGCGATCTAACGATGTTGTATTTGGTTATCGCAATGATTACGCTTGGCAGGCACACGTTCTTCAGCAACTCGCTAAAGACTTAAAGATTGGGACAGGTAAGATACATTGGAATGTTGGTTCTCTACACGTGTACGAACGCCACTTTAAGTATATCGACGACGAGAGTAAAAAGGAAAATCGTGTCGATGATCAACAGTTCGATCGATATGCTAGCGCAAACCGTGATTGGTCCCACCAAGTAAGTAAGTTTTATGACTAAGATGAAATTTAACGCAGCTGACTTAGACCAAGATCATTATATCCGACGAGCTAAAGAAGAAGCTTCGCAAATATACTCTAAGGATAGTACCCGCAGATCACGTCAATACGCTGATATACTTCAGACTACGCTGTATGGTCATGCGCCTGAGGTGTACCTTATTGATAAGTGTGGGTTCACCGATGACGACCGTCCTTACAAGGATGTAATTGATACTAATGGAAATTACGTAGAAGTTAAAGCGACTGAAGGAGATTACTATGTCCCATACGTTTTAAAGAGAGCGAACGAGGCAAAACAGATAACGTGGAAAAAGTATCCAGACATTCTCTACATTTTTATCGGCGATAAACAAACAGCCGATTACGAATTGAATGGAGTGTATGAATGGAACGGTACACAATTTGTTGTACAAAACTAACAAACTATAGTATAATATAAGTATGAAGCCAGAAAAAGAATCAATCAAAATTTTGCAAGAATGTGCAGAACTACAAATCAAAAAGTCCAACGACTATCAAAATCCTAATAGCCGTATTAAACAGGCTGATTACTATCCGCGTGGAGTAGCATCAATCCTCGATATCATCCATGCAAAAGTGTTGCGTATGCAATCAGTGCTCGAAGCAATGGAGAATGATAAAGACTACGAACCTAACTTTGAATCTGTAGAAGATTCAGGTAGAGATCTCATCAACTACTCTTCATTCCTTGTTGCATATATGCGCAATGGTATCGAAGGTCAAAGCGTCGACCGTGATTTCCTCAATCGCAAAATTACTCTTAATGACAAATAAGTGGAATAAACGCTATCTTGATTTAGCTCGCAATATTGCGCAATGGTCAAAAGATCCTTCAACTCAGTGTGGTGCAGTAGTTATTGGTCAATCAGGGCAAGTCCTCTCTCAAGGCTACAATGGCTTCCCTCGAGGTATGGATGACGATGAAGAACTCTATAACGACCGTAATTCTAAGTATGATCGAATTGTTCATGCAGAAATGAATGCTATCTACAATTGCGCACACAGTGGTGTTTCACTTAATGGTGCAACGCTGTATGTCCACGGTCTTCCCTGCTGCCACGAATGTTCTAAGGCCATTATTCAGGTTGGCATTAAGGAAGTCGTTATGAGTGAATCGAACAACATTCGCTGGAATGATTCGTGTAGTAAGGGGATGGACTTTCTTGAAGAGGCCGGCATAAAAATTACTTACCTAACAAACTAATAAATAAATTTATGAAAAAAATAGCAATCATAATGGGCCGTGGAATCGAAGGTTGCGGCGTAACAAAATTCACCATCGAACAGTGCAAGTATTACGATCGCAATGGATATGACTATAGCGTATTCGCGTCAAAAGATAAATCTTGGACACGTAAAAACGCGCACAAAACCGATAATATACACCAACTCAAGTTTGCAAAAGACGAAGAAGTTGATGATATGATTAAGAATATCAATAAAGCTGATATCGCTATCATCAATTCTTTACCTGCAATGAGTTTAAAGGAAGCAGCTATTGAAAACTTTAAGCGAATGCTAAGCGAAATTAAAGTGCCAGTGGCTCTTATTCAACACGACCACGCCATGCAATCCATCCGCCGCAATGGTGCATTGGATGAAGCCATCGAAAGAGCCAACATTATTTTTGTACATTCTACTACTAACGACTTCGCGAAGTACGCTGGTGAAAAGGTAGGATCTCAGGTCACACTCTTCGGCGAAGAAGAAGGTACTCCTATTGTTGCGTTTCAACCAGGCATGTTCTTTGACGAAGTAAAAGAAAGATATTGGAAAGATAGCGCCCCTGAGGACGCACTGCACCATAAGTGGATCGGTAGAACTACGTCGTGGAAAGGTTACAAAGAAATGTTTGCTTTCCACAACAATTACTTAAAGCAGAACGATATGCTAACTACTTTTGAAGGTATTGAGCGCTCTCCTGCATATCTAGGTTTTAGAGAACTATCTGAGTTTGAAGGCCTATTGGCTGAAGACCCTAACACCTACGATTTAAGCGCTGCGTATGGCGAGAACGTACAGGTTTTTGGTCCATACATCCAAGAAGACATGCTTGAAAGAATGTCAAAAGTCGCCTTTGGTTATCAACTATCTAGAATGAAGCCTCACTTTATTCAGCGCTCTGTTGAATACACCCACTGTGAAGTTGTTTGTACTGGTACGATTCCGGTTTTTAATAAAAAGTATGGAGATGCCTGTACTCACCGTCACTATGGCAAAAAGTTTACGGACTGTGAAAACAGCGGAACAATTTGGTTTGATGAACACAACTTCGACGAAACACTAAATCAGATGTTAGAACTTGATGATCCTAAGAAACGAGATAAAATGCGCAATGATGCATTTGAGTTTTATAAACTACACCAGGACGCATCATACACCTTTAAAGAAATCATGGAGAACATAAAAAATGTCATATAGCTACGCATCAATCGTACCACTTATCGGTGGTGAAACAATCGCAATGGAAAACGTCTTTGGAAAAAGACCTGAGTACATCTTATCATACACGCCATTCGCGGCTAATGATTCGCAAATATTAGAACACTATAAACACGAAGTACCATACCACGTCATCGATGAAGGTACTGGTAGAACAGATTATGTTGATGTAGTGAATGCGGTTTGTCCTTGCGCAGGTTTGTCTTCCCTAAGCCCATCATCTTCATCTGACAATAAGGCAAATGATTGGATGGTCGAATCTGCAAAATACGTTTTAGGCAGTGTAAAGCCAAAAGTCTTTTGGGGTGAAAACGCACCACGCTTAGCATCAAAGATGGGGGAACCAATCGTCAAAGAACTAAGAAAGGTCGCAGCGGAAAACGGTTATAAGATGTCTCTCTATAAGACTAAATCTAAACTTCACGGTTTAAGCCAAACGCGTGATCGTTCCTTTTACTTCTTTTGGAAAGGTGATGAAATACCTCACATGAATTTTTACCGCCGTCCTCACGAAAGAATCGAAGACACTATTCGAAACGCGTTTGTAAGTGAAGATGATCCAATGAATGAGCTTACAAACAAGAACAAACCTACTGATAATCCATTCTATAGGTATGTACTTGAAGAGCTCGAAGGTGGTATTACACACAAGGAGTTTCAAAACAAAATTGAGAAAACCACGAATCCTTTAGACTATTTGGAAAACCGCGGCATTGAATATGACGAAGTTTCTGAATGGATGGCACTAAACGGGTTTGACAAACAAGCTAAACGCTGTTTAGAGATCCATAAGAAACTCAAATCAGGTGGTAATATCATGAGAAAGACTACCGAAATTCCTAAGGATTATATCGGTGCATTTGTAGGTCACATGCCTACGTGTCTAACACACCCCGACGAAGACCGTTATCTTACTATTCGTGAGTGTATGGCTATCATGAAATTGCCATCCGACTTTCAGTTAAAAGGCGGTAGAAAAAACTTAAACATGATTTGTCAAAACGTCCCAGTAACAACCGCAGAAGACATGGCACAGAACATTCTTGATTGGTTAGATGGGAAATTAGATACAAAACAAGCAGAATTTGCCGTTTTCGACAATAAGACATCTACCGTACAATACGAAGATGTGCCTCAAACACTTGAATCATTCATTTAAGGGTGTACAAATGACCATTAATATGGTATAATATAGCTACACTCAATTAAAGAAATATATATGTCACTACTAGAAAAACTAAAAAAATCAAGCCGGACAGCTGGCGCCGATATCCTATCAGAATCGAAGTTCTTTTCCGAAAAGGAAATGACTCAAACATCAGTGCCGATGATCAACGTCGCACTCTCTGGTTCCACTAAAGGCGGTATCTCCTCAGGACTAACGGTGTTAGCTGGTCCAAGTAAGCACTTCAAAACATCATTCGCCCTTCTGATGGCAGGTGCTTATATGAAGAAACATAAGGATGCAGTTCTTATGTTTTATGATTCGGAGTTTGGTTCACCTCAATCCTACTTTGAGAGTTTCGGTATTGACACATCTCGTGTACTACACACACCTGTTACCAATATTGAAGAACTCAAGTTTGATCTAGTTCACCAACTTACCGAAATTGATCGTAAGGATAGGGTGATGGTAGTGATTGATTCTATTGGTAATATTGCCTCGAAGAAAGAAATCGATGATGCTGAGAATATGAAGTCAGTTGCTGATATGACTCGAGCTAAGGCGCTTAAAGGTCTATTCCGCATGATTACACCCTTCTTGACTCTTAAGGATATTCCTCTTCTTGCAGTCAATCACACGTATCAAACACAGGAGATGTTCTCAAAGGCAGTAGTTTCTGGTGGTACCGGAGTCATGTACTCAGCCAACGATGTATGGATTATTGGTCGCCGTCAAGAAAAGACTGGTACTGAAATCTCAGGTTATCACTTCATCATTAATATCGAGAAGTCTCGCTTTGTGAAGGAGAAGTCTAAGATCCCAATCACTGTAACTTGGAACGGAGGTATCGAAAAATGGTCAGGCCTATTAGATCTCGCGATTGAAACCGGCTATGTCGTTAAACCTAAGAATGGTTGGTATATGGCGATGAATCCTGCAACAAAGGAGGAGTTGAGTGGAAACCTTCGGGCTGCACAAACAATGACTGAAGAATTCTGGACAAAGATCTTTAATTCTACAGACTTTGAAATTGCTATTGAAAACCGATACAAGGTTGCTCATGGCGCGATGTTAGAAGAGCTTAAGGTTAAAGCTGAACCAGTTATTGAAGATGAGTAATCTAGACAATATGATCAGCTTTGTTGAAAGGCCTGATAGTGAACTGTATTCGATTAAAGTAAAGATTGGCGCTTACAAAAACGTAATATACACATACGGAAAGGTCAACATTACTGAGGACGACGAAAACGACCAATTGAAAGTTTCATTCGATTATAGAATAGAAGAAGTACCTAAAAAATTAAATAAGAAGAAGCTAGAAAAAAGTGAAGAATTCAAAAATTACATTGGTAATATTTTAACCAATCTAATCGAAGAAAAACAATATAATGACGAATCTACAAACAATAATACTCAAGACGCTAACTAATAATGAAGAATTTTGCAGAAAAGCACTACCTCACATCAAGGCCGAGTATTTTGAGAACGAGCATAAGCCCGTCTATGAGCTTATACTGCAGTTCTTAGGTAAGTTCAATAAGCTTCCTAATTCACCAGCGCTTGAGGTCGAATTTCAAAAATCAGATTACGTAAATAGATCTGATCGTAATGAAATTCAAGACCTCATCGTTGGATTGAAGAATTATGAAGAAGTTCAACAGGAGTGGTTACTTACTTCTACTGAGGAATGGTGCAAACAACGAGCGGTGTATCTTGCCATCATAAAATCAATTGGTATTATTGATGGAAAAGAGGAAACCTTAACTGACGGTGCTATCCCTGGTATTTTATCTAAGGCGCTTAGCGTCTCCTTTGACACCAATGTTGGTCATGATTATTTCGAAAATGCTGAAAAGCGGTATGACTTCTATCATCTTCAAGAAGACAAAATACCTTTTGATATCAGCTTGCTGAATACGATTACAAAGGGTGGTGTTTCAAATAAAACCCTTAATATCATCCTCGCAGGTACTGGTGTTGGAAAATCTTTAGCGATGTGTCACTTCGCCGCAGCTAATCTTACTGCAGGTCAAGACGTACTGTATATCACTATGGAAATGGCAGAAGAACGGATTGCTGAACGAATCGATGCAAACCTTTTCGATGTACCAATTGACCAACTTGAAACTTTACCTAAGGATATGTTTCAGACAAAAATCAATAAGCTTAAGACTAAAACCCGTGGTAAACTTATTGTTAAGGAGTATCCAACCGCATCAGCACACGTTGGCCACTTCCGTGCACTCCTCGATGAACTAAAGCTTAAGAAAGACTTTAAGCCAGATGTTATCTATATCGACTATCTGAATATTTGTGGAAGTGCACGAATGAAAGGTCTTGGAGGATCGATCAATTCGTACTCTCTCATTAAAGCTATTGCTGAAGAAATACGTGGCCTTGCGGTTGAACATAATGTACCTATCTGGTCAGCAACTCAGGTTACACGCACTGGCTTTGGTAATACCGATATAGAACTTACCGACACCTCAGAATCATTTGGTTTGCCAGCAACTGCCGACTTAATGTTAGCTCTTATCTCAACAGAACAACTCGAAGGTATGAATCAGGTCATGGTGAAACAATTGAAGAATCGGTATAACGATGCAACACAGGATAAACGATTCGTGGTTGGTATTGATCGTTCTAAAATGAGATTATACGATGTAGAGGATTCAGCACAGACGTTATCGAGCGATGAAATAAGTACAGCTCCAGCAACGAACTCAGACTTCTCAGCGTTTAAGATCTAATGTTTATATCGGCTACAGGTTCAGGGAAGGTTAAGAGAGAAATGGTAGAATCCATCGCCAACTTCTCTCTTAACCTCCTAGCACCACGTTTAGTCAATAAGGTAGAGATAGACATTACACTTATACACAACCTGATATGTAAAGAAGAAGTCGCAGGAGATTGCGTATGGGAAGATAGCTCTTATCGTCCTCGTGAATTCACCATTCGAGTTGATTCTTCTCAGCCTATTCAAACAATGTTAGAAACTGTTGCACACGAAATGGTGCATGTAAAGCAATTCGCGAGAGGAGAACTAAAGGATCTTTCTAGAGAAGTTAACGTGTGCAAATGGCGTGGATCTATCGTTAAATGCAACATTGTAAACTACTACGATCTCCCTTGGGAAATCGAAGCAAACGGCAGAGAGCGAGGCATATTTATACGATGGTTCGAGCAAAGTCAATGGAAAAACTGTAAATGGGCCAAATATTAAAGTACGTCATGTTATAAATAGAATTAAGTAATTTAAACTTAACACACTATGGGAGCTATGCTAGAATTTAAAGAATACATCACAGAGGAACTATCAACCGGGTCGCTTGAAAAAGCATCAACTATCATTTTAAGATATCTGCGCAAAAAGACAGGTGTTAAGAAAATGTTTGCAGCTGCCGGGCTTGAGAAATTTAAAAATTCAAATGGCGCAGGCTACGGTGTGCGTTTCTATGCACCTGGTAAAAAAATCGAGTCAATCCGCTTTAATTGGGTAAACGTTGGATCTGCTAATAGCAGCAACCTTTCTTCGATTGATATGTGGAATGGTTCAAGCCAAGGACCAACCTATCACATCGCGTTTGACCGTGACGTATCATTGGTTCAAGTTCTTCCACAAATCGCTGATATGTTGAAGAGTGGCAAGGTTAAAACTGGTAAGTTCGTAACGTACCCAACTGATGTTCCTTTGAACGAAAGTGTAGACGAAGATCTTGCGCTACTCACTGAAGCAGTAGATCCTGATGACGCTTATGCCAATGTGGTATCTCTTGTTTCAAGCCCAGGCTTTACAAAACAGAAGGTGTTTAAAGTCTGGAAGTCAGTTGGTATCAAAATCTTCGACGAGATGGAAGCACAAAATCCTGCTATTATCAAAAAGGTTGGAAGACAGTATATATGGAAAGGTAGTGCAAAAGACGAAAAGAAACTTCTTTCTCAAAAGAGTACTATCCTTTCAGCAATTGGTGCAACCTCAGGGTCAATCCGTGGTGGTGCATCAAAGGAAACATACTCTCACAGCACACAACTTGATGAATTAGAAGCAGCTCGTGAGCGACTAACGTACGAAAAGCAATTGGGCGACTTAGAGAATCTAATTAAGATGACAGTATCTGGTGCAGCAAACGCACTCTTTATTGCTGGTCGCGGTGGTATTGGTAAGACTTTCACGGTTGAAAAGGTCTTGGCTGAAGTAGGTCTATCTGATGGTAATGGTTACTTTAAGAACACTGGTACAGCATCTGCTGCTGGTATCTATTCACTTCTGTTTAAGAACCAAGACGGTGTTATTCTTTTCGATGACTCCGACGATGCTTTGAAAGATCAAGAAGCACGTAACATTTTTAAAGCTGCTACTGACACTAAGAAAGTCCGTAAATTGGTTTGGAATAAAATGGGGAAGAACGTCGTTGAACCTGACGAGTATGAAGATCCACAAGAATTGATCGATGCTAATTTGATTCCACGTTACTTTAACTTCACAGGTAAGGTTATCTTTATCTCGAACTTGAAGATGGACAAACTTGATCCTGATGGTGCTCTTCGTACTCGAGCGTTTATGATCGAGATAGATCCTACTGAAGGTGAAATCTATGACTTCATGGAATCAATTGTCGGTAAGATCAAGTTAGATGGTGGTTTCGAAATGGACTTACAGACACGTAAATCTGTTGTCGACATGTTGCGTAAAGGTAAGTCTAAGCAATCTGCCAATTTAAGAAAACTCTCTCGCGCTTTGAACATGATGGCTGGTACTATTAAGTCTGGTGTAAGTGTCTCTGATGGTGAACTCACCCGCATGATCGAAACATACGCCTAATGTTTAATCTAAAATCCTTTCAAACATTCCTTAATGAAGGAACAAAACTCGTACCAGGTGAACTTAAAAAGCCAGCAACGGGTGGACCTAATGTAGGATCAGCTAGGACTGAAATCTTAGCGAATAAGATCCGTAAACAAGAACCTCTCACTCTTGCAAAAGGTGGGGAGTTTCTTGTAGTTGACACACAGTCCGCCTTAGCATCCATTGAACAGTTTAAACAAGATGGTAAGGCATTTAAGCTAATCGGCAAAAGCGGTTCTGAAATATCTATATCGGATCTACTTAAAACGCCTGAATTCGGTGGAGGTGCAGGAGCTGGTGGTGGTACTGTAGGTACAGCAATTGGCGAAGCAGCACAGTGCGTCTGGATGGCAGCGATGTTAGAAATTGGTAGTGCTATGCCAATTGAAAGTTTTACTGATAAAGTTCTTACTAAAGCGTTTAAATCAGTGAGTGTTGGTAAAACCACTCTTAAAGATATTTTAGGGATCGACGAAGGTTGGAAAGTTTCATCTTATCTTACAGCGCAGTATGCTATTAAAAATCGCATCATTGAAAGGGGAATGACCTTTCACCGCGATGATAAACTCATGAAAGCAGTTTATTCTGCTAAGAATACCGCGTTTAAGAATAACGACTTTAAACCACTTCCAGACGATAAGTGGAATCCAGGTGATATTTGGGTTGCGGACACAGACTTCGATCTCAAAGAACTCGCAACTACAACAGTTGAAGATCTAAACGACGACATTCTTGATCTGTATCTCCAAAAGAGACTAGTTGCTATTTCCCTGAAGAAGGTTACGAAAGGTGCTAAAGGCGTAGAAAAGAATGTTGAGCGACCTGCCGAAACCGAAGATTATAAGTACTCAGCAGGCCATATTAAGGCTCTTAAGCGTGGTGAATGGTATACCACCAAAGCTAATTATATTACACACATGGACGGTCAACTCGATATTCGTGCTAACTCTGCCTTTGGATCCCATAAGGTCGAGATTAAAGGTAAAGGAGCTCGTGGAGGAGGTGCATCTTGGGGTGTTATGACAGACGCAGCGAAACGAATTTATAAGAAGCAACTTCCTAAGAATTCCGCGATGAGAAAAGAAGCAAAGCTTATTGCACAAGGTGATAAGAAAGCTATTGCTAAATTTACCAAGATGCTTCAAACCGTTGACAAAAAAATATCAGAAGCTGAAGTGCAAGAAAAACTCCAAGGGCATGGAAAGAACGCAGACATTTGGATTCATGGAAAACTCGGTGGACTCTACGTAGTTAATCTTATCGCAAAAGGCGGCCAAAAGGCAAATATGTTTATTACACAACTTATCAACTATGCAGGTAGTTCAACTTCTGATTCAAGCTCCTACATAATTCTAAAAGAAAAATAATGAGTAAACTCGAAGCAGCACTGAGATTCCATAAGGAGAATCAAATACCATTAGCGCATAATATTTTCCGTCCACACTCGGAGAATTATTATAAGCTATTTTGTCACGCAAGGCAGATGAAAGAATCTGCGATGAATCCTTTGAACGAATTCGACGAATATCTCATGTCAACAGACATCGGTGAACTCGCAATGCACGAAGGTATAGAAGTTCCCTTAGATCATCCATTGGTTGAAGCAGACTATAAGGGTACTGAAGTCGAATTAAACGATCCAAAACGTGGTGGTAAAAAGAAATTTTACGTATACGTTAAGAACGATAAAGGCAACATAATTAAAGTTCAGTTTGGAGATACGTCTGGTCTTAAGGCTAAGATCGACAGTCCAGCAGCTCGCAAATCTTTCGCGGCTAGGCACCAATGCCATTTAAAGAAAGATAAAACAAAGCCAGGTTATTGGTCGTGTAACCTTCCACGGTACGCAGCACAACTGGGCCTAAAAGGAGGCGGAAACTTTTTTTGGTAATATGAGCAAACCATACACAGATAAATCAAACGGTGAATTAAAGATCCGCACATTCGAATCAAACACCGATTCTCACGAATTAGTATGGCACCGCGATAAAGGCGATCGCGCTGTTACCGTATTAGAAGGTGAAGGCTGGATGTTCCAAATGGATAACGCTATCCCCTACGAGTTAGAAGAAGGCGATGTTTTAAATATTTCCAAAATGGAATACCACAGAATTTATAAAGCAGGTTCAACAGATTTGGTGCTAGAAATTAAAGAGTCTAATAGTGAACCAATTAAAGAATTTAAAATGAAATCGTTTAACCAATACATAACAGCATTGTCTGAAGCTGCTAAAGCTGGCAAGAATACTCACATGGTCCACATCGAGGATAGGGTAATCTATGGTGGCGTGAAAGGTGCAAGAGAAGCGATACTGGCACTACGATCGTTGAGAGATATGCTTGCGGGTAATAGTAATTCGTCTACTGACGTAACAGTCAAATGGGATGGAGCACCTGCAGTCTTTGCTGGTATCGATCCACAAGATGGCCAATTCTTTGTTGCTAAGAAGGGTATCTTCAATAAAGATCCTAAGGTCTACAAGTCAGAAGCTGATGTACGTGCTGATACTTCTGGTGATCTTGCAGAAAAGCTAGTGATAGCGTATAAGGAACTTAAAGATCTTGGAATCACCGATGTCATTCAAGGTGATGTAATGTTTACAAAGGGAGACTTAAATAGTGAATCGATTGATGGCGAAAAATACATCACGTTTCAGCCCAACACTCTTGTTTATGCTGTTCCAGCTAAATCAGATCTTGCGAAGACAATGCTTAAAGCCAATCTTGGCGTAGTATGGCATACAACGTATAAAGGTAAAGACTTCGCTTCAATGAAAGCATCGTTTGGTGTTAACCTTAAAGGACTTAAAAAGAAACCTAGCGTATGGTATCAAGACGCTGATCTTCAAGATCTTTCTGGAACTGCAACACTCACTAAACTTGATACTGAAGAAGTTACCCAGGCGCTATCAAAGGCAGGTAAGATCTTTCAGAAGATTAAATCTACAACACTCAGCGAACTTGAATCGAATCAAGCTCTTGCAATTAAACTTGAAACCTTTAATAATACGCTTGTTCGTAAAGGTGAACGTATTACAAGTACTGCTAAGCACGTTCAAGATCTTATCGCTTGGTTCGATCTGAAGTTTAAGAAGGAATACGAAAAACGCTCAAGCGATAAAGGTAAAGCGAATGTTACAGCAAAGCATGAAGAAGAAATGAAATTCTTCTCGAAGGAGAACAAGAAAAACCTTGATCTAATGTTTCAACTCATGAATGCTATCGTGGACGCTAAATTGATTATTATAAATAAATTAGATAAGCTAAAAGAGATTGATACATTTGTTCGTACTCGCAATGGGTTTAAAGTAACGGGTTCAGAAGGATTCGTTGCGATTGACCGAGCATCAAATGGAGCAGTTAAGTTAGTTGATCGCATGGAATTTTCAACAAACAATTTCTCGCCAGACGTCATAAAAGGGTGGGAACGATAAAACGATGAACTTAGAAAACACGGTAAAGACACTTATAATTAATGAAGGAAAAAGCGCTGTCATCTATAACGACGATACGTTAAACAACCCTAAAGATCCTACAGTCTTAGTGTCAAACTATGGTACGATGCGCTTATCGCATCTTCAAAAGAAGATCGCTGACGAGATAAAAGGCCTTTCTAAATTTTCGGATAAACCATCAGCTTTACTTATGCAAATTGGCATTTTGCAACAAAGTGCCGAAGCGTTAAAGGATATTCAAGATGAAATGAAATCCACACAATTCAAAAAGAAAACAAAATAGTGAAATCCTTTAAAGAGTATAACGAAGATAAAACCCGCGAAGTAGTTTTCACCTTTGGCCGCTTCAATCCACCTACGGTAGGACACGGAAAACTTCTTGCTAAAGTCGCAGCACTTGCAATTGGTAACGACTACCGCATTTACGCTTCACAATCTAACGACCCTAAAAAGAATCCTTTAGAGTATAAAGAAAAAATTAAGGTAATGCGTAAAATGTTTCCGAAACACGGAAGAAGCATCATCGAAGATAAGGCCGCTAAAACCGCACTCCACATTGCATCTATTTTGTATGATCAGGGGTACACCCGTATCACAATGGTCGTTGGCTCCGATCGCATTAAAGAATTTCAAAAGCTACTAAATCAGTATAATGGTGCAAAAGGCCGTCATGGATACTACGACTTTAAGGATGGAATTCGAGTTGCGTCTGCAGGTGAACGTGATCCTGACGCTGAAGGTGTATCTGGTATGTCTGCATCAAAGATGCGTCAAACCGCGATTGATGGCGACTTTAAATCTTTTTCAAAGGGATTACCAAAGGAATATGGTGAAGATATGACGCTCTTTAATCTACTTCGTAAGAGAATGGGATTAAAGGAAATGGTTAACTTCCGTAAGCACGTTCAACTTCCAACAGTTTCAGAAAAACGTGAACGGTATATTTCAGGAGAGATTTTTAACGAAGGTGATACAGCGTACGTGAATGGTAGGGTTGAAATTACTATCAGTGAACGCAAATCGAATTATATAGTTTGCAGCGAAGGTGACAAATATTTCATCCATTCGCTTGAAGAAACTCTCAATCACGGCAGCGCTGAATTAGTTAAAAGCTACAAAAAGAATACACCCGGTCAACTATCCGAAAAACAGATTAAAGGCTTAGAAAAAAAGTCGGAAGAATCAGGTATTTCTTACGGGATCTTAAAAAAGGTATTTGACCGCGGCATGGGAGCGTATAAGACGAGTCATCGTCCAGGAACAACACCTCAGCAATGGGCTTTTGCTCGTGTTAACTCGTTTATCTCAAAAGGCAAAGGTACTTGGGGCGGTGCTGATAAAGACTTAGCAGCTAAGGTCAAGAGTAAGTAAAAAGACGAATATATGAGAATTTTAAAAAGAAGTTTTTTATAAATAGAACTATACTTTAACTCAATGGGAAACATGAATATTACAGAAATTAATCAGAAAAAACTATCTTCTCTAGATACATCGGAGCTTAAGGCTATGTACGATATATTTAAAGGCGTAAGCAATCCAAACGCGAAGAAGATTACAAAAGATCTTGAAGCTGAGCTGAAAACCCGAAAGACCGAATCATATAAGCTTAAAGAAGGTCGTATATCAAAGATTTGTTCAATCGTACTTGGTGAAAACTTTTGCCCTAACTTTATTTACGAAGATATAGACTTCACTAAACCTTCTGAAATTAAAGAAGCGTACGAGATATTTGAAGCAAGTGCGGATTGGATTATTTATGATAGAAAGACAGGCAAGCAACTAAGCCCGTCAAAGTCTTGGAGAAAATGGCAAGGAGCTAAAGCAGCTGCATCTAAAATCGGTGGAGATGCTGAAGTGTCCGATAAGGCATGGTATCACGACAATAAGGCTAAGCTAATGGGAGAAGCTACTGAGCTTGAAGAAGCAATCAAATGGTGGACAGTTACTATCACTAAGAAAGCTGGTAAACTCTTTAAGGGTCAAACAGTTGACGTAAAGGCGAGTAATAGTGCCCAGGCCATCAAGAAAGGCATTAAGCAAATGAAGGGTGATCCCATTACAGTTCCAAGTGGTAGTGTAGATGCGGTATTAGGCGAAGGAACCAGCCACAATTTTGCTAGAAAGCACAACACGTAATATGAATGTTGATGAGAAAACCCGCCTAGATAGAATCGAAGAAAAGATCGATAGGATGGCAGATGCTATCATTGCTTTGGCCCGAGCTGAAGTAAAGATATCTAATCTGGATGAAACTACTCGAATTATGCTGAAGCGATTAGTTGATCAAGAAGAGCGTTTAAGGCGTGTCGAACAATCGCAATCGGAAGCTGAATCGCTTTTACGTACAATCAAATCTGTTTCTTGGGTGTTTATTTCTACAATAATCACAGGTTTAGCAGGCGCCCTTATGTGGGTATTAGGAATAGGAGAAAATTAAATGCTATCTTTTACGGAATACCTTATTGAAAAACCATTAACTCCTCAACAGCGTCAACAACGAAGTAGGGCGATGAAACGCCTTGCGCCGCGGATGGCGATGAAGCGTAAGATAAAAGCCAAGCGCAAAGCTGATGGACCCACATTAAAACTCCGTGCTGAAAAGAAAGCGCGTGAAATGGTTCGAGCTAAAATTGCAAAAGGCGATTATAACTCAATGCCGTATGCACAGAAGGTAGCAATTGATAAAAAGCTTGAAGCAAAAAAATCGATAATTAAGAAACTCGCAAAGAAACTTTTACCTCAAGTTAAAAAGGCCGAGGTTGATAGAATTGAAAAAATGAAAGCGGGCGCAAAGCCCGCATAACAGATAGACATAAACTAATATGAAACTTAATGATAAAATAACACTGTCTGTGGCCGAAGCTGTAAAGCAAGTCGTAGAAGATAGCAAAGACTTTAAACCACATACAATGTATGATCCAAAAACTGGTAAAGCCTATGAAGCAAAATCACTTGAAGATCATCTAAAAATGAAAGACATGGGCTATACTCATGAAAAGCCAAGTGAAAAGAATGAAACAGAAGTACAAGATTCTGATAAGGACTTTGTAGATCTTCATTCTGTCGACAAGAAGAAGAATCCTGAAAAGGAAAGACAGGTCGAAGAAACGGAAGTTGAGGATGAAGATGAAGTCGAAGAAGGTAACGCCTTTGGACAAGCTGTTACTGATGCTAAAAAGGCAGGTAAGAAAAAATTCAAGTTTCAAGGGAAAGAGTATAAGGTTGAATCAGTTGAACTTGAAAAGGCAAACGTTTTGTCTTCTGACGAGTATGATGAAGTTTCAAACTTCAAAAACTTCAATAAGAAGGATTGGCAATGGAATGCAATCCAAAAGAAGTTCGTTCGTAAGGTTAAGGTTAAAGAATCAGTTGATCTTGAAGAAGCTAAGCGCATGAAGTATGACAAAGTCATTAAAAAACTTAAAGATGGCGAATGGGATACTTCAATGGATGTTAAGCAAAGAATGCACTTAACTTATACAGATAATAATACTGGTAAGAAGAAAGTAGTGTTTGTAGAATCAGTTGATCTTGAAGAATTCTATCCTGAATTGCGCGAAGGTGTTATTAGCAATGTTGTGAAGAGCGTAGCAGCAAAGTTTGATGACGCGGCAGTTAAAAAACTTATTGGTGCAGTTAACGGTTCAACCGCCATCGAAGTAATTATTGAGCTGGATAAGTTGAGCCCTAAGAAGCGAGCGAATCTTCATCGCGCAATCACATCGTGGATCGAAAGAAACTCAAACAACGCTGCAGTTAAACAGCTTACTCGTCTACAAACATCGTTAAAAGAAAACGTTGATCTTGAAGAGGCTACAATGAGCCAAGGTGTAAAAACAGCGGCAACACAGATTTATAGCCTTGAGAAATCTCTTAAAGCTGGATCAAACCTGAATAAGGGTGTTAATAAATCACTTGAAGGAAAGTACGATGCAGACTTTAAGAAGATGCAAAAAGCTATTGGTGATATCATTTCTGTTTGGGAAGAGATTGAACGCGATTTCTCTAATATGAATGAATCAGTTGATCTTGAAGAAGCAGTTACTCCTGCTGATTTTGTGAAAGGTGGAGACACTAAAGTCACAAAACGTGAAGTTGATGGCATGCTTTCAAAACTCTTTATAGATACCAAATTGGCTAAAGCGGTTGAAGCGAATTCTGCCTTTAAAGCAGGTGAAAAGTCTAATGGCAAAAAGAATCCTTATAAGAAAGATAGCGCTGACTTCCACCTATTTATTCTAGGACAGCAATCAGCTGATGCTGATTCATAGTAAGGTTATATAAATAACTTTATGAAGTTATTCGATGAATTGAACAGTGCAAACTTTGAATTATACGCCGCTAAACATTATAGAAATCCTGCTTGCTTAGAACCGCAGGATTTCTATGATGACGCGGCAAAATTCAAATACGTTGTAAGGTTACTTAGACGATACCGAGATACTGGTAAGATCCAAGAGCGACTTGTCTTAAACCATATCATTACAATTTACAACGTGTTTGAGATTCACGCTGCGAATAGAATGATATTTCATCGTGTAGATATAAACCTTTGGCCAACACTGAAAACATTCTTGCTGTATTTGAATTACTTGCCAGAGAATTCTCATAACACTATAAATATAGATTTAAACATAGCAACAAAACTAAAAGATTTATAACATGGGATTTTTAAAAGGACCAGATTTTTTCTACGCATTACGCTTTTTGCGTTTACTCACTACTAAGTGGGAAAACACGAACGCATTTAAAATGGGTATCGTAGATAAGAACGGCAAAAAAATTAAAAAGCCCGAGACGTCTGATGAAAAATCAGCGTATAATACATTCCATAAATTAGTCTATAATGTCAAACGCTTGATAAATAAGCTTCCGCTCGGCAAATCGACCATTGCCTCCTATGCAGCAGCGCTCTTTCTCGTTAAAGAGCACACTGGCATTAGTGATAAAAAATTACTTAAGGTCATAAAGGAAGCAACTGGATGTGATCTTACAGATTATAGCCCAGAACTCAATGAATGGTATTTGACTGATAATGGAGATATAGAAAAAGGTAAATATGCACTCGCACGTGATATCGCATTACCCAAGACAGGTGAACTATTAGCAAAAAAGAACACTTGGGTTGAGATCGTGGAACAAGCACCGGTTGGTTCAATATTAGGCCATTCGGTGTTTAAGGCAACACACATAAAAACGCAACAACAAATTTATATCACACAGGAGGACATTAGTAAATGATAAACGACAATGTCACTACTGGATCTATAGCAATTGCCGATCGCCCCCTTGGCGCAAAGAAAAAAAGAAAAACTCGCGAGTTCACTGTAACTGCAGACACCTTTAAGCGCTTTGAGACTGGACGAACAAAATTTGAAAGATGGAGTAAATACCTCAATCTTCAAGACGACGTAGAAAATTCAATCTATGACTATCATAAGCGCAATAGCGGTGCAGTGATAGTTTTAAGAAATGAAGAGAATGGCGCGTTAAAAGCTATAAGACCAAAGGCAGCAAACGAATAATAAATTCATTTTGTTGTTTACACACCGCCTATAATTTGGTATAATAGAACATTAATCAAGTAAAGAAACGCCATCACTATGTCAATTTTCGAAGAACAAATATCACGCAAGCCAGATCACTATCCTTGGACTGAGGAGTTTATCACTGCAATGCATAACGGGTTTTGGACCGATAAAGAATTTAATTTCCAATCGGATGTACAAGACTTTAAGGTGCACATGTCAGATAAAGAACGAGAAATGGTTACTCGCTGCTTATCAGCAATCGCACAGATCGAAGTAGCGGTAAAAACGTTTTGGGCTAAAGTGGGTGAAAACCTCCCTCACCCATCAATCACCGATCTTGGTTATGTAATGGCCAATGTCGAAGTTATTCATAACAACGCGTACGAGCGATTGATCGACATCCTTGACATGGAAGATGTGTTTGAGGAAAACCTTAAACTCGACATTATTCAAAATCGTGTAAAGTATCTACGTAAATATCTGCATAAGTACTATAAGGACTCAAAGAAACAATACGTCTATTCTCTTATTCTCTTTACTCTATATGTAGAAAACGTCTCGTTGTTTAGTCAGTTCTATACAATCAATTACTTCAATCGTTTTAAAAATCAGCTTAAGGACGTATCTCAGCAGGTAGCGTACACTTCAAAGGAAGAGCTTATTCATGCGATGGTTGGTATTAAGCTTGTAAATACAATCCGTGAAGAACATCCAGAATTGTTTGACGAAGAACTTATTGCGCGCATCCAGCACGAATGTCTTGAAGCGTTTAAGGCTGAATCTAAAATTATTGAATGGTCGGTGAATGGATATGAATCAGAACATCTGAGTGCTCCTATTCTACGAAATTTTATTAAGAATCGACTCAACGATTCTCTTACGCAAATTGGTATTGATCCAGTGTTTGATGATGTAGATGAAGGTTTGCTAGAAAAGACTACATGGTTTGACGAAGATGTTCTTGGCAATACTGCCACTGACTTTTTCTTTAAACGCCCAACAGAATATTCTAAGAAAGATAAATCGTACGACGAAGACGACCTGTTTTAAAGGTATATATACATTATGGAAAAATATTATTGGCTAAATAAAGACTCACGTCTTTTTCTTGAACGAGGTTACTTGAGTGATGGGCAAACACCAGAAAAACGAATTAGACAGATTGCGCTTAAAGCTCAACGAATCTTAGGTGAAGATGGTTTCGCGGATAAATTCGAAGACTACATGTCAAAGGGTTGGTACTCATTAGCATCCCCGATCTGGGCAAACTATGGGCTTAAACGTGGCTTACCCATATCTTGTTTTGGATCTTTCATCGGTGACACGATGGAATCTATTTTAGCTAAACAGGCCGAGGTTGGCATGATGACTAAAATGGGTGGTGGAACATCTGCATACTTTGGAGCACTGCGTAGTCGGGGTTCTAAAATAACTGATGGTGGCAATTCAAATGGTCCTGTGCATTTTATGGAACTATTCGAAACTATGACGAATGTTGTTTCTCAGAGCAATGTTCGTCGTGGTTCTTTTGCGGGCTATATGTCTATCGAACATCCTGACATCCTTGAGTTTCTTCAAATCCGCGATGATGGTAATCCTATTCAAAACATGTCAATTGGTGTAACAGTCAGTGATAAGTTCATGAAAGAAATGCTTGATGGCGATAAAGATAAGCGTAAGATTTGGGGTAAGGTTATTCAAAAGCGGTATGAGAGTGGGTATCCTTACATCATGTTTAGCGATACGGTGAATAAGAATAGACCAAAGGAAAGTGATAAGATCTATGCTTCAAACCTGTGTTCTGAAATTTGTTTGTCAACAACTGAAGAAGAATCATTTGTTTGTTGCCTATCTTCTATGAACCTATTACACTATGAAGAGTGGAAAGATTCAGATGCGGTTCAAGTTCTTACTCGCTTCCTTGACACCGTAATTGAAGAGTTTATTGAAAAGACTGAAGGTTTACCATTCATGGAAGCACCTCGTAAGTTCTCAATGCAACAACGTGCACTTGGAATAGGTGTTCTCGGATGGCATTCGTTCCTACAGTCTAAGAGTGTTGCCTTTGAGAGTTTAGAAGCTAAAATGTTGACTAATCAGATCTTTAGTCATATTGAGGCTGAAAGCATGAGCGCTTCGCGTGAACTAGCTAAAACTTACGGTGTGCCTGAAAAGTTAAAAGGTTCAGGTCGTAGGAATATGACAACTCAAGCGATTGCGCCTACAACCTCAAGTTCATTCATACTTGGTCAAGTATCGCCTAGTATTGAACCGTTGAATAGTAACTACTTCGTGAAAGATCTCGCAAAAGGCAAGTTTACATATAAGAACCCTTTCTTGAAAGAAGTGCTTAAAGGTCACGGCTACGACACAGCTGATGTATGGAAGTCTATTCTTGTAACGGGCGGAAGTGTTCAACACCTAATGTTCTTATCCGATCATGAGAAAGATGTATTTAAGACCTTTGGCGAAATCTCTCAAAAGGAAGTTATTCTCCAAACAGGTATTCGTCAAAAGTACATTGATCAGTCGCAGAGTATTAATCTAATGATTCACCCTAAGACACCGCCGCGTGATACGAATCAACTTCTTATTTACGCGTGGGAACAAGGTGTAAAAACACTCTACTATCATCGTGGTACTAATCCAGCACAGGAGCTATCACGCAACTTACTTACATGCACATCCTGCGAGGGTTAATATATGGCACAAGAACAATTTAAATGCGGAGAGTGCAAGACTAAATTCACTGTTGAATGGGACGAGGATGAGGTAATCGACTTTGTCGATGCTGAGTATTGTCCAATGTGTGGATATGAGCTTGCTGAAGAATATCAAGATGATTGTCGTTATCCAGACGAAATCGAATAAGAGTACAACACATTCGGTGAATGATCATGAAGGCTGAGTATAAATAACTCCATGTGGAGTTACAAAGGTAAAGAGTTTACTAGTGAAATGATCGGTGATAATGTGGGCTTTGTCTATGTTGTCACCGATACTTCTACTGGTATGAAGTATATCGGTAAAAAAACGCTGCAGAGTAAAGTAACCAAACCACCTCTGAAAGGTAAAACCCGCAAGCGCAGATCAATAAAGGAATCTGATTGGAAGACATATTGTGGTTCGAGTGAAGCCGTAAAACTTATCGTTGAAGAAAAAGGATTAGATCACTTTCAGCGAGAAATCATACACCTGTGCAAATCTAAGGGAGTGATGAGTTATATGGAGTGCTACGAGCAGATGACTACCCATGCGCTATTAAAACCAGACGAATACCACAACGCGTTTTTCGGAGGAAAAATCCACCGTGGTCACCTAAAAGCCCTTAAGGCAGAAGACTTCGATTAATTAAGGGTGTACAAAAGGCCTAAACTATGGTATAATATAGTAGTAAAGCAATAAGCTACATATAAACACCATAGAAGGAGAGGTATAAAATTACAATCATAGACTACTCAGGTATAGCAATCGCAGCTATTTTTTCGCAAGACCGTCCCAATGAAATCGAGGAAAGTCTTATTAGACATATGATCCTCAATAGCATTAGGCGCTATAATGTCAAATTTCGTGAGGAGTACGGGCAAACGATCATTGCGTGTGACCGTACGTCTTGGCGTAAGGAAGCGTTTCCTCAATACAAAGGGAAGCGCAAAACATCCCGTGACGAATCTCCTCTCGACTGGAATAAGCTCTTTGGGTTCCTCAATAACATCCGTGACGAGATCTCTGAAGAAATGTCATTCCCTGTGGTTTACGTAGATCGTGCTGAAGCCGATGATGTGATTGCAGTGCTCGCCGAATCTACTCAAGAGTTCGGTCAAAACGAGCCTGTTATGATCGTTTCTTCTGATAAGGACTTCATCCAATTGCACCGCTATTCTAATGTAAAGCAGTTTAGTCCAATGAAACGTGCAGCGCTTAAGGTAGACGATCCTGTATACTATAAGTTCGAGCATGTATGTAAAGGTGACAGCAGCGATGGAGTGCCAAATGTCTTAAGTGCTGATGGCACGTTTGTTGAAGGTGGTCGCCAATCACCTTTACGCGCTAAGAAAATCCAAGAGTGGTACGAAAACCGTGAAAATCTGCTAGATATAATGGGCGCAGCTACGTACCGCAATTACTGCCGCAATAGGCTTGTTATCGATCTAAACTATATTCCTGAAGATATTCAGACTAATATTATGGATAAATATAAATCTCAACAAGGTAAGAACAATAATAAAGTTCTGAATTACTTAATAACAAAAAGGTGTAGTTTGCTCGTCGAATGTGCAAAAGACTTCTTTACAACTGAAAAATAATTATGGCCATTCAAAAATATCCACACGAAATATTCGAAAAAGTATGTGAGCTTGAAGATCGCGATGAGCGTATCGCATATCTAAAGAAACACGCGTATAAACAAGTAAAGACTATTCTTCAACTTTGCTATAACGACAAGATCATTCTTGATTTGCCGAAAGGTAAACCACCATTTGACACACTTCAAGAAGGTCGTGAACCTGCACCTATCGCCAATGTACTTAGACATATTGGTATGTTGGTTAAAGGTAGTAAGATCTCTCAAATCAAAAAGGAAAAGATTTGGATTGGTATGCTCGAGCAACTGCCTGAAGAAGATGCATTGCTTCTATGCGCTGCTAAAGATGGAACTATCACAAATCTTAAGAATAAGAAATACCGCAAGATTACAAAAAGTCTCGTCGAAGCGGCTTTCCCTGAGATTTTGTAGTGTACAAAAGGCCTAAAGTGTGATATAATATATATTATGAATGTATTTGTACTAGATGAAGATCCAATTATTGCAGCCCAAATGCACTGCAATAAGCATGTACCGAAAATGATTGTCGAATCTGCTCAGATGCTATCAACTGCACACCGCATGCTTGATGGCGCTGAGGAGAGGAGACCTTCTAATTCCGGTAAAACAATGTCACGCTATTGGGTACTACCTGACGAGCGAGAAGACACCTATTACAAAGCAGTTCATATGCACCATCCTTGCACAGTATGGACAGCACAATCGCTCGAAAACTATCAATGGCATTGGAAGTTATTTGACGCGCTGTGTAAAGAATACACACACCGTTACGGCAAAATCCACAAAAGCGACAAGATACTTCGAAAGGATCTATTCTATGGTCCAGCAAATATTGCCAATGGTCCACTCACCAAGTGGCCTTTAGCGATGAAGTCGAATCCAGAATGCATGTTCGAAGATCCTGTCAAATCATACCGCGCCTTTTATAAAACAAAACAAGAAAGGTTCAATATGGTTTGGACTAAACGCTCAACACCAGACTGGTTCTAATATGTTATACGATTACTATTGCGACAAATGCGACGAAACTTGGGAAGAATCTCATCTTTCAGCTGAACGAGATAAACCTCTTGAAACACCTTGCACTAAGTGCAGTGGCCCTATTAAACGTGGAGTATGTTCACCCGCACTTGTAAGTGACAGTGTACACCCAATCAAACGTGCAGGAAACGAATGGAACGACGTCCTTAAGGGAATTAAAAAAGCTTCAGGAAAAGAAAACACAATTGACACCTATTAAATATTATGCTATACGATTATCACTGTAAGAAATGCGAAAAGGAATGGGAAGAAATACATTCCGTAAATGATCGCGATGTGCCATGTGGACAGAATTGTCCTTGTGGAGAAAATGGAGAAGTTGAACGAGGTGTATGCGCACCTGGTCTTAACTTTAATGGATCAGTTGGTAAGATCAGTAAAACAGGAAAATTCAAGAAAGATGCTTAGACCAAATTTTAAACACGAAAACATTGACTTAGGTTATGAAGACCTTAAGGCTGAAACACTTAAATCGGGGCGTACTTACATAACACCTACAGGTGAAAAGTACCCTTCTATCACAACAGCACTTGGCTACCGTGATCGTGGAAAATGGGCCAAATGGCGCGCCAATATTGGTGAAGAAGCAGCTAAAAGGATCACCCGTCATGCTACAACACGGGGAACCGCAGTTCATAATATTGCTGAAAGGTATATCAATAACGAAGAAGATTATATCCGCACACCAGGTGATCGCATGCCGCATGTTCTGCACAGTTGGACTACGCTGCGTAAAGTAATTAACGACAAAGTTGGTAAAGTCTACATGCAAGAATGTCCTCTTTACTCAACCGTTCTTAAGGTTGCAGGTCGGGTAGATTGTATCGCAGAGTTTGATGGTGAATTGGCTATTGTGGATTTTAAGACATCGGGGCGAATTAAAGAGCGCAGCGAAATTAGTTCATACTTCATGCAAGAATGTGCTTATGCCTTAATGTTCGAAGAACGAACTGGTATCGCGGTGAATAAGCTTGTCACACTGATGGTGGTTGATGGAGATGATAAGCCCATCATTTTTGAAGAAAATACAGAAGATTGGGTTGATCCCTTAATTGAAGAACTAACGTATTATTACGAAAATAGATAATGATTATATTAACAGACGTAGACGGAGTGCTCTTATCGTGGGCACACTCATTTGAATGGTGGATGAAGCGCAAAGGCTATAAAAAAGGCAAGTGCATTTCCTATAAAGTATCAGAGATGTATGGACTATCAGTTGATGAAGCAGATGTTCTCGTGAGGCACTTCAATGAATCTGCCGCGATTGGGTTCTTACCACCTCTTAATGATGCGATTAAGTACGTACGGAAAATGCATGAAGAACACGGTGCTGTATTCCACGCCATCACTTCACTTGGCACAGAACCATACGCACAGCGATTAAGAGAGGAAAATCTCAAGCGCGTTTTTGGAGATGGTATATTCGAACGAGTGCAATGTATCGACTGTGGTGCAGATAAGACAGAAGCACTCAAGCGTTATGAAGATTCAGGTTTCCTATGGCTTGAAGATAAACCAGAAAACGCTGAAGTCGGAGCTAAACTTGGGCTAAGGTCTTTCCTCTTTAACCAACCATACAACACAGATTATGAAGTAAGTGAAGACGTGATTCGGGTAAAGAACTGGAAGGATTTGTATGACTACATCTATTGAGAACCTCTTAGGCGTTATCTATAACATCTGTTTCATTGGCTGCTTTTGGCCACAGATATACAAATCAATTAAAACTCAATCGGTTGAAGATGTTAGCATTATGCTTTGTTATATGTCAATCGTCGGGTATTCTGCCGCTTTAGGCTATGCTCTTCTTAAGTTTGGATTTGACTATTGGCTCTGCACCAATTACGTCTTAAGTGGCATTTCAGTGGTCGTAATGATGGTGGTTTACTACAAATACAAGAAGTAGTTGGTAGTAAACCACTTATGAAAGTGGAATAAAAGTGCATTTAAATGTTGTTGACAGGCAATCACTTGCGCATATTAAGGGCTTGAAGGCTCCATTGATTGAAAATAATGGTTCACATAGGTTAGTATATATGGTATAATAGTATCATACCAACCAATAAAGAACATATATTATGAAACAACACGACGCAACATACAACAGAATCGAATCGCTTGTAACTACAAATGAACTTAACGAGTTTATGAGGCAATTCGCGATCGTCCTTCAAGATATTCAGACAGAGGAGCCATTTGATGCTGAAGATATAATTAGCTATCTACAGATTAAGATGAGCAATTGCCCTCTAGTTAAGATGCAGAACCCATAGCTTCCTTCGCAACGCCACGACATAAACTAACCAAATAACTATTATGACACTCCAAATCACAATCGACCAATCAGCTCGCACTCATCTTTCCACTGACAATGGAATCTTCACGGTTATCCCTGCTGACTTTGGTCGCATTGATGCACTAGCCGAACTTGGCACGCTTCACTCACACTGCGAAGAGATCGACGAAAGCACCGAAAGCTACCCTGAATGGCTTTCAGCTTTCGAGTCTGCTTGCCCACAGTGGAAGGCATAATCCATTCACTTCGGGGCGCAGCATCCTACACTGCACATTTATATTATGAACAAAATTACAGACACTGAAAATCCTATTGCAATTGACTACATCTATGATGGTGAATTCCAAGCTACTGATCTCACAACCAACGAGGTTACTATTATCACGAAGGAGTTTGCCAATGAAGTGGCTTGCTTTGATAACGTGTTTATCAGTGCATCTGCTGAAGTGAATATGCATGCTGTAGACACTCGCGAAATCTTCCCTGGCACTATGGAAGCTCTAAGCCACCTTACATCATTAGTCTAATCCACGAAACGACGCACACATTATGAAACTGGAAACAAAGTATAAAGTCGGCGACTACATTCTCGGTGACGGCAGTGTTAGACCTAGCAGAACAGGACTGTACACCTACGAAGTTCTTGAAGTCGAGGAGCGCAATAGATTCGGAAAGCCCTCTCAATTGCTAACAGTTAATAAGTATGCCAACACTCTGAAGGGTAGAAGCTTCGTAGAGAAGACACGGCGCTGGTCGACGCAATTATTTTAATCACAAATTCAAGGCCCCACAGGGCGCACACCTAAATCAACTGACCAATAATAATACTATGAGTAAAATTGAATCAATAATTGCATTTGGATGCTACGACGATAGGCTTTCCGATTGCGAATGGACTCTGCGAAAAGAAGATGTACCAGAAATTGCAAGAACCATTAAGAAACTCTTAATTGAAGAAATCAAAAAAGTCCCGAATACCTTTGACGATGCTGTTGAATGTATAAACGATTTTTAGGAACTCAGATATAATACACTAACCAATAACACACTATGGATCAACCAAATGAAACTATGGGTATGATTGCCGCTTTACTTGCTTTTGCAATATTGTTCTTACTGCCTATGCTAGCACTGGCATTCTTGATTGAATGCATTGTACTGCCACACCTCGCTCCAATAGCCCAGTAGGGCACACATATTATGAACGCTAACATTAGAGCAATTTTAGGATTAGATGAACCACCGACGCGTGAGGTAACTCGCAATCGTAAAGGTGTAGTGTCGTATTCCGCTAAAGATACGGGGTGCTTACAGCTTTTCACTAACGATAGTTGGGAACGAAACAAGAAGTACTATGTGCCAAATGGTCCACGTAGTCGTGTTAAGAATTTTATGAGAGGATAACTATGAACGATATTATTGATAACTTACAAGAGAAGTGCTTTGCGATGCTTGGCACTATTAACGTCCTTAAGCATGCTGAAGCTCAAACAGATGAGCTTACTGCTGCGTTTAATACAGACTTAACAGAACTTATGAAGGCGGGTTCGCCGTTCTTCGCTCCACCCCCAGAAACCCCAGAAAAATAATATGAGAACAATAGCATCATTAATACTCTTTTGGATAGGCGATTTAATCGCTAAGATCTTTTTGAGATATGACTGTACAGCACGGATCATGTATAAGCCATACCATAAAATAATGACCCTATCTATGGAAATTGACAATAAACAGAGGGTTTGGAAAAAGAATAAATAATTATGATGAGATATAAAAATGTAGAATTTAGACCAGGAACCGAAAAGCGGCGTGCCGAGATTGTTGCTTGGACACTGTGCGAGATTATAGATAAGGAAACTTGCTTCACTCTCTGTTGGATCATGGCAGATAGGGAAGGTTACTATATGAAAACTATCGGAGATCGATACGTTGAGTATGAAGATATGGAAGCTCTAAACCACGTTGCTAAATACGCACTGCGGTCCCTAAATGTCCAACATGAATTTGAGGAAAGACAATAGTAATTATGAAGAACCCATTCAGATCACCACAGAAGTGGATTTATAAGTATATCCCAAAGCGGGAGTATGCCGATAAGACACATCTCATTCCAGAGTTTCTCTTTGGTTGCGTGATTGAGTTTGTTGAGAGTGAAAAATGCTTTGAATGTATTGATTACTCTGTTTGGCCAGCTCATGAAAAGTTTGCGCGGGATTTGAAACGGTGTTATGACTTCGTGAAAAATGTTCGACCTTCTCTACAGCAATCGATGGATGAAGAACTAACTGAAGCATCAGAGAAAAACCCTATGGTTTGGAAAGAGTCTGAAGGAGATAATTCTCTACTAGAAGTTGAGAGGTCAAAATACTCGTATGAAGAACTCTACGGTCGATACAACTATCTCGAAGAAAACCTTAAAAAGCAAGAACAAAAATATATGAAGTGGATCGTAAAAAACATCGACCACTTATGGACTTAAATTAATATGAAAAAATCATTTAACGAACAAAAGAACGACAGCGGACCACTTCAGTTACACGAGAAGGTCATTATTGGAGTATTTGGGGCATGCTTCGGCGCAATCCTTGTCCTTTGGTTGAGTTACCTATAAGTGGTTGGTGGTAAACCACCTATAAAGTGTAATAAAGTGCATTTAAATGTTGTTGTATACCAGCAACTTAGATGACTTAAAGGCTTGAAGGCTCCATTGATTGAAAATAATGGTTCACATAGGTTAGTATATATGGTATAATAGTATCATACCAACTAACACATATGCGAACATATATTAAAACGTACGATCTCTCAAAGGTATGGCCTCCATCTCAGGTGCTCGACTGGTGTGACAAGAACAATTTTAGCAAAAAGTGTGTAGCGGACGGAAAGCACCACTCAAGCCTCATTCGCAAAACTTTGAAGGAGTGCCTTAAAGGCGATACAGGTACGCTGATTCTTGCTCACAACGGTACAAGTTATGTTGGTTGGGGCCTTTCTTACAATCTCAGCCACTGCAATAATAATGAGTTTCAATGTTATGTTCCTCACCACAAACGCCGTATGGGCATTGGATCTAAGATGCTTGCGAAAGCGTGTTCCATTGATGGACGAGTCGAGATATACGACATCGACACTAGCGAAGGATTCTATAAAGCTAATGGCATGACTGCTAACGAAGCTATCACGGGTAAACGCCTCAAAAAAACAAAATAATACTATGAAAACACGCACATCAAACTCATACGTCAGGACAGTAGACCATCACAGCGAAAAGGGTAAAGCGTTTATCGCCGCCCTTAGAAAATACGTAAAGGCTGAAGACGAATACATCGGAGGCCTTAGCCGCCGTGTGTGTATTAAAGGTCGCATGGGTAAAAACAATCCAAACGCGCATAAGTACTCTGTGAAGAATCCACCAAACGTTTGGTCTGGCTCACACTCTCATCAAACAATTAAACTCGCTGACGCTGCTACTGTAGACGTCTACGTCTACGAGCGATACGCCGTATAAATAAGTCATGAATAAAAAAGATCTTATTGAAGAACGACGTAAAGTTTGTGCAGCGATTATGGCCAACTATCAAAAGTTGACTGAAGCAAATGAATCTAATGATAAACTCGAACAAAGGCTTTTTGAAATAGAAGAACAGATTAAATTAAGTATTGTACAAAAGGACTAAAGTATGGTATAATAGTATTATGAAAATTATAATAGAACATTACGAAGAAATATTTACCTACGAAAGTACACACGATTCAATGGGAATGACTGACCTGACCGAGAAGTTGTACGGTCTGTGCGTTGCCGCGGGGTATCATCCAGATTCTGTAGGCGAGTGCTTCTTTGAAAAAGGTCGAGAAATGACAGAGCATCTTTATCCAAATGATAAAGCCGAAGTTAATTTTGATTCTGCTGAAGATGTAGTGTCTTCGGGTGTCTCTGATCCAATTCAAGGTAGTCGGGCCAGTGTGCCGGCAGCTCCTAGTTGGGCAGGATCGCCAGATGTTGTAGTTAAAAGCCGATATGGTGATGAAAGAAAATTCACTATTTTAGGTATGAATTGTGTTGAGTATTCCTTTGAAGATGTTGAGCATGTTGGATGCTCACTCAATGAGGATGGTAGCCTACACTCAGTTGATCCAAGTGGCGGGCCATATATTGCTGTCGGTACAAATCTCGGTGATGTGCATAAGGAATTAGAATGCTTAACTGTCACGAAGATTAAATTAGATGAACACAAAGCAGGGACTTACTATCTCACAGTAAAGTAATAAAATGGAAAATACACCAGACAATTGGGTAGTAGTAAAAGTCGGAGAGAATCTCTATAAAGTCCTTGCGGGCTGGAGCGGTGGATATCTAACTAGTGATAGTTGGAAACTTAATAGTGGTATCTCTGAAGTGAAAGACGATGGTGGTCATTGGCTATTCATTGGTGAAAGCGGTAGTGTCTATAAGTGTCGCAAAGGAGGTTACGGTACTAGACTCAATAACTATGGTATCCTTAAACAATTGCTTGAAATAGATGGCACTGAACTAATGGATGGAAAAACAGATTGGATGAAATTGTTATGAATGAAGAAACTAAAATATGGGTAATATCCGTCGATGAAGACCCGATGCCGTGGGAATACAGGGACATAACGCATTCCGTATTCACTGGGACTGAAGGAGACGCCGAATCATACAGGCTAGGACTAGAGGCAAACAACCCTGAAGAATGGCTATGGTCGATGTGCTCGACTCAGGTCAACACAATCAACTCAGCCCAGTAGGGCGCACACATTATGACAAAACTAAGCGAACGCCTAAGTTCTGGCATCCCGAATAACCACGATAAATTTATGACAACACAGGAAACCACACGACCATCCAGCAAATCCAGAAAACCCCAATGGGTAAGGGATTGCCAGCAACTCCTTGTTCGCTTTTTTGGCGGATACACAAAAGACGATCTGAAGGAAGCTGTAAAAATCTCCTATGCAATGGGCGAGGACACAACAGGGCATGATATGATCGACGTATGCGCATGGCACTGGAACAAATTTGGAACCCGTTACGACAAATGAGAGAATCTTACGACATATTCACCGTTTGCAAGAAGGGCGAGCGATACAAAATCAAGCTCTTCGACTTCTGGAAGTATACAATCACCGACACGCTCACTACAATCAAATGGGCGATCAAGAATTTCTTAGCGAACGCCGAGTTCTCTCATCCGAGGGACGAGGATTGAGAGCAACGTCTTGTTCTCCATTTTTAATCATGAAACGACTAAACCGAAAAAAGCTGTTATCCAGTTTCGAGAGTGTGCGAAACGGAATCTGGCAAGCTCACATGGCATTCGCAGAACACGGCGACAAGATAGCGATGGCATGTATGCGAGCGCACCACAAAGGAGTAAACCAAT
>Ga0209092_10000598_pt1 | contig 35836 bp, 10 predicted proteins | sample FraStrMetagenome_FD_187446 | JGI IMG/M metagenome (GOLD analysis project Ga0209092, IMG submission 187446) | Marine eukaryotic phytoplankton communities from Arctic Ocean - Fram Strait ARC3M Metagenome (SPAdes) (version 2) | ecosystem: Environmental > Aquatic > Marine > Oceanic | place: Fram...
TCAATAATAATTATAGACCAATTACACATGTAGAATTATTTTTCTTTAAAATAATTAGTGTTATAAAAGACAGGGTAGAAGAACCCGAAGAACCCAAAGAATAATAATATTTAATACTTATTTGATATTAAAAATAAAAATAAAATTATTAATATCAATGGATAAATCATTAAAAATATTAGAAATAAACATACCAATTAATGAATTAACATATAAAATAATAAGAAAAGCTTATTTAAAATCAAGTTTAAAACATCATCCAGATAAAAATGGTGGTAAAAAAGAAAATTTTAATGATGTTCTGGAATCATATGAATTTTTATGTGAATATATTTCGAAGGAGGAGAGATTTTTAAAACAAGACGCTGAAAATAATTTTGATATTTTATTAGAAGAGTTAATTATGAAATATTATCCACCAAAAGATAAATGGAGTAAAATTTTCATAAAAACTACTATAAAAAATGTGTTAAATAAGTGTGAAAATTTACCATATACAATTTTTAAGAAATTAGATAAAAATCGCGCTATAGAAGTGTTTGATTTCCTTGAAAAAATAAATGATTGCGGTATAATTAAAAAAAATGTTATGGAAAATATAAAAAAAATAATAAAAGAGAAAATGAAAAATGATAATATAATATTATTAAATCCTACTTTAGAAGATTTATTAAATGATAAAATATATAAATTAGATATTTCAAACAATGAATACCTTATACCTTTATGGCATAATGAATTATATTTTGATTATTTTGAAAGTAATATAAAAAGTGATTTAATTATAAAAATAGTCCCAGAATTAGAAGATAATGTTTTTATTGACCATAACAATAATATTTATTATAAAAAAAATGTTAATATTGTAGAGCTATTTACTAATGAAAAAATAATAATAAATTTATTTAATAAAAAATTTATAATAAAGGCGGAGAAATTCAATATTGCAAAAAAAACACAATTTTTTAAGTATGAAAATGAAGGTATCCTGGTTATTAACGATGAAAAATATTTCGATAATTCAAAAAGAAGTACCATTATATTTGAGTTAAATTTAGTGATTTAAAAAATATTGTATTATTATTATATATAAATGTCCGAAGAAACGGATACCAAACCAGAAACAGAAAAAGCAGACGCAGAAGTTGACGCAGCTGACGACGCAGCAGACGCAGCTGACAACGCAGCAGACGCTGACAACGCAGTAGACGCAGCTGACAACGCAGTAGACGCTGACAATGCAGTAGACGCTGACAACGCAGTAGACGCTGACAACGCAGTAGACGCTGACAACGCAGCAGACGCGGATGAAGCAGCAGACGCAGCAGACGCTGATGAAGCAGCAGACGCAGCAGACGCGGATGAAGCAGCAGACGCAGCAGACGCGGATGAAGCAGCAGACGCAGCAGACGCTGATGAAGCAGCAGACACAGACGCAGACACCGCAGACGCAGATGAAGCAGACAAAACTGTAGACAAAGGAGAAAGTAAACTTGATAAAAGAAGAAAAGAATATAGAAATATTGCAAAAAATAAAGAAAACAGAAGTATTGTTAAAGAAAAATTGTTGGGAAATATTAAAAGAAGTCAATATGTTGGAACTGCGACAAAGGCAGCAAAAAAAGGTTTGTTAGGACTATTAAATACAATTTTAAAATCAGGAAAAGAAGAGAAAAAAGAAGAGAAAAAAGAAGAGAAAAAAGAAGAGAAAAAAGAAGAGAATGATATTTTTAAAATGTTCGGTGATAAAAATATTTTTGGAGCAATTAATAAATTAGATGATTTGACAATAAAAAAAAATTTTGATACTTTTATTTTTAATGCAAATAATGATATAAATGAATTTTTTTTTGATAAAAACGATGAAACATATATCGATGAATATGATAAAAATTTCTTTGAAGATTTTTCAATAGGTATAAAAGATAAAAATATAAAATTAAATAAAAAATATAATTTGTTTTTTGACACAAATAATAATGTATTAAGTTTTACACAAGACGACAATGGATTTAATTTAACTTTAGAACCCGGTTCAGAAAATATCTACAAAATAAAGGTTGGTGATTTTTTACATGATTTAAAAACAGATACTACAACTGACGCAACAACCGATGAAACAACTGACTCTACAACTGACACTGAAAAAGAAGGTAAAGTTTTTAATGAAGAAGATATAGATAATACTATTGATAAAATAAGTAAAAAAGTAGAAGCAGAAGAAGAAATCAAAGAAAAAACTAATAAATTAGAAAAAAACCAAAATAAAATAGATGATTTAAGAGATAATTCAAAGATTCAAACATTACAATTAGAACAAAAAAAAGAAGAAATAAACAAAAAGTTTGACCCCCAAATTAAAAAAATTAAAGACGAAGAAGAAAGAACTGGAAAAGAAATTCAAAATTTATTGAATGAGTTGGAAACAGCTAGTCCAGAAAAAAAGGAAGAGTTACAAAATAAAATTTTAAAAGCAAATGAAAAAAAGAAATCATTATCTGAAAAAAAGGAAAAATTACAAGATGAAAAAGAGAACGAATTGGCACCAATTCGCGATGAAATAGAAAATATTTTTAGTGGAAAGAGGGAAGGTATTGATAGACTTTCAAAAGAAAATGACAATCTTAAGATTGTCATTGGCGAACAAAAAAGAAGAATAAATTCTTTGGAAAGCAACGGGTTAGGAAAAGAGATGGAAGACGTTACAGATGATGTAGAAAATAATCAAAGAGAGAAAATAAAAGAAGAAAATGAAAAAACAAGAGTTAGGGTAATAGATGAAGAAAAAGAAAAAAAATTAGAAAAAATTAGTAATCAAAATAACGCAATTATGGATGAAAAAATGGCAATTGAATCGAAAAAAATTGATGAAAATTTTAAAGAAAATTTAGAAAATTTCGAAAATAAAAAAGCAAAAATATGTTTTTATGTGTTAAATGATGATAAAAACACAATAGATGAATTTATAAATTATAATAATGAACATTTTGTTCAATTACCAATAGAAAAAGATGATATATTGGAAATAAGAAATAGTAAGAAGAAAGATTTTTATACAGAAAACGGTAACATAATAAAAATGGAGGGTGATAAAGTTTATTACTTAAAATATTATGGTAAAAAGGAAAGTAGTAAAGTAAAACCAAAAGCATTGTTTAAATTATATAACAAAAACAAACAAGAAATTACAGATATCGATCAATTAGAAAATGAATATAATGATTTTAAAATAAAAAAAAAACATACTATTCTTGAAAAAAGAGCAGAAGGATTAGAAAAAGAAAAGGAAAATAATGAAAAAAAACAAAAAATAGAAGTAGAAACGGAATCTGAAATTAAAAAAAAAATTATGAAGAATATCACAAATAGCAATATAAAACGCGTTAGAGCCGAATTAGTTAATGAAACAAAAGAAGAACGAACTAAAATGTATAATTTATTTGCCGACAGTCGAGTCAAATGGGGTGATACAGTACAAATAGAATTTGAGAATAAAGACCAAAAAATTATTGTATTGGAAAAAGAACAAACATTAGTGGGAGGTCGCCTAGCTCATCGTGGTGCTAGAAGTAAATTAAACAGAACGAAGGCAAAGCTTGCAGTCCACAAGATGGCACAACATAATAAAAATGTAAAAAACCAGACATCTGAAAAAAAGACATTAGAAGGGGAGAAATTTATAAGAACTATTTCTTCAGATGAAATAGAAAAAGCAGCCGATAAATTAATGATTAATAGAGTCAATGAGGAGGGAGTAAAGGGTATATTAGATGATTGGAAGGAAGGGTATCAAAGAGCTCGAATAAAGGATGATAACGGTAAATATTATTTAGAATCGAATGAAAATTTATTAAAAGGAGATTATTTTCAAGCAACAAGTTGGCAAGATTCAAATATATCTCATTTTGAAACACCAAAAATATTTCAATTTAAAAAGTTTAAAAAAAATAGAATAGTCTTAAATGTTGAAGGAGATAAAACAGAGTATGATTTACCTGAATTATTTCGTATTAATGAATTACATAAAAATAAAGAAGAACACGCACAAAAAATAGATAAGAAAGAAGAAAAAAAATTGGAAGAAATAAGAGAAGCATTTAGTGCGGATGAAGTAAAAAAAGAAGTTTTTAATGAAATTGTAAAAAAATTATCTAAATTAAAATTTGAAAATGGTGAACTTAAAACAGATAAAAATGATTATAAAATAGAAAATGACACAATTGCGGGGCAGGAAAAGCTTTCACTTTCAAGTCCGAAAGGACAAAGGGGTGGTTTAGATTCCTTCGAATCACACTATACCGTGGGTTCCTCCTCCGCGGTGGTTGGGTTGGGTGCAGGAATTGCAGTCACTGCCGCCACACCGGTGGTGAATGTAATTGGTTTAGCGGCGATTGTAGTAGCAGCACTGATTGCCGGTGCTGCTGCTGCTCGTCTGGACAGGGACAACAGACGGAAAAAAGGAAAAGAAGAAAAAGTCACTGAAACATTTTTTATATTAGATAAAGATAATTTTATAAATTATTTATACGAAAATGAAATACCAGAAGAACGTATTAACAAAATTAAACTATTAAAAAGCGAATTTATTTTTATTACCAGTTATGATAAGGACGTGTTACTATACATAAAAAAAGCGGTGAAAAATCAGATAATAGAAAAAATTATTAAGGAAGATAAAAAAATAAGAGAAATTATTAATGATACGGTTACTAATGAACTAGAAAAACAAAAAGAAAAAGGGAAAAAGGAAAAAGAAAATAATGAAAAGCTAACAGCACTGTATGGTGATGATTCGAAAACATTGGAACAAAGTGTTACGAAATTGAGTGATAAATATGATAAAGACTTTGATGATTTAGAAGGTACTATCATTCCAAATGATGGCGATTTCATTTTATCATTAGAAAAAAAACCACCAAAAGATAAAATTGTAAAATTTAAAATAGATGATGAATCAAATCTTTATTGTAAATCAAATGATTTTAATTCAAAAAAAATTCTACCTATTAAAAAAGAAAAATTAAAAGAAAGCACACATAAAATTTTAGAAGAAAGATTGGCACAATTAGAAAAACTAAAAAATACAAAAGAAAGTAATAAGAAAAAAGAGGATGAAGGATATATTTTACATGAACCCAAACCACCAATACCAAAAGATAAAAAACCATTTATTATTACTACGAAAGACGGTCAAGAAATATTAGTCAAACCAGAAGAATATTCTTTCCTTTCTAATGAAATAGAATTGTATTTTTACCCAAAAGAAAAATTTTTGACCGAAGGCGGTATAAAAAAAGAAATTCAAGATGAATATGATAAAAACAAAAAAGAAATCAGTGACCATAGGAATGATTTATGGGTTCCATATAAATACAAAACAAAAAATAATACAAAACCAGATAAAGGAGATGTATTTTATAAAAGTAGAATAATAAAAGATTTCAAATTTACAGAAGAAAATTCTGCAATATTTCTGGAAAACCAAAAAGGTGGTGCCTTATTCAGTCGTTCAAAACCAAAAGAAAATATTTTATATATTAAAAAGGAAGCATTAGATGATTTTATTAATAAAACAAGAGAAGAGCCCATAAAAAAAATGATAGAAATAATAAAAGCGAATCAATTATTAAATTCATCTTATATTAAAGATAATATTATAATACCTACAGAAATTACTGGAAAATATTTTAAATTATTAAAAGATGAAATATTTTTTAATACAGATGGTGCTATTGTAGATGACTGTTTTACAAATTACGAAAAAGAAAAAAATCTGGCACATACTTTAAATTTTGAAAAAAATATAAAATATAAAATTTTAACAGCTAAAGGAGAAAATATTGATAGTAAAAAATGGAATTCTGAATTACCAGGGTTATTTAAGAAGCAAAATGTCAATGGAAGAAAGATATTTACATTTTACAAGAAACAAACAGAATCAATAATTTTTGTAGGTTCTAAAATTTCTATTGAAAAAAAATTTAAAAATTTACAACAGAGATGTAACATGTTTCTGGACCAAATAAAAAATTTAAAAGATAACGGTTTTCCAAATATGAATAGAGTACAATTTCCAGATAGAGATATAGATTACTATTGCCAAACATGTAAAGAAATTTCAGACAAAAAAATAATTTCAGACAAAAAAAAAGAGAGAATCAAAAACATGAAATTAAAAGAAATTGAAGAAAATTTTTTTGGGGATCCAGAATTAGCAAAAAAAACGAATGTTTTAAATTTTAAGATTCCATTAATTCCCGTTTTTGAACTTCCCACCAAGGAGGAATTCACGAATTGGGAATATAAAAAAGTTGAATCTATTAAAGGAAACAGGTCTGGTTCTCCCTATGGTTTTGTGTATACAGGAAAAAGACAAGAAAACTTTAAAATGAAGATAGGTGATAATGAAACGTCATATGAAGAAGCTATTGGATTAAAAGTAGGGGATATTTTAACGCATATAGGTTATAAATGTGTTATGAAAATTGACAAGATGGAATTTAAGAACAAGAATCCACCGTATGACCCAAAAAAAATAATTGGGGTTAACGAAAAATTTTCGAAATGGATTGAAAAATATTTAAAAAAAGAATGGTTGCAAGAGTATAGAAGAACAATTACTATTTATAGAGAAAATGATGAAATATTTAAAAATACACAATTTGATATATTTGATGCGATAAAATCTTACAACCCAGTATTTTTTCTTTCACATGAAAATTTGGATGATAAGGCGTGGGATGATTATAGCCAAACAGATATGAATATTTATGATAATAATTTTATCAAAGATAGGAGTAGGGTTTATACAAATTCGGGTACTGAATTTATGTTAAGACATGTTACACATGATATTATGAGAACTACAGACCATAAGGAAGAAAAAAAAGGATTTATAAGAAGAAAAGTTGGAAAGATGTGGGACAAGACTCCGTTGTCACAGAAAAAAAGAGACATACAAAAAATAAAAAAATTAAAAGAAAAGTTAGAAATAGAAAAAGATTCTGTACATTGGTTTGATCATTATAATTGGGCTGAAACAGTTGATAGTAATATTTTAGGTTCAAATACAAATACTTATGAAGTTGGTGGTAAAGATTTGCCAATATTGTTGCCACAATCCGCAACACCAAATATAAATAATGAAATAAAAAAAAATAAAATTAGCTGGAAAGAGAAGATGCCGGTACTTGGCAAAAGTGCCAAATTTGATATTAATTTGAAACATATTAGAAATAAAATTTCCGATATTCGAAATTTATTTCATGGTGGGAAAAACGAAAAAGGAGAAAAATTTGAAGGCCTACGTACTAATCATAATGAAATTTTAGCTATTATAAAAAATATAGAAGTTGTTTCCGACATGAGAATACAAAAACAATTTGAAGACTTTAAACCAGGAATTGAAAATTTTTTACGCAAATTAAAAGAAGGAAGTCCGGAGTGGTTGACCGAGCGAGTAGATTTGGAGGTTTCGTTACGAGAAATGATGGAGATGATTCGAAGCGACGACGATGGTGGTCTGCTGGAAAACGGTTTAATTAAAACCAATCTTGAAAATTTTTATGAAGAACTACTAAGGTTATGTTCGTCACTCACATCCCGCTCCCCAACAATTAAAAAAATACAACAAGATATAAAGGATTTTTTAAGTAAGTATGGTCACGTTTTTGATGATGCTGAAATTATAAAAACAGAAAAACAAAAAAATTATGAATCAAGCAGCTTTTATAAATTATTTAAAAAAATATCGGAGGATATGGCGTCTTGGGTCTTCGGTTTGGGGACTGTGGCCGATTGGTATCAATGTATTTTAATGCCTCTTGATATATTAGTCCAAGTAATACCACATTGCGATAATGGTTTTAAAGATTTTAATCAAAAAGTTGATTTGGTTCGTTTTAATGATATTGCTAATGATGAATATTTAAGAAAAAACTATGCTATGAGAAATAAAATGTCGATTAAAGATTTTAAAAAGCAATTTAAAGAAGATGAACGTGATAACGGTGTGTTAAAAAAAAATTATTTGAACTGGAATTGCAACAGCAAACACATGTGGAAAAAAATGAAAAGGTCATCCGAAGAATTTTTAAAAATGCATATAAAAGCTTGGTCAACATATTATCATGATAGTAATTTTCAAAAAATGAATGAAATCGATATAAATAAAATGAAAAATAATTTTGATAAGAAAAAGGAGGAAAGAATAGAAAAATTAAAAGATGATATAAATAAGCTTCAAGGAGAGAAGACGATGGAGAAGACGATGGAAAATGAAGTTAAACGTTTGGATAAGGAAAAATACTTTTTGGATTATTTAAATAAAAAATACGCTGAAAAAAAAAACAAAAATAAAAATAAGATGGACAATGTTAGAGAAAAGCTAATTTATTTTTATAATTGGGAAAGAAAGATAACTATGTATTTTTCAGATGATTTTATATGTGAAAAAAAGGAGGACCAACAAATATTTCAGAAAAAGTTGGAAAATTATGAAAAAAAAATTAATATACAAATATCTGATTGTAATTATATTTATAAAATGCAAGGAAATGTTGTACATCAGAGCGATATGAAAAATGATAGGTCGGGTTGGGAGAACAAAATGAACACTGCATTTGGTAAAACAATAAGAATGGGTGGTGAATTAAAATTTGGTATAAATGGATATGATACAGATTCTAGAGAAGAAACAAAAATAACATTGATTAAAAAAAATGATAATTATGTTTTATATGAAAATCCAGATGTAGAAGAAAAGGAAAAAATGCGGAAAGAATATAAAAAAAATATCAAAATTGAAAAGTTAAATAAAGATGATGTCACTAAACTAAATGAACATTTAAAAAAAATTAATCAAATTGGTAAAATGTATGGTGTTGCAGAAGAGCAACTCCCCAATATAAGAAAAAATTCATTGCCTATTGGTAAAGTTCAAGATTTGAAATCATGGTATAAAATAACATTTGATAATTTACAAGCACCTTCGGAAATGCAACCAAATACAATATTCGCTATACATTTACAAGCTTCTTTTCAAAAAATTAGCAAAAAAGAGTTAAAAATTATGATAAAAGAAAAAAATTATTTTGATAAAATAAATAAAAATTGTATTTTCAAAAGTACTGATATTTATAAATCGAATAAAAATAAATTATTTTTTGGTTTAAAGGAAGTTGATGATATTTCAAAAGATTTTAATGAATATTTTAAACAATTTTTTAAACTTAAAGGGGAATTATTATGCGATAAATCTTTTAAAGGAAATAAAGTATTTGACCGAAAATATAAAAAAACAATTGACAAAAGAAGAACATTTTCGGTCGAAAATTATGATAATATTAAAACGACCAAATGGTTTACTAACAAGACACGTGTTAGTCTTTATATAAACAATATAATGAAAAAAAATAATATGTTCACGAATTATGATTTAAACAATATTTATTTCGATAAAAAAAGTCAGAAAAAATTTGATAAAGTATTTGATAAAGTAGAAGAAAAAGAAAAAATGGTTGAATTATTTGACAGCATTAATCAAGATATTAAAGAAAAAATTATAAAAGATACTTTGTTTCGAGAAGAATTTACACCTAAAGACGTTGTGTCTAAACTTTATAATGACGTTGTGTCTATTTATAATACTAAAAATAGAAATAGTTACATTACCAAATTATTGGGAAACTCTCGTACTGAAAGTGAAATTTGGAAAAAAATACATAAGCATTTTTTTTACATAGATGAATTAAACTATACATTTAATTTTGGAAGTAAGAAATATGATTTAAATAATATTCCAAAGGTTATTAATTTTAAAGAAAGGTGTAGTGATTTTAAAAAGGGTGAATATGAAATATGTTTTAAATATAGATTAAGAAAAAAAATACCGAATGAAGGTACATTTGAAAAAATGTTTTGTAATTTAAGAAATGTATTTTATTTATATGAAAAAGTAGAAGAAGAGGTAAAAGCTGTGGAAAAAAGGGACTGGGAGTATGATGGAGAAATTGCTCTGGATTTTGTCAGAAGTGCGTTTGCGGTCGCTGTCACTGGTTACACTTTAGACGGACTTGGGAGGCATGAAGAGATAGACAACAATAAGAGAAAAACAGCAAGAAGTAAGAGTAAAGAAGAAAAAAATGAAGTAGTTAAAAAATTAAAAAAAGATGATTTAGACCCTTTGAAAAACATTACCGATGCTATTGAACAATTTGAGGGTGATACAATAAATGAAAAACAACTAATAGAGATAAAAGAAGCGATAAAAAAAGCAATGGAAACTATTGCTTTAAACTTACAAGGTTTTTCAGGTAATGATGAGTTCCCCGAATTACTCAAAGAATATTTTAAAAGTATTTATATTGAATCCAGTGATAATAAAGTAGAACTAAACAAAGATGTAGATTGGATTGATGACAAAATGTTCGGAAAAGGTAAAGGAAACATTGTCGAATATTTACATAGTATAATCTATGGTACCAAAATTAAAGGAACGAAGAAAGACGAATCATTTTGGAAAAGCTTACAATTCGACAATAAAAGTAAAAATGACGAGTGCTGGAAAGTTAATGAAGGTTTAAGAGGAAAATATAATACAGAGTATGATAGGTACAATGTTATTTATGACAATAATGACGATAATGAAGAAAGAATATTTTATGAACAAAAAAATAAAGAGAATGATGACCATTATCGAATAAGAAATGGTGTGTATGTTTTATCAAATAATGAAGTTTATAATGATGGATTAGAGGATGCAACAAAAGATGAAATGAAAAACGACCATATCAAGTTGAATCAAGAAATGACAGAATTGGGAGAAGATATAGATAATTTTTTAGGAAATGCAAATAAACAAGAATGTGCAGAGAATTTTATAAGAAATTTAAAAAACTGTTATGAAAGCAATGCAAATCAACTTAACATGATAACAATAATGGATTATTACAATAATGAAAAAAGTTTAGATTATTTAGAAAAATTAATTAAGAATAACCCACTGCCAGATACTGTTAAAAGTAATTCTGTTTTAAAACAGTTACTGTGTAATTATAAAAAACACGCAGGATTCATTGATGAAAAAAAAATGACAATAAAAAGTTGGGAAATCTTAAAAAAACTAGAAAAAGAAGCCATTAATGAATTGGATAATAGAATTGAAGACCTTGAGAGAAAAAATGAAAAAATATTTGAAAAAATAAAAAATTGTTATAAAAATTTTATGGAAAAAAAACAGGAAAAAAAAGAAATAACTAATGAAAAGGTAAAAATAGAGAGAGAAAGAAATGAGGAAGAAACTCAAAAGGATATTGATAAAATCAGGAGATCAGAAAAAAAAAGAGAATTAGAAAAATTAGAAAAAGAAGAAGAAGAAAGAGAAGAAACAGAAAATCGTACAAAGAGAAAAAGAAAAACAGAGGAACTGATACAAGATATAGAAATTTCTAAATTAACAACAGTAAATTGGGAATACAATAAAATAAAGGAGATTGCTGACAAAATATCTAAATTAAAAGAAAATAGGAACGAAGACAAAAAATTAAATCCTCTTTATACTGCTTTCTTCAAGATATTTTTTGCCACTGATAAAGGTGATGCGGGTGGGGGTAGTTACATAATATTAAAAGAGTTAGTAGAACAAAAAAACTACGAAGAAAAAAATAATGTACTTAACAAATATATTAAAAAAATTATTGAGTTGTATAACCAAAATCACAAAACAAAAGATGATAAGGATAAATATTTTCAAACTAAAAACAATTTAGACTTAAATAAAGACGATGTAAAATTAATCCTCCACATGGATGACGATTTTTATAATAAATTAGAAGAATTATTAAAAAAACATAAATCCTCTGTTAGAGATGAAAAAACTGAACTAAACAAGAAAATAAAAACGTTATTCTTTTCAAATGTTGATATTAATCAGGGTAAATATGATAATTATTATAAAACAAAAATAAACGAATATACAAAGAAGAGAAAAGAAATTATGCAACAAATTTCTGCAGAAAAAGGAGAACTTATAACAAAAAATAAAATTCTACAAGACGAGTTAAAAAACGCAAATCCATCGAAAGCAAATCTATCGAGTGACAATTTGGGGGGGGGGGCAAAAGAAGAAGAAACAGAAGAAGAAACAGAAGAAACAGAAAAAGATACAGAAGAAAAAACAGAAGAAACGGAAGAAACAGAAGAAACAGAAAAAGATACAGAAGATAATGTATCTGAAGATGGAAAATTTAAGTATATTTATAAGAAAATGGGTGAAGATGATACATTTTGCGACAACCCGATAAATTTACTGACTTCAAAACCTTTTAATAAAACACACAAAATTACGTTAAATAAAGCAAAAATTATGATAGATAAGATTATTGAAAATGAAGCTAAAAAAACAATAACAGAAATATTAGAAGAAATAAGATTAGATATATTTATTGAAATAAAATTTCCAAATGAAGATAAAATATTACCATTTTTCGAGTACAATATCCCATTAGATGGAATAACATATAAAGATGATATATTACTATTAGATACTTCTTACAAAAACGAACAAAAAAGAGATAAAGACGGAATCAACGACAAAAAACAAACAAATAAGGCGGACGAGAATAAAATAATTGTATTTGAAAAAATTTTGAATCATAGTGTTAACTCTGTTCCTAAAATAAAGGAGTTATACAATTTTTTCTTTGAAGTTCAAGATTTTTATATTTTCCAAAATATGATAAAAGAAAATAAAAATTATAACGATTTTATTATAAAAACTATAAAAAGGAAAAAAAATGATATTATTTCATTACTTGAAAATTCTACATCAGATGATGATGAAATTAAAGATAAAGAACATATTTTATCTTTTAAAAGTATTAATGGGATGGAGTGGTGGAATGTAAAAAATAATGATGATAATATTATTGATAATATAAAATATAATGATGGTAATAAAGATATTGAAATTAATATTGTTGAAAAACCATTCGCAATAACTGAAAAAAATATTATAGAACAAATTAGACAAACACCAGATATATTTAAGTCAATCATACAAAAAATGAATTTTATGCTCTTAGTTTGGCGTAACGAGCAAAAAAAACAATATAAAACTATTGTAAATGATATTACAAGCACAGGAACAAGAACAGGAGAGGACTCAATAAAACACGGTAATAATTTAATTAAACAAAATGGTGATACTATTGAAATTACCGGAAAAGAATGGGGTTTACTTTTAGCATCTTATATTATTAAAGAAGCAGAAAAAGAAGAAGAAAAAGAAGCAGAAAAAGAAGCAGAAAAAGAAGCAGAAAAAGAAGCAGATCGAAAAATTAAAATTGGGTTTGTGGATAAAGGAGAATTAGAAAAATTGGAAAAAGAATTAGAAACCACTAACAAAAATGATGGAATTAAATTTGGCGAATTATTAGAATGGGCTAAAAAAAAGAGAGATGAACCATGGAATATAGATAATGTTTCCGTCCCATGGTGGAAACAATATAAAGATGAACAAGAAATATTTCAGACAAAATATCATAATAGTATATATCTTTATTGCAATATTAATTTCGGCACAAAAGATGTTAATAGCAATGTAAATCAAACTACTTTATGGTCATTGCATCATAAATTATTATTTTTAAATTATAAATATTATAATATAATTTGTGGTGATGAAATGGAAAAAAAGATTAAAAGTGGTGAAATAATAGTAAATAATGAAATTTTTGAAATTGATGCAGTCATGTTCAAAAATGAATTAAAAAAATTAAAAGAAGAAAATAAAAAATTAAAAGAAGAAAATAAAAATAATTTAAGAATCAAAAAAGACTATAACGATTATGAAATAAAATTTAGATGTGCTGATTTAGAAACCTGTACACCCACACCCGAAGAAAAAGACGCTTGGTTTCATGAGTGGAGCAATTACGAAAAAGCAGGGAAAAAAAGACTAACAAGAAAGCCAAAAACAGAAAAAAATATTGATGAAGCAGAAAAAAAGTTGATGAAAATACAAAAAAATATAAAAGATAAAGACAAAAAAAATGCAAAATTTAATAACATAGTTAATGATAAAGATAAAATGAAAGAATTCAAAGAAAAATTAATAAAACAATTAAATAAATCAAAAGAAGAAAATGATAAACCGGCTAAAGATAAAAATAAAGAAAAAAAACACAATGATGCAATAATAGCTTTTTTTAATGATAAAGAAGAAAAAATAAAAAAAATAGACATGACCGACATGACCGACATGAAGGACCGTTGGGAACAAATAAAAAAAGGTCATATTAATACATGGATACTAAATGCCGACAAAGCAAATGATAATGAAAAAGAAGTACATTTGGAAGATGAAAGTGGAAATAAAATTATTTTATATGGTGATTTGACACGACAAAGCAATGAAAAACCTAAAATAATCAAAGATATGATTACTGATTTAAGTATATTAAACTATAAGAAAAATTTATATTATTCAACACCTTTTTCTGATATAATTCATAATTTAAATGAAGAAGACTTTCAAGGAGATGATGTTAAAGCTATACAAGGAGGTAATTTAAAGCAAAAGAAAACAAACAAAACAAACAAAACAACAAAAAAGAAAACAAACAAAACAACAAAAAAGAAAACAAAAAAACTAACAAACAAACCAAAAAAAAAAAATAATAAACAATTAGATTATTACCAAAAAGGTGGTTCTAAATTATCACCAAAATTAATCGAAGAGTTAGATAGCAATAAAAAATTAATTACCCCAGAGTTGATGTCTTTTGTTTTGAATCATGATAAAATAGCCGAAGATAATATGTTTTATAATTTGTTGAATCTTAAAGAATACAAATTAATTGAAATAAATGATACTAAAATTAAAGATGATAATACTGATTATAAAAAAATTTTTTTAGATATAATTAACAATAATAAACTTGTTTGTAAAACAGCCAAAAAACGTTTTAAAAAAGAAGAAAAAGAAGAAAAAGAAAGTGGAATTGAAGATAAAAAAAATTCTTTAATAAATAAAATAAAAAAATTAATATCTGATTTTAGCCAAAGAATAAAAAATTTGAAAGAAACATTTGAAGTATGTAAAAAAGTCAGGGATAAAGAAGAAACAGAAATAAAAGAAGAAATAAAAAAAATTGATGATTTAATAATCCTTCTAAAACCGACAAATAATCCGTTTAGTGAAAAAATAGAAAAAATAAAAGAAATAAAAAAAATAAAAGAAATAAATTTTGTTGAAAAAATAAATAATATGAAAGTTAAGTTAAATAAATTAATGGAAAATATAACATTTATCAAAATGAAAGATATTTTAGAAACCCAGGAAACAGTGTTAGGAGAACTTACTACCAACTTTGAAATAGAGATGAATAAATTAAAAACAGACATTAACTATTATTGTAATTTGTTAGTTTATACAAAAGAAGTAACAAAAAAGTTAAAAGATATGAAAGATAAGTTGGAAAAGAGTGCTGCTATTGCAAAGGTTGAGTATGAAAGAAAAAAGGCAATAGCCGTTGGGATTGCTTATTTGGAAGAGAAAAATCCTGATAATAAGTTGTGTGATGATATGTTTGAACAAATTAAAATATTTCATAAAGATACAATATTAAAAGTATTTGGGAATGAAGAAAATGAAGAAAATGAAGAAAATAAAGAAAATGAAGAAAAGAGAAAAAAATTAATAAATTTATTTGTAAAAATGTTGAAGGAATTTCTTGAAAAGTGTTATAAAAAAGATATATGTGACAAAGTTGAAGAGTTATTAAAAAAAATTATAAATAGTAGTATGGAAAAAGCATACATGGGTGATTTAATAAGTGAAATACAAACTGTTTTATCAACGAATGAAAAATATATTCATTCATGCAAAAAAGAAAAGATAAATTTGTTAAAAAATCTTAAAAAGCACTCTAAAAAAAAAAAAAAGGAAAAGGAAGACAAAGAAATACAAGAAATAATAGAAAACTTCGACGGAAATGGCGAATTTTCAAGAGAAAAAGGAAACGACTTAAAAGCTGACTTAGAGAATTATATTCAAAAATTAAAAGATAAATTCATTCGCTTGAAAGAACTATCAGACCCTAAAGCAGCATTAAATAAAATAAATAAAATGCAAGAAATGTGTAGAGAATTAACAAAAAAATATAAAGCTTTTAAAAATGTTTATGATGATATCAAAAAAAATCTTGAAAAATTTTTATTGAAAGAAAAAGCTCGAAAAAAAACACATAAAAATTTAAAACCAGTATATAAAGAAAAAATAGATAAAATTAAACTACAATTAATGTTTTGGGGTGGAGAAGATACAGTTGGTAAAATAATTAAATTATGCGGTGCAATGGACGGTAACATTCCAAAAATTGTTCAAGCTTTACATGATAGAGAAATTCAAAATATTAAAATTTCAGCTAAACATTATATCGAAGATATGAGATTAGAATACAAAAGAAGATTATTAAAAATGAACAAACGATTTGCCGACCAAAACGACTATATTTGGATTCAAAAGCAACAACTCGAAGAAGAAAGGCATCAAATAAACGAAGACAGACAGAGAATGGAACAAGAAATTAATCAAATCCAACGAGTTGTAGAAAAAAAACAACGCTTGAACGAAAAGCAAATGGAAAAAGCAAAGGAGGAAATGGAAGAACGAATTAAATTAGAAAAGGAGAAAATGGAAGAAGAAATAAACGAAGAAAGGCAACAAATGGGACAAGAAAGGCAGCAAATGGAAGAAGAAAGGCATAAAATGGGACAAGAAATACTGCGAATGGAAGAAAAAATACAACAAATGGAAGAAGAAAAGAAGCGAATGGGACAAGGAATGGAAGAATTAGAAAAAGAATTGGAAAAAAAAGAAGAAGAAAAGAAGCGAATGGGACAAGGAATGGAAGAATTAGAAAAAGAATTGGAAAAAAAAGAAAAAGTAATGGAAGAATTAGAAAAAGAATTGGAAAAAAAAGAAGAAGAAATGGAAGAATTAGAAAAAGAAAATAATAAATTAGCGGAAGAAAATATGTCCCAAAAAATTAAGATTTATGCATTAGATGGGACGATAAATGAATTATTGTCATTGGTCAAATCATTAAATAAAGACAAAAAATCATTATATGAAAAAAATAAAGCAATAGAAATAGAAAATACAAAAATAAAAAATAGTAATGAAAGATTGGAAAAGGTAATAAAAGAATTACAAGAAGAATTACAAGAAGAATTAAGACAAGCTGAAGAAGAATCTAGAAAGTTACAGACAGAAGAAAAATCTAGAAAGTTACAGACAGATGAAAAAAAAGATATACATATTTTAGAGTTACGTGACAGAATATTATTTCTGGAACTCGAAAAAAAAAAATTAAATAAAGAACACGAAATAAAGATTGTTATATTGCGAGAACAAAACGAAAAATTAAATAAAGAACATATAGAAAAAATCAAAAGGGAGTATGACAATTATTTTCGAGAAAATGAAAATAAAAATGAACATGAAAAAGAAGAATTACTTCAATACATTCATGAATTGCAAAATGAGTTGCAAAATACTATAGAAAAACATGAAAAAGAAATAGAAGAAAGAGAAATACAAATACAAAATGATGAAACAAAACGAGACGAAGTTAAGAAACAAGCTAATAACATAAGAATTACTCCTTTTATAAACATTAGGAAGATGAAAAGAATATTAAGTAGGGAAAATTGGAGAGATAGAATTATAAAAATATTTACATTGTTTTACAATACAGAGGAGAGAGAACAGTTAAGAGTTTCAGGTAAAATGTATGAAACTATGCGGTGGTTTTTAGGTTATAGAAGTTATGGTGGTAGTGACGCTGATAATTCACCATTCGGTATGTTTTTACAGGTGCATGGTGAAATCCTCTCCGAAATTCCAGATGATTTTGTAGAAATAATATTCCGAAAATATATACTATTGAGGGATTCATTTTTACAAAGTAAAAACATGACACAAGAAAATAATACTACGATAAAATTCCATGGACAAAACATGAATTTTGAGCAATTATCTGGCCATTTGGATGTATATTTTGAATTATTAATTGGGGAATCGATGGTGGATATGCCACCCGATTGGGTTGCGAAAAGGTTAATTAAAATTAGTACCAAAAAAAAATTAAAACTTTTAACAATTTAAATATAATATTTAAAAAAATTAATCATTTTTATAAATAAGTTTTTAAAAAGTATTTATAAAAATATATATATATATATAAATGTCCCGTGATTTAAAAAATTATATAGAAAAAATTGAAAAAATACTTTCAGATGGTTTTACATTAAATAACTTAAGAAAAATAAATGCACTTGATTTACCAGAAAAAAACACAAAAAAGGCAGATAAAACAGAGAAAGAAAAAGAGAAAGTATCCGAAGAAGCGAAAAAAGAATTAGAAGAAAAGAGAATAGAATTACAAGAAAAGATAATAGAATTAGAAGAAACGGAAAAAAAAAGACAATTGAATCAGGAAAAAAAAAGGAAAGAAAAAGAAGAAAGGAAAGAAGAAGAAATGAAAGAAGAAGAAATGAAAGAAGAAGAAAAAATCAAAAAACTTAATGAAGAAAATTTAAAAATAAAACAAGACGAAGAAAAAGAAAAAGAAGAAAAACGACTTGTAGACGCCAAAATTGAAGAAAAAAAACAAGAAGAAATAAATAAAAGATTACAAGAAGAAAAAGAAGAAAAAAAACAAGAAGTTAAAAAATTACAAGAAGAAAAAGAAGAAAAAGAAAAAGAAGTTAAAAAATTACAAGAAGAAAAAATATTAGCAGAAGAAAGATTAGCAGAAGAAAGATTAGCAGAAGAAAAAGCAGCTAAAACAAGAGAAATAAATTATGCAGAATTTAATACAAGTGATGTTACAGGACGGATATCGAATGAGTGGAAGCAAAAATTAAAAAATTTATATTTAACCATGGTGATACTTATGAAACAACCAGCACCATTCATAATTTTTAATAATGTATACAATAAAACAGAAGAGAGAAAAAATTTATTTATCAGTACTGATGGTTTAGCTAAAAAATTAGGACCAGCGATTGCTCCCGGAGTTTTTGAAAATCGTATTAAAAATTTTATAGTTAATGAAGATGGAGAAGAAAAAATATTAATACATTTATTACTAAAAATATTATATAAAAATTATATACCCTACGATTATGAATTTCTTAATGTAGATGAAAAAACTTATAAAAAACTTAATGAATATTATAATTTTATTATTGGAAAATTAAATACATATTCTACAACAGACCAAAGTATAGGAAAGGTAAAACAATTAATAAATGAAACTAATGAAACTAATGCAAAACTTGGAAATATTGATTTATCTATTAAAATAAGACAGGGAATGAAAAAGGAGGTGGAAAAAAAAGTAAATGCCCGTGTACAAATTGATGCTGGTGGAGATAATTTTCAAATTAATTGGAATGCAACACCAGAAGAAATTAGTTATGAACCTGAACCCGACAGCTCTTCATATGAAGATAATTTTGACAAATATAAATTTCGTGGAAAAAGTCATGTATTTCTGCATCAAGATAAGCCTGAAAAAATAGCAAAAGCATTTTATGATATGGGTGTTAAAGAGGATAACGTTGAAATATATTTTTTATCGGGTCAATCTGGTTCTGGAAAAACATTCACAACACTTGGTGATGAAAAAAACAAAGATGCAGGTTTTGTTTTAAAAATGTTAAAAAATCATTATAAACCAGAAACTATTGATATTATAGTTGGTGAAATATTTGAAGAAGAATCTGATAAATTTTTAAATTATAAACCATCAGGAAACGGAATTAATACTAAATTCCGTAAAATTACTACAGAAACAATTGTAAAACGAATAGATGCTAAGAAAAGTACAAAAGATATAATAGCAACATTTCAAGTCGACGGCAACGGAGACTGGCAATACGAAGGTATATCAATTGCTGATTTTTTAATTACTTCTTTAAAAATAAGAAGTGTATTACCAACAACAAATAACGCTCAAAGTTCAAGGTCAAATGTTATAATTTATATAAAATTTAAATATAACAGGGAAAAAGACGGCAGGGAAGTTGAAAAAAAAATTTTTATTATAGATGCAGCGGGTGTTGAAAATAAGTTTAAATGTGGCACAGCATATTTTGAAGAAAGATTTAAAGCAAAAGCGAAAACCGTAGCCAATGATGGATGGTTACGCGGAACTTTATCTTCAATATTAACACCAAAAATTAAAGAAAATTACGATTATAAACTTGAAAAACGAAAATTCAAATTGCAAAATGGAGGTGATTTACCAAAAAATTTTCAGGAATTAGAATTAGAGATGATGAAAAGAAACAGGAAAAAAAAAGGTGAATTAGCACGGAAATTCACAGGTATGGTATGTGCACCCCCCGGATCAGAACTCAACAAGGCAGAACCTTTCAAATATGTAGAAGAAGAGAGAGAAAAACTAAAAGAACATATTTCAACATTAGTTGAAAGTATATTTACATGGGATAAAGAAATTGTAATGAGTGATTTTTCAGAGTTTTTCGCTGAAGCCCAAATTGGTGAGCACCAGTTGTTTCCATTTAATAATCAAGACGACGTGGGAGAGCTGCTAGTTGAAAACCCAGAAACTGAATTACCAGCTGAATTGCCACCGGCAGAAAGTTCCAACAACGCTGAAGATGTCAAAAATATGTTAAACATTTCATTTATAGGAAAAGGTTTGCCAAACCAAAAATTAGCCAGACAATGGCTTAAGAAAAAATTAGATAAATTAAAAAACAACAAATATGTCACAGGTTTAAAATTATTAAATATATTATTATATCCAAATGAAATAAAATATAAAATAAATTTTGGGTCAAAATCAAATGTCCTAGTAAAATCAAAAAATACTGTTGGCAGATTTATCAGTAATTATTATGTTTACGGTGAAACGCCTAACGAAGCAATTTTAACCAAAGAAACTGATATAGTTAATGCTTTAACTTTATTGATAACTTTGATTAATGAAGATTTAAAACAAGATAAGAAAGAATGCGTCATAAAAAGTTTTAATGAAAAAACTAAAAAAAAAGAAATTTCACCAAACAGTCCAATTATAACTGCAATAAAATTTAACGGAATCAACCACGTAAGGACGACCTATGAAGACATCACAAAAAATAAAGATAAAAATTTTTTTAAATTAGATACCAAAAATTTTTCAAGCTTATGGAATGTAATTGAAATTAAACCTGATTTACCAAACGAAGAGCAATGTACAGAAAGTCTAAAAAACGCTTTTGAAGAATTATGTAAAAATATGGTAAAGCAAGGTTCCATGATAAATAGTGAGTTGGAAAAATTCAAAAATAAGGTCCAAGTCACAGGAAAAACTTTACCCATATTACCGTATATGCTGTCAAATGGTCAATTTGAAGAAAATGAGGTTGAATCTTCTGATTTTCTTAATCCACAAAATACAATGAAAGTTGATGATTTAATAGAAACTTTTTTTTCACCTTCATCAGCCAAAACAGATGATGAATTGATTGACAAACAAAGTTGGATAATGGTTGGTTTACTTAGATTATATAATGAAACACCAACAAATAATGCAACAACAAATAATGCAACAATAACGATGGACAAATTTCTTAAAATGATAAAAATTCATATTATTTTAGTAATTAATATAACAAGAGAAGATTTTGGTAACGTTTTCCCAAATAATCCACCAACACCATCGTATGTTAATTTAGAATTATTAAAAAATATTATACATGATATCAAATTTCGACCTGATACAAACAGTTTAGAAAAAGTGTCAAAAGCAAATGAAAAGAAGACCGACGACAGTCGTGAGGAAAGAAGTCTAATTCAAGAGGTGAAGGAGGAGGAGAAGAAAGGATTACTGACACCTACTGAAAAGGAAAATTATTTTATTTCATTTGCCAGGATATTAGCTTTTATTTTAACCGATATTAATAAATATAAAGAATATCAAGATTTAAATGAATTATTAGAAGTGCTTGAACATTTTAATACATCATTTGAAATATTAAAATATGAAAAAAATTTTCATGATGAAAAATGGGTAGAATTTATAGCTAAAATAGATGCAATGAAAATTATAATAGAAAAAAATAATGCTGCTACTCTAATTGGAAATTCATATGAAATGTTTAAACTGGTTGGTATTGAACCAGTGACTTATGAAATGTCCAAAAACAAAAAAGAAATATATAAAAAATTTGAAGGTCTCAGTGAGGAGGAAGTAAAAAATAAAATACAAGATTTGCGTATTATAATACAACAAAATATAAATAAAAAAAAAGACGAAAAGAAAAGACTCCAGGATGAAAAGGAACAAGAAGAAAACCAAGCGAAACTCGCGTTAAAAAAAAAGGAAGAAGATTTTAACAAATTAAAAGGCAAATTAACCAAAGAGATTAACATAATCATAAATAAATTTGATGTTGGTCGTTGGAGTGTTGAGGGAACGCCAGAAAATAGAGAACAAATAATAACTAAACTAAATACAGTGTTAGCTTCTTTTGAAGTACTTAATTGGGCTGACGGAATGGATCAATTAAAAAAATATAAAATTAATGGACAAAAATTGTTTGAGCTGTGTGGGCAGGGTCATTTTGAGGATAAAGAAATTATGCAACACGTCACAAATGAAGTGGGAGGGGGAAGAAAACAAAAAAAACGCAAAACAAAAAGGAAAAGAAAAAAACGCAAAACAAAAAGGAAAATAAAAAAGCATGAAACAAAAAGGAAAAAACGCAAAACAAAGAAAAAGCAAGTTTTAAGAATTTAGAAATATATTAATATTAAAAAAAATTAATATATTTATATAATTTAAATGTCAGGAAAAATTAATGGAGAAGGTAATGAACAATATTACCAAATAGATATTGATGACCCTTTTACATGTGAAATTAGAACAGTTGGAAAAGGGAAATGTGATACATTTGACGAATATAAAAAGATTTTCGATGATAAAGAAGATGTAAAATATAAAATTTATCAAATATTACCAATATTATTCAACATTAATGGTACATTTTTGAACAAAAATAAACAAACAAAAAAATTAACAAAATCAATATATAATTTTTTTACAAAACTTGCAAATTATAAAAAAAAAAAAAATTTAAGTTATTTATTTCCAAGAATACGTTTTGAATTTAAAAATTGCTCAATTGACCAAATAATTGAAATAATAAAAAAATTAAGTGAAAATAAATTTATAAAAGATAATTATAATTCTAAATTTATAGATCAATTGGTTTATTATAATACGAATAAAGGAAAAAATGATGAATTAAAAACTAAAATAAATGTATATATTTTGGGTGGTGTTGAATTTCTTAAACCCGAAGAAAAACCAAAATGGAAAGAAATAATACCTGAAAAAAATGTAAAAAGACCATTTAATGAAGAAAAAGCCAGAGAAGAAATGAAAGAATGGAATAAGGCAAAAAGCTACGAACGTGGTAGCAAAGATGCAACTGATTTAGCAACTAAATGGAGTGAAGACCCGAATAAATTTTTTCAATATGCGAATGATGGAATTATGGCTATGTCACCTCAACCAAAGGGTTCTTTTAAAATTATTTTTAAAACACAAAAGAAAACTGACAACAATTATTTTTTTTATAAAAAAGGTAATATTTCAAGCATACCAAAAGAATTTATTCCAAACAGTGAATCAATTATTCCAAACAGTGAATCAATTATTTACAAAGAAGATTTGATTGATATAGGTTTTATTAAATCAGGAGAAGACCAAATGAAAAATATGTATGAAAAAGCAGAAAACGACGCAGAAAACGACGCAGAAAACGACGATATTGAGAAAGACACCATACCAATATCAGAAATATCAGAAGACCCAATACTCGCGAAACAGGCAGAAGAAATAAAAGAAGAAGCTGAAAAACAAGAACAAGTATCAGATTTAGATGATAAATTAAGTGAATTTTGCGAAGTAAGACAGAATGGGAAAAATGAACAACAAGAATATCTTAAAAAATTATTGATATGTTTAAATAAAAATGAAAAAGGGAAAATTAAGATGGTGTTTAATAAGCAAGATGGTGAAGTATTACCTAAATATAATTTAACAAATGATTATTTAAGAATTAATCCAAATGGTATGAAAAAAAAGTATACAATAGATTTAGATGGTTTATCTTTAAATGATTTACTTGAACCAGAACCAGCATTAGATTATGACGGGTTGCTTAATAAAGTAGATACAATGTATTATGAAGATGTGAAAAAGGAATTAATAGCAAATGGTTTAGACCCATGGGAGGATTCAGGTTTTTTTTCAACAAAAGAAGAAGGGTGGGTTAAATCTTCCTTAAATCCAATAAAAACATTGATAAAAAGAGGAGCAAGAATAACGAAATCTATGGGAAAAGAAATGGGTGTTAAAACAGCAGAAGTAACAGAAAATAGAAAAAAATTAAAAGCATTTTTGGAGAGAAAAAAAGAAAATCCTGAAACAAAACCATTGATAGCAAAATTATTAACCGAATTTAAAAAGATTGGTAGTGACCCATTTTTTTGCAGGAAAGTTTTAGATAGATTAAAAAAAATGTATAATAGATTTGGTAAAGATAAGAAAAGTGGTAAACCAGGAGAATTTCACAAGGCTTTTAAAAAATATGACACTGATAATGATGATGCTTTGTTTTCCGAAGAGTTTAAAGATTTTCTCCATTTTATGAAAGCACCGGAACAAGATTTTGATGAGTTATGGACAAGATTGAGTCACGGTTCAGATAGAATAACCTGGAAAATTTTAATAAAATGGATTGTTAGCGGAGAATGGCCGAAACCTGTTTCTATTGCAGTTTCAAATCAAAAATTAGTATATTCAAAACCAAAAAATGTAGAATTTCAATTACCAAAAGGTGTAGAACCAGGGTCTATGCTAACAATAAAAATGAAAAAGACAATTAAATATGAAAATATGCCGTATGTAGTCGATTTGTTTGTTTTATTGCAACCGATACCACAGTCAGCAAAACCGGGAGAGAAATTATCATTGGCCGCTTTAAAATTAGCGGAACCTGACCCAAAAGATACATTTGAATATATTATAAAAAAGGAAAAGGATGGTAATGCGGAGTCAGCATTTTATATTAAATATGGAAATAATGATATTTTTGTTAAATTAGATGAAAAAAGCATAAGTAGGTATAAACAAATGAAAATGAATCAAGTTGAAGTTTTATCTATGAAAAGGGTTGATGGACAAAAGGAAGAGAATAATGATAGAGAAAAAGAAGCAGCGAAACTTTCTAATGATAAAACATTGAATACCAGCGATGGTGATGAAAGAATTGTTTTAGAAGAGAATATTATTGGGTTAAAAGAAATAATTAAACAACTCGAAGAAAAATTAATACAATTACGAGAAGATGAAACAAAAAATAAAGATGATATTGAGGAAGGGGAAAAAGGGTTAAATGATATTAAAAAAGATATGGAAGAACAAGAAATTAAACTACAAAAATTAAATCAAACACAAGTTGGTGTGAATCTTGGTAAAACAGATGAACAAAAGGAAGGCTTTCTCGAGGGTGACCATTTATATGACCGTACAAAAAATCTTGGTAAAGGATTACTAAAAGGTCTTGGGGCAACAGCCTTGGTTGCGCCAGTTGCTACCCTTGCAGTTGCGGCACCTGTTGCAGCTGTTTATGGTAGTGCTTTAGCTATTAATGAAATACCCGACGCCGGTAGTGTATCTTCTGAAGTTGCTAGTGATGTTATCGATGGTATGCGAAATATAAAGAGTACAATTTCAAATGTTACAAAAGCAGCTGAAAATGTTCAAACCATTTTTGCAGACCCAAGTTGGCTTACAAATATAGGTAATAGTTTGCCTGGGTTAGCAAACACAGCAGGTAATTTTTTATTAACAAATGCTACTAATGCATGTACTATGGTTGGATTAAGCGCTGCTGCTGGTCCTATTTTATTGATAGCTTTGGCAGGATTGGCAGGTTTGCGTGTTGGATATTTAATAGCAAAAAAAGCTTTTGTCAATGGAAGAAATTTATATGAATGGATGAATGCAAAAAGTTTACGATACGATGTTTCAAGTTTTAAAATAGAAAGAATTAATTTAAATATTAGCAGTTGGAATTACAAGAAAGGTGAAGAAGTTAGTGGGCAACAACAATCAGTTATGAAAGTGTTAAAAAAATATGTTATCCCAAAGATAGTGCAAGATTTGGTAGACCCAACAATACCAATAGAAAACCAATATCCCATATATATTAACGGTGTTCAATATGTTGAATACGAAGAGCAAGAAACACGTTCATTGAGTGCGTTGGAAGAAGACATGAAAAATGAGAGAGCACAGGGATTAATGGTTACGCCGGACATGGAAGGCATGGACCCGGCTGATATAAAGAAAGCAAAAGTAAAAAGGAATGTTTTTTATGTAAGATTTCATACAAATTATTTAACACCATTTAAATTAAAGGGGCAAGAGTTTGCATTAACATCGAGAGGGGAAACGTATATTAAAAAAAAGTTAAGAACATGGAGTGCTTTTAATAAAAAAAAGAGCAATGTTTATTTTTATAAAGGAATGGTTTCATTAAGAGAAGTTAATCCTAGTAGAAACCCCCCTCGAAAAATTTTTGAAAATGTTGTAAAAAAATTATTTAAGGATGATTTGAAAACATTAATTTTTGACCAATTTTCTTTAGATGAAGAAGCTGCTGATGTAATAGGTGAAAGATTAAAAGAAATAAAAAATTCAACGGTTCTTGAAATGGTTGTATTAAATTTATTAGAAGTTCCCTCTATTATTAAAATATTAAAATGTTTGGCCGATAGTAAAATTAAAATTAAAAAATTAGTTATAAGAAGAGTGAGGGATACAATAGGAAAAATGAAAAAAAAGAAGATTGATGAATTGTATAAAATGGAAAAAAGAGTAAAAAAAAAGCAAAAGATTCAACAAAATGTTTATGCAGACAACAAAAGAATGTTTGGTACAAAAACGATAGGTGATGCAGTTCGTGGAAAAAGAAAAAGTGGAAATGTGATAAAGGGTGATGATAAAAATTTATTGCCAGACCAGGATGGCGGTGGAGAAGAAATATATTTACAACATGGTGGGACGCTTTTTGGTATATTTAATTCAGCAGAAATAACGGGAACAGCTGTAGGCAGTGCTAATCTTGATTTAATAGTATTAGAATTAGTAAGAGTAATAAAAAGTAGTAGTTTGACACTTCAACATTTGGAATTACCTGGGCAGTTTGGTGCAAGTTCGAAAAATGATGGAGATATTAACGAAATAACTTCAAAAATAGGAGCAGCAATAAGCGATGCAAATAAAATTAGAATTACATCTGGTGTTGTTTCAATGACTGTTATTTATGATAAACAAATATTTGGTTCAAGTTCTGCGACAAAAACAGAAAGAAAAGCACAAAAAAGGGTATTTATTGAAAATTCAGTTGAGATGATTAGAGACCAACTGGAAAAAGTGCAGGCTGATTATGATGCTATATTAGAAAAAGTTGAAGCAGAAGCTAGTGTGGATTTATTAGATTTTGGCGATATGCATACAATAGAAACATTTATTCATCCTGAAGAAGGTATTGTGAATGATTTAAGATTAAGTATAAAATCATTGGATAGGAGTACAAAATCATTTTTTGGAAAAATGAAAGATGTAAAATATTTATTAGAAGAATTAAAAGAAATAGAAAAGCAGATTTATAAATTAAAAGATTTGGAGGCATATAAAGAACAATTGTTTGAATATAATAAGTTTTTAGATGATAAAAAGGCTGAAGAAGAATTGCAAGATTTGGAGGATAAAAGTAAAAAACGCGATGCTTTAAAAAGAGGTTATACATTTGATAAAGAAGCCAGTATATCATTACCAATTAAACATGATATTTTTGATAAAATGAAGCCAGAAAAAGATTCAATGATTGTGAGATATAATGATGAGTGGAATGTTCCTGAAATAAATTTTGAAAATCCAGATAAATACAGAACTGGGAAGAAAAAATATGAATATAAATTTAATTTCCCAACAAGTGTTCAAAAAAAAGAAGCATATGCACGTGCTTTAAAGAATCGTGTAGATGATAAATTTTTTGATAATGCGATAAAAGTAAATTATACAAATAAGACGGGTGAAGTTATTACTATGGGAAAGCCAATAAATTTAACACATCCTGTATATTTAGTTCCCATAGTTATTCAAAATCCGTATACTGATAATATTGATAAGGGTGAGACGGTGCGTTTGTATTTGAGAGGAAAGGTCTATAAAAATAATCAAATGCAAACAGACGACACAAATAATTTTCAGGTGTTGGATAATAATTCATTAAATAATATTGTAATGATTGGTATAAAAGATACTGAATTGGCTAAATTTTCAATAGAGGATATTAAAAATAATATTATGTCTTTCGAATCAAGAACTGAAAACTTGGCCTCGCTATCCGACATATTTAACATGTTTAAACAAATCAATCCTACTATGAAAATAAACCCGGACCCTTTAAAATTTTTTAATCACGAACAGTTTTATGTTAAAAGTGGTATTTGTAAGAGAATTTATTATGAAAAAAATGTTGATACTGGCGACATAATAGATGATAAAGTTGATTATAATAATGTTTTTGTTTTTGTATATAATAGTTCATTGGTGAGTAATCGTGATATTCGAATAAACAAGGATTATGGAACAATTTATGCAAATTTAGAAAAAGTTGAAAATGCTCGTTTAATATCATATTTGGAAGTTAAAACCCCCGTCGGTGCAAAAAAGATTAAAGAAAATAAAATAAGTAAAATAAAATTTGGAAGAAAAGGTTCGGAAATTTATATTATGAGTGTTGCAGATTTAGAAGCAACGATTAAAGAAGAAGAAATAAAGAAGGTTGATGAAGAATATGAGAAAAATGACGCAATGTTAAAAGCTGAAGAAGCTGAAGATGCAAAGAGTGAAAGATTCAGACAACAATATAGGAAAAAAGAGAATGAATATAATGAAAATCTAAACGAAAAACCAGACGATTTAAGGAGTGAAGAGGCAAAAATAAATAGAGAAATAAAAAAAAACTGGAGAGGAAAATATGTAAAAAGATAAATTTTTATACATTAAAAAATTAATACAATAATAAAAAATATAAATTTTTTATTATTTAAAAGTTTATTTTGTCAAACTTTTTTTAAAAGTTTATTTTGTCAAACTTTTTTTAAAAGTTTATTTTGTCAAACTTTTTTTAAAAGTTTATTCTGCTGATTTCTTCTTGCGACGAACAATTTTCTTTTTTTTAACTGGTGCCTGCTCTACTTCTTTTTCAGGAATTTCTTCCTTTTCATCGTCGTCATCCTTTTCATCGTCGTCATCCTTTTCATCGTCGTCATCTTCGTCATCCTTTTCAGGAATTTCATCGTAATTTGAATAACTACTTTCCTCTTTTTTTTCAGCTTCTTTTTGTTTTAAAACATTATCTGCTTCTTCATCATCGCTATCTTCCATGATATGACAAGTTCCAGTGCCCAAAAGTCGGGCAGGAGGTCTTACACAAGCTTGTACTAATTTCCATGTCACACCACATTTACCACCAGCGAACCAAATTCCAGTGCATTGGATAAGACCTTTCACATGGGATGCTTTTGGGATAGTAGTATGTGGTGTAGCTTCACTATCGGTAAAACTTGGTAGGTAGAGTGGTTTGGATTTCATATCATATACTTCACAATTAAATTTACCATCCCAGAAAGGAATTTTAATTTTCATAGTGGGATATCTTGAATAATCTGGTTCTCCATTTGGCTTTCCTTGTGAATCTTTTAATTGTGGATATTTTAAGATTGGATACATGAGGGCATCGACTACTTCTCTGGACATCTTTGACTTACCGTTCCATGACTTACACATTTGACCACAAGAATCATCTTTAATTTTATTTTCCATAACTTTTAAGGCTTCTAAAAACTTTAGAACCGAGGGGCTATCATCATTGAATTGTAGAGCCATATCATAGCTAACACGTCCAGTTTGTTCATCTACGCGCTCGTTAACACCCCAATTGAACATGAGTGGAATCTGCAAGACAAGTGGTCCACCATTCAACATAATTTGAACATTTTTTCCACCTCGTTTATTAACAATTGCTTCACGATAAGTGATGTCAGTTGCGTTGAAAGTTTTTGCTTTTGTGATTTGTTGATTGTTAGACATTTTATTTATATTTATAATTATTTTTTTTAAATCATTTTTAAAATCAATTTAATTTTTAATTCAAAAAAATAAGTATTTGAATGTTAAAATGATTAATAAATGTATATTAAAAAAATATGTATAAATTATGTATAATGAATTATACAAATATACAAGGAACAGAGAATATAAAAATTTCAAAAATAACACCAAAGTCATTTTTAAAAAATTATATATATGATGATATAACTTGCAAGTATGTAAAAAAATCAAAAAAAAAATTAAAACAGACCGACTTTGAAATATTGGATTTTTCGGAGTATGATAAAATATTTAAGAATAATTATACAGTGTCCCAGCTAAAGAGTATTTCTCGTTTTTTTAAACAAAAGGTTTCTGGTAATAAAAAGGAACTAACTTTTAATGTTTATAATTATTTAAAATATTCATTTTTCTCTGTAAAAATACAACGAATTTTTAGAGGTTTTTTTATTAGAAGATTTTTGAAATTGCATGGACCAGCTATTAAAAAAAGAGATGTTTGTGTAAATAATCAAGATTTTTTAACATTTACAGAATTAAAGGATATACCATATTATCAATTTTATAGTTTTAAAGATAAAGATAATTTTGTATATGGTTTTGATTTATGTTCAATATACAATATGATTAAAAATGGTGAATATGTAAAAAATCCATATAACAGAAATGATTTACCAAAAGATATATTAACATCTTTAAAAAAAATTATAAAAATATCAAAAAAAATAAAATTACCTTTAAATATTAAATTAAAAGATGATACCGAAATGCTTTCTTATAAAAAAAAAACCGAATTAAGAGCATTAAATGTGTTTCAAAAATTTGATACAATGGGTTTTATAACCGATTCTAATTGGTTAATGAATTTATCAAGAAATAGGTGTATAAGATATTTAAGGGAATTAAATGATGTTTGGAATTATAGAGCGCAAATTACGAATGAAACAAAAAATAATATATTGCCACCGTACGGTAGACTTTTTAATATAAATTTAAATAACATCTTTTCAACAAAAACAGAATTATTTATTAAAAATTTTATTTTAGATATTATTGAAAAATTAATAACAAGTGGTGTTAATCAAAGTTCGCGTTCATTGGGGTCTTTTTATGCTTTAGGAACATTAACAATTGTTTCTGTAAATGCTTCGAATTCACTTCCATGGTTGTATGAATCTTTTTTAGTAAATCAACAATAATATTTCAAATTTTATTAAATTATGCGTAATATTTGAAATATTTCTTACCTTTTATAATCTTAAAATATTTATATTAATATATATTTTATCCAAAACTATTTAAACAAACGACAATATAGGATATTATAAATGCCTTCAAAAAAGAAAACGACCAAACACACCAAAGCGACAGCAAAACCTGTCGAAAAAGCTGCACCTCCTCCTGCTCCCGAGGCGGAACAAGTTGTTACGCCAACTTTAACTGAACAATTTAATGTTCTTTTGGGTCAGTTGTCTGCACTCCGCAGTCAGCTCACTTCAGTTACGAGCCAGGTTAGAGCTCTTTCCAAGCGTTCTGAACGTGAAATTAAAGTTGCTGTAAAAAGCAGTCGCAAGAAACGTAAAGCTGGAAACAGAGCACCCAGCGGATTTGTTAAGCCTACCAAAATCAGCACCGAATTAGCCAAATTCCTTGGAAAGCCACTCGGCTCTGAAATGGCTCGCACACAAGTTACTCGTGAAATTAATGGCTACATTAGAGAGCATAAACTCCAAGACCCAAAAAATGGTCGCCGCATTCTTGCCGATAAAAAGTTGAGAACACTTCTTAAGCTTAAAACTGACGACGAACTAACATATTTTAATCTCCAAAGATATATGAGTCCTCATTTTGCAAAAGCTGGTAAAGCATTGGCACCGGGTGTATAAAAAAATAATAAATTTTAATAATAAATTTTAATAATAAATTTTAATAATAAATTTTAATAATAAATTTTAATAATAAATTTTAATAATAAATTTTAATAATAAATTTATTATTAAATACTTATTCATATAATTCTTTCAAATAATTATTTCTTTCAATAATGAGTTTTTTGACTTTCTTTTTAGAATAGTAATCATTTTTAATGACAATATATTTGTAATCTTTTAAAATATTTTTATTATTTAATTTATAAATATTTTTAATTTGATGATAATTTTCGTATTCTTCATTATTTAATAAATTATTATTAATCAACCATTCTAAAAATTGTTCATTTTCATATTTTTCTTTTTTATACCTGATAAAATAGTTCATATAATATAAGAAATTTTTCTTTTTTGATACGTTCGTATAATCATTGCATGATAAAGTACATATTTGTTGAAATTCAATCATTGTCATATCTGTAAATTCCAATAACCTATCCATATCGTACATAATAAATGTTTCCTTATAAAAGTTTATAGATTTCATTATTCTTTTTGAACCAAATGCAAACAAATCAGTATCTTCACTCATACATGCAAAAACTTTATTTTTTCTCAAAAGTTCTGCACATAATTCTTCTGCCTCACCAATAGCAGTTATATGTTTCATTCCACAACAATCCAAACATACCTTCGCATCATGAATATCCCACTTTGTAATTTTTACTCTATCGCGATTTAAAGATTTCAACCTTTTTTCTTGTTTCCTTGTTTTATTTTCAATTGAATCTAATTGGTTAAATTTATTATTTGCTTTCAACCTATTTTTTCTTCTTTTTTCTTGTTCTTTCTTTTTTTCATCTGAATATTTTCCATCAAATATAAATAAAGCATTAATATTATATTTTTGAAGAATCCTACATAATATTTCAAGTTCTTCGATTAATCGATTGTTTCCCAAAAATTGATATATATAATTGTATATATCAATACAAATTTTTTTATTTGATAAACTAGAAAAATGCATTTTTTCCCCAATAACAAAGGAATTATTTTTTAAAAATTTGTTTAGCAAGCGAATTCCCATTTTTTTCTTTTTGTTTATTATTGTATTTTTATAATATCAATTTAAATTCAAACCAGTTCCACTATTGTCATCCGGAGAGAATTTATTAACCGCTTATAATCAATATCACTTTTAATACTATTAAACAACTTTTCTATAAATTTTATATTATTTATATATTCTTTCATTTTATAAAGTTTTTTGGTTTTTTTTAACAAATTCATAACATAAATATCTTCTTTTTTTGAAAAAATTAAATCTTTGTTATTTTTATCAAACCATAACAACATATCTTCAGTATTAAATAACCAAACAGATTTTAATATATGGTAAGCAAAAACATTGGTATCTTCTTTATATAAAGATAAACTTCTTGATTTTTTCTTTTCATTTTCACTAATAATGTCTTCATATGATAATCCCATATGGTCCAACACTTTTATACATGAAAATATCGAATAATATTTTTCAAATTCATTCAAAATACGAAAATTCAATATAAAATCATCAAAGTCATTTTTATTAGATAAACTAAAAAATGATATTATAGATGTATGAAATATATTAGCCCAAAACTCACTATATGTTTCTGTTATATGAAAATCACTATTTACTCTAAACATACTTTTTAATAAATTTTTTATTGAATTGTTCATATTTAAGAGTGCAAAATCAAAACAAAGAGAATGCATTAGTTCGTGAATTAACACTTTATACCATTCTTCCTTTCTGTATAATAATATTTCTCCGTCTTTTTTGCATGCAAATGTCAATGCCGTATTAATATGTTCTTTTGATAATGTTTGTTTTTTTACTTCTGGTAACAATTTCTTTTTATCTGTAAAACATAGAGAGATTTTTAAGGATGATATTTGCGGAACAAAAAAACTTAAAAGAAAATGTAGTAAAATTATGATTTTTTTTAAATAAACTTGATGGTCTTTATTATCGCATACAATAAATTCAACTGTGAAATTTATATTCTTTATTATAAAATTATATGTTTCGATGCATTTTATGTTTTTTTTTATAAAAATTTTGATATTATCTGGGACAAATCTATCATTTTTTAATAGACTGAAACTTTCTAAAATATCACTTCGATTTTCATCATTTAATCGTAATATATTTTGATTGATATCTTTTCCTTTAAAAATTTCATTATAATAATCATTTGATGATTTAATATTTTTATAAACCCTCCTTACAATACTATCAATGTTTTTATCTTTTTGGTGATTTATTTTATTTATATGTGGTAAAAATAATTTTAAAAATGTTGAACTTGTTTTTGTTAAAGACATACTTATATTATACTTTTAAAAAAAGTATGGCAAAAGTATACTTTTAAAATATGGCAAAAGTATACTTTTAAAATATGGCAAAAGTATACTTTTAAAGTATGGCAAAAGTATACTTTTAAAATTATCTTTCATATTCGACACTATCACTATCGCTAAATTCGAGTTGAACATTATCTTTATTAAATGAATTCGGTTTTAATAAAACGTCCCCCATATCAATTTCATCATCTAATTCGTCATCAAAACTCTCAATCTCCATTGAAATTTTCTGTTTTATCTTCAAACATTGAAATCTTTCTAAAACCAGTATTTTCAGTCATAGACTGCCTTATTTCCATTGTATCATTAAAGTTAACTAATAAACTACCTTTCCCTCTTCTCAACATTAAATGCACCAATTTTGCATCCTTTGTTGCCAATAATACTTTCTTTGATAGTTCATCCTGCTCATATTTTGCCTTTTGTCCATTCATCATAATTCTCTCCTTTTTATCTTCCCAATTTGGATCTAAAACAACTGATTTCGGTCTATATTTTTTTCCCATGACTTTTCCACTTCTACCACCTGCCGTCAATGCTAACTTTGCATCTTTACATATTTCAGAACCACTATCAAACGTAAATTTCTCATAAAATTCTTTATATTCATCGCTTTCTTCTACTCTCCATTTAAATTTATTTGCATGAAACCAATGCTCTACAGAAGCCCACTCATAACCATCCAAACTAAACAACGGTTTATCCTCATTTTGAGGAAGACCACCCCACATATTTGATAATACTTTTCTCCAATCTTTAATTCTACTTAATTCGTCAAATTTTGTTGGATCCGACACCTTTTCACTCCATTTTTTAGTAGCATCTTTATGATTATTACCTCCTTTACCAGGCATAACATTACTTGATTTACTATAAAATACAAACACTGAACTATCATCATATAAGTCAGGTCTTTCCATTTCATTGCTTGTTTTCTTTGAATCTTTTGACATTTCTTCAAATAAATCTCCTTCTTCTTTTTCATCTCCATAATTAATAATGCTTTCACCAATCAATTTATTTATTTCTGGGTCAACCCTTTCTATTTTCAAATATTTATCTGCACCTGCCGCATGTCTCAATGTTAAAATTTTTCTTTTTTTCCAGTCATTTCCTACTGCTTTTTCACTCATAATATAAATATCTCCGTTCTTTAAATCAAATTTATATCTATCTCCTATTGCTTCACCATTTAAAAACCACTGATAATGTAAAGGAAACCCACTATATTCGTCTTCGCCGAAACGAACGCCGATTACATCTTTTCTTTCACTA
>Ga0209092_10000599_pt1 | contig 35788 bp, 38 predicted proteins | sample FraStrMetagenome_FD_187446 | JGI IMG/M metagenome (GOLD analysis project Ga0209092, IMG submission 187446) | Marine eukaryotic phytoplankton communities from Arctic Ocean - Fram Strait ARC3M Metagenome (SPAdes) (version 2) | ecosystem: Environmental > Aquatic > Marine > Oceanic | place: Fram...
CAGGAACCATTACCGCTTTTGAAAGTTGAAAATGATAGTGGGGGTCTTCTAGGTCGCAAGATGTGAAACGACCTTTTCTGAAGTGAACCTCTTCATTTTTATGTCGCTTTGCAATTTCCATGTAGAGGTAGTTTTCATCTTGTTTAATGGCAACCTCTTCAATATATCCTTTTTTTGTTGTGAAATTATAGCGTATACTAACTGCTTTGAGCTCTTCTTTTCCGTCAGAAAATTTAGGAAATTGCACCCGATTAGAGTCATTGTCATAAAGGTGTGTTGCATAGACCTCATTCTTGTTTAGGTCTATTAAGATATATCCTGCGTTAATTTTTATTTCACCATTATCAACTTTTGCGTTGTTGTAGAGGTGAATTTGTTTTGCTCTTAAGTCAGAGTATATAGAGTCAGATGCGCTATATGTAATTGGTTTACTTACAGCTGATTCATTCAGGGATACAGTATCCTTGACTTGAGTTAACGCATGCTTTGGGAGCAATATTATTAACAATGCAAGGGGTATAACTAGAAGAATGGAATGCTTTTTGAACACCAATTGTGCTTTATATTTGTTTGTATCCAACATTAACGAAGCAAAACTATTAAAAATTACGTTTCAAATGGTTGAAAAAGTTTACAGTAATATCAGAATTCATGCCATTTTATTTTTGGCAACATTTATTTTGAGTACAAGTCTAGTAGCGCAGGGTGATGAAATGGATTACACCGCAATTAAAACGGTTGTGATAGATGCTGGGCATGGGGGGAAGGATCCTGGGTGTCACGGTGCCTCTGCAAAAGAAAAGCATGTCTGTCTTTCTATGGCATTGATGCTTGGAGATATGATTACTGAAAAGTATCCAGCTATAAATGTTGTTTATACAAGGGATAAAGATGTTTTTGTAGAATTGGATGAACGCGCAAAAATCGCGAATAGAAATAATGCAGATTTATTTATTTGCATTCACGCCAATGCTGCAAGTGCAAAAGCACATGGTACCGAGACCTATGTCTTGGGGTTGCATAGAACTGAATCTCAACAGCGCGTTGCAGCACGAGAAAACGCTATTATTCACTTGGAAGCTGATGGAGGGGCTAAGTATGATGATTTTGATCTATCTCCTGATGCTATTATTGCACGTCAAATTCAGCTCAGTGTGTTTTTAGATCAGTCAATTAGTTTTGCGTCAAAACTTCAAAAAGAATTTACACTTATTGGGCGGTTTGATCGGGGAGTAAAGCAGGCTGGTTTTCTTGTTTTGTATAAAACAACGATGCCTTCTGTTTTAATTGAAACTGGTTTTTTAACAAACCCGAAAGAGGAAAAGTTTTTAAACACACCTAAAACCCAAAGGCAGATGGCAAACTCCATGTTTACTGCATTTCAAAAATATAAAAATGAATTAGAGGGGGTTGAAGAGTTGATTGAAGACAAGCCAATTGTTCAACCGGAACTAAAAAGACAAGAAGATTTAACCGATACAGACGTTGTGTTTCGTGTTCAAATTGAGACATCTGAAAAAAAAATACCACTAACTTCAAAAAAATTTAAAGGTTATACAGTTTATGAATACCAACAAAATGGTATCTTTAAATACACGGTAGGTGGCTTTATCAATGACATTGAAGCTGCAAGAGCATATAGACTAAGAATGGTGGGCCAAGGATATCAACATGCATTTGTTGTAGGGTTCTTGAATCAAGAGAGAATTAATTTGCAAAAAGCTATTAAATTAGCAGAAAAATAAAGGTTTTGAAGATATCAAAAGAATTAATTACGGGCGCAATCGTAATCTTAGCAATAGGACTTCTGGTTGCGGGAGTGAATTTTCTAAAAGGAAATAGCTTTTTTGGAGGGGATGATTTGTATTATGCATACTTTCCTAATTCGGGACAATTAGCTCCGGCTAGCCCTGTTACACTTAATGGTGTTAGTGTTGGAAAGGTAATGTCTGTTGATTATGTTCCAGAAAATAATCCTGAAAAACAAGTAAAGGTTTCGTTTAATATTAGTGCTGATAATGTACGTATACCAAAAGGGTCTCAAATTGAAATAGGTTCATTGGACCTCTTCAGTAAAGGGATGTTGATCCATTTAAGCTCTGACCTTTCTAAGGGGTATTGTGAATCAGGAGACTACATCGAAGGGGTTGTTGCGAGCGATATGATTACTCAAGTAAAATCATATGCAGACCCGATTAGCCAGAAACTTCAAGTGATGATGAGTTCTATTGATAAGATGGTTGCAGGGATTAGCGCCTTCTGGGATTCAACAGCCACTTCTGAAATCGAGGGAAGCCTCAAGGAAGTTAAGGTTGCCATTAGACGATTTGGTAATGCAGCTGAAGAAATCGAAGAATTGGTAGTTTCAGAAAAAGTGAAGTTAAGTCGTATTCTAGCCAATGTTGAAACAATTACATTAAACCTTAAGAAAAGTAATGATGCTGTGAAAAACATTGTAGGCAATGTGGAGACGATTACAGATGACTTGGTTACGGCAGATTTTAAGGGTGTTATTGGAAACGCAAAAGAAACCCTTGCTGGTATTAATGCAGTTCTTGATTCTGCAAAATCTGGAGAAGGAACTCTCGGCAAGCTTTTAGGGGATGAAAGTCTGTACAATGAACTCGTTAAATCAAACATTGAATTGCAAGACTTATTGAATGATATTCAGGTTCATCCAGAAAGATACATTCACTTCTCTGTGATGGGAGCAAAAACCAAAGGTGTTCCGTTGACTAATAGTGAAGAGATAAAGCTGAAGCAACTATTAGACTCTATTCCTTAATTCAACTATTTAACATTAACTATATGATTTCTACAATACTGTTTTCATTATTACTTCTTATAGGTTTTGGCTTCTTTGGCTGGAATGTGTTTAAGGTAAAATCTAACATCCGTTTAGGTCGTGATATTGAACGAACAGACAATAAGGTAGAACGTTGGAAAACAATGGTACTTGTAGCCTTGGGTCAAAAAAAAATGTTTACAAGGCCAATACCTGCCTTGCTTCACCTTATGCTTTATACAGCATTTGTTATTACGCAGATTGAGTTAATTGAGATTATAATTGATGGTGTCTTTGGCACCCACCGTTTCTTTGCCGATTCATTGGGCGGGTTGTACACTTTTATAATCAGTTTCATTGAAATACTTTCGGTATTGGCTTTAATTGCAACAGTTGCTTTTTTAGCCAGACGTAACCTGTTAAAAGTTCCTCGTTTAAACATGAAGGAAATGAATGGATGGCCTAAAATGGATGCCAATATGATTTTATATATGGAAATCATATTAGTGTCTTGTATTTTCACGATGAATGGGGCAGATGAAGTATTGCATAAAATGAATGGTGAATCGTATGGCTTTTCAATCAGCAGCTTTATGGGACCATTGTTTTTTGAAGGATTAAGTGAAGGTACACTCCATACCCTAGAGCGCATAGGTTGGTGGGGGCATATTGTAATGGTTTTCTCATTTTTGAACTACTTGCCTTATTCGAAACATTTTCACATTCTATTAGCATTTCCAAATACGTATTACTCTAACCTTGAGAAAAAAGGGAAGTTCACAAACATGGATTCTGTTACTACAGAGGTTAAGTTGATGATGGATCCTTCTGCCGATCCTTTTGCTGCACCAGTAGGAGATGTTGTTGAGCCACAGCGGTTTGGTGCTAAGGATGTTACGGATTTAACGTGGAAAAATTTAATGGATAGTTATACATGTACTGAGTGTGGACGATGTACGTCATCTTGTCCGGCAAATGTAACGGGTAAACTATTGTCCCCTCGTAAAATCATGATGGATACACGAGATCGTTTAACAGAGGTTGGGGATAACATCCGTAAACATGGTAAAGGGCATGATGACGGGAAGAGTTTATTAGGTGATTATATAACGGAAGAAGAATTATGGGCGTGTACGTCATGTAACGCCTGTGTTCAAGAGTGTCCTGTGAATATTGATCCCTTATCAATAATCATTGATTTAAGAAGATTTTTAGTGATGGAGGAGTCTAAAGTTCCAACAGAGCTAACAGGAATGTTAACAAATATTGAAAACAATGGCGCGCCGTGGCAATTTAGCCCAGCAGATCGTTTAAAATGGGCAGATGAATACTGAGTTTAAATTAGTAGAAACAGAAGAGAACGGACAAAAAATATCCCCAATTCTTCCAGAGGATATCAAAAATTACATGATTGATATTGATGGAACCATTTGTGATGATATTCCCAACGAGGAACCAGAAAGAATGACTACAGCTGAATTGTATCCAGATGCGTTAAAAACATTAAATAAGTGGTTTGACGAAGGGCATGTTATTACATTTTTCACTTCAAGAATTGAAGAACATAGAGCGGTTACGGAAACTTGGTTGAAGAAACATGGCTTTAAATATCATGGGATGTTAATGGGGAAACCAAGGGGGGGTAATTACCATTGGATAGACAATCACATTGTACGAGCTACACGTTATGAGGGTACATTTTCGGATTTAATTGAAGAAAATACGAGTATACAGGTTTTTAAGAAATAAATTATGAGTTTAACTGTTCCTACAATGGCCGAAATGATGGCTAAAAATGAATCTCCTGAAATTTTATTTTGGGTTGGTTGTTCTGGTAGTTTTGATGATCGAGCAAAGAAAATAACAAAGGCACTCGTTAAAATATTGAATAATTGTAAGGTGAATTTTGCGGTACTTGGTGCAGAAGAAAGCTGTACTGGTGATCCTGCTAAAAGAGCAGGGAATGAGTTTACATTTCAGATGCAGGCAATGATGAATATCCAGGTGCTCGAAGGGTATGATGTAAAGAAGATTGTTACAGCCTGCCCGCATTGTTTTAACACGCTTAAAAACGAATACCCAGAATTGGGCGGTAATTACGAAGTGATTCACCATACGCAGTTAATTCAGGAGCTTATTAACCAAGGGAAGCTTGTTCTGTCTGATGGAGGAATGTATCAAGGAAAAAAAATAACGTTCCATGACCCTTGCTACCTAGGTAGAGCTAACGATGTTTATGAAGCTCCTCGTGAGTTGATTGAACGATTAGACAGTGAGCTTGTTGAAATGAAACGCTGCAAGACAAAAGGGTTGTGTTGTGGAGCGGGAGGTGCCCAAATGTTCAAAGAAGCTGAAAAAGGATCTAAAGAAATTAACATAGAACGTACCGAAGAAGCATTAGAACAAAAGCCTGACATTATAGCTACAGGATGTCCTTTTTGCAATACCATGATGACAGATGGTGTTAAAAACTTTGAAAAAGAAGGTGAGGTTGAAGTTCTTGATGTAGCAGAATTAATTGCTAACGCAGCAGATTTATAAGATGTATTTTCCAGAATTTAGTCCAACAAGTAAGGTTTGGGTTTATACGGCCAGCCGATTACTTACAAATGATGAACAAAAGTTTATTGCTGATGAGATGCACTTATTTTTGAAATCATGGGCAGCACACGGAAATGATCTGAAAGCAGATGGTATCTTGACACATGATCAATTTATTGTTTTAGTAGTAGATGAGTCTATCGCAGATGCTTCAGGATGTTCTATTGATAGTTCCGTTAAGTTTATTAAAACAATAGGTACTGCTTTAAATGTTGACTTTTTCGACCGCTTAAATCTAGTAATTGAAAAGGATGGAATATTTAAACGTTCGCACATTTCTGACTTAAATAAGTACAGTGACTGGAATGTTTTTAATCCTATGGTTACAGATTTAATAGGGTTGAGAACAAATTGGAAACAAGAGGTCACTAAGAGTCCTTTCTTATAGTTCTCATTTTTCTAAAAACGAAACCCACTCACTATTCGAATGTTATAGTAGGTCTGGTTGTATTTCAAGGCTTGAATTTTTAAAGACTTGACATCAAAATCAGAAACAAGAAGGATGAAAAAGTCAGGTCGTGAGTAGCCTCCTGAAAACTTCAGGTCTAAACGAGGTGCTAAGCCTAAAAAAGAACGCATAACATCATCCTTTAGATAGTATTTTGATTGAATCACCCCGCCAAGTCCTAAAAACATACCAAACTGCCAATTTTTTACTCTGTTGGCATAGGCATACCCAGGGATAACACCTAAGTCAATTGCACCTATGCCTTGTGCATTTTGGATGTCCGTTGAGTCTGTGAGCTCAGTAGGTATTATTGTACGGCTATCGTTTGAAACACCAAAGTAATTCAATGTTCCTTTAAGGTACCACGTTTTAGCTTCTCCCGTAAAATGTGCAGACCGACCTTGGAATGCTGCCATTTTGAATGATTTATCTCCAAGGTACCAAACGTTTGCAGAAATACTTGTAGAACGTGTGGATGGCATTAAAGCGTTTTGGGTATTAGGAGTTATAGAGTCGTTGAATTTATATGCGTTCTCAACAGCGTACCCACTATAATTTCTAAAGGAAAGGTTGCAAAATGTTTGTTTAATATTTGCCTTAAACCCAAAATCAAAATATGTTGGGTCTCCAAATTTAGTTTCGTTTAGTATGTTTAAGGGAATGGTAAATCCAACACGGAGAACAAACCATTTATACGCAACACCAACTCCTACAACGGGCTTTATGTTGTTTCGGTAGTTCACTTTTTTTACACCTAGGGCATAGTGATCGCGAATGTTAAATGGGGCGGAGTTAAAGCCAAGGTCTGAGAAGATAACAATATGTTCCTTAAACAATTGGTAGTTTACTGTGTCGCCTGTTTGAGCAGCAGAAGTAGAAACTTGGCATGTAATCCATACGAAGATGTAGAAGGTTTTTTTCACGGCACACTAAATTACTTTTTTTCTTGAGTCAATAAAGAGTAATTGCCATTATTTCAACAAATATAAAGGGCTAAAAAAGAGTTTTGATTAACTTTACCACTGAAATCCCTACTATGAAAAAACTGTATAAATTTTTACTAAATAAGTTGCCTCGTCCATTGTTGATTCGTTTAAGCTATCCGTTTAAGTTAATAGCACCGCTTTTGTATAAGGGGAACAAGGTTGAGTGCCCTTGCTGCGAGCGAAGTTTTTCGAAATTCTTGTCTTACGGAGCGGATGTTGTTCATCGTGACAATGTATTATGTCCATACGATTTAACCTTAGAAAGACACCGTTTGATGTGGTTGTATCTTAAGGGGCATTCAAACTTTTTTTCTGCAGATAAATTAGATGTTTTACATATTGCGCCAGAACAATGTTTTCATGCACGTTTCAAAAAGCAAGCCAATTTAAATTACTTGACGGGCGATATAATTTCTCCAATAGCAGATTTACATTTCGATTTACATTCAATACCACTGGATGACAATCGCTTTGATGTTGTTTTCTGTAATCATGTAATGGAGCATGTTGACGATGCAAATAAATGTATGCGTGAACTTTATCGTGTAATGAAACCAGGTGGATGGGGTATTATGCAAGTCCCTCAAGATACAAATAGGGATGTGACTTATGAAGACTATTCAATTGTTTCACCTGAAGATCGTGAGAAACATTTCTGGCAAAAAGATCATGTACGTTTATTTGGGATGGACTACCCAGAATGGCTTAAAAAAGCAGGGTTTGAGGTTGATATATTTGATAAGGAATCCAATTATAGCGCAGAGTTGATTAACCGATATAGGTTGTCTAAGCGTGAAATACTGTATATTGTAAGAAAAACGTAAGCATGAAATTTATAATCACATTAATTATTGTTGGTTTTAGTAGCATTACATTTGCTCAAAACAACCTTTATTTAACTTTTAACCCAAAATGTATAGGGAATGATTTGACGCTTGGGACTACCGTTCAGGATGCAACCGGTGCCAGTATGGAAATCAATCACTTCAATTATTACATATCTAACATACATGTTTTGTATGATGGTGGACAAATAATGGATCTATCTGACACCATTCTTTTGGTCAAGGCAGATGCCAATACATTTCTATTGGGTAATGTAAGTATTTCTAACATTGAACAGATCAACTTTAGTGTAGGTGTTCCTGCTGCAATTAACCACTTAGATATTACACAATATCCAACGGGGCATTTTTTAAGTTTTCAAACACCATCTATGCATTGGGGATGGACCTCAGGTTATAAACTTTTGTTACTAGATGGTAAAGGAGATTCTAATGGAGACGGTGTTCCTGAAACATTATTTCAATTACATAATTTAGGTGACAGCAACTTTAAAGATGTTCAATTACCAATTGTTGCAACTTATGGCGTTGGTGGTCAGGTAGACATTGTTGTTGATTGCAACTTAGACCAGTGGATTTATGGAGCAAGTCCTAATAATATTGGTATTCAGCACGGAAGCACTGGAGTGAATGCTTCTACAATGAACAACGTAACAGAGCGTGCTGTTTTTACAGCCCCTTTGAATGCCGAAATTGATGAAGTGTCTAGTATTGGTACACTATATTTTGTAAACCAAGCAAATGGAGTAAGTATTACTTGGAAAGAGATGACATCTATCGATGCGTATGAAATGATAGATACCTCAGGGAAGGACATTGAAAAGGCTAAAGTTTCAAGTGTAAATCATACGGTTAGAATAGAAAATATATCAAAGGGTTCTTATATTTTTACAACATTTGATAAATCAGGTAAACGATTAAATACGATCAACCTAGTTCATTAAAATAGATGAAATATATTATATATTTAGGGGGAATCGTTTTGATTCCCTTTTTTTTAAACCAATGTAAACAGCTAAAGAAGTGTAATATTAAGCAGGTTCCTATAATTTCTACGGCTGACTCAATTGTTTCTGGAAAAATATCACTTGGAAGGTTACTATTTTTTGATAAAAGACTTTCTGTAAATAACGAAATTTCGTGTGCCAGTTGCCACCTGCCTGAACTCGCTTTTACAGATGGTCGAAAAGTATCAGTTGGTGTATTGGGTAGAACAACACAACGCAATTCTCCAACACTACTAAACGCAAAAGCTTTACCAACGGTTATGTTTGATGCGCACCTACCTACATTAGAACAACAAGTCATTGTCCCAATACAGGAGCATGTAGAAATGGACATGAACATGCTTGACTTAATTGAGAAATTAAAAGGAATCGATGTGTACAATAAGTCTGCAAAAAAACTGTTTAACCGCGAATTTGATGCATGGGTATTGACGAGGTCAATTGCTGCATACGAACGGTCGCTTATTTCAAGCAACTCCTCCTTTGATAAGTATTACTATCAATACGATGAGGGTGCATTAACAGAGTCACAGAAAAAAGGATGGGATGTTTTTTCAACAAAATTGTATTGTGTTAAATGCCACATGCCTCCAAACTTCACTAATTTTGAGGCCATAGACAATGGGTTGTATAACGATTTCGGTGAAGATAAAGGCCGATTTAGGATATTTAATGATTCTACAGACATCGGTAAATTTAAAGTTCCTTCATTAAGAAACATAGCCTTAACAGCTCCCTATATGCATGACGGTTCGCTTAGTTCGATTACTGAAGTAATTGACCATTATGCTACAGGAGGGAAGCTACACATTAACAAAGACAAAAGGATAGTTCCATTCAATCTTTCAAAAAATGAGCGTACTGATTTAATTAATTTTTTATCCAGCTTAACTGATACAAGTTATATGGTGGAGTATCGGTAGTTATTGAGCGCAGAGCTTAATAACACTTCCTTGATAGTGCATCGTATAGATGCCAGGTTTGTGTTTCGATAGGTCAATGCGTTGTTCTGAAGATTTTAAAACCAGACCTCCATCAATGGCATATATTGTGTAATTCTCTGTGAATGCCTTTTCAGTGTAAAACACGCCATCTTCTGAAGGGTTAGGGTAGACCTTCAGGTTTAATTCAAGGTTGTTAATACTTGCTAAAGAAGTTCTCAGTGTTACAGCTTGGCTAGATTCAATAAGCTGTGTATTCATGTTGAAGTATTCAATTTCTACGTCATAAAAATCAGCTGTTCCAGTTTGTATTAATGTACCATAACGCTCTCCCGGGAGGACTTCTATTGTGTCATTTATGTAAGCTTGTGGTAAGGGCCTTCCGTCACTAGAAATCGTTCGTGCATTAACAGAATTAGGGAAAATGTAACGAACCCCATAATATCCAATATTCACCAGGCGCATAAATACATCTTCGTTAACTCCAACTGTAGAGTGGTTTAACGGATCTGCCAATTGCGTTTCGGATAAGCCATTTACCAAAAAGTACTGTGGAGTATAGTTTTCAGGCACAAAAACTGGAATAGGATTCACAGGGTCGTGCTCATGATCAAGCACAGCATCTGTATGCCAATTTGTATCTATTTCAGACGCGGTAAGTAGTATGTCTCGATCAAACGATTCTCCACCAACCCAAGTTGTATTATTTTGCCCGTTAGAAGGCTCTACAATAATAACCCCATACATTCCTGCTTGAACATGAATTGTTGATACAACATGGCAGTGATAGATATAGGTTCCAGGGTGTGGAGCCTTGAACTTGTAGTAGCCATGATCCATATGATTAACGACGAAAGAAAGGTGAGGGACACCATCATTTTCTTGATTAACATCTAATCCATGAAGGTGAATTGTATGTGGCGCACCTTGTGATACATTCCAAAATTCAATTTGAATTGTGTCTCCTTCTGTAACTCTAATGGTTGGCCCAGGTGTGTCAGTGACTTCGTTTAATGTTTCTGTAAATCCGAAAATTTTAGTCACATTGCCGTCATGTAATGTTTTTGTACCTGTATTTCTTCCAATGATAAGCTTTGAGTAGTCAATTTGCGTTAGACAGTCTAAGCTAATTAATACCAACAAAACAGATAGGGTTAATTTAATCATGGTGCAATCAATAGTGTAAGAAACATCCCTGTGGCGTATTCTTGTCCACCAGTTACCGCAACTAAGTTGTGATCGTGAACAGGGTATTCACCAGGCTTGTCGGGTGTACACGAAAGAATGAGGTGTTCGTGTGGGTACAATGGAAAGGTGTCTTTTTCTCGCCCTACAAATGCAGGGTGTTTTGAGTCTGCTGCACTGAGTAGGTGATAGCCGTGAAAATGCATAGAATGAATACTAAGCCCATTGTTTACCAATACGATTTTAAACTCAACACCAACGTTTCCTATAACCTTTGCTATTGGGTCTAGATTGATGTTGGGGTTGTGGTTTCCGTTAATGGTGAAAAAGTCAGGGTCATAATCCGTTAGATTAACAATCCCTGAGCCATAGAGTATTGGGTTCCAATTGGATTGGATTTCGCGTATGTCCCAATAAAAGTAAGGCGTTGTGTCGCTAGGGTCTTTAATGTGAATTATTCCTGAGAGGCCTAGGTAGGAATTAAAAGGTGGGTTTACATTGTCGTTATATCTAAACACACCTGCATTACTTAGGTTTATTGTCTGTATAACTGAATCACCAGCAGGTATTATACCAAATGAAGTTAATCCATCTGCATTGAACCCATGATTTTGAGTGTCATTGTTTACAATTTTTAGATTGACAACATCCCCAAGCTCCCAAACGAGTAGCGCACTATTTTCTGAAAAAGAATCGGTGTTGTTATACGTAATAACTTCTACCGTACCTCCGTTAGATAAGGTGAGTAACCCTGGTTTAATAACAAGGCGAACATCAATTGTTGTGGCATGAAGAAAACTACAAGCCGTAACAATTAAAAAAGTTAAATATAACTTTGGCATATAAGATTATCTTACAACTAATTTGCGTGTTGCGTAAAGTTTATTCGCTTTCTCAAAACGTATAAAGTACACGCCCATTCGCAAGTCAAGGTTTGAAATTGTTAGGCTCTCTGAATAGTTTTTCGGTGACAATACAGTTTGTCCAAGTGTGTTTATAATTGCAAGTTTTGTGCCTGGTAGTAATTTACTGATTGAAATTTGACTTCCTGTAGATGGGTTTGGAAAAACATTAACATATTGCCCTAATTCAATATCATCTAAGCCTAGAACCGCATTGTATATAAATGTAATAGTATCTGCATTCACAGCGTTCCCCGCATTATACACTTTAAAGCGAATTTGTGCATTCTCGGCAGTGGAAGCAAGTAGGTTAATCTTAATGAATCCAGATTGATTCACCCCGAATTTAGACATTGTTCCCGAAGTGATATTTCCAGCATAGCAATTTGTATAGTCGCAGATTGAATAATCCCATCCAGTAGGAATCGTATTTTCAATAATTTCCCATTGAAGCCTTAATGAATCTGTAGTGCTGTTGTCATGGTCCATGTTTATTGTTGCGTCTGTGTAGGATCCTACAACAATTGTTTGCTCTACAGTGTCATTAGGAGTGATGTTGTAGTCTTGTGCACTTAATGATGTTAAGAGCAGTGTAGCAGTTATAAGCGCGTATATTTTTGTCATAATAAGTAGGTTATTCATTTTGTTCGCTTAAATGTACGTAAATAGTCTGATTTAGACGAAGGTTGTGCTACGGTTTATTGAAACAGCACGTGGTTTACATGGTTGTTGTAGAAGAAAAAAACAAGGTTCAAATACTAAACGCAGCTATAGTTACGTTGTAAGTTATAGAATACAAACTGTTATACTCGGTGTATTGCCTCCAACTGTACACGACCTACTAAACTAGAAAACCGAAAATAAATGATAGTAAATCCTGTTTACCACCAAACGAGTGACAAGCTCCAGCAAGAGTTGGATTGGATCACAAATGCAAAGATGGATTCAAAGTGCTTTGGTCCATTATATAAAAAATACCATGAACAGATTTTTCGATACGTTTACCAGCGTATGGACGACCAAGAGCTCGCTTTTGACGTTACATCTCAGGTGTTCATGAAAGCTCTAAGCAATCTTCATAAATATGAATATAGGGGAGTGCCGTTTTCATCGTGGCTGTATCGTATTGCTAAAAGTGAGTTGTACCAAGCGTTTCGGGATAGAAAATCGAGGAAAACAATAAGCGTTGAAAACATGCATCTTTTTGAATTTATTGAAGACTTTAAGGAAGAAGACTCTTTAGAGGATAAGGCACGTTTAACACGTTCTTTAAGGTTGCTTAAAACAACAGACTTACAAGTGATCGAATTGAGGTATTTTGAACAAAGATCTTACCGCGAAATTGGAGGGATTCTCGAGATAACAGAGAACAATGCAAAGGTGAAGGCTTTCAGAGCTTTGGAACGACTAAGGAGACTTGTTTTGAGTAATCACAAACCACTCATTCAAAGCGTTATACGAAAAGTAGCCTCTTAAAAAGTAGGTTTACAGCAATTGTTAATTGTTTTCTGTAAAAATAAATAAGAAGTGGCTTTTGTCACCCCTTTATCATTTGTACCTTTGTCTAAAACGACTTGATGTATAAAATTATTCGCTTTGCGCTATTTCAGTTTGACCCTGAAAAGATTCATTACTTTACAGCAAAATTGATCCGCATTACACTTTCATTACCTGGCATGAAGTGGATCTGGCTAAAGCTGTATAGCGTTGAAGATAAACGTTTAGAAAAAGAACTTTTTGGTTTAACGTTTAAAAATCCTGTTGGATTAGCTGCTGGTTTTGATAAAAATGCAACCATGTTCAACGATTTAGCGTATTGTGGGTTTGGTTTTATTGAAATAGGAACAGTTACACCTAAAGCGCAGGAAGGGAATCCGAAACCAAGGTTGTTTAGAATTAAAGATGATTCAGGTTTAATTAACCGAATGGGGTTTAATAATGCGGGGTTAGAAAACGCTGTAGAAGCTTTAAAAAAGAATAAAGGAAAAGTAATTATTGGCGGGAACATTGGTAAGAACACCCAGACCCTTCCTGATGGCTATACTTCTGACTATTTAACATGCTTCAATGCACTCCATCCTTATGTAGATTATTTTGTCTTAAATGTAAGTTGCCCCAATGTTGGAAGTCATGCAAAACTTGAAGATGTAGATTACTTGAAAGAGTTAATAACGGAGGTACAACAATTAAACAATTCGAAAACCAGTCAAAAACCAATATTGTTAAAGATTGCACCAGATTTAAACAACCAACAATTGGATGAAATTATAGCTTTAGTAGCAGAGACCAAGATTGACGGTGTTATCGCTTCCAATACATCGGTTAATCGAGAAGGGTTAAAGACTACAGACAATCGACTGGCTGAGATTGGTAATGGAGGTTTGAGCGGTCAACCCGTAAAAGAAAAATCTACACACGTTATTAAGTATCTAGCAGACAAGTCGAAAAAAGCATTTCCAATTATAGGTGTAGGTGGTATTCATACAAAACAGGATGCTTTAGACAAGATAGAAGCTGGAGCTGATTTAGTTCAAATTTATACTGGGTTTATTTACGAGGGGCCACGCCTGATTAAGCGTATAAATAAAGCAATTCTATCGCAAAAGTAAAAATATGAGTATAGATGATACGTTGAAGTTAATAGAATGCCCTCGTGATGCCATGCAGGGATTACATGACTTTATCCCTACGGATATTAAGGTTGATTACATTAACTCGATACTTTCTTGTGGCTTTGACACTGTAGACTTTGGTAGTTTTGTTTCCCCAAAAGCAATCCCGCAGATGAAAGACTCTGCTGAAATTATTGAGCGTTTGAATGAGTCGGATAGTAAGTTGTTGGCAATTGTAGCAAATGAAAGGGGAGCTAAAGATGCTGCTGCGTTTGAGCGTATAGATTACCTAGGCTATCCTTTTTCTGTTTCGGAGCAATTCCAACTCAGAAACACAAATGCAACACTTGAAGAGTCTTTTTTACGTGTTGATTCAATTCAAGAAATTGCACAGAAAAACAACAAAGAGCTTGTAATTTACCTTTCAATGGGCTTTGGAAACCCGTACAATGAAAAATGGCACCCAGACATTGTTGCCGGATGGGCCGAAAAACTATATACGAAACTAGACGTAAAAATACAGGCGCTTTCTGACACAATAGGATGCGCTGATGCTGCATTGGTAACATCATTATTTGAAACATTGAGTTCTAGCTTAAATAAGGTTGAATTTGGAGCCCATTTACACACCTTACCACAAAACGCACCAGGATTGATTGAAGCAGCATACAACGCAGGGTGTAGAAGGTTTGATGGTGCGATTAAAGGTTTTGGCGGGTGCCCAATGGCTGTAGATAAACTGACAGGAAACATGCCTACCGAGTTAATGCTCGATTGGTTTACTAAAAATGACGTATACACAGGAGTTGATATGCAGCGTTTTGACAAGGCAATGTCCAAGGCTGTTACTGTATTTCCTTAGTTTTTTTTTACGCTTAGAATAAAAACACACTAATTTCGTTTATTATGAAGTATTCTTTTTTGTTAATGATCCCTTTTTTAATGACAGCATGCACCGACACAGAAGGAAGTATTTCTGGCACTGAGAAAGAATATCAGAATTTGAACGCAGAGAAAGTAGGTGAGATTACACACATTGAAACACTTTTTGACGATTCTAACTTTAACTCTTCGGTGGAATACGGACTATTGAAAGAGCTTGAGGTATGCGACACGGTAAATGTTGAAGGCTCGAAATGTGCACTGTGTACACCTAAGTATTTTAAATTACACCCTTTCAATGAACACAAGGCTTTAAGCAATGCATTTATGTTGCAGGTAAAAGCATTGACGGTAATGAAAGGGCAGGAGGCTCCTTTACCAATGCGTCATCTAATTGTTTTTGAACGTGAAAACGGTTCTCTCGTTAAGGTAAATGGCTTCAGAGGGAATTTAATTGCGACTAGGGTAAGTGAATCCGGAATTAAAGACTTAATTATCCGATTTTACATTCCAAACGAAGGTGCTTTTATGAACTGTTTATTTGTTTGGGACAGTGGTAAATACACCTTTAAATCTGTTGAATCAATTGATGGGGCAGGAGGGCATGGGTCCGTAAAAGCTTCGGTGAAAACTGCTGTTTCCAAAGAGGTTTACCAAACCCTGATGTCTAACGCGATGTTGTTTTAAGTAGAGTTCTTTTCTTTTAGTATACTCATCATTAGACGATGATCTAGCATTTTATGTTTTTTACGATTGTTACAGTTGTTACACGCTATTATCAAGTTATCAATATGATTTGAACCAAAGCTTTGTGACTTTACTTTCTTTCCTTTTTTAGCCTTTAAATCTCTCAATTCTTTATTTAATATATTTGAAGATATGGGTATTAAGTGGTCTATAGCCGTCCCGCTTTCTAAATCACAGCAATCTAGATTAAGCATACATAAAATAGAAGAAAATAGAGTGACTAAAGATAAAAAACACAATGGAAGTTTGGATGAGCTTCTTACCAGTTAAAAAATATACGTACTACAGCTTTACAATAGAACTTTGTGAAACTTTACCGTCACCTTGAATCAAGCAGATGTAATTCCCTGCGTCTAAGTGAGTAATGTCAATTTTAGACGCAGTTGATTCGACAAGAACCTTTCCGTCTAATGAAATAACCTGAATGTTATGAATTGATTGCAATCCTTTAATCGTAATAAAATCAGACGTTGGGTTAGGGTATATGCTCACTTGAACACCTTGAGGTTCAATTAAAGCTGCTGGATCATCTTTTGTAACACGAATATCATCTAAGGATAACTTAAAGCCGTCAACGGTTCTATTTACAAAGGCAAGGTGAATTGTTTGATTATCAAATCCCAAGTCACTAATGTTAGCTTCGTTGAAATGTAGAGAATCTGACACCTCACCATAAACATACGCCAAGGTATCTGTAAAGCTTGACAACTGTGTGTCTGTTCCAGAAACTAATACGTAATACCCATCAGGAAAAGAAGGGTCGTGAGATTGCGCTTTCCAAGAGGCAGAATTCCCAAATGCACCTAAGACAATAGCTGGAGTAATTAACCAACGGTCTGCCTGCCCTGTTGGTTCAAAGTATGATGTTGAAGAAGCTACAATATTGGTATTTGATGTGTCGAAAGGATCCGTAATGAATATCCACGCATCAGTGTACTCCGATACCGCTGCATTTGGTGTTAAACCATCATTATCAACAACAGTATAAGTTACAGGGAATGTAGGTTGGAAATCTTCAAAATAAACTTCTGTTTGTGCACTCGTGTAAAAACCACAAAGTAGTGCTATGGCTAATGTTGTTTTCTTAATCATAATTCAAAAATAGTTAAATCGAATTAACTCGCTAGGTTGATTAGTATTTCTTTGTATTCTTGGTAAAACTTATCAAAGCGAACAAGCTTATCCTTTAAGAATTCATAGATCTTAGGGATATCCTCTTTATTGTAATAGTTTAGAGTGTTGTCTTCCCACTTAATGCGTGAAATTAAGCGGCCATTCCAATAGTGACTTTCTTCAAGCCAAATTGCCTCAAGGCCCATTTCAGAAGTCATGAGCGATTTCATTTCATTCATTTGTTCCCAAAGGATAGAGCGAACACCATCGTCTTTTGGTTGAATGTCATAGCATAAGCGAACACCTTTAGGATCTACCTCCATACGGACATAGGCATCTTTTAAGTCTGACGGATAATTGATCCAGTTCATTTGCCTTCCGTTGACAGATCTAACGTCTTTGATGTCTTTTCTAAATCCTTCCCAAAATTCTGTATTGAGGTTTTTCTTTTCTTCTTTTGATAACATAAATGTGTTTTGCTGTTAATGCGTTGTAAAAGTACGCTTATCCTCTTTAAAAACAGCTACAATTACCTGTCAAATATTGATTGAAGGCTTGAGAGGTAACGTTCAATTATAATTGAATTTGATGAATGATAAGGTTTGTGCGAATATTTTGACCCTCTACTCAGGTATAGCTAAAGTATATTTGGTCTAAATTAGCACACTGTTTAAATACTGTGTTAACATCATTATCCTTATTTTTACTGCCAAATCAAGACTAAGAAGAGTGCTCAAACAAAAGAAGTCAAGTCATATAGATCATCACGAAATAACGGACTCTATTCAGTCGATAGATAAACGTGATTGGGATGGCGTGGTGGACGCTAGAAATATATACCTGTCCTACGATTACCTCCTGGCACTTGAAATAGTAATGAAAAAAGAGATGGATTTTTATTACAACATCTCTTATGATAGTGCTGGAACTCCAGTTTTAATAGTCGCTATGCAATTGGTTAAGTTTATTGATAAACGTAAAGTACACGCTGAATCCCTAGGTAAATTATCGAATCACCTGCACAAAAAAATAGCAGATGCATTCACAACCAATGTCCTTGTATGTGGCAACGTATTTTCGGATGGAGAGAATGGATTTTTATGGTCCGAAAACTTAGGGAGGGAAGAGGCAATCAATGAAGTATGTTCGATTATTGATCAACTGAAAGAGGATACACGTATTAAAACCAAATCTTCAATTACTTTATTTAAAGAATTTTGGCCTGCATCAAAGAAGTACAGCGACTTGTTAAAAGAACACAGCTACCGTAAATTCATGATTGATGTCAATATGGTATTGGATATCCCTGAGTCATGGAAGGCTATGGATGACTATTTCGGAAGTATGAAGACCAAGTTTAGAACACGTGCTAAGCGTGTTTTTAAGCAATCGAAAGACATCCAGATAAAGACATTAACGGCAGCTGAAATTGTAGACAATAAGGAGCGTATTTCTGTTTTATTTGGGAACGTGATTAATAAGTCTGATTTTAGTGTTGGTCGTTTAGATACAGCTGTTTTTGAACTCTTTAAACTCCACTTACAGGATGTGTTTTCATTCCGCGCGTTTTATTTAGGCGACGAGATGGTGGGGTTTAGCACCTCATTTTTAAATGGTGATATTCTTGAAGCTAATTATGTTGGGTTAGACTACGAATACAATAATGAACTTGCTGTTTATCAACGTATTCTATATGATTATGTAGAGCAATCATTAAAGTCAAAATCGCGTGAATTGCACCTCGGTAGAACAGCAGAATTGATAAAGAGTTCAATAGGTGCACTGCCTAAAAACATGACTTTATACGCCAAGCACCGAGGCAGTGTTCGGAATATGTTACTGAAACCAATCATTGAGTCAATATCTCCACGCGAGTTTGAATTAAGGAAACCATTTAAAACAAATTAACTCTTAGCAATGGATTCAATAACACAAGTTGTATTAGGTGCGGCAGTAGGAGAGGCGGTACTGGGCAAAAAAGTAGGAAGCAGAGCAATGCTTTGGGGTGCAATTGCAGGCACAATTCCCGATTTAGATGTCTTCTTGAAGTTTTTCGTTAGTGACATTACAGCTACGGAAATGCATCGGGGCTTTTCACACTCCTTGGTGTTTGCCATTCTAATCGCTCCGGTACTAGGCTGGCTAGCGCATAAAATTCATAGAAGGAGGGAGGATGTTAGTTTTAAAAATTGGTCATGGTTGTTTTTCTGGGCCACTGTTACACACCCACTATTAGACGCCCATACAACATGGGGGACACAATTTTTCTGGCCACTGGAATATCGTTTAGCTTACAAGAACATCTTTGTTGTAGACCCTTTGTACACGGTTCCATTTTTAGTCTTTTTGTTGATTGCCCTATTCCATAAGCGTACCAATCCACGCAGAAGATTCTTTAATAATATAGGTTTAATCGTTAGTACAACCTACATGATGCTCACGCTTGTATTTAAGTGGATTTCATTTGAAGCATTTCAAGAGCGCTTACACCTAAGTAATATTACATATTTAGAGATGGATGTAAAACCAACACCACTAAATTCAGTTCTTTGGAATGCACAGGTAGAAACAAGTAATGGTTACCGTGTGGCGTATTATTCATTGTTTGACACAAAAGACATTGAATTTTCTCATGAATTCCCTAAAAATCACCATTTATTAGATCCATATAAAGATCAAGAAAATGTAAAACAGTTACTTAATATTTCTGCGGGGTGGTATTTTATTGAGCAAGAGGGAGAAAAGCTCATTTTTTACGACATGCGTTTTGGGCAGGTTAGTTTAAAAGAACTGGAATCTAGCTTTATTTGGAGGTATGAATTAACCATTGATACTGAAGGGCAAGTTACAATTAAACGAAGCCGTCCAGATATTGATGGAGTTGGAGAGTTGTTTGAGGATTTGGTAGAGCGAATTAAAGGGAATTAACTGCTTAGAATCACTTTTTTAGATTAAAGTTCCAGGTAGAAAAATACAATCAAACGAATTGAAAATAAAACCATTAAAACACCGAATAAGGTAGTTAAACGTCTCATTTTATCTGGTTTTATTAGAGAAGCAAGTCTGTTTGAAAAGTACGATTTAAGAATGTCTGTCGCTAATATTACAAGCAGTGTAACAATAAGTGAAACAACTGTTTCGTTAAAAGAGTAATGAGCAGTGTTATATGCTGTAAACCCAAGCCAAACAACAAATACAAAAGGATTCACAAAGTTAATTAAGAACCCATTTACAAAATAAGCAATGTATCTTTTGTTTTTGAGTTTGCCGTTAACCTCAGTATTTAAATTAGGTTTCAATACATATTTTAACCCAATAGTTAAAAGGATAATTCCTCCGAAAAGTGCAAACCATTTTTGATATTCCAACTGGTTTATTAGCGATTCAGTACCAAATAAAGCAAGAGCTACATAGATAGCGTCTCCAAGTAAAATACCTAAAGAAACTGCGACACCAGCCTTAAAACCAGATTCAATCGTACTTTTCAACAAGTAAAAAAGCACAGGACCTACAAAGAGTAGTGTACTTAATCCAAATAAAAACCCTGTAATGATTGACATTGTGTAAATATAGGAGTTATATAGATATTACAGAGGGAAGTTATCGTTCCGTTAATTTCTCACTAAATAATCTATTTAACATAATATTAATTATAGGACAAAATAAGTGAATTTTATAATACGCAGTATTTAACATAAAATCAGATATAAGGCTTTAGTTTTATATCGGTAGATTTTATGTTAAGAAATTTACTTCTAACGGTTTAGTTCTGTTGTTAATAACAATACGCATTCTTAAATTGCTTTTAACAGAATTCATCTTATTTTTAAATCATGAAATTGATACTGATACTCCTCGTCTTATTCACAATGAATAATTTACACGCCCAGCGCTGGAAAGAAATGATGCACAATCCAAATTACAATGTGTACGATGTGATCCAAGAAGCTGAATCCTATTTTGAAACCATTGATAAAAATCTTAAAGGCTCAGGTTGGAAAGGTTATCAACGTTGGAAGTATGAAACTGAACCAAAATTTTATCCATCTGGAGACCGAAGTAATTTAGATCCTTATTTTCTTCAAAAAAACTATACGGCGTTCCAACAAAATACTGCGGCAAACTTATTCGACAATGGCTGGGAAGAATTGGGCCCACACTATATTGAACAAGTAACAGGGCACTACTCTACCGGTTTAGGAAGGGTAGAATCATTCTATGCTGATCCAAACGATTCGCTAAGAATCTATTTAGGCTCTAGAAGTGGTGGTTTCTGGAAAACAATTGATGGTGGTATTTCTTGGACAGAAAGCACAACCGATTTTCTAATGGCATCAGGGGTAAATACAATAGCTGTTTCTCCAACAAATCCAGACGATGTGCTTATTAATGTTCGAAATTCAAATAATGGAACAACTCATGGGATTTACCGGTCTGTAAATGCTGGTGACACTTGGTTTGAAACGAATTTTAATCCAAGTGTTTTAGGTTGGGGAGGCTTAGGGACAAGTAGAAAAATCTACCAAATTGCCTATCACCCAACTGTTCCCGGCTTAATTCTTATAGGAACAAATGAAGGGATATTTCGGTCTTCAGACGACTTGGCAACGTGGACAAACCCAATTGCATCATTAAACTTTCAAGCCTTTGCTTTTCACCCAACAAACCCAGATATTATCTATGCAAAAACATCCAGCAGTAATTCTTATATCTACGTTTCTACAGATGCCGGAGCAACATTCAACACCTCAAATACTATAACTGAAAACTCCTCCACCATTCAACTTTCAACTACTGCAGCCTGCCCAAACTGTGTATATATAGGTTCAAGTGATGGTGTTTGGAAATCGGTAGACGAAGGACAAAACTTTACACTGCTATCGACTCCTGGCATTAGTAACTACGGTGCTTTTGCTGTGAGTGACATTGACACGAATTATATATTATTTGGAGATATTGACACGCACATGAGCGCAGATGAAGGGCAAACATTTAATCAGGTCTCTTATTGGAGTCAAGGAAATGCAAACTACAATACTACTGGAACATACACACACGCTGATATCCGAGGGGCTAAATGTGAAAATGGTACATTTTGGATAAACACAGACGGGTTTCTATGTAAAAGTACAGATAATGGTGCTACATGGCAGATCTTCGAAGGACAGTCAATTCGTGAAAACTACAACCTTGGTCTTAGTCAGTCTAACCATTACAGAACAATTTGTGGTTCTCAGGACAATGGAACAAGTATTAAAACAGAGTCAACATGGATTGAATTTTATGGTGCTGATGGCATGGAGGGTATCATTCACCCTTTAAATGATGACTGGATGATAGGGAGCCTTCAGTATGGAGGACGTAGAAGAACTAAAGACGGAGGTATAACTCAATCGGGGGTCACTCCTACTGGACAAAATGGTGGTTGGATAGCTCCTTTAATCTATGATCCAAACAACCAAATGACCGTTTACTCATTCGGAGATTCTGTTTACCGAAGTGATGATTTTGGTTCAAATTGGACACAGCTTGGTACACCTAGTTTTACCGGAACAATTAGCCATGCCGCAATTGCTCAAAATAATACAGAGCGCATTGTAGTTTCAAGGGGTTCAGCGATTGAAAAGTCGCTAAATGGTGGCGCAACTTTTTATAACATTCAATCAGGATTACCCAATAGCTCAATTACAGATATTGCTTTTGATCCAAATGATGACTTAGTCATTGTTGTTACATATGGCTCATACCAATACAATAATCAAAAGGTTTACATAACATTTAATCAGGGTCTTACATGGAATAACATAACTTATAACTTAAATGATATCCCTGTGCGTTCAGTTGTCATTGACCATGCCAATGAATCAACAATATACCTTGGGACTGAAATAGGTGTCTATAAAAAAGCAATGGCAGATAATTCATGGAGTTTATACAACCCTGACCTACCTAACACTTCTGTTTTAGAGCTTGAAATAATGAATGGGTCCAACACTTTGCGCGCTGCAACATGGGGACGAGGGCTTTGGGAGTTCACTTTAGATGGAAGGCAAAATCACCCAACAATTACGAAAACATCAATTACAGACATGCCTACTGATCAATTTCCAATGGTCAATGATAATCAGTATGTGTATGCTTCTGTTTTATATGACAATACACTTTCGGATGTTTATCTTGAATGGTCAATAAACACGCCAACTTTTGGTAATACAATTGCAATGTCTAATACTTCAGGAAATGACTGGGAATCAGTAACTCCCCTGCCAAACTATCCAGCTGGTACAAAAATGTATTTTAAAGTATTTGCTATTGGAAATGCTGGAGACACTACTGAAACATATAAATTCATGTACGACGTTAAGCCTTTTAGTCAGTGTGTTTCTTATGGTAATATGTCATACACAACTGCAGTAACCCTGGTTGACTTCAATACAATTAATAATGTAACAGGAAAAACACAGCCTTACACAGATTATTCGGGAACGGATTCAACGGAAGTAGCGATAGGAAGTTCATATGACCTTAATGTGAATTTAGATACGGATGGAAATTATGTTATATATTCAAAAGTTTGGTTTGATTGGAATCATAATGCGAGTTTTTCAGATCCTGGAGAGGAGTACGATTTAGGCACTGCTCAAAATACCCCCGATGGGCCAACAAACCTTTCACCTCTAAGTATTACCATTCCTGCAAGCGCCTTAATCGGAGAAACATTAATGCGGGTTTCTGCTAAGTATAGCAATGCTCCAACTTCGTGTGAAACAGGGTTTGATGGTGAGGTTGAGGATTATCTCGTAATTGTTGGTCCTATATGCACTACAACAGATTCATACACCACCCTTACTGTTTGTGACAGTATAGATTGGAATGGAACAAGCTATACAACATCCGGGTCTTATGCTGCATTATTGAATGTTGGTGGTTGTGATTCAACCGCTTATTTAGATTTAACTGTTAATACGATTAATACAGGTATATCACAAAACGGAGCTGTTTTAACTTCACTTAGTAGCTCTGGCGGTTATCAGTGGGTTGATTGCGCCGCTAATTTTACGCCAATTTCAGGAGCTACAAACCAGACTTATGTTGCAACAAACTCAGGGGATTATGCTGTTATTGTTGATTCAGGCCTATGTTCTGATACAAGCGCTTGTATCGAAGTGAATTTTTCAGGAATCGAAGAGCAAAATTTAAGTCATTCAGTACTGGTATCCCCTAACCCGTCATCGGGAAGTTTCTCTATCAGCTTTAAAGAACCTGTGGGTGATTTTGAAATTAAAATTTACAGTGAAGATGGTCGCTTAATTTGCAACGAATCATTCGCAAATAAAACTAAGGTTGATTATACATTGGATGTAGCAAAAGGTATTTACTTTATACTTGTTGAATCAGTTAAGGGTACCAGTATGCATCGATTGGTTATAAAGGAATAACCAACCGTATGATTTATGAGTAATTATCAACTTGAAATCAGGTACAATTTAGCACATCCCCTTGCGTCTGAAAGTGCATCGTGGTGCTGGAGTTGAATACCATGAAGTGCACAGCAGGCATTTAACTTGGCAGGTACATACCCCCTATTTTTATAGATCCTCATTGTACATTCCCATTTCTCAGCTATAGAAAGCTCAAGGTAATCTAAATTAAAATCGAGCATCGACTTCTTTAAAACGCTGCGGTCAAAAGATTCATTATGTGCTACAACTAAATTGCCTGCTAGTCGCTTTTTTATTTCAGGGTAAATTTCATTAAACCGAGGAGCTTGGTAGGTGTCAATCTCTGTAATTCCATGAACTTGAACATTGTGCCAATTGTATTCGTTATTGGGTGGCTGTATCAGTGTGTGATACTCATCTATGATTTCCCCATCTTTAACCGTAACAATCCCAACAGAACATGCAGAGTTTCTTTTTGCCGTTGCTGTTTCAAAATCGATAGCTACAAAGTTCATGCGTTGTTATTTATAAATATACCTAATCAATGAAACTTGAAAGTAATTCCCTCAATACACGTTCATCGTTGGTTTTAGTGCGAATAAGCTTAAATGTATCATCAACTTCAAACCTTTCAATTGGAACCTCTATAAAGTTTACCGCACGCTCTTGAAGTGTTTTTTTCTTGCGCTGATAATATTTAAAGCGTTGCTCTGCACGTGTAATCCCACTAACCGTTAGTTTTTCCTCCAACGACTTATTAGCATCACTCAATTCCTCAGGATGTTTAACAAATTCTAATGCCAAACGTTTGTGTTTGTAATATAAGTCAATCGGGAGCTTTGTTCGTTTTTTTTCATTTTGATGTAAGTCCCCGAGTAAGAAATCAAACTTATGTTTTCGAGAGCCCTCTTTTTCCATCAGTGCATCAATGAGTTCTATTAAGTAACTTTCATCATTATTAGCACGCTCAACAGCTTTTAATTCTTTTTTACTTGGTGTACTCGGGTCTTTTTTATCGGAAACATAGCTTACACCTTCACGTACAAAGTACCAATAAATATCAACCCCAACACGCTCTGCATAAACTCGAGGAATATCATTGAGTTGATTCAATTTATCTAAGTCTCTCAGAACCTTCCGTAGAGGCATTCCATTTTTCTTATCTTTAATAAAGACCCTGGCCTTTATTAAAAGTGGCATTATTTTCTTGACAGGGAACCATTGGGTTTCTGGATTGTCGTTAAAATAGACATCAACAGCTTCGTTGATTTTTTTATTCATATCAAGTTTTTCCGGTATCAAAATGGCGTATGTTTTAGTAAAACACAAAACTAGTTATAATAAGGGGTTCAACTTCTTATTATGATATAATAATATAATTATCAGGCAGATTAAACTTAGATAAGGCTGGTAATTTTAGTATTTTTAAGCGAATATGAAAGCAATAGGAACAACAGAAGCTGAAATCTTAACGAACATCCCTGAGGATAGGTCTGAAGCGTTCAAGACCTTACATAATGCTATCATGAAGAGTTTGCCTAAAGGCTTTGAGACGGCGATTAGCTATGGTATGTTAGGGTACGTTGTACCTCACAAACTATACCCCGCTGGCTACCATTGTAAACCAAGTGAACCACTACCATTTGCAGCAATTGCCTCTCAAAAACATTCGGTCAACATTTATCATATGGGAATTTATTCTGACCCTAAACTGCTAAAGTGGTTTGTAGCTGAATACCCTAAGCACTGTAAGCAAAAGCTTGACATGGGTAAAAGCTGTATTCGTTTTAAAAAGTTTGATGACATTCCTTTTAAACTGATAGGAGAATTGATGGGGAAAATAAGTGTAGCACAATGGATAGAGACATACGAGATGGGTCTCGTGAAAAATTCTAAGACAAAGAAATAAACGCGCTATGTCCAAGCAAAAGAATGGCGAAAATAAAGCCAAACACACAAAACTTCTAAACCAGAAGAGAAGCAAGAAAAAGCTTCAAAAGGAAGAACACAAACGAAGATTGAAAGAGATTGCTAGGTTAGCTGCAGAAAAAACAAAGGATTAATCTGCAAATCCTAAGTAAACCCAAACCCCATGCTCACGAACAAACATTGAGTTCTCGTGAATAAAAGTCTTTTTACCTTTTTCTTTAAAGTGGGCTTTAAACTCGACTGTTCCTTCCTGATCATCAACACCTCCTTGAGACGTCGAAATAAGCTCTAGTTCTATCCATTTAACACTGTTAGCCCAAGTGGTTATTTCAGTTTTCTGATTAATAGGTCTTGTAGATGAGTGGTGACTACGCATTAGGTAATCCCCCATCCCTTTTGTAAAGGCAGTATATCGTGATCGCATTAAATCTTCTGCTGTTCTTATCGAGGCATTGTTTGTGTGTTTTTGCTTGCAACAATTTAAATAGCTGTTAACGCTTCCACAAGGACATTTTTTAGTGCTCATATCAATACTTTTCTAGTGTATCTAATGCCCTCAAAGTTATGTGATCACTGTATTTATTTAACTTTTCATGGCCTGGCATCCAACCCATTAAAAATCGATTGAAATCTGCCCATGCTATTGTAAACAAGGGACTCCACTCTTTTTTTAATGCGTTAAAATCAACATTTTTCACGTGTTTTTTTAATTCATGAAAATAGAACTCGATGAGTTCATTTTCATATTGAAAACATGCTTCAGGTGAAATTGCACTACCTATCAGATAGACTAAATCTTGCATCCCGCACCCTGAACCTGTATATTGAAAATCCAACCCAGCAACGCTATCGTCACTGTTGTGAAAGCAAAAGTTAGCAAGCTTTGGATCGCCATGAAGAATACACTTATACTTCACACGATTAAGAATACTGTCAATTTGATTGCTGCAACTTTTCAATGGAGAATCTTCCATTGCATTATATTCATCGATACGTGTTTGTAGATGCCAGTAAGTACCTCTACTCCATAAACCTGTGCTTTCAGATAACAAGGTGTTGCCATGCAGTGTTGCTAACCATGAAATACATTGTTTTAACTCGAAAATTGAAGCCTTTTTTTCCCGAACAGAAAAACCTTTGTGATCCAAGTCTTCTAAAATCAATATGATTTCACCCCCTTCTTTAATTAACTCAATTAGCTTTGGCATTCTAAGTTTACTGGAAAGAATACCTTCATAGAATTGATACCAGTTTCCCTCAACCTCATACGACTTCACTTTACGCGCGTGGGAATTGCTTGTACTCCATCCTTTTGGATGTATTTTTAATTCGCTTATCTTGATGTGCTTAACGACAATACTTGAATAAACAGCACCGCTTAAGGTGTATCGTATTATTTCTCCGTAATCACTCCAAAGTGACTGAATCAACTCTTTTGAGGTAATTCTATCTGCCTTGGTACAAGCTTTAACAATACCGTCTCTATTTAACATTAAAAACAAAGTTAACATAAGCTTCAAATTACATTTTATTGTATAGCTTTATTTCAAAATAGTATTTGTAGCAAAATGGAAACCACAGAACACAGTCTTTCTAACATTGATGGACAGGAAATTATCAAAAGACAACTTGATGGTTATCTAGCTACTGAAACACTATGGAAAGGAACTGATTTAGCTGGTCTAAAACAACTAGAATTCGAACACAGAACTCACAGCATCAATATAGAAAAACCTGAAAAAAGGCTTGGAAAACGTGCGGAACAATTTTTCATTGAATTAATTAAGAAAACAAGAGAATGTAAGCTTGTCAGCCAAAACATACAATTAAAATCAGGTAAAATAACCATTGGTGAAATTGATTGTATTCTTAAAAAAGAGGATGATTTTTATCATGTTGAACACGTTTATAAGTTCTACCTGTACGACCAAACAGAAGGTACAAATGAATTGGATTACTGGATTGGTCCAAACAGAAAGGACTGCTTAAATTTCAAACTGGATAAATTAAAGAATAAGCAACTACCTATTCTACAAACAGATCAAGGAATACAAGTACTTAAAGACTTAAATATACCGCCAGACAAGGTTCAACAATACGTCCATTTTAGGGCCCAACTATTTACACCCAAAACAAAGTATGTGCAATTTAAGGCAATAAACCCCACTGCTATTGCTGGTTATTACTACCGTCTAGATGAACTTCCTACTAATTACGCTTATTTTTTGCCCTGTAAACTGAATTGGCTTTTAAAACCATATGAAAATGTTGAGTGGAAAACGTTCAAGGAAGGGGTGTCAGAAATCAAACTACTCCTAAGTGCGCAAAAATCACCAATGTGTTGGCTTAAATCCAATTCTGGAGAACTAGAAAAGTGCTTTGTGGTATGGTGGTAAGCTAACTAACCGCGCTTCTGTTTTTTATGATATGTCTTGTCGCCTCGTGTCTGCGCTTTTTTATATTTCTTTTTTTGTGTACGCTTATAAGACCCTCCCTGATTTGTTTTTGAATTCTTTTCTTTCTTTTCATGAAAAGCTAACCCTGGAGCTTTGTGCTTTGTGTTCCTGTTGTGGTTTACAAGCTCCTCTTCTTTTGGGCGTTCTTCAGGTGTTAATTCATTCGAAAGTTCAACTTCGGTAGGAAAAGGTATTTGTGGAATCTTATAATCCATCAGAGTTTCGATTGAATCTTTCCATTCAAGCTCCTTTTTCGTATAGAATAAGATAGACTTTCCTTTATGTTCTGCCCTACCCGAACGACCAATTCGATGCATGTAATTCTCAGGGTAGTCAGGCGTATCAAAGTTGATTACATGTGATATTCGATCTAAATCTAGCCCCCTTGCCATAACATCGGTTGACACTAAAATTCTATTCTTTCCTGAATCAAAATCTTCAATAGAGCGAATTCTATAATTTTGTGTTTTATTCGAATGAATCACACACACTTCATCATTAAAAACCTTTTCTATTGCTTCAAACAAGCGATCAGCATTCCGTTTATTGGAAACGAAAACAATTACTTTTTTATATTCCACTCCATCTGCCAATAAATGCTTCAACAGATTTACCTTTGTATAAAAATTCCTTACCTGAAAACAGGTTTGAGAAATATTATCTAAAGGTGTGCCAGACAATGCAATAGATATTTTTTTTGGTGTAATAAAAAAATCATCAATCAATACATCTACGTGCTCTGTCATTGTAGCTGAAAACATGATGTTTTGACGCTTATCTGGAAGTAACTCCATAATATTGGTGAGTTGTCTTCTAAAACCTAGGTCAAGCATTACGTCAACCTCGTCAATTACAAGCTTCTTAATTCCCTTCAAATTTAATGCATTGCTTAATGCTAAGTCATACAAACGTCCAGGCGTTGCTACAACAATGTCAGAGCCTAATAAGATAGATTGAACCTGTTTATTTAAGTTAACACCGCCGTAAACACCCAGTGTACGCACATTCATATAGCGTGTAAAAGAAGCAATGTTGTCAACCACTTGAATGACAAGTTCTCGTGTTGGTACAATTACTAAAACACGTGGGTTTAACTGTTTTGAAAATTTTAATTCATCTAAAATAGGTAGCATATAACCCAATGTCTTACCGGTACCTGTTTGAGCAATACCAACCATATCTTTTCCCGAAAGAATAACAGAAAATGATTCTTCTTGAATGGGTGTTGGTTTAACAAAGTCCAGATCTTTAATTGCGTTACGCAACGGCTTTATTAATCTAAAATCGTCAAATGTGCTCATGTTGAATAATATTTGGGCAAATGTACAATATATAAGGCTTATCGAGATGTCAATAACTACATTTCTGAAAAAGGAAAAGTCCTACCACAAACGCGATAGGACTTTCAATATGTAACAATAAGAATTAAGCTTCTGCAGTGTCAGTGCCAGAATCGTCAGAATCGTCATCCTCTTCTTCTAAAACAGGTTTTGGTGCTGGTGCTACGTATTTCTTTACACCTACAGCATTCATTCCTTTCATTCCTCGTTCTAACTCATAGCTTACAACGTCATTCTCTCTAATTTCTTCAAGTAAACCGTTAACGTGAACAAAGAAATTCTCTTGTGTCTGGCTATCTTTAATAAATCCGTAACCTTTAGCATCGTTAAAGAAAGTAACTTTACCTTTTCTTCCTGCTGGCTCGTCTGAATCTTCACGTTTAGGAACACCTAACTCAATACTACTAGCCTTAATCTCTTTCTTTTTCTTTGTTGGATCCGGCGGAGTGTCTGTGATATTCCCGAACTCATCAACGTAGGCCATCATATTATCTAAACCTCCTCCTTCAGAATTTGCTTTACGCTCTTCTTTTTTAAGTAGTTTGTCTTGACGTTTTTTTCTTCTTTTCTTTTCTTTTTCCTTCTTATTAAAAGTCTCTTGAGATTTTGCCATTAATTATTAGTTATCAGTTTTAATCTTTAATTGATCTGGTTTTAAACAGGTGTATTTAATCTCGAAGTAAATAAATACCTCTTAATAAACCCACCTTCTCTTTCAAAACGTCTCCAAAGATACTTTTTCTCAGCGTAAAACAGATTGAATCAGTTTAAAATATTCTAAATCTGCCTTGTTTCAATTAAAAACAATAAGTGGAAGGGCTTAGGTTCTATACTGTATTTATGACAATAAGACTGCTTTTAAATAGCTGTATAATTATATTTGGAAGCAAAAAAAATGCCTTTCCTTAATTTTGGAAAAGCATTTTAAAATTATTGAAAAACGATTCGTCTCTACCTGCACTCCTCTGGGCAAGCATCAGTACATTTGTGCGATGCGTGCTCAGCCTTACAAGCTTTAGAACATTCTTTTTTACTTTTGCATTTTGATTTGTATAGCTTTTAAACTATCGTTACACGCTGATTTACTTGTGCATTCTTTTTTGCTTTTACATTCAGATTTATCTTTACAGCTTGACTTTCCTTTGCATTCAGTCTTACCCTCACACTTCGACTTGTCTTTACAGCTTGACTCACCCTTACATTCTTTTTTACTTTTACATGCTTTTTTATCAGCTGAACAACATGCCTTCTTATCTTCATCTTTGCATTTCTTTGCGCACTCAGTTTTAACACCTTCCTGACATTTATCTGCTTCAACGTCATAGTTTCCATTACACGCAATTAATACCACAGATAATAATGCAGGGATAATAAATTTAAATAGTTTCATTTTTATTGATTTTATATTCGTTTTAGTTTCCGATGAAATTACTTAAAAAAAATCAAACAAGATTATATCACACATGTTTTAACACTAAAGAATATCAATTCTAAATAGTTTTAATTTGATTTACCCCAAGATGTATTCAATGCATCAATTATTTTTTTTGATGTATTGTTGAAATAACGTTTTGTTCGATAGCCGCTAATCCATACAATTCCTTTAATTGCATTTGTTAAGAAAATTTCGTCCGCTACCAGTAAGTTTTGAGGCATAATACTACACTCATAAACCTTAATTCCATTTGCAATAGCTAGATTGATTACCTGCATTCTCATCGTCCCTGCCAAGCAGCCATCTTCGAGTTTTGGTGTGTATAAAACACCATTGCTAACGATAAATAGATTTGCAGAAGTGGATTCAAGCACCTCCCCTTTTTCATTAACAAGTAATAAGTCATCCAAGCCCTTCTTTTCAGCTTCAATTGCAGCTAAAATGTAAATTAACCCATTTTTAGTTTTAAAGTTTGAGAGCTTAGTTTTTGGCTTTTTATGCTCCATAAATAGATCAACCTCTATTCCTTTTTGATTCAAAACAAACTTATTCTCATTTACAGGATAAACTTCAATCAGAAACTCAACCTCATTGGATTCAGGACTATATGTTCCTCCGGTAGCCCGGTCCAACGACACTCTACACCTCCCTCCTTCGTAAATTTCAGACTTTTCAATAAGAACTTTGATTCGCTCTTCAAAAAATGAAACATTATAGAAACCTGGAAGGCGCATCATTATCTTTTTTGCTCCTTCCAGCATACGGTCTATATGATTCTTTAAGTTAATCAATCGCCCGTCTATAATTCGTATGGATTCAAAAACACCGTCACCATATAAATACCCCCTGTTCCCAGCATGAATTACCGGGCCATCATTGGAAATAATAGTATCGTTGTTGTTGATGTATAGCATTTATCTAAAAGATGTAGTTTATGAATTCAATTCCTTTATCAATATTAATAATTAAAACGTAAACAATACCAAAAACAGCGCCTCCAATATGGGCATCGTGTGCAATACCTGTATTTCCACGCTTATCTTGATAGAACTCATAAAGTAAGTACAGTGGTCCAAAAATATATGCGGGAATATCAATAGGAATGAACATGAGGTTTAGTTTTATACTTGGATGCCATATAATTGCTGCAAAAATAACTGCAGAAACAGCACCAGAAGCTCCAAGGGAACGGTAGTTTGGATTATCTTGATTTCGACCATACGGAATTAAGGTAGCAAATAGTCCACCAAGAATATACAACATTAAAAAATGAAACTGCCCACCAAAAACACCAAACTCAGACACCAGCCCTCCATGGAAATTTAAGAGCCCGTTCCCCAAATAGTACAAGGAAATCATATTGAAAAGTAAATGCCCGTAATCGGCATGTATTAAAACATGACTAAACACCCGCATGTAATCAGAGTTGTGTTTCACCTTATAAGGAATAAACATCATCTTATTCATGGTCTTCTGATTATTGAATGCCATTACAGAGATTGCAACAGTTGTAAATAATATTAACGTAAGTATGTTTAAGGTCATTAAAAAGATTATATTAGTTCTTGATTTTTTTAAACCTATACGAAGGTAGGTATTTCAACACATGTTTATGAAACTAGTACTATTCATTTTAACATCCTATATCTTATTCAGCTGTTCTCAAAAAACAGAGACTCAAATTTTACTGCCATTTGAAGAACAAAGCATTTCGGTTTCAAAAAAGATAAAGATTGCCTTGTCCGAAGAGTATCTTGATCAAATGGGCTTACCTGACTCTACCCTATTATTCCTTGACGGCTATTATTCAAACAGGTCTTACACACCTCGTTGGCTTAACGATTCGATGATTACACAAGAGGGTACTGCAATGAAAGCACTGTTAAGCCAAACACTATCACTGGGCATTCCTTTAAACCGCATATCTTTTGCTACAACAGAAAATTACATCCAAGACGAAATAAACTTAACCATTTCATTGGCACAAATTATCGGTGATTTACAACATGGGTTTGTTGATTATGAAAACAAAGTAAAAAAACCGAAAAGACTTGTTGCCCCCTCAGAATTAGACTCACTTCTCGCATTTAATTTCGATGCTGATTTAAGGCCACAATTTTTAAAATATGGACCTGCTGACACAAGTTATCAAGTATTAGGTAAAGGGTTGATAGCCTTGATTGACACACTACCTATAGACCAAGCAACCTTTGCAGTTAAATCGATAAAGCATGACACTACAGATGCAATTAAACGAACCCGTAAAGCACTTATTTCAAAAGGGTACATAACACCCTCAACCGATAGTACATCAACAATACTGGGTTTAAAACGTTTTCAAAAAGACAACAACTTAATCCCAGACGGTGTTATCGGGAAGTATACGTCTGAAGCTTTAAATGAAAGCACTTATCATAAATTAGAGCGCATCATTCTAGCAATGGATAAAATACGTGATCGAGCGCCCAGACCAGACAAATACATCCACATTAACATTCCTGAATTTAAACTACGCTATTATGTTGATGGCACACTAAAAAGTGACCATAACATTGTTGTTGGGAAGTATAAAAGCCAAACTCCAGAACTAACATCAAAACTTCGAAAAATTGTAGCCTATCCGTACTGGAACCTACCATACTCCATTTCAAGCAAAGAAGTCCTTCCGCACTTAAGAAGGGACAGTTCTTACATGGATAAACATAATTACAAACTGTTCAAGAAGGGGATGGAAATCAACCCGGACTCTATAGACTGGAGTCGTATTCGACAGAATTCTTTTCCTTTCAAAATAAGACAAGATCCTGGCCCAATGAACAGTTTGGGTATTATCAAGTTTGTTTTTTATAACAAGCACAGTGTATACTTTCACGATACCCCATCTAAATCATTATTTAATACAAATATCCGTGCATATTCACACGGTTGTATGCGGACACAAAACCCCGTTGATTTAGCCAAGGTTATTCTTGAAAATGACGTGCGTAAAAGTAAATTCAACAGTACCATTCCCGATTCGCTGGACGCTATTTTGACACGAAACACAAATCATGAAATCAAATTGTTATCCCCAATAGCTATTTTTATTGAATACCAGAGCGTAACACGTAAAAATGAGTCCATGGTACTCCACCTCGATATTTACGGACGGGACGAAGAATACTTAGCTATAATGCGTGAATAATGCACAGGGATTAATTACCTTTACATAAAAACAACAACAACACTATGCCCCACTTAATTTCTCCCTCTGTTTTATCTTGTGACTTCGCCAATATTCAACGCGATGTTGAAATGATTAACAATTCTAGCGCTGATTGGTTTCACGTTGATGTAATGGATGGTGTTTTTGTGCCGAATATTTCATTTGGATTCCCTGTTGTTAAAGCCATAAAAAGACATGCTAAAAAACCTTTAGATGTGCATTTGATGATTGAGAATCCTGATCAATATGTAGAAGAATTCGCAAAATCAGGTGCAGATATTCTTACTGTTCATTATGAAGCATGCCGTCACCTGCATAGAACAATTCAGCTAATTAAAGCCAATGGGATGAAGGCTGGAGTCGCCTTAAACCCTCATACAAGCGTGAGTGTATTGGAAGATGTAATAATGGATTTAGATTTGGTGTTAATCATGTCTGTAAACCCAGGGTTTGGTGGGCAAAAATTCATTCAACATACATTATCTAAAGTAGAACAAACCAAAGCGTTAATAAGTAAAACGGGTTCAAACGCTGTTCTTGAAGTTGATGGCGGTGTTAACACAACTACAGGGGCTGCTTTAATTAAAGCAGGAGCCGATGTCCTTGTTGCTGGTAGCTTTGTCTTTAACTCTGAAAATCCTACACAAACAATTCTTGACTTAAAATCAATGTAATTGGTAGTAAGTACTCTTGAATTCGAGTCAATAGATCATTTAAGCTGTATTTTTATTACAGACAGAAGTAACAATAGAGCCATCTTTACGTTAATTAAACATTATGCATAAGGTATTCTTCGTATTGACTGTTCTTTTAACTCCTGCCGTATTCGGTCAGGAATTAGACTTAGTTGCAGAAGAACTAAAACTAGAACAACTACTTCTTGAGTTAAGGTCCGCTAAAAACAATAAAGAGAAAAAAGAGAAGAAT
>Ga0209092_10000600_pt1 | contig 35780 bp, 17 predicted proteins | sample FraStrMetagenome_FD_187446 | JGI IMG/M metagenome (GOLD analysis project Ga0209092, IMG submission 187446) | Marine eukaryotic phytoplankton communities from Arctic Ocean - Fram Strait ARC3M Metagenome (SPAdes) (version 2) | ecosystem: Environmental > Aquatic > Marine > Oceanic | place: Fram...
ATTTTTCGATCGAATTTTCAGAGGTGGATTGAAATCGCCGCTCTACCCAAGTTACCTCTTCTGATAGCTCTGTAAAATGTGAATCCAACGTAATGATGAATAAAAGAATCCGATGATGAGAGCCTCTGCAATAGCCTAAAAACCGTTCAGTCCCGAAAAACGCCGTCTTCCGTATCCACCAGAATTTTTTTATATCAGAGCCGTACGTATAAATTGTTGGTGTGATGAGATATTTTTGATTTAATTTAATGAGGTCACCCAGAAAGAAATGTAAACGTCAACGTATGAACGTGTGTATGTACATGTAGTACATCTTTTTTACGTGCATAATGTCTAAATGGTAATTGGTTTATATGCAACTAAATCATTGGTACATTTATATCTAAGTAAAACAGATCATTAGATAGAACAAAATTCTATTTAAAACACCATTTCACCCTATTAAGGACAACTTTTATTCAAAGCTGTATATATTTCAATGTTAGAAAATGATACCATGTGATTCATCCATCAACATACTCATTTTGGTGTAGAATCCTACCTAAAAAAAACTTCATTTTATGGGTATTCAGTAATATAACCATTTCATGGAAGGGGCATTGCACCCGCCCTGGTCAGGGGGGCCCACAGCCGATTAGTGTGCATACCGTAATTCCGTTAGAGGATTGGTTTGGTGAAGCTTCGGTTGCCTTTCTACACGTGGAATCATTTCCGTCAACAAAGCCTACTTGTTACAATACCCTAAGTAGCATCATAGTTGCTCGACTGTTAATTGCACTTTGATCCATGCATTCACGATACAGTAGCTATATTTTAATTTTAATATCCTAATCGGACAGATAATAGATATTTAAATTGATTTTGGAAGTCGTAAAACTACTTGAACTTGCATACTATGAAAAAATAATTAGAGACCAATGAGAAGCTTTCTTAAATATGAATATGAATCGGCACTATACCGTGCTGGAATGCTGGTAACTGAAAATGATAGAGCAAGATTTGACTTTAACTTTTATCAAACTAATTACAGTAGCTTAATTTTCAGGCTTTTCTTATTTGTGAATTCTGTCTAATTTTATACATATATTATGATTATATTCATAAACCCATGGGCTTATGTTTCTAAATGTACCTAAGGGCACTTTATGCTCTTTCTCTCTAGAGAGTGATCGCGACAAAGAATCATACACATTAGGTAATTGCATGGTACAGAACGCTAAGGTATAATTCTTATGCATGAATAGTTTATTTTTCTGGCCATCATCATGTCAACGACCAAGATGAAGGACCGCTGCCAACAGGATGAAAATTGGATTAACTTATCTTGGCGAGTTAGACGAGTCGAATTCTTTAATGTTTTCTTTCTTATTTTATGGTTGTTATCTTCCGATAGTAAATGTGCTTCGGATTGTGCGCAACAAATTATTTCGTCTGAGCAACCCCTTTTCATGGAAAATACAAACACTATTCAGAATTTCCCGACTTCTCCTCATAAACCAGATGCTGCCCCACAAGCGCATAATCGTGTCGCGGAACAAAAACTAAGTGAAATTGTTGTCGAAAAAAAAGCGACAAAATTGCAAGCATTAAACTCCAAAGCTAGAATTGAATATTTCCCAGAACTCTCTCAGACAAGCAACACTCGGGAGAAAACTGCGTATGAAATTAAAGTCCAAACGCCAAAACGTCGACAATATACCAAATCAAATACCTACAATAACACATCGACCCCTATTCCTAATACTCGCAGATTACAACAATTTCTTTGTGACAGTGCTCCTGTACTCTCTGCTCAAAATCCTTTTCAAAACTATACCTACGATGAAAGTATTGCAAAGATATTGGGCATACTAAAGGCTTTCTCACCAGTAGAACTATTTCAGAATCCTCACACTGCTCAATATAAGGCAGCTTGTTGGATTATCTTTGATGATGAAATGAAATTGACGGCTTCAGATACGATGTTGGTTGAACGATACTCCTTAGCAGTATTCTTATTTCATTTTGAGAGGTTTGAAGAGTTTTCCGCCAAGTCTTTTTGTGAATATGACGAAAGGAGAATCAAATGCAACAGTTTGGGAGAAATCATTGGGCTTACCTATGGTTAGTGCTATGTGGGATTTTTCATCAAGGCATGCTATAATCCTGCTTCTAAAACATTGATTCTAAAACAAAACATGTTTTTCTCCATTGAAATGAAGATAACATTGGTATTGAAGGTACTATTCCAGCTGAGCTCTCAAACTTCAAATCTCTTGGTTAGTAAAATCATGCCATGTTTTTTAGGCGAAACCCAATTCTATATATCATTCATGACAATCATCTAATCTTACTAATTCTACGTTGCAAATCCTAGAAACTTTATCGCTTTTGGCAAACAATCTAGTAGGAACAATACCTCCTGATCTATCACGTCTAATGAATCTCAAAGAGCTCCGCTTGCAAAACAATAAACTTTCAGGTGAGATCAAAAGCTATATTGGGCAGTTGAAGAAAATGGAAGAGTTTGACGTAAGCATGAATAGTTTAGAGGGTTCCATTCCTTCTGAAATTGGTCTGTGTACCAATCTGCAGAACTTTAATTTATTCGCAAATAAAATGACTGGATCAATTCCAAAAGAATTATTTGACTGTACCAACTTGGTTTTTTTAAGGTTATTCAATAATCATTTAAATGGAACCATTCCGTCTCAGATCAACAAAATTCCAAGTCTTGAAACATGTAAGTGAATTATAAATTATCTCGTGAAATAAATGTTATGAAACTTTTACTAATGATTATCATACAGTTGGAATAGGAAGAAACACATTAACTGGCCAAATACCTACCGAAATAGGAACAATATCTTCATTGAAACTTATGTTTTTACAGGAGAATGAGCTAAGCGGTTTCCTCCCTTCAGAGGTAGGGCAATTGGCTAATCTAAAATCAATGTGGTTAGTTGGAAACAAGCTCTCTAATGAGCTACCAGATGTATTTCATACGTTACCAAATCTAGAATGGGTGGATTTGTCCAGAAACTTTTTCTCAGGAACTCTACCTACATCATTGTGGAGGAACAATAGACCTCAAAAACTTATATTTAAGAATAATGATTTCACGGGCACTATACCAGAAAATGTTTGCAGTAAGTTAAAAGGAGATGTTCAAGGTCCGTTCGGTGTTGTAGGCGGAGAAATACAAGTGGATGCTTCAACATGGTTTCGGGATAAACCGGAGGTAGAATGCAAATGTTGCGAGATCACAGAGTGTTCCATTTGGGACATGCATAAAACTCAAAAGACTGTATTTTGTCCAGTGAATAATATTCATAAATTCGAATATTATATGGCATACAATGTTACTGATCTTATCACAAACCTAACTTTACGTAATGTTGTGGGAGATGTCGAAGATTCAGCTCATTTGTGTTTATCACCAACCGGGTGCTACGATATATCATATATTGTGGACACAGAAAGGATTCCCAATCATGACGTTGATGATTGTCGAGTCATAGATGTTTGTGGGAACTTTATCTCACCAGACAATCCGAAACGTGCTGGCCTTAATCATCTGACACAAAGTACGATTGGGCACGAGGATATTTTTAAAAATCCCGAAACAGCTGAGTATAAGGCATTGTGCTGGATTATGACAAAAGATAATTCTTTTGAAGATTACGAAATATGCCATGGTACATTGCTTCAACGATACTTGATAATTTTTTTCTACTATAAAAATGAGTATAAAGGAAACTTCTCTGAACTTACCACCCTACCCACATGTGAATTCCCAGGGGTAACTTGTGATGAGAAAGAAAAGTTCATTGAACGGCTTGAGCTTCATGATGCAAATCTTACGGGGAACTTGATTACAGAGTTAGGACTCTTACATACACTGAAAAGATTGGATTTGAGTCACAATGAATTAAGTGGGACTATTCCCAAAACTTTGTTTACAGACTTATCTGACTTGTCCCATATCAACTTGGGACACAACACATTTTTTGGAAGTATACCCGAAACATTGTTGGAAAGCATTGGGATTGATACCATTGTCTTGAAAGAAAACAAATTCACTGGTACTTTACCAGATTATATTGTCTACGGAGAAAATCTCAGTGAGTATTTCATCAAAAATAATTATCATGAATTTATTTAGCCGTTGCATAGATAAAGCCTAATGATTAATTGTATGGAAATGATCAGAATCTTTTGAAGCATCGAATAATCTACTTGTTGGGTCAATCCCTGAGCCATTGGTCAAAATCGCAAATCTAAAGGTTCTTGACCTCTCTAGAAACCAATTTACAGGTAGTATCCCCAGAATATTTGATTGGGCGGGTCTAAAGATAATGAAGTTGAATGAAAACAAACTGTCTGGCAGCATCCCGACTCATATTTCCAATGCAACTGAGCTGGAAGTCCTTATGCTTGCTGCGAACGAGCTAACTGGAGGTATACCCACTCTATTGAGCAACCTCAAGAATGCTGTTCATATCACTTTGAATCATAATATGCTCAAGGGTTCGATTCCAGCAGAATTATTATCTTTAAAAAAATTAAAGCTTTTGCATGTTCACATGAATCAGTTCCAAGGAATAGCTCCAAATATATCGTTTGTGGATGATTCATTTGAGGAGCGTTATATTTCAGACTGTGGCGATCCATCTTTTTTGCTCCCCGCAGAGGTATCCTGCCCAACTTGCTCAATATGTTGTAATTCCGAAGGATTGTGTCAATTGAACAGAGAAACAAACGTGGTCCTCTGGAGTACACTACTAATGCTCATACCCTTTGTTTTTAGTCTCCTATTTTGGTCCTATTATAGATTATTTAATGTAAAATCAGGAGACATAGAAGCGTCTAGAAAGAACCAACTTACTAAGAATCTAAACGATGACTCAGTGTACTGCTTCATTCTAACTAGAAACCCGATAGCCTGGATCATGTACATATTCACAGCAACATCACAAATGCTTCTTTTAAATGTGTATATACAGGCATCCAATTTAGACAATGTTTCTTCAGATTGGCAATTTACTCTTCGATGTCCACATAATGATATTTTCTGCACCGACGAAACAACCCGGGACGCGTACGGATGGTTTTTGTACATTATTGTCACATCTTCATACCTAGCGAATGATATCGTGAGAGGTCTAGTATTTGTCAAGAATGCTCTCATTCATCAGGATTACCGATTATTTCTTAATGGATTGCTTCTTTTTGGCTTGACAGTTTTTGCATTATTCACTTCATGTTTATACAACATAGCCTTGGCAAGTACAAATACAGATTTGATCATGAATGCAGTGATTCTATTATTCATTAATGATATGGACGAGCAAGTTTTGACTTTACTTGAGCATCTTGTACCAGCGTGGACAGAGAATCAAATCGCGGAAGTAAGAAATTTCATATCATCGAAATATGCAGACCCTACATCAGAAAATTACGAAGAAGATGATATGACTTCCTGATTTAAGGGCACGAAAGATATCTTGTCATGAAAATGGTATTTGTGAGAGCTCAAAGTGACTAATAGTAATGCCATTTCTTCTATTTTTAAAATTTATTTTTTATTAGAACAACTGATCTTAAAAAGTTAGAAGAAGAAATGATGCTAAAATATAAATTTCTGTCGTTAGATTGCAAATATGTAGAATTTTATCTATGCTTTGTGGCAAAATTGATAATTCACCTTACGAATCAACAACAAATGCGTTCTTGATATTACTCTTGCTCTTTTGCAGGGCCGCTTCCTTTGCTGAAGCCAATTCTTTTCTCTTTTTAATTTTCTCTTCAATTTCTAGTTTAGCCTCTGTTGTGTAGTAATTGATGAAGCCTGGATTTTCAGAAAATGCCAGTTCAACAGATTTATTCTTGTTTATAGATTCTCTCATATTAGTAATAACTTCTCTGAAAGGAATACCAAAGGGCAAAATAAAGTCTTCGATGGCGTAAACAACATCCCCGATATGCGGCTTGCTATTTTCACCGTATTTTTCTAGTCGCTCTTTGGACCTATCAAAAACAACAACCCTTCCTTCGTGAGGTTGGAGAACAATCCCAAACGATTTTCCAACGAAAAGTAGTTTGTATAGTCTCAAATTAGACTTTGATAAGCATAAGTTCAAATTTGATTTCCACTTTGGCTTCCTAGTTTCCTCATCGTCTGATAGACAAATAGCTAAATTTTTGCTTGATCCCATCTTTTCTTTGATATTATCTTGAGAATTTCTTTCACTATCTTCATTGAGAGATCTTAATTTTGCTTGCTCTTCCCCTGACAATTCTTTTATTTCTCTTGTAATGTCTATGTCGCCCAAATTTAAGTCAAGTTTGTTGGATTTTGGGCCACAAATCACGTTACTTTCATCAACTAAATTATTATTTGATCTGCTTTCACTATCCTCGTCACTATCAGTATCAGTGTCGTCATCGTCACTTTCATTTAAACCAAGTATCTTCCCATCCTTGTGTACATCTATATTTTGCGACTTACCTTCCACAAATTCACCCAATGTTCTAAATTTATTTTCCAGTAGTTTCCATACAACTTCATCAAAAGATCCTTTCCCAATGAAATATATGCATTTTACTGTTGCCGTTTGACCAATTCGATGACATCTATCCTCTGCTTGCAGCATAAGCGCCGGCGTCCAAAACAGTTCAGCAAACCAAACAGTAGAAGCAGCTGTTAGAGTTATAGCAACTCCTGCTGCGGTTATCCCAAGAAAAGCAATTCGTACTTTTGGATCATTTTGAAAAGCTGTCACACTTTTGTGCCTTATTTTAGGATCTGTTGATCCGTCAATCCTAATGTAACGAGTTTGACCACCAGTTACGAGTTTTTTTTTCTCGAAAAAGGGCCTTATACCAGCTTTTTCTTCCAACATGTCCAAAACCTGTAAATGATGGGCAAAAATACATAGTTTTCCTTTTGAAGGATCTTTGATCCATCGCTTTAGCTTTGCTGCAATGACAGGAACTTTTGCAACTCCTGTCAACTGGAAAATATCAGCGACTACACTTTTACGATCAATTTTATTTTTGGGTTGTTCTATCACTTGGGGTAGGTTGTTTTCCTTTTCCATCAATTCCTGTATTCTTTTTTCTTTCAATATCCCCAATTCCTCTAATAAATTATCCTCCATTTCTATTTTTTTCTTAGCGAGCTTTGTATTATCTACATCTTCTTCAGAATCACTACTATTATACTCATCAACTTTGTATTCCTCCCTTAATTTCGTTTTTATGTCTTTCTTTTTTTTCTGGTATAATTCATCTATCTCTGTTTCAACTATTTTTTTGATTCGCTGAGGAATTTGTGATTTATGATTTTCTTTCCTTTCGTTGGTATCATCCTTTTTAGTTAAGAATTCATCAGTGCCCGATTCAATTTCTTCCTGATGTTTGACAGCCAATTTTCCAAGCGTTCCTTTACTTGCACGGAGCTGAATCATTAGCTCGCGAAATCTTTCTTGAGATTCTATATCCATAATTTTTACAAAGGCCCGTTGACGAACTTTTTTAGGCAAATCTTTAAGGATGTCGTTCTTTTTACGACGGATCATAACTATAAAATACAGCACAGTACATGAAATAAAATATTATAAAACGCCAAGGGATTATAGGACACCGCTCTCAGCAATGATACAAAGTTTTGTCACAAAACATAATCTTACCTGTGGATACCAGTAAGGTGTGCAATTCCATCAAATTTTTTCCCCCAATCGATTTTTTCTTCTTACAATATTTTTTGACAAACTCATCATAATCTTCCCATATTAATGCTCCATCGACCATAATATTCCCTAGAACAGACAGCTGAGGATATAATTCCAAAGGTCTTGCAAAAGCTGGAGTTCCTGATAACAAAAGGCATCTAGAAGCCTGTTTTAATGCTGGTAACAATGTCTTGGTTCGTCGTGTCTTTAAATTTTTCATCATATGCGATTCATCTACAATAATGCATTGGAATTGAGATAATATATCAGGTTTATCTTTTGACATTCGTGTCGCTAAATCGTATGATAATATAACAATACGATGGTTTGAATTCCACTTTTCTTTGGAATTATTGCAGACATAGACGTGTGCTGGATATAAGAGTTTCATGAATTTTTCAGAGGGAAGATAAGAGCTTTTCTCAACTGATTTTCCTGAACGCTTCCGTTTACGAGATTTAATGAGATGCCAGTCCTTTATGGCTAATTCAACATCAGTGTAATTATGCTTGCTGGATTGTTCACCCTCATCCTCATCATCATTGTCGCCATTATTGTCATCATCTTGTGCTTTGGCTGATGTATTTTTCTTTTTCTCTGGGCTTTTTTTAGTTGTCTCTACCTCATTCTTTTTTTCTTCTTCTGCTGTTTCTTTTTTATCATCCAACTTTTCTGACTTTTCTAAAATTCTCATTTTTTCCTGAATTGCTTTCGAGTTATTCACTTGCGATCTTTTTCCAATCCAATGTAGAAATTCAGTTTGCCAGTGATATCGTGCCGCACTGGGACAAATAATCAATAGAGGCCATTCTTGTTCATATACAGTCATAGCTGCAATACTTTGAACGGTTTTACCTAATCCCATTTCGTCTGCAATGAGGGCTTTTCCACCTCTTTCAAGAACAAAATCAACTCCTCCTCTTTGATAAGGAGCCAAATGTAAGGCTATTCCTCTAGGAACACCTAGTTTGATTAATTTCTTCGCAGATGGATATTCACGGCTTTGACGTTGATAACCTAAACTTGCAATTTTCAATTGATGTGGTGGAATGCCTTCAATAAGCAAATAAGTCTTAGAGGGATAGGGGCGTGTGGGTGGATTGGAAGAAAGCCACGAATAGAAACTTTGATAGGCTCCAAGCGGTATCCTCCAGGTACCTCCATCAACATGCTTGGCTAAATTTTCTTCCATATTATTAGTATAATCATCTTGATCTATATTTTGTATATCAATGTTGGGTTTTTGTGAATTTGCATCATCTTCGTCCTGTATACCGTCATTTGTCGATTTTTCATGTAGTCTCTCGAAAATAGCTTTACCATAAGGTTTCGACAATTTCTTAATATGAAGTCTCATCCATGAAACAGAGGGAGGGAGACCATAACCATTAGATGATCGTCCTTGTACTGTAAATTCAGAGACAGACAAAAGAGACAATTTGTACACCATAGGACCTCCAGTAACATTAACAGCAGTAGTTGTAGGAGTAGACATGATGGGAGGATACCATGACATAGTGGAAGAGAAGGGAATATACAATGCCTTTTCATCTGTGCTACGTTCATGATGATGAGGCTTATATTCATCCCTTTGTAACATTGGAATTAGAAATTTGGATGTTTTTATTTTTTTAGGGTTTTGGATTGGTGGTGCTCTAGTGTAATTGCGTGTAGAATTACCATGACTTTTATAATGAGATATATGTGAAGGTAGTGGTGAAAAATGTGATGGTGGCATCATGGGGTTATACGGCATTGGCATATTTGGGTTGTACATCATTGGTCTACCTGGTGGCATCATAGGAGGATAGCTTGGATAAGGCGGCGGGTGTGGATAACGCACCATGCCTGAATTGAACGGTTGCGGAGGTGGCTGATTCAAAGGGAGAGGATGTGTTGGTATCGACGCTCTTGTTGCAACATTCACATACGCAGGCTGAGTTATCGTTGGCGCAGTTTCATTACGTTGCTGATTATGAGGCAGATTTGGAAGGCTTGAAGTATTGGGTGGCTTATTTTTTTGACTTTGTTCTACAACCTGAACCTCATCGTTATTTTCATCATCATCTAAGAGTTCTATCACCTGTGCAGAATTCGACATTGTTGCAGAAAGGATTTTGGTATGTTATGAATCAATACGCACAACGATGAACGATGATTGGATATTTGATTTATTTTCCTTTTTCTACTGCTTTACTCAACCTCAAACAATGAACATTCAGATTTTCCGAGTTGTTTTCACGATAGATAAAATACTACGTTGATGACTACGAGGGGCACAATTTTGCGGCTTATTCTTATTTTCTTCTCTTCTTAAAACGATGAATTTTTTGTTACATAATTAAAAATGATCCAAGATTGACTAAATAATAAATAGATTTCTTCAAAAGAAAAAAAATGATTAGGTGCACAGTTTTTTTAGTTCGCACGGTACCGTAATTAAACTAAAGCTGAACGATGAATGAATTCATTTTGGGCTGCTGACAATAAATTAGAGTAGGTATTTTCATTTCATGATTTATGGGGAAAGATTTGCCTGTACCGTGCCATCAAACAGGTATCCTTATTCGTCAGAATAGGTCAGCGGATTTTCTGCGCAGAAAAATGTGAAGATAGGGTCTGTCACAGAGCATTGCCATTTGTAACACTGTAAATATATCATGACAAACAAACCATACCTTCATGCATATCTTGTAAAGGGCTTTCTTGCATTTGTTACATGCGTAAAATTTGAATCAGCAGGTAATCAAAAGTAAAAACAAACAACAATTTTACATTCACAAGACTGCTTGCTACATTACTGATGGGTGAGTATAATGAGACAAATATGCAGACCTTCATGGTTTTCTTTTTTTATCCAAATTATAAATATACCGATACAAAAAAATGATAGGAATGTACAACCAATGTGCAATGACGACAACAGAATTTTTTGTTATGGACCATATTACCATTTTGAATATGTTCAAAACGTGTCGGGGTTCCATCACAAACAAAAAGTTGTTTCCGATAAAATTTCCAATATTACTGGGAGATTGTTTTAACCAAAACTTGTGTTAGGCTGGTTCTCATTTGCTCTACCGTTGGGAGAGGTTTAGGCCAATAAACATCAAAAGTCGGATTTGGTTTCAACAGCTCCATTTGTAATCTGCTCGAAGAATCAGAACCACTGTTCAGAACAATAATAGCATTTGGGTTTAAGGACGTGTTTCGTGCAATTTCTGCGACTTCAATGCCTTTTTTGTCATCTCCTTCAATGTAATTATCTAGTATAATGAGATCAAAACATTCCGTTTGAAATGCTTCGATAGCGTCAGTTGAATTCATTTTGGCTGCAAAAGTCCAATGCTTTTCTGCCGTTTCTAAACTCAGGAAATGTGAGGATGCTACTTTGCATAATTTTCGTTTCAAAAAATGAATGTTCAATTTCACATCTTCTAAAATCAAAACTTTCCATCCAGCAGGTGGTGGCAATTGTGGAAATAATTTTTCAATTAATACGTCATCCTTTGGTATAGGTTTTTGGAAAAATGTCTCGGCCCCAGCAGAATAATGTAGCATCTCTTTAGAATTTGCGGACATGCCAACAATGAAAGAGTCTACGCCCCTATCTCTTAACAAGCGAATAGCTTCATCACCATTCATTTTATCCATGTACTGATCCATACATATAATATCATAATGTTGTGTCTTTGTCGTCTCAAGAGCTCCAGAACCATCATCTTCATCATCAATTATGGCTTCCGGAAAAAGCCGTGAAAAACGTTTGCGAAAAATTTTTCTGTTCATTTTGTCATCGTCCACTATCAACAACCGATATTTACCATGGACACGCAATTTGGCACCTTTCAAACTACGACGGCGTCCCAATTTTTCCTTCAAATCCTTCGCATTACCTGTTCCACCTCCTGAGGCAATCACCGCTGCAGATAAGGCATTAAAAGCTTGAACATTGTGTAGGGCATTGCCTTCGTAGTCCTGTGCCAAGAGTTGATTCAGAGGTAAAATAACAACAAACTGTGCACCTGGTTTGCCTGGAATACCAGAATGATAGTCTTTGTTAAAATTGATTGCCCCTCCCATGGCGTTCACAAGCAATCGCGATATACACAGTCCAATACCTGCGCCACTTGTCATGGCGGAAAACTGTTGCCACTTTTGGAAAATTCGATGATGATTGTCTTCACTTATTCCTGGACCTGAGTCAGACACTGTAATCATTAGACTATCTTCGTTGCAGGACATCGTCATATCCTCATTTTTCATAATCTTCCGCATAGAGACACGAATGAATCCCTCTTTTGTGAATTTGAGTGCATTGCTCAATAAATTCATAATAACTTGTTTCAGTCGTAGCTTGTCGACAAAGATTTTGATGTCACTATCACCCTGAAATTGGATTGGAACTACGTGTTTCCCATCAGATCGAGCATGATGTGGTAAGCTCATCATCTGAATAACTGGCTGAATTACATCATCTTTCACCATGCACAGTTTGGGCCTCAAAACAATTTTTCCTTCTATACATTTATTCAGGTCTAAAATATTTGTCAAAAGATCCACGACATAGACAATACATTGAGAAATCAAATCAACATAGGAAGTCCCTTCTCCAAAATTTTGTGGTTCATCGTCCGTATCCATCATGTGAGAGGTTTGCTTAAGAGTGTCTTTCAAGGCAAGAGAAGCTTCCATCGCAATGGATAACGGATTACGAATTTCATGACTTAGCCACTCCGTCAAGTTTTTCTCAGCATCCAGCAGTTCTTGAGTCGCCTCCTTTTCTTTTTGGCACATTTTCCAAGCTGTGATATCTTGGCAAGTACATAGAACTCCTGATACCTCACCACTGGGTAAAATTGTTTGGCGATATGTCGCGTACACATATTTGATTTCCTCTTCGTTACGGCAGCGTAACTCAATGTGCTTACCGTAGGTTCTATCAGCAGACATAGGCTCATCGTTAGGGACGTTAAGTGACCAAATATTAGTATCAGCACCTCTTTGTAATGGTAGCAAATATTCATAAGTTTTTTGCACAGCTTCAGAAGCAGTAAAACCAGTAAGGATTGTCATGGGATCATTCCAATACTGAATTATGCCATTTTTGTCAATCCCAAAACAGGGCTGTAAGTTCTCTGGATAAGTCTTATTGATGACATCTTTCCAATCACGTTCTTCTTCTTGCGATTCACTAGAAATGTCCATCAGTATACCATGCCATACTGTTAGCTCTGTGACTTTTCCATCTTCTGATTTAACCTTAGATCGACTTGGCGTTGATTTTCCATGGATGCGAATGGTTTCACCTGATTTGGTCTTCATCCTAAATTTTAAATCCCAAACTGTTAACTGGTTCATTGATTCCAGTACAGCCTCAGTGAAGACTGGAACATCGTCTGGATGAACAAGGTTAACAAAAATCTCAGGATCTTTCGTAATTTCTGACGGCGGCAAACCAAACATATCGTTAGAATGGTCGGACACAAAGGGAAAATCGCTTTTTCCAGTCTCATGGTTGACAGTGTATGTATAAACTAAACCTGGGATTTTGTTTACAATATGCGATAAGTCAATCAATGAAGATTGCATACTTGGTGAGTCCATTATCTCATTCTCCTCGTTCTCAGTTTCGTCTTTATATTCCGAATGTATGGACTTATTCTCAATTGTGAGAGCTTTCCTAGTATCCGGAATGATCATTTATATAGATCTTCAGGATGGTCTTCAGGAAATTATGACGACTGCTTGTGACAAATTAGACGTCGATTCTTTGAAGTTGTTATTAAACGAAGACGTCGCTTAATTGAACTTATTTTTAATTGCAACATATGCTTTTTTGCGTTGATTTTGTACTTACATGTACATATGAAGTGGAATTAGGTGGAGTACGGTACAATGATTTAATTATACGCAATATGTGATACACCATGGTAAGAATCTTTTATAAAATTGTAAAAACGATTTCGTCTTGTATGTGATAAAGGAACCACATGAAAATGACAAATATTGATGTCAACTATCTCCGGAATGAAAAGCCTGCCGAACACCGGTCTCATTATAAGTACAGTAGTGTTCTTATGACCTCTTAAATGTCCATTTGGAAAATTAGGCATCTGCAGAATTAAGCGACGCAGCCACGTTGGATTTCATAATTACATGTCAATTTTATGCATATACATACAGGCTTATTTTGATCGCGCAGCTCTTTTCAGCATGTATGAGTACGTTTTAGAGCTGGTTTCGGAAGTGATTAATAAATAATAATAAGAATTCGGATGGTTGACGTTAAGATTCAGCAGTCTATTTACTACTCCTTTTCTTAGAACTACTGAGGCTCTTTATTCATCTAGTGCACATGCGTGATTGCATTATGATAGTATGAATATATAGCCTCTGCAAATTAATTTTCCCTACTGAATAAAAGGTACCATACTGCAACAACGGACAAACTATCGATATATTGAAGTACATGAACCAACTTGAATTTGAGAAAATAGGCTACAAGCGAAGTCAAAATTTAATCTACATTGAAGTTTCTTAAAATGGAAAAAACAATTTTATTGAATGGTAATAATAATATGTTCATTTTGCTCAACAGAATTCTTTAATAATACTCGTCGTCTATTGAAGAGAATTTGAAATAGTTTCACAACTTCAATGAATGGAGTTCATGGCAATGCTGTCAATACTCACATCAACAATCGTCATCATAATATTTCCTAAGTAATTAAGTGTCTCTCAACTTCAACAATGATATTATTTTTCAGACGAAAATAGACAATTTCTAAATCTGGCCAAAAGAGAAAAACGTAGGAAGTTTTAGTAAAATTGGTCGGGTCAAGAAATGGGCTCGGTATACTACTGTCGATTCTTTGACGAGGAATCTTAGTTTTCTAATCCTTTAGTTTCAATAATTGAGCTCTTCTCAAATGTAATCAAAAACCTATAGGCATATTATAAGCTTCCTGAACAAATAAAAATCCTAATGGAGAATTTTCATTTTTACGCAAGTTTTGAGACTCACTTCCAACTCGTGACGTCATGTTATTTTATAAAGTTCTACAGCCAGCGATTCGCCTGCTGTCAAAGATGCAAGATAATTTAATTTCAAGGCTAACCAAAGAGCAAGATTTGCTATGATCATTGCACAAAGCAACGAACAGGCGTTTGACCCACTGAATGTACTTTTATCTACCCCATCATCTTCCTCTCTAGATAGACCAAGGCATTTACCATCCTTTCTAATCCTTTGTCAATATTCCCTGAACTTGGAACTTCGTTTTCGTGCTGCAACACCTGTTGTACATAATGATAAAATTTACAAGCAAGCGGGGATCATTGACCCAAGACAAGCTGCTAAACTAGATCTATCTGCCGCAAGTCTCTTGAGAAAAAAAATCTTCATAAATACTTGTCGAGAATATCATGGGAGATTGATCTATATTCAAACTCATGAAAATCATGACAGTAATGATGAAAGATTGGATTTGTTTGATCAAAACGGTTGTGTAGTGGATTTATCAAGCGATCCTCTTGGTTGGGATGATGATTTTGACAATGATAACTCAAATCCAACGAATATTATTGTTTCACGTATAAATAACTTGGAAAAAATCGGAAAAGCTATTCAACAGGCTTCTATATCTATTCAAGAAAGATCTAAAGATAATAATGCTAACATGAAAGTTTCATCTCAGCCCATTCCTATAGTCTTCGATTCTCTCCAACCACTCATTTTAGTGAATGGATTATCTGCCACAGTAGCTCTCCTCCACCATCTACGAACTATTCATCATTCCAAATATCCAGAATTCGGATCCGTAACGCCATCTCCATTTGTTTATTCTCCACTTATTGCTCCAATCCTAACACATTTTTTATCGCCTCAACAGCATCGAAGGTTAGAAGATATTTCCAATGCTATTGTTCACGTGCACGATGGATTATGCCATATTATTAAAACATCTTATCGTGGGACTGGTAAGATCACATCTGAACAATACCATATAAAGATCGGATATCAAAAGATATTTGACAAAAGCTGTGGAAAGAGCATAAGTGTACCTGAAGTTTTTCTAGAGTATGGGAGCGAGCAGAACAAAAATAATAATGAAAAGAAAGAAAGTCAAGAGGAATCTGAAAAAGCGAAGGGAATTAAATTGATTAACAGTTCCAACAAAGTTTTAAATCCCAATTCGTCTACTACTACAAGGCAACGAATACAAATACAATTAGAAGAAGAAAAGCAAAAAGTAGAACCGAATACCTCCTCTAACAATTCTGTATTATCTCAAGGCCCAAGAATTTTCTTGGAAGACGATGATCCAGAATTTGATGATTTGGACGAAGAAGACCCCGATGATGATTTGGATTTATAACTTGCTTTAGTTTATCATGTAAATATTGATCATTTAAAACATAGATAATTTCTTTTTGTGATCCTTATTATTTATTAAAAAGTCTAGGATACTCAATCTTGAAGATATGAACCCTATAGCACTTCCTGTATTTCAAGTAAAATTTTGTAGAGATATATATTTCCCCCCACTATTCACAAAACTAATTCATATTTCAATAGTGTCAGTTCTCCGGTAGTATCAATACTTTCAACCAACATTTGTAAAGAATAAATCCCATGTCATAGAATCGGACATATATAACCTCATGATTTCCAAAGCAATACATTGACACCTTGAACCACAGAGAAATACCTAGTACAGCAATATCATAGAAATAACGAGACTCGATAAGAAATTTTAGAAATCTTCTCCATTTACTTGACTGGTACTACTCACATGTATTTCTTCATTTCATGAGTCACACAAGAGCCAAACGATTTTCCAACGATACAATTCCATCCACTTTGTACAAATGTTTCTTCCACTGAATCTTTTCCCTTTATACTTGTGAAGCTACCCGAAGACGGATCCTGCTTCTCCAATCCATTCCGTATACGAGAAGCAATTGTACTGTAGACTTTTCCGTGACTTATTGAATTTTGGAAGAAGGCTTGTTGACTTATCTCTAATGCCTGTTTACGCATTTCTTCCGATAAATCTTCGGAAAATATTTGTGTAGTGGCTTTCGAGAGAGATTCAGAGCCACTATGAGCATTGGAATTTTCTTTTTTCATTATGGTTATGTTTCTTAAACTTGATTCGGTGCATGTATGGAACGGAAAAAAAATGGTGTTGACTAATGATGTATGGTTGCATACACACTGATCCTTATTGTTCCGGAAAACAATAGCGCATACAAAAATTGGGTTTTAAAAATTCAATTTAAAATAATACAGAAAATATTTAGATAAAGTCACATCAGGAAACTATTACTCTTATTTAAACACAATTAAAAATTTAGAAATCAGAATTGTTGTTCTTTTTGCAAAAGAGTCCTCATTTATGTTTCATGCAAATGTAATATAGCTCATCATATTTAATTATCAATTTCTGGCATCTTCGGAATTATTGTTTGGAAAATACATATTCTCTCAATGCATGAAATGAATTAACGAATCCCCATTAATCCAGCTCGCTCAGTAATACTAGCTAGAATGACACAAACCAGTAATAATCCTGAGGTCACCAAGACAGGGTTATCTCCAGAATTCCATTTAGCATCCTTCAAAAAAGGTACCGCTGATGGTTTTTTTGTCGCTGATTTGTTGTCTTGGAGCCAGTCCGTAAACAACCAACGTTCAAATCCTCTTCGAACATCTTCAGTATTCACTTCTACTTCCTGTTCCAGTCCTTCTTCTGTCGTAATAATAGAAGTTGTATTTGTGCCCTCCTTCAGTTCTTCTAAATATTCTTTTACTTGTCCTCTATTTTTAGAAATTGCTAATTTAGTTCTAGATACTGGAACTACTGAATTCGCCCATACAGAGGATGCAATCACAGATAAAACTAGTATAGATCCCATAGCAATAAGAGCAGATGTATCTGGCAGTACCGGTTCAAAGGTAGTTGAAGTTGATGTAGGATTAGGCAATTGTGACGATGTTTCAAGAGATGTTAGTAAAGTTGAAAAGGATGTGCTTGGAGAAGAGGAGAGCATTGTGTTCGTTGTGCTCGGTCGCATCGTTGATATAGTATGGACAAAAGCGCTTGTAAAAGTTCTCCCCATGTTGATTAGTTTGTAAGAATGTAAATAATCAGCAGCTTTCAAAACTGTTACTTTACTAGATCGAGAGCATCGATTATATTCACAAGGAGCGATCCATGAGTAATTAAGAATTGTTTTTGCCCGTGAGTAAGAGGATGAAAATTGATGACGATGTATTGACGAAAGCAATCATTAGAAATAAAGAATATAATATAATAATAATATTAATTATAAATTAAAATGGATAGGTATACTAGTACACAAAAAAATAAATGACGTCATCAAATTTGTGATCCAAGATGGAAGCTTGTTTCACCCATCCATTGTAATTTGGAATCGAAGAAGAAGTTTGTGGCTTTCCACAAAGATGATTGAAGCATGCGAAATAAACCACGCACTTTGGTCTTCTTATACGCAATGCCATTAGGCTAATGAATTGAATCTAACCATCATACATTGGCCCTTTTTATTTAGTTAAATAGCAAATATACTTTGTTGTGCTTTGTAAAAAGGGAGGTTTTTTTCATACGTAGGTTCCTTCAACGTTAATTCTTTTACGTTGTGGAATGGCCTAGATTCAGATACTGTCGAATCTAAAGACTAAAAAATATCATAATTCGACTAATTTGAATGCTTTCACATTTTTGAATAAAACAAATTCAAATATAGGTTATAGACGATTTTTAAGATTCTTTGATTCTTGCGATAAATACAAAATAGATAGGTGGCATTCTTGTTGATTGCATCATAAAAGCAGCAAGCAGGATTATTTAATTTTTCATCGTATCGCATCGTATCGCATCGTATCTCATCCCTATTCTAAATAAATCAAATAACAAATAGCATCAGAGTAAATCTAAATTCAAGATATAAATCTAACCCTCCATTATTTTCATTTGAAAGTACAACCAAATTTTTAAACGCGATGATCAACATACCTTTAATATTTTACAGTCTATGTGTCTCACGCCTTTTCACCACGGCTTTCTCTTGTGGAATACCTTCCAAAAAATGCGAAAATAAATCAGAAGCAAAAATCGGGGAAAAATACGATGAGGGTTACTTTATTTGTTCACCAAATTCTCGTTATCAATTCGGCATAGAAACTGAAGATGGAGATTTGTGTCTCTGTGACACCAAGCTTGATGAAAAAATATGGTGTGCTGATACTGACGGAGGTGACTACTATAAATTGCAAAATGACGGTAATGTAGTAATGTATAAAGAAAACAAGCATGGAAGACGAGCACTATGGTCAACAAGCACAGCTAACTTTGAAGAATCAAAGCTTGTGGTGGAAGATGATGGTGTTGCCTCATTAATCCATGAATCGAAAACTATTTGGTCTACGGGAATATCATCTGAAACCTCAGAATCACCACCTTCTTATACACCTCCTTCTTCATCAAACAACAATAATAATTCTAATCCGAAAGCTACGTTTACATTTTATATTGTTGGTGATACACCGTATAATAAAGATGACTATCCAAAACTGACCTCACGTGTCCAAAGTTTACCCAAAGATGCGGAAGCATTGATTCATGTTGGCGACATCAGATCTGCGACGGGAAATAATTGTGATCAAAGTGTATACGATTCTGTACGAAAAGAATTGTATAAAAGTCACGCACCTGTATTTATTGTTCCCGGAGACAATGACATCAATGACTGTCCAAGTTTCAATAGAGCATGGGATTATTGGTCAAATACATTCCTTTCAAAATCTAATTTACCTGAATTAAAGTGGAATAATTATAAATTAGGAAGGGTAAAACGACAAAGTGATACAGCGAATTTCGCTCTGATACATCAGAATACACTTTTATTAGGAGTAGATGTACCAGGCGGCTCGCCACACGATCGAAAGGTATGGGAAAAACGATATAAGTCCTGGGTGGATTGGCTGATGGATGAAATTGATGATTATACTGAAAGCAATAAGTCCCATAATTCCAATACAGTTATCATTTTTGGTCATGGAAAACCTCAAAATAACAACAAACAGTTTTTCCAATCACTAAATTCGAGGATGAAAGGTAATTCAAGAATTGATATGGATCGAGTTTTATACGTACATGGAGATGGACACTCTCCAAAAACTCATAAAGCGTTTGGGTTTAAATGTGTTCAAGTAGATATGGGACGACACAAATGGTTACGACTGCGTGTGACTTCGAGTTCAAAAAATGATCCGTTTGATTATGATCATGGAGTTTTCCGAAATTAGTAATACATTCTTTGGTCGTTTGAATTATCAATAGTTTAGAAGCAACATACCTTCTGTTCAGACAACAGATATGCCATGATTTATTTCATTGCGAGATGAAATGAAGAAATGTCCATTCATTGTGGAGGACAATATAATTTGCATTGGTCCAATTTGTATAGATATTGCTTGTTTTAAAGTTAAAATAGATACCTCAGTACTACAAATTTTGTTGTATGTTATAAAATGTAAATATTCTTTTTATTGGAAGCATAATGGAGAGTGAGACGCCAATAAAGAATATTCGAACATATAAATCTTGGATTACAATAAATTTTGTAACAAACAAAATGTGCAAGAAACTGAATACGACTTACAAATTATTTTCCACGGATGCTTCAAATCCAGATCATTGTTTACAACAACAAAGCTAAACTTTATGACATCAGATATTGCTTCAAGTGAGCCAGTGTGAAGTTCTAAATTTCCTATTGAACTCCATTCCAACTACGCTTACTCGTGAACACATGCGACATGAGGTAGTTACCCTTTTTAGATTACAGGTTTTGTCACCCACATTTTTGATGTAGAAACGGAAAACGCAGACGTAGAGCAATTTCTTGAATCTTTTTCTGATGATACTATAAATGATATTAATGATCCAGTAAGGGATCCTAATATCAGCTAGAGCAATTTCTCTGGTCAAAGTACTTTCCAAGATTTAGGTGGTGAAAGTAATCAAAAAATAATTTTCGACCTTTTTAGGAGAGTCTAAAAAACTCCAAATGAGAACTTGGTCATCCTGCTGACTACAACGAGTATCGGTATAATGAAAGATAATTGAACACACGAATGAAAATCCAGGTTTCGATCAGAACCCAAATTTCTCGTCACTGCTTGTGTGGCAGAACTAGTGCGAACACTACTTATTGGGACGATAGGCGGTGAAGTGAAACAAACTTAATTCTACTTTCTGAAGGCATGCGGCATATTCTTTCAGCAATTTCTTTCATTATTATATGCACTCCCCCCAATGTCGTCCTTGTTGCTGTATTTTTTGCTTTGATCGTTATTCTTAGAAAGAATGCAACACAAAAGATACATTGTTAGAACATGATACATTAGAAAACTAAGTCCTAGAATGGATAATCCACCTAGAAGATTTGAATCTTTCACATAAAAGTCCTTGCTAATGTGGTAGAAATTATTTTTGACAGTGTAAATGGTATGAAATAAATTAATATTGTGAGGAAGAAAAAAATGATTGGATTCCATATTAACAAGTAATGGTCTTATTTTTCATACTTTTATTTAAGTCGACGAATCAATGCAACGAAAAATCCCCCAGTATCTTGATCCTGTGGGAAAAGACGAGTACATTTCTCCAAAGGTGGTTTCTGTGATGAAGGGGTGTTCTCATCAATTGATTTTGATAGTGGCCATAAAGTTTCATATGCATGAATCATTCCATTTTCAACTGCTTCATCATAAGATTCATGCCAACGAATAGAGCCAAAATCATTTTCATTATCACTGTCAGTGTCACTTTTTTCATTGTCATCTTTCACGCCCTTGCTAGAATCTGGATTAATTCCTCTCTTGGGATTGGAATCAATCTTAGTAATATAATCAGCAATCTTCCAATTATGCACACCATTTCGCCGAACAAATCCAGGAACCACTCTTATTGGAAAATCTAATAATTCAAATACTTTACTGGATTCTTTTTCATCTTTCTTTTGAAAATGAGCGATTGCTGCAGCTACAACAGCTTCGTCCTCTACTGGATTCAGACTGCAAGTACTGTAACAAATATCGCCTCCAACACGAATCAATTCCATTGCTCGAATTAAGATACGAACCTGCAATTCATGTAATGCGTTCCCAATGTTGGGCGACCAACTCGATAAAATTAGATTTTTGTCCGATTTCGCTTCTTTTCGTATCGTGCCATCTCCAGAGCATGGGACATCCACTAAAATGACATCAAATAATCGTTTGGATTTGGGAATGGGGAATTGAGAAGCATCCTCATTTGTATACTTGACACGTGATAAGAATGTTTCTGGGCATAAGCCTGATCGTTGAATAGCATCTTTAAGAGTTTGCAATCGTAGTGGATGGACATCATTAGCAACTATTCTACCACGAATAGGACCAAGTTGCTCCAATGCTTGAAGAGTTTTACTACCCGGGCTTGCGCACATATCCAGTATACGCAAGTGATGAGAAGACCCCAGAAAAGTGGATGACTTCTTGATAGAATCATAGATAGAAGAAGATGGAATAGACCCTAATCCAACGAGCGATAGAACAGGTAACATAGAACCAATTTCCTGTCTTGCTATACATCCATTCGCGCTATTTTTTACCAATAAAGATTTTAATTCAGGACATAATTGGTTTAAACTGACCTTGGCTAATGTAGTCTCTATAGATTTAGCACTCATAGTTGGTATAGCTTGATAAATTGAGTTTGTCGGATCGTATGATACAGGTCTAATCCATTTTGATATTGAGGAATTATTTTGCAATGCTTGTTGAAACTTCTTCCTATGTTTTGAAAGATGATGTAAACCCTTTGCTTTGGTTTCCTCAATATCATCATTGAATGATGGTTCATGATAAGATGAAGTACGAAAGCGGAAAGTCAATGGTAGAGGCATGGACAAAGAAATAAGAAATGGCTCTAGATTAGTATATGTCGATGAAAAAGTTGAATTCTTGTAAAATGTGGAAAGTAAGACTGAGGAAGAAACTTGCGTCTTTGAGACAGGAAATTGGTTTAGAGTTGAACGTGAAGGATCTGCAACAAGTATGTCTTTCTTCGTGTCTTTTAGGACATCATTATTGAACAACGAAGTATTTTTTGTTTTTTTCTTTCTTCTTCTCTTAGCAGCTCTTGATTGACCGCTAACATGAGCACTGATTGACCCATTGTCGTTGTCATTTAAATTCGTTGTACATTCAACACAGCATACACCAAGTGGCTGCTCACCGTAATACGAAATAAAAAGTGAATACCCAGCATTTGTTTTTCTATGCCATAAATCTCGTGCTTTGGCATCCGCTTTCGATAATTGTGGAGGCTTAATTCTTTTTCTTTTTTTGACACTTTTTGACTTAATTTTCGTTTCTTCTTTCACCAATGCATTATCATTCTCAATATTGGCATCATCGTGTTTTTGATTTGACTGCGTTGCTTGCCTTGCATTAGAAAGGGGATTTTTGTTTGTCTGCGGTTTTCGTTTTCCCATTTGCAACAATAAAAAAAATGATTAGAGGTCATCAAGAAAACAAATTTTAATTGGGTTATGATTGCTTCTAATTTTTGCATAATGATTGGTGAATTTATCCAATCTTGTACTCTATCCATTTTGTAACCCTTTTACACTTAACCGTAGAAAGACATTTATCGTATTTAAAGGAACTAAATTGACGTTAGTTTATAAAATATATTACTAAATAAGACTTTCTCGAAATAGAGGACGTTAAGATTTTCCATTCTATCAATTTCTTTAAATAAAACAAAATCTACTGACTTACTTAATAGGAGGAAGTAGAGAATTTTGCCTATTATCTATCCGTTAAAATGCATTTGATATTTCATCTATTTTCATTTACTCGCCCGGTGACAGTTAAATAGAATGTTTCATCGGTTCAAAACCTCGGAAATTACATCCAAAAATCGAATGAACTAGAAGAAAGCCAATAAAGCTTTAAACTCATTCCATTTCTCCCGGAAGTAAATCTAATCATCAGAAAAAAGATAAATCAAATTTTTGTTTAATCTCTAACGAGAAAACCCTACAAAATGTCAACAAAAGAGACTAATCATGAGAACTATCGGTATCCCACCAGTGTCGATGGTGAAGATGATGTCTCGGAAACGTCCCAAGGCGAAATAAAGTCGGAAGTCAAGACTCAAGATAGTTTGCGGAATTTGTTTCAAAATCTAAATATTCTTCCACCTTCGCCTTCCACTAATGCAAATAATGATTCCCAACCATCTAATATATGGACAACAGCCCGCAGACAAACTGAAGGAAACGATCATGAGGAGGAAAACGAAGATATTTTGGAAGCTCTTGACGTTGGAAAAATAGTCTTACAGGATGATGACGAAGAAGATAAGGAGGAATCTCGTGAAGGTATAGACAAAACGAAAGAAGTGCTGCAAAAAGACCAAGCTATAGAAAGGTTGGCGAAGTCTTTACGGCAAGAATTAGGTGTAGGTGATGATTCTTTCCATTCAAATAAAATGTATGAAGAAATGGCTAAAGCTATGCTAAAATGTAAGATAAATAGTAGAAAGGCAACTGTAAATGAAAGAGACGCGAATGACTCAGAACATACAAGCAAATCGACTGAAATCAAATCAAGTGATTCTGATAATGCAAAAAATCCAGTTTCATTACCAAATATGTCTCAAAACGATGTTCCCCAACAATCTGCTGCTACTAATCATACAACCCCCCAAGATCCTGAAAATCACGAGAAAATAAATAATTCTTCTCCGAACGCTGCATTAGATGCCAATGAATCAGATGATGACTCTATTTTCAATAATCCTGCTCCAACCCCATTTGTGAAAAAGCATTTAGAATATATGAAAACACAATCGAATGAAATCAACAATGAGAGTATCCATGAAAAGAAAGAATATACAGACAATAGCACTGATGGAGATAAGGAAGTGATATCTATTGACGAATCTAATAGTGATGAAGATAATGGCAAATTTGATTTCAAATTTATACCAAAATCTGTCTCAAATGAAGTAAATCCTACAGAAATGTCATTTGCAGCTCAAAAACAAACAGATTCCTTCCAAATACCCGACACGATTACATCCATCTTACCACCTAAAACATCAACAAAACCAGGGAAACTAAGAAAAAAAGCGTCTGTACAAACTGGAAGTACACCTGAAATCATTGATTTAACAGATTCTCAATCTCCTGAAGGAAAAAATGGTACATCGTGTGCTCCTCCTCAATTCTCGTCTGATTTTGCTTCTAACTTTCCAGCAGTAAGCGCTTTTCCTACGTTTAATATGGGAGTTTCTAATAATAGACAACAAAATCGAACTAAAGCAAAACTCAAAGAGAGAAAAGGATCAAACCCAGGTAGAAAATTAAATCACACAACAAAAATGAAAAACTCGACCAGATTTAATCCATTTGCTTTCAATACTAATTTACAAGGGCAACAACAAGCACAATCATCAAATCCTTCTTTTCAAACTAATCAACGTCAATCTAACTTGCCAAATCAGATGCCTATATTCAGTCAGAATCAAACGCCTTCATTTTCTAACAATACTGACCCAATACCAAATAACACAACAGCAAACAATTCCACTCAATTTAATAAAGGATCTTTTATGATATTTGATTCAAAAATATCCTATCCTAATGGAATGAACCAAACGAGCTCCCAGATTAACGGAAATTTGAATAATGTTAATGGATTGAATAACGCGAAAAAAGCTGATCCTAGTGGGCCATTTTTGTTCAATATGGGAACACATACAAATGCAAAAAACAAAAAAGATAATAATAGTTTAAGAAGAAAGGCAACTCGTATTACAAAGAAAATTCGCAAACCCATCACGGAGAATCCCCCTTCGACTATTTACACAAACAGTAATAATGGAGCCTCTGACAGCATATTTTCCGACAATAAAGTTCAAACTACTCCAAATAAAGCTTTTACGAGTCCACCAACTGCACGTACGACTAGAGTGAATCCTGACTTTTCAGGACGAAAACAACGCATTGCATATTTACGTTCAGAAGCGAGAGAATATTATACTGAAGAGAAGTACGTTGCAGCTATCCGATCTTACACAATTGCAATAGAGATTTTGGACGTGGGAGATGCAGTTGCTGATCATGATCGTGAGCTTTTAGCAACCTTACATGGAAACAGAGCAGCTGCATTGATGATGCTTGGAGCTTATTCAACTGCGGCGAATGACACAGAAGATGCTTTAAATTTTGTGAACGATTTGACATATGAAATATCTGGAACGGTTGAGATTCTTGCTCCTGAGTCTGCTACAGTCCTCTGTTCTAAGTTTACATGTCGATTAGGTCGTGCGTACTTAAAATGTGGGGATATGTTAAAAGCTGAGTCGGCTTTTAATTCATCTATTGAAAGATGTCAAAGCGTACTGAGACGCCTACAACAATCCAGTAATGATCCAAGTCAAAAGGTGATGAAGATCATACAACAAACTTTAAAAGATTCCATGCTAGCAAAGAAGGACATTCAAAGATATCAAAACGAAGTGAGATCTGCAGATCTATTAGAAAGGTCTATCAGGAATTCCAACAAGAAAAAAGTTTACGTGCAAATTTTGGCTCATATGAATAATGCTCTAATATTATCACCTGGATGCAAGCTACTGCATGAAAAAAAGGTTAATACTCTTAAAAACTTAGGAAAATGGAGAGATTTGTCATGGCACTGCGAGAAAATAGCATGCGAAAAAGTAAAACTTGATAGGGTCTTTAATGGAGATTTGAAAGGTTACAGGGAAGATGACTGGCTAGTAGAAATCGGTTTTGCTCGATTTTTAAAAGCTGACCATTTTGAGAATAGGAAAGGAAAATACGTACCCTTGAAAGCAAATGCCGTTGAAGAGGCAATCGTTAGGCTTCCTCGAAATCTTCTGCCTCACTATCTCAGGTCACTCCGACTTGAAGAACGATATGAGGAGAGTGAAAAAGCTTGCAGCACGCTAAAGTCATTTATCGATAGCGAACTCAAACAGTGCGGAAACATAAATTTTGAAAGAGGAAAGTTTGTTTGGCTAAAAGCAGAAATAGACAAACTCAGAAGGACACGTACAGCGAAAGAAAAGGGGGATGAATTATTTAGAAACAGATTGTATGGACGAGCTGCTGGCAGATATGCAGCTTGTATCAATATTGATGAAGAAGGAGGATCTATTGATGGAGGAATTGTTGGAGGTAGATTACATGCTGTTTTGCATTGTAATAGAGCAGCATGTTTTATGGCGATGAGTAAATATAATGAAGCTATTGGTGAATGTTCCTTTGCTCTGCGAATTGAAAGTCGATACATGAAAGCTATTCTCAGACGAGCTAGGAGTTATAGCAGAGGGAAAAATTATCAAAAATCGATCAATGATTATAAGCAATGGATTAATTACGTCGGTGAAGCGAAGGACTCTAACTCTTACAGCGAGAGTTCTGAATGGTGTTACTTTGATGACGCATCTAAAATTACGATGGACGATAAACATAAAGTTATGGAAGAATTGGCTTCAGCAAAACAAAAGATGAAGGACGACTTGGAAGCACAAGCATCCGCGAAGGCAAGAGCTGAGCGAGAAAGACATTATTATGACAATTTCAATAAGTCATCATATTATCACGAATGGAATAATCATACCAAAAATCAGAATCGACAGAGAGGTTCTAGAAAGGGGGAAAAAGACTACAAAAAAGGAACTGGTCATAAAAAGTACGAAAAGACTTGGAATGAAAACAACTCAAATAGAAGTAATACTTGGAATAACACACAGTCAGAAGATGTTGGTAGTCCTGGGTCGGATTTATCGAAATGTCATTACGAAGTGCTACAAATTTCAAACAACAGTAGTTCTGTAGACATAAAGAAGGCGTATCGAAAGGTAAGACCATTAATCAAACACATTTTTTACATTTCAATTTTGATGCCCGAACGAGCATTCTAATTCATTCTTCTTCTCTGAAACAGATGGCACTGAAATACCATCCTGATAAAAATCAGGATCCTGAAGCTGCAGATATTTTCAGAAGGGCGAAGTTGGCATATGAAGTGCTTGGTGATGAGAGTACCAAAGCAGCATATGATGCGAAGAGACGATATAAGAGAAACAATTATTTTTAAATAAAATAAGATCTTGATAGTTTAAATTTTCATGTGTCTTCCGCTACAACTATTATCTTGGTACAATGGAATCTTGTTGATATATTGATTCCAATGATGCCTGTATTTTATTGGACATTCTCTCCAGTTTGCAATTTTTTAAATATTAATTAAAAATTGTATTTTAGACCTTCTATACTCTTCATTTCTGTAATTTCATTTGCTACGAGATCTGTAAAAGTTAGCTTTATTCTGACTGCTTTTCATTCAACCATTCTTTCTCTCTAGAGAGTATCTTTCTCTGCTATCAACGTATTTGATAGAATAAGCCAAACCCAAAGACAACCAGAAAATGTATCTATTATTTATCTGCATGATGGTATGCTTGCCATATCCAATCTCCGTCAACTTCTTCTCCATCATCTATTTTTCCAATGACTGTACCTGCATCTAACCAAACATTTTCTGTTATTTTCTCACTTTTCCATTCCACAATTCCTTCTTCCTGAGAATCAATGATCATGATAGGCATGTGATTTTCAGATTCTCGAAATCCTTTAGTGACAACATCGGGTGAACATTTCACAATCATGATGGGTTCGTATTCATTTATATAGTTGTTATGTGGGATGAGGATCTGTTGTATTTGAACCTTGGAATGTGTGGGTGATAATTTTGGTATTGTAATTCGTTTGGATAAGGATCGTAATAGCGTACGATGCATGATATTGTTGTCCAAGGATTTCTTATGTTCAATAAAAGATTATGTATTCAGATAAACCCGATCAGAAGAGATAACAATAATCTCTATTTGATTAGAAGAATGGATGTACTTCTTTGATGATTGTGGCGAGAAGTGCTGAAACTACAGTGAGTAAGGAGAACTTGTCTTACAAATGAAATGTTATCCGTATTGATTTCATTGCGTCTATTATTTATTGTTCATTCTCGATCCTACGTACGCGATGACAAAAGCAAAAATATTTTTGTGTTCCATGATGTTTCTTGGAGTCAGCAGGTTGTTGCTGTACCGGCCACTAAAGAGCAAACCCACTTACGTGGGTTGAGAGGAATTCTATTCCACATACCTCATAGGTACAGAGAAAGAATCGTTGGGAACCGTCCGTATAGTACCTAAGCAGATTTTGCATATAACCATCCTTCTTTATTGGAAAAAAGGCATTCACATCATTAAAGTGAAAAGATACATTAAAGCAACCATGGCAAAAGAACCAACAATAGGTGTCCTCTCCCTGCAGGGAGCCTTTGCTGAACACCAAGAAATCATGGAATCACTTGGATGCAAGACCATTCAAATTAAAAAACCTTCCCAATTAGACCTTATCGATGGATTAATTTTACCCGGTGGTGAAAGCACAGCAATGGGCCTCATTGGTTCTGGTGAATTATGGTCCAAACTCCAAAATTTCGTAAAATCGAAACCCGTTTGGGGAACTTGTGCAGGGTTGATTTTGTTGTGCGACAGCTGCGTAGGCGCAAGTGCAGTTATTACCAATGGTCAATCCCTGATTGGTGGATTATCTGGCGTTTTGGTTTGTAGAAATTATTTCGGAAGTCAGATATCCTCCTTTGAAATGGCAACTCCTCCTCCTCCAGGATTTCAAGAGGATTATCCAGGTGTATTTATTCGTGCTCCAGCGATTTTGACAGTTGGTTCGGATGTTACGATATTAGGTAAAGTTACTGCCACACCATGTAGACAGGCAGCTGTTGTATTAAAGGAATTGGATGAAAAAATTGCCAAGGGTGAAAAAGTTGTCATGATGAAGGTTGTAGATGCCTTGAAAAGAGATGAAGATAATCATATTATTCATGGTAGTGCCATTCCTATGTCCTCTACTGATCAGAACGATCAAGAAGAAAAAAAAGATGTAGAAGAGTTTAAGATTGTTCTTCCAGGTGCTGCAGAGGGTTCCAACGCTAGGGAAGTCATTTGTGCTATTCGTAAAGAAAATATTTTGGGGACTGCCTTTCATCCAGAGTTGACGCAGGATTCCAGGTGGCATGAATATTTCAGGAATATGGTAATGGAATTTCAATAGGTGTAAAAAAATCATGTTTAAAAATGATGTGATGATTCACTTCATCTTAATTTCAGGTTATGGCTGTTGCATTTTTTGTCGAAGTAAAAGAAATGAATCAACGTATTGCTAATATGTGATCTTTTTTACGGTTGCATATAGAATAGTCAATATTCAGAAGAGAAAGATATTTTTATTAAGAATCTTATGAGAAAATGAGTTAAATCAATTAAGATCTACTCCATTACTATTAATCCCTTCTGCTTATACCTCGTCATTTGACTAGCATTCCCTTCCAAACCACCCGAATGAACGTACATAACTTCTCTTCCTTCCAAAGGAGATCGAAATTTAAGTTTCTGTTCTTTTTCATCGTTAGTTGAAAATGTTAGTATTGACTGAGCTGATAAATATTTCCAATGCTGTAAGAGTAACGTCCATGCAGATGCCCCATACAACAAATCTAAGTTAACATTATATTTCTGCATGGTTTGAAAGGTCGTCATAATATCAGCATGAGGATTTCCAAAGCTGTAATAATAGTACTTCTTTTCAGCCACCTTTTTCGATCGACGAGAAATCAAGTGGCTAGGGACTGGCGTGATAACATCGGGTAGATCAGTAACACCATCACCACCAGTTGCCTTATCTAAACATGACATTTGATGTTTGGCGTATTTGGCATCACCCACACATGGAATGGCAATGACTTGAATATCCATACAACTTTCTTTATTTTCTTTCTTCGATATGATCCTGTTTAAAGATCGTTGAAGAAACAGGGCAGTAGTGCAAGTCCCACCTGGAATACAAACAGCCAATTTCCGTGTAGGATCTGATTTTGTTTGCGATTTCCAAAAGGAATAAATCTCATGAGCTAATTGAGCTACCCCTGGAATAGCCATACCTGTTGCTCCGCCCTGTGGTACCCATAAAGCATCTCCTGGATGGACTGGGGTAGTGGATTGAGATGTTACAAATTCTGCAATCTGAGGAGGTGGAGTTATGCTGGCACCAAAAATACTATTTTCGTTGGATTTGTTTTCATCAAGGTCTTCCACATGAGCAAACAAGTCATTGTATTCCTTTGGAGGTACCTCTACTAATTTCATTCCCAAGGATTTAGCACGTAAAAAGTTCCCTGACGGAGTATTTCGTAACCATCTCGGTAATTTTTTAGTAACATAAACAAATTGAAATGGAGTTTCATCCATTGAAAGATGTTTTGATTTTTGTTCTTCTTGATATAATCGATTCTTAGAATGAACAACTGCTGCTAAAGCCAGCATTGAGTTACTTTGTGGTCCTCCATAACTTACAATCACTTTAGGAAAATCTGTGAGTGAAATTTGATTTAAAGATTGCATTTTTCGTGCTTTGTTCCCAGATATGTAGGAATGGGGCAAATGTAATAAATCATCACGTTTCAAATATAAAAATTTATTTTGTATCATGAGCTTTTCAATTGGAGAGAAGGAAGTTACTGTATTGGATGTAGCTGTGATAGGTTTTAAATCAGAATATGTGGCAAGGTAAGAAGATGCTGGTTCTGAGGTTGTTTCAGTGATTGATGAATTAGATGGATTTGGGTTACCCCAATCAGCTGTATTCATGGTTCGCCATATCGATGATGTAAATCCGGAATTTGATTTAGAAATTTCGGATTCATCAAGTTGAAAATCATCGGGCTGTGAACACAGTTTCGTCAGATTTTTGCGTTTGATGTGATTTAGACATCCTGGACGGAATTTGATAGAAACAAAATTATGCCTTATCGACATAGAAGAACTTAGATGATGACCTCGTATCATATTGATTGTAGTGTAGACCTTCTTTGGAGTTAAACTTGTTCTATGGAAATGAGGCACCGTAGCTCTGCCTGAACTTGATTTAGGATAAGATCTCCTCAAAGGAAGAGCAAACCCCAAGCCCAAAATCACTTGTAAGTTGGGATGTGCCAATAGTATAAGAAATAAACAATAAAACTGAGATAAATGATAACGTCTGTATCTGCTGTTATAAAGATTGATGTTTTGAGTTGAACTGAGTTTGATGGAAACAAATTCTTCCATTATCACTTTTTATTTCATCCATTCATTATTATATTGTGGATGCAAAAAAATTGCAGAAGAAAAACATATACGCGCGCAAGGTTGAATCGAACAACTGAGCCGCTAAGCCCCCCAAGGTTTGAAGCCTTGACCAATCACCAGACCGGTTCATGCACGCCGAAACATGCATAAGTTTGCCACTTATAAGTATATAAACCACACAATATTTTTTCTTTTTTCTCGTACATTTTCCGTAGAAACATACCAAGTTGGGGTTTTTATTTTTTGCTCTCTCGTACACTATTATAAGCTGTCTCCTGCGATTCCATGAATGATTGAATGCAAATAAAGAATAAGAACTATTGAACAAAATAAAGGAAAATCCAGGAAATTGGAAGTAATTATTTTATTTTAATGGTTTCAAGGGTTGCTCTTCTTCTCAAACTGTATGTGAATTTTGAAACTATTCTTCACCCCAAAAATAAAACGCAAAAACAATTGACATGAATAGTAAAAATTGAAGAGTATACATATGACAATAATGTTTATATCCGTTAGAATACAAAAGGGAGCTGATTTATTTTTTTCCTGTGAAAGCATTAGCATTTTCAATACTCTTAACCATTTTCTTTTCAATCATTTCCAAATCTAATGGAGTATCGCTTGAATCTGAATCACTAGATTCATCAGAATCGGAAGCTACAGTATTAGCAGATGAAAAGAATTTCTTGACTCGGTCTTCGCTAAAATATTGATTGGCTGCAGTGTCAATTTGGTTTTCTTCATATCTTCCCGTTTCTTTATCTATCAAACTATAATCTACATCATCATCAAAATCACTGTCAATACTTTCACCATATTCCAATCTATCCGCATCTGGATCCATTTCTGGCAATTCCCCATAGTCATCTTCATGATCCTCGAAATCGCTTTCGTCTGTACCCCAGCTATCGACACTAGTAGTTCCACGCTTACTTTTCATTAAAGATTGTCTTTCACGTTTATGGAATTGCTCGGGTGTGTCTACGACACTCGAATGAACTTGTTGCCCCCTTTCACCAAACCATCGAGATAGAAAATTAGAATGATGATAGTTGTCTTTTAATGGATATCTTTTTCGTGTACGACGGCGTTGATTCCAATGATGAGGGTGATCCTTTTCTCCATACAAGCAGCATAAGATATTGGAACAATCAAAGCATTGATTCAAAACACAGAATCCCACAAGGACGACTATGGTAAATGTTAAGGCAATAATGCAACCCAGTACGATATCATAAGTCATCGATTTCTTTTCGACGTAAGGTATATTTATTTGCTCATGCCAAGGAAGTGATGTGTCAATAAAAGGAGTGGGTGTATTGTCATTTGGATAAACATCATCAAACTCTATTTCAACAGCTTTGCCACCATCGATGATCTTATCTTGTTTCATATCATTGTCCATATTAGTCTCATCTTCTTTCGTACCATTGTCTTCAATTGTCTCATCCTCTTCCATTTTATTGTCTTCAATAGTCTCATCTTCTTCCACATTATTGTCTTCAATAGTCTCATTTTCCTCCATATCATTGTCTTCAACAATCTCATCTTCCTCCATATCATTGTTTTCAATAGTCTCATCTTCTTCCGCGTTATTGTCTTCAACAGTCTCATCTTCTTCCATATTATTTTTTTCAACAGCCTCATCTTCTTCAATATCATTTTCTTCAATAGACTCATCTTCCACATTATTGTCTTCAATAGTCTCATCTTCCTCCATATCATTGTCTTCAACAGTCTCATCTTCTTCAATGCCAATAACTTCAAGAACTGACTCGTCATCGACACTCTTATCTTCTTCCATCTCATCATCGATTTCTTCTATGCTTTCCAAAATCTCCTCATTTACAACATCGCTTTCTTCATCAACTGCGACATCTGGTTCGTCACGATCAGAGGAATCGACTTCAGAATTATTTTCATTATTTCGATTAGCTTCAGATTCAAGTTCAGATTCATCATCGGCATCTTCTGGAACAATATCCTTTGCAATGGAATCGAGTTGACCTTGTTGTTCTGATTGATACTGATACAATGGGTCTTTAGCAACATGGAGCAATTGTTCCCATTCTTTGTCCGTAGGTGATTGCATAGAGTTAGCTTCTTCCATAACACTGTCAAACACTTTAGCTACATCATCATTTTCCCCATCTACTTCTTCATTCTTTTCCATGTCTACGTTTTCCTCATTTTTTTCTTGTTCTGATATGTCCTCTTCAGCAATCATTTCTTTATTATCATCCTTATTCATATCTTTATTTTCATCCTTATTCATATCTTTATTTTCTTCATTTTCTTCATTTCTATTTACAGGTATTTCCTCAATCTCATTGTCACTTACTTCCTCCACTTCTTGAGAGGGGGTTTGAGACGTTTCTGGATTGATTTCATCTTGATCTTTCATCGCCTCTTCTTTTTCAAGCTCTGCTTCAATTACATCATCATCTGTCGCGAATTCGGATCCTTCTTCTTGTAGCAAACGTGATGACGGTGCAATATTGTGTAGATATTTCTCATTACTACCACGAAGCTGTCTCGTGTATGCAGGACTAGTAGCAGAAACTAACATGGTTGCAGAAATTAGGATCATTATGTTCATCAACACAAAAGAAAACTTTTTCATAAATCTTGTTGATGATGAAGATAAAATCATGTTGGAATAGACTCGTCGACTAGACACTGAAATAGAAGAAGATGACTGTTCTGGAGCCATAACTTTGATTTAATAAAGATTCAAAGCTTTATTTGTATTGAAAGGTGGGGTTGTTGTTTTGGTTGATTATTTTTAATGCTGGACTAAGTGTATTCTCGAGTGGTAAGAATGTTTTTATGCGCCGCAAGAGACACCTACCTATGTAGGGTGCTTTATAATAACATTTGAATATGACCTGCTAATGATTGTGACAATGACCATCTTTCTACATACGTACATTTCATTTTTGACATACGTAGATCAATCTACTCCACGAGAATGACTTTTTGCTCCCAATAATCCATAAGGATAAAGCTAAATGAGCAAATACGATTGTCAATATTTTAGGAAGACTTTTAGGACATTTTAGTGGAAGGCAGGTCATGAATGACTATCTTTTTCTGTTTTCACTCACATTTGAACTACTCCTTGTTCTACAATTTCTTATTGGCGAAGAAGTCTGTGACTACCAGAAAATTACTCCACAATCACAAACAAGGCAATGTAGTTACACGGCATGGACACATAACATATAGTTGCTTGTTGAACCGGCCCCGTGCGTAGTACGTCTTGTGCAGCAAAAAATGATTTGCATGAGAATGTTGAGGGTCCCAAGTAGCAGCTAGGAATGAAAAAAAAAATAACTAGAGCATCGAAGATGTCGTCGAAAAGGGTAATATCTTTTGAGTCCAATTTATGTTTACTTCCTATTTGTTCTACAGGTGGATAGAGACTCTCTTGTTGACGAGCGCTCTTAGAACGCAGTTTTTTCCTAAGGTGTGGTTCTTCAACATTGACCAGAAACGCCTAACGATAACAAAGTACAGCGAGATGATGACTATGTCCTGAAAGATTAGGATAGTGAACTTTGGCCCTAGAGGACAGGCTACTGCCAGAACAAATAGCAAGTAAGTAAGTAATTAATTTATATTGTTAACCATGGTGGCGTGTGATGTCACATTGGAGGGAACACACGCCCCACGGGCCCCTTAATGGAGCGACGAAGATTGAATTTTACACAAAAAATTCACACCAATA
>Ga0209092_10000604_pt1 | contig 35694 bp, 45 predicted proteins | sample FraStrMetagenome_FD_187446 | JGI IMG/M metagenome (GOLD analysis project Ga0209092, IMG submission 187446) | Marine eukaryotic phytoplankton communities from Arctic Ocean - Fram Strait ARC3M Metagenome (SPAdes) (version 2) | ecosystem: Environmental > Aquatic > Marine > Oceanic | place: Fram...
TAAAGGTTATGAGAACATGGCCGCTAACCTACAAGATATCAAACGTTATATTAACCAACAAAAAGAAATTATACTTTACTATCGTGAAGCAACTGGCGCCGAATCAAACGACGACAAGGAAGATTGGATAGAAAAGAATAATACCAACCAAGCAGACCAAGTAGAAAAAGCAGAAGATAAAGCAGAAATGCAAAATACACCTGCACCATCAGTAACTGAAACTAAAAGTGCATTCAGCATTAAAAGTTTAATACCAGGAATAGACTAATGTTTGACCAAGTACAAAATGTTATACACAGAGAACTTCTGATTGACTTAGATAAAATTAAAATAGAATCAAACTTGTTTGATGATTTAAACTTTGACAGTCTTGATTCAGTTGAAATGGTATTAGCAATGGAATTAGAATTCGATATCGAAATACCAGATGATTCAATTGACGAAATTAAAACTGTTCGTGATATTGTTGATTTAGTGCAAGATTTAGTTTGACAATTGATTTAGTCTGTAGTACAATACAGCATGGATTATTACGAAACGCTAGGCGTTAATCATACAACTCAACCCCACGAGATAAAACAAGCCTATCGCAAACTTGCGAGTAAGCACCATCCTGACAAAGGCGGTAACCCTGAGCAGTTCAAAAAGATACAAGCGGCGTGGGACGTTCTAGGCGACCCAGAAAAGAAACGACAGTATGATAATCCTGCACCAAAGTGGGAAAGTAGTATGCCGCCAGACTACGGAGATTTATTCGGAGACATATTTGGTAATAGAGGTAGACCAAAAAGAAATCCAGACGGACAAATTAATATAGAAATATCATTGCTTGAAGCATATGAAGGAATGAATTACCACATTAACTTCCCTGGAGAAGAACTAGCAATTAAAATAGCACCAGGAACTAGAAACGGTGCTAAACTTAGATTAGCTGGAAAAGCCAATAGACGTTTCCAAGACTTACCACCAGGTGATCTATACATTAATATTCTTATAAAAGAACAAGTAAATTGGGGTAGACAAGAGGACGACTTATATGTTAACATAGTTATTGATGCACTAGATGCTATCGTAGGATGTGATACAATTGTTACTCACATAGATGGCAGGAAGTTTAAAGTTAAGATACACCCAGGTACACAGGAACAAGAACGTGTCAGGTTAGCAGGACTAGGAATGACTAATCCATCTAACGGTAAAGTAGGCGCATTGTTTGCAATTATAAACATAGAAGTGCCCAGTATACTAGATACAGAAATAATAACATTGTTAAATACAATTAGAGAAAAAAGAGGAAATAATGGATCATAGTGTTTTAGATGAAGTAATGAGAAAGTCGGTAGATTATGCTACAGAGCTGAACCACGAGTATGTTACTTGTGAGCATCTCATGAATAGTCTTTTGAGCTTACCTGAGTTACAAAAACTTGCTACAGATTTAGAAGTAGACATCGGTCAGGTTGCAACAGATATAAATTCATTTATGCTTGATGAAGGATACAATGGCTATACTTCACAGCACGGTAACAAAGGTGCTCCTAAGAAAACAACAAGTGTTGAGCGTGTTATACAACGTGCATTAGCACAGGTTATCTTCCAAGGTAGAGATGAGGTTGCCGCTATTGATTTGTTTACAAGTATTCTCAGTGAAGATAATTGTTATGCAAAATACTTCTGTGAGATAAATGGCTTTGGTAGAAACGAAGTTGTTGAGCAAGTAGACAAGAAGATTCGTACTACAAAGAGTGCAGAGCTTGTAGAAGAATATACTACAAACTTAAACACAGAAGCACAGAACAAACGTATTGATCCTCTGATTGGTCGTGAGACAGAAGTTGATGACTTAGTACATATTTTAGCAAGACGTAAGAAAAATAACTGTGTGCTAGTAGGTGAACCAGGAACAGGTAAAACTGCTATTGCAGAAGGATTAGCCAAACGTATTGTTGACGGCGAAGTACCTCCATTATTGCGTAGTAAAGTAGTTTACAGTCTTAGTATTGGAGACTTACTAGCAGGCACTAGATACCGAGGAGACTTCGAAGAGCGTCTCAAAATGGTATTAGATGTATTAGCAGATAACCCAGACACTATTTTGTTTATCGATGAGATACATATGATTATGGGTGCTGGTGCAGGTGGTAACAGTAGTGTTGATGTTGCTAACATGATTAAGCCTGTGCTAGGTAAAGGCAGACTACTAACAATTGGTGCAACTACACCAGACGAGTTTGCTAATTCGTTTGAGAAAGACACAGCATTGATGCGTAGGTTTGCTAGGCTAGACATTGAACAAACGTCAGTTGAAGATACTAAACGCATTGTACAAGGTCTAAGGAAGCACTATGAGGACTTCCACGTTGTAGAGTATGCTGAAGATCTATTAGATAAACTTGTTGACTTAACTGATCGTTATGTTAAAAATAAGTTCTTCCCAGACAAAGCATTAGACATTGTTGATGCCGCGGGTGCAAAAGCAAAACTTGCAGGCAAAGGCACAGTAGAACTAAATGATGTTATCAAAGTACTTGCCAAAGTTAGTAAGGTAAGTGTAGACATGATCGATGTTGAGAAGAAAGATGGCTACAGAAAACTAGATGCTAAGATGAAAGAAACTGTTTACGGACAGGATGAAGCAATCGACAAAGTAGTTGAGAACATTCTAGTTGCCAAAGCAGGATTGCGTGAGAAGAACAAGCCAATCGGTAGTTACTTGTTTGTAGGTCCAACTGGTACTGGTAAAACAGAAACAGCAAGGGCACTATCAAGTAGCATGGATGCTAAACTAATTAAGTTTGATATGAGTGAGTATCAAGAACGTCACAGTATCTCTAAACTAATTGGTGCTCCTCCAGGATACGTTGGGCATGCTGAAGGCAAAGTAGGACAAGGACAACTGCTACAGGAAGTAGAAACTAATCCTAACTGTGTATTGCTACTAGATGAGATTGAGAAGGCCGCGCCGGAAGTATTGCAAATCTTATTGCAAGTAATGGATGACGGTAAACTCACAGGAGCAACAGGTAAGGCCACAGACTTTAGTAACGTAGTATTGTTAATGACATCTAACTTAGGTGCAGCGGCAAGTGAAACTAAGAAGATCGGCTTTGGCGATAACGTTAAGAAAGGTGAAATGAACAAAGCAGTTGAAAAGTTCTTTACACCAGAGTTTAGAAACAGACTAGATGCTGTAGTAGAGTTTAACACATTGTCTAAGGACTTGATGTATAAGATTGTAGACAAGTTAGTAGGCGATACAAACGAATTATTACAGGAAAATGAATCAGGTGTTGTTATATCACTAGACGAGAGTGCAAGGCAACAACTTGCAGAGGACGGTTACCAGCCTAGTATGGGTGCAAGACCGCTGAAGCGTGTATTTGAAAACAGTATTAAAAAGCCTTTAAGTAGGAAGATACTGTTTGATAACCTAACTAACACTGTGATTAATGTAGCATACACGGGTGATACATATGAATTTAACATTGCAACAGAATAACGAAGTATCATCGCAATGACAATGCCAAACGAAAGGCGTCATGCTGTAAATAGCACAAGGCAGTTCCTTGTAGACTTAATGGATCCTAAGAAGACACCCAGGGTGCCAAGTGCTGTACGCAAAGAAGCATATCGTTGCTTAAAGCATTATCCAGGCGAATACTATATGGAAGAAGCGGCTGAACAGGCACCTAACATATTTGGAGAGTGGGACAGTGGATTATAGACCAGACAGTTGGGTAGTGTTAAAGATCAAGCCAGGCAAAGGAATGTTTCCTTTCTATAAAGTTCTAGCAGGTTGGAGTGGTGGTTACTTGGATGGCTCCTCATGGAGAATGAATAGTGGTATTACTCTTGTGTTTGATCGTGAAGATGAATTTCATTTCCATGGTGAAAGCGGGTCACTCTACAGATGCCCTAAAGGAGCCTACGGACTTAAAATGAGTACTGCTGGTATCTATAAGGATTTGTGCTTACAGCAGGAGTTCGGAGGTCAAATTCAATTGATGCCCGAAGATACTAATTGGATAGAATTGTTGTGACTATAAAAGTCCATCTGTGCAATAAGAAAGACTTTGCCCCATCTGTTATAATAACGCCATCTGATCGTATATACTTTGGTGAGTATCCATATAGGGTAGACATTGACGGACCACAACACCCAGATCCCAGGCATGATCCTATGTCTCACTGGTTAGTGTCTGACATAATGCGTTCTTCAGGTATGTATTGGAAACGAGAACGCAAGTCAAAGAATCGAAGATCTATTTACTTAGGCACCTATGATGATGTTAAATGGTTATGCAACGTTGTGCCTGTGCCTATTACTAGAATACTAGGGCCAGTATCTAAAGAGCATGTTAGTTTATTAAACAGCGATGATACTATATTAAGACAAGGCTTATTCTATGGTAAGTATAACTATAGAACAGAGCTTACATTCTGGACCCACGTTGGCACCAATAGAAAGCCTGTAATTAATGAGATTATGGACTTTGTGTTTGCAAACTTCTCTGATTATCGTTGGGGACATAGGGCACAAAACTGGTTCTATAACTATTTGTATTGCAACAAAGAAGAATGGGAAGAGCTAGAACTCTTTATTAATATAGCATTTGGCAAATACATTAGAGAGAAAAAGCAAGTATCGTTGTTATCTGAACTGTAGTAAAATGATAAATAGTTGAGAGAACAATAGGAAATATAAATTATGCCAATACATCGTAGAAACGCAACCATACTAAGTTCAACAGGATCAGAGATGAGCATGACTGGTATGAATGTGAAAGCTGATAGTTACTATGGATATGTTGATGGTCATCACACAATTCAAGTAGTATACAGTGATTTTATAGGCAGATTTAGAATCCAAGCATCATTATCTCTAAACCCAGCAGAAACAGATTGGTTTGATATACAAGAAACCGCTGTTTTTGGTGCAGTAACAGACCAAACAACAGGATATAATCCACAAGGTTACATACAGTTTAATGCAAATGACCCAGCAGACGGTTCGCAAGCATACAGTATAACTGGTAATTTCTCTTATATAAGAGTTAAAATGGATAGATCCCACATTGGTGACGGTACTACATACGATCCTTCCTACGGACAAATAAGCCAAGCCATACTATCTGCCTAAACTTGATAAATAGTGTTAAGAACTTTATAATACTATGATCAGGATAACTCGATGGCAGATACCTTTTTACAATTAACTGAGACCCCAAGTAGCTTTAACGCTTCAGCAAATAAGTTTGTCAGGGTCAACAGTACCGCAGATGGCATCCAATTTTGGAATGTAACAATACCAGATCTCGAAGACGTCGATGCTTTAGGAGCCTATGCTCCTTCAACAGGCGATGTTTTAACTTACTTCTCAGACAACAAATGGAAGCCAGCAAGTCCGGATATCTATTCTGCAGGTAACGGTTTAAACAAAGTCAACTTAGGCTTTAACGTTCAAGCCGCAGCAAGTGGTGGATTAACATCAGATGGTACAGGCGTTTACATTAGCGACATTGCTAACGTAGCAGGTACATATGGTAATGCATCAACAGTAACAACATTTGTAGTAAACACTAAAGGACAAATTACAGATGCTACTGAAGTAACAATAGTAGCAAGCCAAGCAGAAACAATCACAGATGATTTTGTTGGCACAGCAGTTGGAACATCAGGACAAATTAATGTAGTAGGCGGAACTGGTAATAATAGTACAGCAACAATTAATCTCGTTGCTACGGGCGTTACAGCAGGTGTGTACGGTAATACAACACACGTTCCGGTAGTAACAGTAGATGGTTACGGACGTATATCAAACATTGACCAACTTCAAATAACAGGTGGCGGTGGTGGCGGAGCAAGTGGAGCCGCAGTAGCATATAAAACAGTAGAGGTTGCAGGGCAACCACCGGTTAGTGCAGACACCGATGAAGATATATTAACCTTTGTCGCTGGTACAGGTATAGTACTTACAACAGATTCAGGTGATGACAGTGTTACATTTACTGCTGATGCTTCAAGTATTGTTAGTCAAGCAGATGTAAATACATTAAGCGACATAGATACATCATCAAAAGCAGACGGTAATGCTCTTGTATGGGACGCCACAGCAAATAAATGGGTAGCAGGTTCAGTAGCAACAGTACTTAGTGCCTCAGGTGTTGCGGCAGGAACATACGGTTCACAAGGTAACATACTATCCATAGCAGTAGATGACAAAGGTATTATAACAAATGTTCTTGAGACTGCTTATACACAAGGTGATATCACAGGTGTTATAGCAGGTACAGGTTTAACAGGTGGCGGACTAACAGGTGAAGTTACTTTAGATTTAGAACAAACTGGTGTAGCACCAGGAACATACGGTGACTCAGGTAATATAGCACAGTTTACAATTGACGCAGTAGGTAGAATATCAAATGTAACCGAAGTACCAACTGGTGGTGACATATCAAGAGTTAATATAACAGCAGGTACAGGACTAAGTGGTACAGTAGATACTACTAGTGGCGATCATACTCAAACACTTGAACTAACTGATACTGGCGTAACAGCAGCATCATATGGTACTGCTACAAGCATACCACAAATAACAGTTGACGCTAAAGGGCGTATTACAACTATTACAAGTTTAGATGTAACTGATCATGTACAGGCATTGAGCTGGAACTTAGCAAATACCACACTATCAATTGGTGGTGGTAACAGTGTTGACCTAAGCGGCTTACTTGATAATGTAGATACTGACACTCAAACATTAAGTTTAGCAGGTAATGTAATTAGCATTAGCGGCAGTGGTAGCACAGTAGATTTAACAACAGTATTAAGTACTGGTTCAACAGACATATCAACAACAAGTGTTGCTGCCTTACAAGATATAGATACAATTAGTGGCATAGCAGATGGCCAAGCATTACTTTGGAACACTGCAAACAGTAAATTTCAATACGGAAATGTAACTGTTGATGCTACAGACGCATATAAAACAATTTCAGTTTCAGGGCAATCAGATGTGGTTGCAACTGGCGAAGATACACTAACACTAGTAGCAGGCACTGGCATGTCTTTAACTACAGATGCAGGCGCAACTAGTGTAACAATTACAGCAGACCCAATCTATGCAGGTTTAAACTTTGGTACATTTGATGCACCAAGTGGCGGCACATTAGATATGGGTGCTTTTTAAGGTTAATTAGGAGACATTTAACAAATGGCATTACAAATAAGAAGAGGTTTACAGTCAGCTCTACCAGCAAGTCCCGCTGAAGGCGAGCTACTGTATGCAACGGATACAGGAAATTTATACATTGGAGTTAGCGGTACTCCTACTATTGTCAATTCAGGTGGAGCAGGCGGGGCCTCTACCATATCAGAATTAACTGATGTTGCAACTATTAGTGGAATCGCAAATGGACAAGCATTGCTTTGGAATTCATCAGCAAGTAAATTTGCTTATGGTGATATACCAGCAGGTTATGCAGACTCAGATGTACAAACATTTTTAGGTGGTGGTACACTTGCTGGACATATTATTCCAGCAACAGATGTAACTTACGACTTAGGTAGTGCTTCAAAGAAGTTTAGAGACTTATTTTTAAGTGGTAGTACAATTACACTTGGTACAACAACTATTAGTGTAACAGGTAGTGGCGACTTAGACATTGCAGGAACAACTATTCCGAATGCTGCAAGTGGTAACATTGCTACAGAAAGTTATGTAACTACATCAGTATCTACAGCAATTGATGCTTTAACTGACAGTGCACCAGGTGCATTAGATACACTAAACGAATTAGCAGCCGCATTAGGCGACGATGCTAACTTTAGTACTACAATGACAAATTCAATTGCCACAAAGGCAGATACAAGTTCGCTTTCCACAGTAGGAACAAGCGGACTATTTACAGATTTAACAAGTAGACCAAGCATAGCATTAAGCGGTAACAACTTATCATACGATGGCACAACAATTGACTTAACAAGTGTTGGAGCAACTGGCCCGCAAGGAGCAACAGGTGCAGCAGGAACTAATGGAACTAATGGTGTTGATGGCTCAGATGGAGCAGATAGTACTGTAGCAGGACCACAAGGACCAGCAGGAGCAGCAGGTGCAGATGGCGCAGATGGCGCAGATGGCGCGGCAGGTGCAGATAGTACTGTAGCAGGACCAACTGGTTCAACCGGACCACAGGGTGCTACTGGACCAGCAGGTGCAGATGGAGCAGATGGAAGTAATGGCACAGCAGGTGTTGGCATTACAGCAACAGCATTAGTTGGCGACAACTTAACATTAACATATTCAAATACTTCAGTACAAAATGTAGGCAGTGTAAGAGGACCAACAGGAACAACTGGAGCCGCAGGTAACGATGGTACTAGTATTTCTAGTGCGGCAATTAGCGGACCAACATTAACATTAACAATGAGCGATGCCTCTACAGTAACAGTAAGCGGAAACGTTGTAGGTGCTACTGGTGCTACTGGCTCAGCAGGAGCTGACGGAGCTGACGGTGCTGATAGTACTGTAGCAGGACCACAGGGTCCAGCAGGTAACGATGGTGCTGACGGTGCAGATGGTGCTGACGGTGCTGACGGTGCAGCCGGTATTGCTTTAAATGCTCTTAGTGTTAATACAGCAAGTGCAGGCACAGCCGCATTAGCATATAACAATGTAACAGGTGCATTTACATTTACACCACCAGACCTAAGTTCATACTTAACAAGCGAAACAGACAGTCAAACACTTGGCTTATCGGGTAACACATTAAGTATTACAGGTGGTAACAGTGTTGATTTAAGTTCAGTAGGTGGAGCAAGTGCATTTGGTGATTTATCAGATGTAAGCACATCAGGTGTAACTAGCGGACAAGTATTAAAATACAATGGTACTAGTTGGGCACCAGCAGCTGACGTAACAGGTTCAGGTGGTATTGGTTCATTAGCAGCAGATACAACTCCACAACTAGGTGGACACTTAGATATTAACGGATACGATATTGTTACTGTCAGTGGTGCAGACATAGATCTTAACCCAGACACAACAGGTGAAGTAGTATTCAAAGGTAATGCTACTAGAGGTTCAGGTTCATTTAAATTAAACTGTGAAAATAATTCACATGGTATTACACTTAAAGGACCAGCTCACAGTGCAGCCGCAAACTATACATTAACATTCCCAACAACAGACGGTGATAATAACCAAGTACTAACTACAGACGGTAGTGGTGGACTTAGTTGGTCAACGCCAGCAGGCGGTGGCGGTGGAGGCGGAAACGCATTCACTAACTTTGCAGTCAGTGGACAGAATACAATTCAAGCAGATAGTGCAACAGATACTTTAACTATTGCAGCAGGAAGTGGTGTTACACTTACAACCGATAGCGGTACAGATACTTTAACTATTGCAGCCTCAGGCGGAGGCGGTGGTGGTTCTAGTGCTGAGAGATTTAAATTAGTATACAGTGCAAGTGGTTCACTTGATAGTACATCAGACTTAACAAGTGGTATTACTTCTGCAACTATAGCAGGTGATATTGTTTCTATTACTTTAGCAAGTGGTAATTATTATCCACCAGCAGGCGTTATGATTTATGGTTACGATCATAATAATAACAAATACTACATGAGTACAATAGAGACAACAATGTCAACAAGAGAACTAGCAGGTGGAGGTTCAAGTGGATCACCTACTTTGTTTAGTGGCTCATCAACCATATCGTTTGATTTGAGACTTAGGGAAGCAGAGACAGGCGCCAGTAGAGGTTTCGGTGTAGGTACTCATGCTTGGATACAAATGGTACTAGCGTAAGGAATCATATTTAAATGGCTGAACTGTCGTACAGAAGTAATCAGATAAAATTAAACTACCCGAACAAAGTATTAGCAGGGTCTGTAACATCACAGACTGGCGAATCTTATTGGCCACATGCTAACGGGTCAAGCGATCCATGGTACGAAGGTTCCGCTACTAAAAAATATTATCGTTGGACAGTAACATTTAGTGTTACTGAAATGAATCACGGTTCTCACTTAACCAGAGAAGAAAAGAAATACAATGGATTAGATGTTATTGTAGGTGATTGGGTTGCAGGTGCAACAACAGGGCAATGTTTAAAGATTGTAAGTATCTCTAGCAAAACAAGAACAACAGTGGTAGCAGTAGTAGAAGATGTATTACGATACAACACATTCAAGAGTGCAACTGGTAACGGTATATTCTCTAATGGTGGTTGTATTGTGTTTGCTCTCAACGAAGATGGCATACCTTTACTAGATCCTCTTCCAGGTATTGCGGCTTCAGACTTTTATGCAACAGTAGTAAGTAGATTTGGATACTTAAATCCTCAATTAAATTATATATTACATCAAAACGCACATGGCTTTGTAGAAGGTGATGTAGTTGCAGCTCACACAACAGGCTTTATCAAAGCCAATGTAGATACTATGAGCAAGATGATCGGTACTGTTATTGATGCAGGGCCAGGACCTAACCAATTTATTATAGCACCTAACAATAGAATTATTGACTTTGATCCTAAGATACCAGGTAATCAAGGCGACTACATCTATATACAAAACGATGGTTCATTGGGTACTACCGACACAGGTAAAGCTGCGTTCTTAAATATACAAAATGCCATACCTTCAGTGTTAGACGGATCACTAGATGACCCGGAAGTTCCTGTAGGCCACACAATGAAACTCAATAGCCAGACTGTAACATTCTCAGGCACAGGAGCCAATTGCGACATCAGTGAAATTGTTTCTTCCATTAACGGAAGTTTTGCATCTCACTCTGTTAGTGCAAGTACACTTACAACATCTACAACAGTAACATCCGATACAAGTGCAGTAGCATACGGTCTAGTAGGTGGATATGTACCGTTTAGTGCATACATAGATAGTGGTAGTGGTAATACATTAATTAACTTTACAACATCGACAGCAGGGCAAGCCACATATGGTATCTCTGTAGGTATTGCAGAAGATATGGCCACAGACATTACAACAGGTGGCATTAATAACTTAACTGCTACATTCACTGGCAATAATAGACTTGTTCTCACTGAAGCAAATGGTAATGCTATTACTATATCTAATAATACTAATGACAGCAACAACAAGCCATTTGTAGGTACAAGTAATGTATCCGGATTACCAGCAACAGTTTCTTCTCCAGGTACACAAAAGTTAAGAGTTACTCGCACAGACGGTGGCGAGATTCTTATATTCGAAAGCACAGAATACTTTAGAGAAGGCACAGGTATTGCTAGTGGACACACTGGACAATATCCATTAGCAATGAACATCGAGCAAGGCTTAAGAACAGCAGGCACAACAGTTGTTGCTACCATAGCCGCTCGTGATGCATTAACTTCTGAAGCAGGTGACGGTGCATACGTTCTTAATAAAGGCGATGGTGAATGGGGACAATACATTTACAGTGGAAGTGCTTGGGTAATGACATCCAACGAAGACAGTGCTACCACAGATGCTAAAACATTAACAACAACTTTCACAATGCCAGCAGGCGGATTTGGAACTGCTACAACGCAACTGTTAGGTAACGTTAGTCCAGGCAGACGATTACTCAATGTTAGTGTTGATGTTACCACTGCATTCGTTGGTGCAAGTACTACACCTAACGTTCAAGTAGGAACACTTGCTGATCCAGATGCATACGTTACAGCAACATCTAATGCTATTGACGAAGCAACATCATTTGAAGCAACTCCAAATTATTTGTATCCAAGTACTGAAACTCAGGACTTAGAAGTACGAGCAAGATGTACTCATAATGGCGCTAGTGCTGGCGTTGTTACAGTGAAACTCACTTACGTCTAACCGTACACTAAGTACACCACTTTCCTCAAAAGTCATAAATACTACTATCAAATAAACTGAATTTATTTGTTATCGATAGCATAATTTAGGAGACATTAAATGGCTGATATTAAAAACTTTGGTATCAAAGGTATCGCAGCTGATGTCCAAATGGGTAAGAGCGGGGGACGCCTCAAATACGATTCAAGTAATAATCGTTTTGATCTTACACAATCCGATGGTACGACTCTAGAAGATATACGTTTAGGGAGTGTAACATCAGGAACATGGACAGGCTCAGCAATAGGAACTGCATACGGTGGAACGGGCATTGACCTTTCATCAAGTACAGGTACTATACAAGTTTCAAGTGGAACTGTAACTGCTGGCGCAATTGACATAAGCGATAGTAACTTTGTAACAGGCGCATTAAGCGTAGCAAACGGCGGTACGGGTGCAACAGCTGCATCTGGAGCAAGAACAAATTTAGGACTAGGATCCATTGCCACACAGGCAAGCACAGCAGTTGATATTGATGGCGGTGCCATTGATGGAACAGCGATTGGTGCCAATAGTGCAAGTACTATTGTTGGTTCAACTATCACAGCAAACACTAACTTTATTGGTGATTTGACAGGTGACATAACAGGTAACGTAACTGGTAACTTAACTGGTAACAGCTCAGGCGTACATACAGGTAATGTTACAGGTAACTTAACTGGTAACAGTGCAGGTGTACATACAGGTAACGTAACTGGTGACTTAACTGGTAACAGTGCAGGTGTACATACAGGTAATGTAACTGGTAACTTAACTGGTGATGTAACTGGTGATGTAACTGGTGATGTAACTGGTGATGTAACTGGTAACTTAACTGGTACAGCAAGTTTAGCATCAAACTTTACAAGTGCTGTAACTGTAGCATTAACAGGTGACTCTACTGGTTCAGCAACATTCACAGGTGCGGGCGACACAGCATCAATAGCAAGTACATTAGCAACAGTTAACAGTGATGTTGGCTCAGTAGGTTCTACAACACAGGTTCCAGTACTTACAGTTAATGCTAAAGGTTTAGTTACAGCAGCAAGTACAGCAACAATTGCAACAGGATTTAGTGTTGCAGCTGATAACGGTACTACTGACGCAGTAGCAGGTGGCGAGACATTAACAGTTGAAGGTGGCACAGGTATTGATACCACAGTTAGTGCTAACAAAATTTCAATTGCAATAGCAGATGCTCCTACAATAAATGACTTAACAGTAACAGGTACATTTACTTCCGATGACATTACATCGGCTACAGTTAATGTTTCCGGTGACGCAGTTATTACAGGTAACTTAACAGTTCAAGGTACACAGACAACTGTTGAATCAACAACTGTTAGTACTAATGACCCAATTATTCGTGTAAACGGTAATGGTACAGCTGGAACTGACGCAGGTTTAGAAGCTAATATCAGTGGTGTAATGAAGCAATTCATATACGACGGTGCTACTAGTAAGTGGACAGTTGGTTCAGAAACAATGGTTGCAAATACTTTCGAAGGTGCTTTAACTGGTGCAGTAACAGGTGATGTAACAGGCGATATTACAGGTGATGTAAAAGCAAGTGATGCTTCCGTTATAGTTGACTCAAGTGCTAAAACAGTTACAGCAACTGGCGGATTTACAGGCGCTTTAACTGGTGCAGTAACAGGTGATGTAACAGGTGATGTTACAGGTGATGTAACTGGTGATGTTACAGGTAACTTAACTGGTAACAGTGCTGGTGTACATACAGGTGCAGTAACAGGTGATGTAACAGGTGATGTTACAGGTGACTTAACTGGTGACAGTGCAGGTACACATACTGGCGCAGTAGTTGGTAATGTAACTGGTAACTTAACTGGTGATGTAACTGGTGATGTAACAGGTGATGTAACTGGAACAGTTTCAAGCATTGCTAACCATAGCACAGTTAACTTGTCAGAAGACCCAAGTGCAACAGTATCAAGTGGTACAATGTACTACACTGATGCAAGAGTACAAACTAAAGTTGACAGTTATGTAACAGGCGGAAATGCAATTAGTATTGCAAGTGGTGTTGTATCTTTAGATAACACAGCAGCAGCTCCTGGAACATACGGTTCTGCTAGCCAAATTCCAGCAATTACAGTTGACCAACAAGGACGAATTACTTCAGTAAGTCAAAGTGCTTTATCAACTAGTTGGACTTTAACAGCAGACAGTGGTTCACAAACAATTGACGGTGGCGACACAGTTGATGTACAAGGTGGAACAAACATTACTACAGCAGTATCAGCAACAGACGTTGTTGATGTAAGCCTAGACACTACCTTAACAGGTATGGTTGCAGGTACATTTAGTGGTGCAGTAACTGGTGGTTCATTAACAGATGGTACAGCAACATTAGCAAGTGGTTCGATCACTGCAGGTGTAGCGGCTACATTCAGTGGTGCAGTAGAAGGTGGTTCATTAACAGACGGTACAGCTACATTAAGTAGTGGTGCTTTAAGTGGTGCAACTACTGGTGCATTTAGTTCATCAGTAACTGGTGCAAGTTTTGCAGCAACTGGTGACGTGTCAGGTTCTACAGCAGACTTTAGTGGTCAAGTAGACTTTGGTTCATTAAGTGATGGTTCAATTACTATTAACGGTTTTGCTGACGAAGACAACATGGTTAGTGATAGTGCTCAATTGATTCCTACACAGCAATCAGTTAAAGCATACGTTGATTCACAACTTACAGCACAAGACTTAGATTTCCAAGGAGATACAGGCGGTGCATTAAGTATTGATTTAGACAGTGAGTCTTTAACAATCGCAGGTGGAACAAACATTAGTAGTGTTGGTGCAGGTAATGGCATAACATTAAACTTAGATAGTACATTAACAGGCTTAACAGCAGTAACTTCAAGTCAGTTTACAGGACCTTTAACAGGTGATGTAACTGGTGATGTAACTGGTGATGTAACTGGTAATGCAGATACAGCAACAGCATTAGCAACTGCAAGAGCATTTAGCATCTCAGGTGACGCAAGTGCAACAGCAGTATCATTTGATGGTACTAACCCTGTAGCATTAACAACTACACTAGCAACAGTTAACAGTGATACTGGTACACATGGTAGTACTACTGCTATTCCAGTTGTTACAGTTAACGCTAAAGGTTTAGTTACAGCAGTAAGCACAGCAAGTATTAGTACTGAATTAGATATAGTAGGTGACAGTGGAACAGATACTGTAAACTTAGCAACTGATTCATTAACATTCGAAGGTACAGCTGATCAAATAGTAACTACAGTTAGTGACAACAAAGTCACAGTTGGATTTGCAACAAGCCCAACTATTAATAACTTAACAGCAACTGGTACATTTACTTCCGATGATATTACATCAGCAAGTATTGGTATTAACGGTGACGCTGTTATCTCTGGTAACTTAACAGTACAAGGTACTCAAACTATTGTTAACAGTACTACTGTTGAAGCAGCAGATCCAATCTTCCGTGTAAACACCGCAGGTGCTAACACTGACAGTGGTTTTGAAGCTAACGCAAATGGTGTTATCAAGCAGATCCTTTATACAGCAGCTGGTACAGAATGGGACTTCGGTTCAGAGAATGTTAAAGCAGATTCGTTTACTGGTGCATTAGTAGGTAACGCAGATACAGCAACTACATTAGCAACTACAAGAGCAATTGGTATCACAGGTGATGCAACTGCAACTGTTAACTTTAATGGTTCACAGGACGTTGCATTAGCAACTACATTAGCAACGGTCAACACAGACGTTGGTACTTACGGTAGTGTTACAGCAATTCCGGTTGTTACAGTTAATGCTAAAGGTTTAGTTACAGGCGTATCTACAGCGGCAATTGCAACAGCAATTACAGTAGCTGGTGATAGCGGTGGTAACCAAACAGTTGAAAACGGTGATACTCTTAGCATAGTCGGTGGTACTAACATTAGTACTGCAGGTAGTGCAACTGATACAATTACTGTAAACTTAGATAGCACAATCAGTGGACTAACAAGTGTTAGCTCAACTACACTAACAGATGGAACTGCTTCTTTAAGCAGTGGTTCATTAACTGGTGTTGTTGGTGTTACTGCTAGTGGAACTGTACAGTTTGGTTCTTTAAGCGACGGCACAATTACTGCTACTGCTTTTGAATCTACAATCACTGATAGTGATACTGTACTTCCAACAAGTGGTGCGGTTGTTGATCATGTTAGAACTTCAGCAGATGGCTTATTATTAAGATCAGCCTTTACTGCAGATAGTTCAGCAAGTTCGTTTAACATCGGAACAATGCCAAATGTATCAAGTAGAACTTACTATGCTAATAAATTAGTAATTAAAGTATCTACTGCATTTAGTGGTGATAGTGTTAACGCAATCAAAATTACTGAGAACGGCACAGGTGGCTCAACTCTAGTAGCAATTGATGACGCTGATTGTACAACAATCGGTACTTACAATGTTGAATTAGATGGCGACATAGAACTAACAAAGAATGCAGCAATTACTGTAAGTTTTGTTAAAGCAGACGGAAGCACAGCAAGTGTTCCAACTGCAGGTGTTCTTAAGGCATCAGCACATTACAACTTCGTTTAACTTATAGGTAGGCGTGTAAGGTAAAAGGGTCTCTTCGGAGGCCCTTTTTTTTGGTTATTATTTCTGTGGTGGAGGTCTGCCGTCCCAAGGAACAGCGACAGTGAAGGTGTATTGCATTACCACACAAGGAGCCATACTATTATTTGGAGTAAAGCCAGCATTCAAGTGTGAGGGCCAAAATACATATTTGTACTTAGCAGGCTTTATGTAATGATTGTAATCTATTAAGCCTAGTGGTGTAGAATATGTTTTACCTTGTGGGCACTCGATATACAAGTGGCTACTCTTATTTGTTGCCTGTAACCAAATACATCCTGAGTAGTATCGTTGCCTTTCAAACATAGCGGGTATATTGCACTTAGGATTAATGCTTAATAAGTTTGACCTTACTAGTTCTATTTGTGACTTAGTTGTTTCTAAATAAGGCAAGTGTTTCTTAGCCTCAGTAAAATATGCATTTAGTAATACTTGCTGTAGATTTTGTAACGGTTTGTTTAATGGCACAAATTTATTTGTACAAAAACCGTAGTTAGTCTCTTCAACGGAACCACTGTTTGCTTCGGTCGTTATAGCCGCGTTTAGTTGAGATTCTATCTCACTTGTTAAGGGTAAACTTCCCTCAAATACTATGTCTGGGAATATTGTATATGTCTTTGCCATGCTACTATTTACACGTTTAGGCACTGTAAGTTGTTGTTAATACGGCAAAATATTCACTTGACATTTGTTCTCTTTTCCAGTATAATATGTGTATAGTTTAGAGAAAAGAGAAGAAAGAAGTATGAAGAACAAATTTATTTTTACAGACGTAGATGGCGTCTTACTTAACTGGGAATATGCATTCAATGAATGGATGGAGTTCCAAGGACATAACCCAGTAGATGGTCACAAGGATCATTACAATATTGCAAAGCAGTATAGTCTACCATCTAAAAACGTAGGGCACAATCTTATTAGGCAGTTCAATGCCAGTGCCGCTATTGGCTTTTTGCCACCCCTCAGAGATGCTCAACAGTATATGGAATTGTTATCTATTGATCATGGATACAAGTTTGTTGTATTAACATCACTTAGCACAGACAAGTATGCTAAAGAATTGAGAACTAGAAACCTCACTAAATTATTTGGTGATTGTTTTGAAGAGATCATTTGTTTGCCTACTGGTGCTGACAAAGATGATGCATTAGTTGAATTAGCAGATAAGTATGGAACAGGTTACTGGATTGAAGACAAACCAGAAAATGCTGATGCAGGTACTAAAGCAGGATTCGATAGCATTTTAATCGAACACAGACATAACTTAGGTTATAGAGGTGAAGCAAGAATTGCTCCATTGTGGGCAGATGTGTATAACATTATAACAAATAACCTTTAAGGGGAAAACATGAATAATTTTTTAGTGTCCGATGTAATGGCGGTCAGTTGTGCAATACAGCGATTGAATAAAGGTTTTGTTAAGAAAGGTGAGGACTTAGGCGAGCATCAAAAGTCAAATAGTTCTTTCCTTTACGGACACTTCTGCGAAGGCACATTAGTATCTATGACAGATGAAGATAAGAAACTTGGTAACGAAGTTATTGAGTATCTACGTGGGTTGGGCTTTAAAGCATTAGAGCGTAACTTGTCTGACTTTGAACGCAAAGTACTTGGTTTAGTTACTAGTGATACCTGCGATAAAACTACATTAGGTATTGCCGCAAGTTTACCTAATGTATATCTTAACAAAGTTAAGTCAGATGATTGGTCTGACAGAGAGCGTGAGCTAGGTAAGACTACAGACTTTGTTGGTACTTCGGCTACACGATGCGAGTTTATTGCTACTGTAGAGTTTATGCGTTTCATTCCTAGTACAGGAAGCCACTTAGTAACATGTAGTGTTGATGGCAAGAACATTCTTAAATTCTTTATGCCTGAGGCTAAGACTAAAGTAGGTCAGACATACACCTTAACTGGTTATGTTAAACCACATGCTTTAAACAAGCATACTGGTTTCAAAGAAACAATGATCAACCGTATTAAATTCCAGGAGTAATGTGATAAATACTACTACATAGGTAGGAGTATCACATGACAGAAGAAGTAAAAACAACAACGACACACCATCCTGCCGATTCAAATGGAGATGGTAAAGTGTCTAAAGCAGAAGAAAAGATGTACCTTGAATTTAAACGCAAGGAATTAGAAGATGCAGATGCAATGCGAGATGCTCAGCGTAAGATGGCTTGGTTCTCATTGTTCGGTATGTTATTATACCCATTTGCAGTAGTAGTTGCTAGTTTAGCAGGTTTAAGCGAAGCTCAAGCAACATTAGGATCAATGGCGCCAACATACTTTGTAGCAGTAGCAGGTATTGTAGCCGCGTTCTTTGGTGCTCAAGCATTTGCTAAAGGTAAGTAATTAATATGTTTACAAAACACTTTGCACGAATTGTCTGCAGACAAGAACTAGAAAACGACGATGTCGAACTCTTTTTTGATGTCGTGCAGAGTGTTGTCGATACTAAACTAATCACTGCATACGACCAGGACAAAGAAGAAGTTGGTGTTGAAGTTATAGCATACGTTAGCGAAGACGATAACGGATTGTTGTATATATACGAAATTGTCCTTGCAGAAGAAATAGATGCTGAAGAAGGCAATGACATATCATATGCATTGTTCCAAGAGTTTGATGAAACAACATTTACATTCGAAGCAAGTATCGAAGTATAGATGAAGGTTACTGTACTCCTAATAGACGACCAGTACTTAGCATTTGATGAAGACGGTGCCATGATTACTGATCGCAGTATATTGGAACAGTTATCGTTTGAACCTTTTGTAGGCACTAGGTATGTTAATAACATACAGGTTGACAACAACACAGAAGATGCTATAATAACACCATTGGACATAAACATAAATTTAAACACACAGAGGTAAGAAAATGGCATTTAATAGAACATTTAATGGCGAAGAACAAGCACGTTTAAAGAGACTCATTGATGAGGGTATGCAAGTTACTTTCGAAATGGAAACTCTCAGAGAAGGTCTTAGAGACACTGTAAAAGCAATTGCAGAAGAGATGGATCTTAAACCGGGCATTATCAATAAAGCAATCAAAGTTGCACATAAAGCCAGCTTCCAAGATGAATACGACAAGTTCGATGAACTTGAAACTATCTTAGAAACCGTTGGCAAAACACTTTAAGGGTTAGTATGGCATTAGGCGACAAAGTCACGGGATCCGTCTCCTCTATGTTTCTTGATCATTGCATCGCTAGGTACAATGAGGCTAAGGAGCAAAAAGAGTTGAAGCGTGATTCTGTAACTATGTACAACAGAAAGTTTAGACGTGCCAAAGACATATCAGTAGTTGACGATCCAATTATTCGTAGTACAATACAAACATTAATGATGAGCCACAACAATGCACATTATGAGTTTGACTTAAACGACGACATAGAAATATACATAATGGAATACACTGAAGCAAGTGCAGGATATGTTGATTGGCATAATGACTTTGCAGCCGCACCGTTATACGATCAAAGGTTAGGAAAGCAGATTAAGTTATCATTGTCGCTAATGTTAAATGACGATTTCACAGGAGGTGAACTCGAGTTTGACGAAGGGCAACAACAGTTAGGTACAGGAGAATATTTGATATTTCCTTCGTTATGGAGACATAAAGTAAACCCTGTAACGACTGGTACAAGAGTATCTGTAGTTGCTTGGCAGTATGGACCTAATTGGAAATAGCCAGGAATTCGTGTCGTTAGACACCTATAGACATATATATTAGTAGTGGTATTGCGACAGCCGAAAGTGTTGCTTGAAATAGGAAAAGATAGATGAGTTACGTTGACGCCTTCTTCGAGAAGAGCAAAGATATTATACATGTAGTTGAACGTGTAGATGGTAAAAGAATTATTCAACAACTAAAGCCAGAGTATAACTTTTATGTGCTTGACCCCAAGGGTAAGCAACAAAGTATACACGGAGACGCAGTTTCAGAAGTACGTTGCAATAGCGATAAAGATTTTAAAAAGAACGTTGCAATGAACACCCACAACAAGACATTTGAAAGTGACATTAAGCCACTGAACAAAACACTTGCAAAGCATTACACTAATGCAGAGCCACCTAAACTACACACAGCATTCTTCGATATTGAGGTTGACTTCGATCCATTAAGAGGTTACAGTTCGCCTGATGATTCGTTCACCCCTATAACTGCTATTGCAGTATACTTACAGTGGATGGATGCTATGGTATGTTTAGCAGTTCCACCTAAGACATTGAGTTGGGGACAAGCACAAAGCATAGCAAGTAAGATGCCAGAAGTAATATTGTTTCGCACAGAAGGTGAACTGCTTAAAACATTCCTAGAAGTAATTGAAGACGCAGACATACTAAGTGGTTGGAACAGTGAGGGTTATGATATTCCTTACACATACAATCGTATCGTGCGTACATTAGGCAAAGCAGAAACTCGCAAGTTATGTTTGTTTGGTAAGACACCAATGAAAAAGACCTATGAAGCATTTGGTGCAGAGCGTACTACATATGACTTGATAGGGCGTGTACACTTAGACTATATGCAACTGTATAGAAAGTACAACTATGAGGAACGTCATAGTTACAGACTAGACTACATCGGTGAGATGGAAGTAGGTGAGAAGAAAGTAGCATACGAAGGCTCACTAGATAAACTTTACAATCATGACTTTGAAAAGTTCTTAGAGTATAACATTCAGGATACGTTGTTACTGCATAAATTAGATCAAAAGTTACAGTTCATTGACTTGGCTAATACTATTGCACATGACAACACTGTATTACTTCCGGTAACAATGGGTGCTGTGGCTACAACAGAACAAGCAATCATTAACGAGTCGCATAGACGAGGTTACGTTGTACCTGATCGTGTAAAGAATAGAGAAGAGAACACACAGGCCGCAGGTGCTTATGTTGCGTTCCCTAAGAAAGGTTATCACGAATGGGTAGGTAGCATGGATTTAAACAGTCTGTACCCTAGTGTGTTTAGAGCGTTAAACATGGCTAACGAAACTATTGTTGCACAGCTCAAACCCACATACACAGATCAAGAGATCAACGACAAGGTTGTACTAGAGAAGAAGTCATTTGCTGATGCTTGGTTAGGTAAGTTTGGTAGTAATGAATTTGAAATGGTAATGGCTAAGGATGTAGATCGCCCACTAGAGTTAGATATGATAGGTGGTGACACAGTAGAAGTCACAGGTGCTGATGTATACAACTTAGTGTTCAATAGCGGACAACCATGGAACATCAGTGCTAACGGTACTATCTTTAGAACAGACTTCCAAGGCATTGTGCCAGGACTGTTAGAGCGTTGGTATGCAGAACGACAAGTGTTGCAGGGTAAGAAGAAAGAAGCAACCACAGATGCACAAAAGATGTTTTATGACAAGCGACAGTTAGTTAAGAAGATTAACTTGAACAGTTTGTATGGTGCGATACTTAATCCGCATTGTAGATTCTTTGACAAACGTATAGGACAAAGTACTACACTTACAGGCAGAGCTATTACTAAGCACATGGGTGCTGAAACTAATCGCATGCTAACAGGCGAGTACGATCATACAGGCGACTGTATGATATACGGTGACACTGACTCTGTTTACTTTAGTGCTGTTCCGGCATTACCCGAAGGACAAACATTAGATATGGAGAGTGCAATTAAGTTGTATGATCATATCTCAGACACAGTTAGTGATACATTCCCACAATGGCTAAAGGACACATTTAATGTTCCGCTAGCCGCTGGTGCTGTGATGAAAGCAGGACGTGAAGTAGTTGGGCGTTCAGGATTGTTTATTACTAAGAAGCGTTATGCTATCCAAGTGTTAGACTTAGAAGGTTGGCAACCAGAAGGTGGCAAACTAAAAGTAATGGGCTTAGACTTGAAGCGTAGTGATACGCCAGAGTTTATACAAGACTTCTTAGAAGAGATACTAAGTGACTGTTTGAATGGCTCAGCAGAGGAAGAAGTCATTAACAAGGTTCGCGAATACAAGAAGTACTTTAAAGGATTGCCTAATTGGCAGAAAGGTATGCCAAAGCGTGTAAACAACTTAACCACATATACTGCTAAGATGGCTGAAAAGGCTAGAGTAAATGCACCAGACAACTATAGATTACATAGACTAGATGCTCTCAAAGAAGATGGTAAGAAGAAAGGTGCAACTATTCCTGGACATGTTAGAGCAAGTATTAACTGGAATAACTTTAAACAAGCACAAGGCGACAACTACAGCATGACTATCACAGATGGTATGAAAGTTATTGTGTGCAGACTTAAGAGTAATGCAATGGGATATGACAGCATAGCATACCCAACAGATGAGATGCATTTACCCGACTGGTTCAAAGAGTTACCCTTTGATGAAGAAGCAATGGAGATGGCAGTACTGGATAAGAAAGTAACTAACGTCATCGGTGCTATGGGATTTGATTTAACTCGCATACATGAAAGCGAGACTATGCAACAGTTTTTTGAATTCTAATGGTAGCAGATAATAGATTACTAACAGCGGCAAGAGCAATAGGCTATGGTAACCCCATAGACAAGATAATACCGTTTGAAGATTTCACTAAGCAGTTTCAATTCTGGGTGCATTCTAGTACACAAAAAGTAGCAGGCTTACCCAATAAACGTAACCCTAATATCGTTAGCGGTATTACAGATGCTTTTAATCAACTGTATGGAATGTATAACAAGATAGGAATACACGAAGGTGAGTATGGTTATCACAAGTTATGCGTAGATGACAGAGCTACACATAACCTAAGCGAAGCAGACTGTATAGTTATAAGTCATCCGTTTAGTGCTGACGGCAAGTGTTCGCATGCAAAGATAGAAGAAGCAGATAAACTAAACATTCCAATCTTTATTGATTGTGCGTTCTTTGGTATTTGTTCTAACATAGACTTTGACTTTAAGAAATATAAAAATGTACACAGTGTATGCTTTTCACTAAGCAAATCATTTGGTACAGGTTTAACCCGAGTAGGACTATTGTACACTAAGGATAAGTTTCCGTGTACAATCTACAACGAATGGCAGTACCCGTTGATCGCGAGTGCTGAGTACCATTACAATATTATTAACAACACCGGGCCGGATGATCTGCCCAAACAGTATATGCAATCGCAAATTAAGATATGTGAGGAACTAGAACTTGAACCAAGTCCAACCGTTATATTTGGTTTGGACTACACCGATAAGTACAACGATTTCAAACGTGGACCAGTAAACAGGGTATGCATTACAAGGAGACTAGAACTTGACAAAGGATAAAAGAGCCGCGTTAAAAGAAGCGACTACCGATACATTACTAGCAACAGTAATAAACTTTCCACTTAACATGCTATTATTGTTAGTGGCTAATAGAACGTTTCTATCATGGATGGAAACAGAAGCACAACAAATATTCTGGACGTCAGTATATTTAACAGTAGTATTTTCTGCCGTTGCTATAGCTAGAAAGACGTATGTTAGACTATATTTTAACAAAAAGAATCTAAAAAAACAGGCTAAAAAAACTTGACTTACCTAAATAACAAGTGTATAATAACACACAACAACACTCAACACGGAGAATAGAGATGGCTGATAATCATATCAAGAACATATTAAAGGATGTACTAAAGCATACACATGGCTTAGGTATATTCGAAATGGTAAAGATCACAGGTGACTTGGAGAAAACAGAAATACAAACTGTTGACCCAGAGAAGACTGTAATCTTTAAAGGCAAAACAGTAACACCAGTACCTGAGTTTGCAGATGCAACATTAGGTCTAAGCAGAATGGGTGTACTACAAGGTTACTTACAGTATCCAGGATTTGATAGCGAAGATGCTACAGTTAAGATTGAAACGCAAGTAAGAAACGATGTTGAAGTACCAGTAGAAGTAGCATTTAAAAGCACAGATGGTAACGATGCAAATTATCGCTTTATGTTAGCAGATGTTGTTAACCAGCAAATGAAAGATATTACATTTAAAGGTGCTGACTTTGAAGTGAACATTGTTCCTACTGCAAAGAACTTAAAAGACTTAGGATACTTTAATGGCATCCTCGGTGCTTATGAGGCAACGTTCTCACCTAAGACTGATGGCACTGACTTAACATTCCACATCGGTGACGGTGTTAGTGATAGAGCTAAAGTACATATCAATGGTAACATTGATGGTGGAATCAAACGTGACTGGAAATGGCCACTAGACATTGTGTTGAAGATTCTAAGACTTAGCGATAGTGCAAACTGTGTTTTGAGTATTAACGACTCAGGCTTAATGCAGATTAAAGTACTAAGCGGTTTAGGCGAATACACATACTTACTACCTGCGAAGGGTTAATGAATGAAAGACTTAGGTAAAACACAGAAAGACTATGCGGTATACTTACCGGCTATTAGTAGTTTCTATACAAAACAATTAGATAAGATTGTTAACAAAGTACCTAACGAAAGCAGAGTGCCAGCAGGCTTTGAACATGGAAACGAAGGTTTAGATTTCCTCAAAGATAAAGACACTTATTTTCATTACCCATACGGGCTATACTCGGCGGGGCATGCACATTTAGATATTGCAAAAAGCCACGCCGATGAGCCAATGATTCAAGACAGAGACAGAAGTGTTGTTAAGGTTATGTTAGGCGACTCCGGTGGTTTCCAGATAGCAACTGGTGTTATGAAAATGGATTGGGCTAATGCTAAAGATCCTAATGACCCAGCAAGAACAGCAATATGTGAAAAGATATTGCGATGGTTAGAGCATACAGCAGAGTGGAGCATGACATTGGATATTCCAGCGTTTGCAGCAGTTGAGCCTCTAAGCAGTAAAACAGGACTAACTGAGTTCTCAGATACTCTTGATATTAGTCTACTAAACTTACATTACTTTACAGCAAACAGAGTACCTGGTGCAACTAAGTTCCTAAACGTGTTGAGTGGAACAGATGAAGCAACTAGTAAAGAATGGTATGATGCTGTTAAGAGTTTCTCAGATCCTAAGTTTATAGGTGAAGCATATGGTGATGCTAATCGCACACTAGAAGGCTATGCGTTTGCAGGTATCAACATGAAGGACATGCATTGTGTACTTAACAGACTGCTAGACCTACGTGAAGATGGATTGCTTGAAGGTAAAGACTGGATTCACTTCTTGGGTACAGGTAAACTACAATGGGCATGTTTCTTAACAGCAATACAACGCCAGTTAAGGAAGTATGACAATCCTAACATCACACTATCGTTTGATGCGGCAAGTCCTTTTGTTAATACAGCATACGGACAAACATACGCACACAACTTCTTTGAGCCAGGAAAGTTTGGTTACTTTATGGACAGAGCATTTGATCAGCAAGAGTTAGTAGGTAGCACACTACCTGCACCGTTTGGGCATAGTCCTGTAATGAGCAGACTCACAATGGGCGACTTATGTACAATGGATGCTGGAGCACAAGACAAGAACGGTAACTTCAAGTTCAGTGAAGGACAACCACTCACAGACAAGCATGGTGAACCTAAACTAGACAAGGAAGGTAATCAGTTATATGCAGAGCGTGACAGCACAACATGGGACACTCAAACTTATCTTTACTACATGGGTCATAGTGTGTTCAATCACATTGACGCAGTACAAGAAGCAAATAGACTTGCAGACATCGAACGCTTCAGGGAGAACTTTGATTATAAAGGCTGGAGAAAGACCAAGAAGAGTAGCAAGGCAGGCGAACTCTCGCCGTATGTTCCTGCTAACATATTGATGTTTCAAAAGTTTGCAGAGGACTTTTTTGACCCTGCTAATCCTAACCCTAGGCAAATGCTTACAGACTATAAAGAGTTTATTACGCATGTTAGTTTTGCTGGCGAAGGTGATAGTGCAACAGAAGAAGTAATAAACGAGTTTTTTGAGTTTTAATATGAGTGAATATGATCGCAGTATAGAAGGCTATTTTTCAAACGAAGGTTACGGAGTAGCAATTAAAATAATTGATGCTAAAGCAGTTGAGTTTGTTTACACACACAATGATCAACCAATGACAACTACATGGGTTGAACATAGTACTGCGGCAACACTTGTTGATAACTTAATAGCAGAAGGGTATATTAGATATGGATAGAGAAGGTTATACAGACGACACTAAGTTCTTTATAGGAACAGAAGTAGAACGTAGCCCAGCATACGGACAACGAACATTGTTTGTTATAGGCTTACAGAATCCTAAAGAGATACTAGCAAGGGCGTTAAACAATAACTGTCCTCACATCTATCTCGGTGCTAACATGAGTTTCAATCCAGAAGGTCACACCGAATGGAAAGATTGGGACTTTATGTTGATAGAACTATTAAAGAGCGACATATGGGTAACACTGGATTATGATGTCAAACATCATGAGAATGTGCTTGAAGGTGGTATGACAGAGTATGACACTTTTATCCCAATGATTAGTATTAAGTTACCTTATATTAAACAGTTGAATTATAATGCATGTATTAAGATAGATGACAAAGACTTTAAAGCAACCAATCCAGGTGTTTGGGTTCACAGTGTACACAACATGCTAGACAGAGAAGTATTCACTGATTGGTCTAAGTACACCAAAGATGAGATAATAGACTAATGGATGGTGTAATTTTAGCGGCAGGTATGATAGCAAGTTTAATTGCTATTGTGGGTTTACTATTTGGTGCAGAAGGTAGCAAAGGTATAACAACACAGTACACAACTAAAAGCGGTGTAAGACGTACTGCTAAGAAAGAAAGATCGGACCACATAGTATGAAAAGGTTGACTAGCAATGGTTTTTGTAGTATACTAGCTACTAAAGATGTATTTAAGGAAGTAAAAGCGTGAAGATTAAAATTGAACTAGAAATTGATACCAAAGAAGATATCAATGAGATCCAGGATGTTATTGAGCTTATCACAGAATTTAAAGATAAGTTGGTATCAATGGACGAGGACTATTACGATGATTGAAGTATTGCAAATAGTATTTGGAGTTATATTAATTAGTGTTATGGGTTACGGATGCTGGATTAGTTCAGTTATGCTAACCGAACGCAGTAAGCTCAGAAAATACACCGGCGAATACTACGACTTTGATATTGATACAAAGTTGAAAGAAATGGGATTGACTAGAGAACAAGCATTGAAGTATTTCGATGATTGAAATATTAATATGGTTTTTATTTTTCAGTGCATGGGTATCATATGGTACGCATGTAGTAAAAGAATATATAAGAACACACAAAGAACATAGTCCATATGGACATGTAGTTTTGAAGGAAGTACCTTTAGAATTTAACAAAGAAGGTAATACTTCAAAGAGAGGAAGATAGAATGGCAACAGGAAAAGTAAAATGGTTTGATTCAACCAAAGGGTTTGGTTTTATAGCACCAACTGACGGAACAGCAGATGTGTTTGCACATCACACAGCAATCCAAGGTGACGGTTACAAATCGTTGGCTGAAAACCAAGAAGTTACATATGATGTAGTTCAAGGTGAGAAAGGCCTACAAGCAACTAACATTGTTTAAGGAATAGTATGAGAAGTATTTGGGTAACATTTAGTAAAGAAGGTATACATAAGTATCCTGCAGCATTAACTGATCCTAACCTAGCAACTGGCGACGAATATGACGTTAGTTTCCTAGGCTATCCGCATAGGCATACGTTTCACTTTAAAGTGTGGATCGAAGTGTTTCATGATGATAGAGATATTGAATTCATACAATTCAAGAGATGGTTGGAGAACAAGTATAGAGATACTATTCTCCAACTAGATTATAAATCATGCGAGATGATCGCAGACGAATTAGCAGAAACGATACAGGATGAATATCCAGGTCGTTATGTAAAAATTTCAGTAGCCGAAGATAACGAAAACGGCTGTGAAATGGAATATCCAGTAGAAGATCTGGATGGTCCAAACTATGATGATACAGACGCAATAGCAGATGTATTCGAATCGTTAAAATAAAGGAGAAAAAAATGACAGAGACTCATTTACAAATAAAAGCGGCAATAGAAACATACCTTGCTGAGAACGATAAGTTCGAAAACAATGGTGTTAAAGCATCAGCCGCAAGAGCACGTGGTGCATTAATGGACTTAACTAAACTTGCTAAAGCAAGACGTGGTGAAATCCAAGACAAAAAGAACGCAATGTAATTTGTGTTCTTCGAGAGCAGAAAGACTAATTAACAACGAGAGCAACGATGCCTAATAAAAAATCGAAAAAAACAGTAGTAGATAATAAAAAACTTCTAAATACTGATGCTGGAGGTTTATCGGACAAAGTAACGCAAGTTGTTGATTACGGTGAAATCCCTAGTAACACTCCACAAACATCGGAGAAGGAAACAAAGAAATGAGAAAACTATATTATATGGGTTTAGAGAGTTATGAGGCTCGCTACACTTTGCAATTGCAAGACTGGAACGAACGAGTATTCAACCATCGTGGTGTAGACTATGAAGTCATCACAGGTGAAGAGTTAGATAACAGTAAAGCAATCGTAACAGGTAGTGTGTTAGATGCTCACGGACGCTCTTACTATAGTTTATCACAGACAATGGACCTTGTTCAAAAGATGAAGAACGGAGAGCTTACTAGTGATGATGTTATCTTTTACGAAGATATGTTTACACCAGGACTAGAGTGTTTGCCATACATTATGGACCAATCACCACCTGAGTATAGACCTAAAGTATTCGTAAGGTTCTTGGCACAAACTACTGACCCAGACGACTTCTTGATTAGAGAAGGTATGTTTGAATGGATGCGTAAGTACGAACAGATGCTAGATAAATTTGTATCTGGTATTTGCGTAGCCTCAGAAGAGTTTGTTGCCCACCTTAGGATTGCAGGGTTCAAGGCACCAATCTATGTTACAGGTTTACCATATGGTAAAGAAGAAGTAAAAGAACGTGTACCTGAACTTAAAACACTCATCAGTAGAACTAGACGTGTTGGCTTTGCCGCACGTTGGGATGATGAGAAACAACCTCACTTTTATATGGACTTAGCAGAAGCGTATTATAAAGTAGACCCTAACACAGAGTTTGCTATCTTTTGTGGACACCCAGAACTAAAGAGCAATGACCAGGAGTATGTAGATCGTGCTATGGCATTACAAGAGGGCAATACAGCAAACTTTAAAGTTTATACAGGACTTAAGAAGAATGATTACTACAACTACTTAGCAGATAGCCAAGTGTTGTTTAATTGTGCTTTACAGGACTGGGTAAGCAACACAGTAAGCGAAGCAGACACCATGGGCACACTAACACTATACCCAGCATATAGAAGTTTCCCAGAAGTATTTGCTAACAACGGTAATCACTTATATGTACCGTGGAGCATCGAAGATGCACAAGAAAAGTTGACAAAGATGTTTAATTCAATTGACAACAACGACCTGTCAGCGTATAATATTGGTAAGATAAGTGATTATCAGAATGGAACTATTGACCGTACACTTGATGTACTAGAAGGCAATGGTGAACAATGGGCGAGAAACGATTGGGGTTTCCGTAAGCATGTAGCAAAGGCAAAATATGAATGAAAGTAACGCAGAAGCGAAAACAGTATTAGTAACAGGTGGTAGTGGATACATAGGTGGCATGGTATGTCGCTTACTTGTAGCCGCAGGACACAATGTTATAAACGTAGATCGTGTAAAGAAAGAGATACCAGGTGTAACACAATATCCATTTGATTTGAACAATCATCAAATGAAAGGTGTTATTAATCTAACAAAGCCTGATTCTATTATGCACTTTGCAGCTGACCACGAAGTTGGACGTAGTGTTACTGACCCAGGTGTATTTTACGGTAATAACGTAGCAAACACAATTAACTTGATTAACAATGCTGTTGAAGCAGGCGTTAAGAAGTTTATATTCAGTAGTTCAAGTTCTGTGTATGGAGACATACAAGACTTTCCTACCACAGAGAGTACTCCAACTAATCCAGTTAGTGCATACGGTCTCACTAAGAAGATAATCGAAGACATATTACCTGACTACGATAGAGCTTACGGTATGAAGTTTGTGAACTTAAGATACTTCAATGCCGCAGGTGCTGATCCTCAGAATACACATGGTTATGTACAAAAGCCAGCAAGTCATTTAGTACCTATTATTGCTAGAGCAATCATCAATGATGAAACAGTACAAGTGTTTGGTGGAGACTATGACACAGATGATGGTTCAGCTGAAAGAGACTACACTCATGTGTTTGATATTGCTACAGCACATTTAGCCGCACTTAACTATTTAGATGACAAAGGTACTAGTAATACATTTAACTTAGGGCAATCAAGTCCTAACAGTGTAATGCAAGTAATTGAAGCATTTGAAAGAGTTACTGGAGAAAAGGTTAAGTGGGAGTTGGCTGATAGACGAGCAGGCGATCCGCCTAAGACTTATGCTGACATCACTAAGGCTAGAGAAGAACTAGGTTGGGCACCAATCTACGGTTTGGATGAGATTATTGCACATTCATACGAATGGGAGAAGAAACAGAAGTGAGTAAGTTATACTATGACTACGAAACACTAACTGGCGACTTACAACATATTGTTAGAGATATGTCAGTTGCACAATACAAACCAGATGTTATAGTTGGTCCTGGTAGAGGTGCATACTTCCCAGGTGTTATGCTTAGTCATTACTTTGATGTACCATTCGAAGGATTTAGATGGCAGACTAGAGATGGCCTTTTGCAAGACGAAAGCACACTGAAACATATCTTAGACAAGCATCAAAACGATAACATACTAATAGTGGACGACATAAACGACACAGGTGTAACACTGCTAAGTATCGATGACTATGTGTTTACATGGGCAGGTGATAATGTAGTTGACATCAAGGTAAAATATGCTACACTACTAAGCAAGTCAACAAGTAACTTTGAACAAGTAGACTTTTACGCAAGGGAACTTACACCGGATTTCGATCCATGGGTAGTTTTTCCTTACGAGCAATGGTGGAACTTTAAGGAAATAGAATGAACACTAAAAAGACAGCAAAAATTCGAAAAACTATATATGCCGGCAACGGCAGTGGTGGACCTGATACAGCATTTGTAGTAGATCTATTCGAAGGAAACAAACTAATGGAGAGCAGAACATTACTAGGCAAAAGTATTCACTATGCCGAAGATGTTGCTGAAAATTGGGAAACAGGAATAATTAAACTAAACAAGACATCCTCGTCTTAAACTCGGAGAACAAATGAAAAAGCATGAAGAAGTAATCAAGCGATTACAAGATAGTAACACTCGTTACTGGGCAGGAGATAACATCTCAGAACACCTCAAAGAAGGTGATCAAGAACTACTAATTGATGAAGCAACTGAGGCATTCGAAGGTGTACTAGATGCACTAGTTATTGATAGATTCAATGACCCGAATAGTCACGGAACTGCAAGACGGTTAGCAAAGATGTACTATAAAGAAATTATGGAAGGGCGTTATGTTGATATGCCTAATGCAACTGCATTTCCTAATCATCTAGATGATGGGTATAGAGGCATGTTGGTTGTGCGTAGTGAACTTAAAAGTATGTGTTCGCATCACCATCAACCAGTGTCCGGTGTAGCATACATTGGTATCATTGCCGCAGAGAAACTAATTGGTCTAAGCAAGTACACAAGGATTGCTCAGTGGTGTGCAAGACGTGGAACATTACAAGAAGAACTATGCAATGACATTGCTAGGGAAATTCAGAGAGCTACTGGGTCTGAGAACGTAGGTGTTTATATTCAAGCAACGCATGGTTGTTGTGAGAATAGAGGCATTATGGCTACTAGTAGTTTAACACAAACAACTGTATTAGAAGGGTTCTTTAAATCTGACCCTGGTACTAAGAAGGAATTTATGGATAACATTCATTTACAACAACAACATGCGTGTGGTAAGTAATGGGAATAGAAACTAGAGGTAATGATAACTTATTAGTTATTTCGGGCTCAGCTGTATTAGTCGACGATGTCGGTGATGCAGTTTTAGATAGAAAAAACTTAGACTGGATCTGTAAAAGATTTCCAATAACAGTAGACGAAGTATTCCAATGCATTGAAACACTTTCTGATATGAGTAATGGATACAAAGATGGTATCACTTTGATCAATAGGGGTAACGAAAAAGATATCCTACTTGAAACTATTAGTGTTAACGAAACAATGTTCTTTAGTCTATTAGATTATGGACATAGCATAAAGCCTGAGGCATTAGATTTTGATTTAATCTATAATACAGGACTCGTAAAGGTAATCGAAGATATATACTTCGACATAAAGGAAGGACAAAATCATTTTGAAGTGAGCGAGGTACACGATTGTGTATACCAGGCTATACGACAAGAGATAGGCGACATCGAACCAGACCTAATACTAAGCAGTATCCAAAATGGAGATATTACATAATGGCAAATGCAGAAACACAGTTAATGATCGAACGCACCAATGATATTAGACAATGGCACAGAGACCGTAACCTAATCGACGGAGCAACAGACAAAGATCAACTAGCAAAACTTATCCAAGAGATGGGTGAACTAAGTGATAACATCTGTAAGCAACGTGATGTTAAGGATGACATTGGAGATATGATTGTAGTACTAATAAATATCGCAGAACGTAATAATGTCAGCATTACTGAATGCCTGGACCAAGCATATAACGATATCAAAGACCGTAAAGGTAAAATGATAGACGGTGTGTTTGTAAAGGAAAGCGACAATGTCCAATGAACTGCTATTGATCCTACTTACTTGCTTAATGACTAAGCATATTATTGCTGATTACTTCATGCAATACAGTTGGATGTTGAAAGACAAAGCCATATATGGTGGACCAGGCGGTATAGCCCATGCTAGTTGGCACGGTACACTAACTTTTATAGTATTAGAGTTATTCAGTACAGGATGGCCAATATCAATGGCACTAGGCATAGCTGATGCTGTTATACATTACCATATCGATTATGTTAAAAGTAATGTTTGGAAGAGCAGAGGGTACGGTCCACAGGACCAAATGTATTGGGTAACACATGGTGTAGACCAGTTTGCCCATTTTTTAACTTACATAGGAATTATATTATGTCTGACGTTATAGTAACAAATATTAAAGAGGCACAAATGGAACGGTTCATTCGAAGACTACTAGACCCTGAAGGGTTTGGTCACGCAGTATCTGCTGAAGTTCGCGATGAGGCTAGAGTGCTACTTGGAATGAGAAAGGTAGAAACGGTAAAAGAAACATGTTTATAGAAAAAGTAACAGAAGTAAAACACTACAGTGATAGGCTGTTTAGTTTCAAGACAACAAGAAACTTAGGGTTTCGTTTTAAGAATGGCGAGTTCGCAATGATTGGATTGCCAGCAGAAGTAGAGGGTGATAGGCCTATCCTTAGAGCTTACAGTATCGTTAGTACTAACTACGATGACCATTTAGAGTTTCTAAGTATTAAGATAGAAGACGGTCCGCTTACTAGTAGATTGCAAAAGATTAAAGTAGGTGATGATATCTTGCTAAAAACTAAGTGTACAGGTAGTTTAGTTGTAGATTATCTCAAACCAACTAAGAACTTGGTCATGCTTTCGACTGGTACAGGTATTGCACCGTTTATGAGTATCACTAGAGACTTAATTGGTACCTACGAACGGTTTGAAAACATTTTCTTATTTCATACTGTTAGAGAAAAGAACGAACTAGCATACAGACCAGAACTAGCATTACTTGAAACCGACTTACCCTTTATGTACATTGAAAGTGTAACCAGAGAGGACTATCCACGTACTGGTAGGTTCTGGGACCACATTGATGAGTTCTTACCAGGTGGTCTTACACTTGGGCGAGATTCTGTTATGGTTTGTGGGTCAACAGACCTAAATAAACAATGCAGAGCACAGTTCACAGAGCAAGGCTGGGTTGAAGGTAACCTAGGCGAAGCAGGCGATTTTATGCTTGAAAGAGCATTTGTAGATTGACACAGGTATGAACATACTGTATAATACATACATTATTGAAGGCAAATATACATGAATCTAAAATATAGCGAAACATTCTATAGTCCACAAGGCGAAGGTGCTTATGTGGGCATTCCTAGTTTGTGGATAAGGTTTTTCTTGTGCAACTTACAGTGTAATGGCTTTGGGCAAGATGAGCCTACTAAGCCTGAAACATGGGAACTGCCTTACGAGACTATAGACATATCTGAGATTAAAGTAGTAGAAGAGCTACCTGTGTTTGATAAAGGCTGTGATAGCAGTTACACTTGGGCTAAGAAGTATAAGCATCTCATAACAGATCGTACTGTAGATGAGGCTGTAGACGAGCTTACAGCGTTATTACCCACTGGCACGTTCAAACATGCTACATCCGGGCAAAGTGCTGATATGGTGTTTACAGGCGGCGAGCCAATGCTTAAAACAGCACAACTGAGCATGGTTGCTATTATGCGTGAGTTTGCTAAACGCGGTGATTGTCCTCAGAGAGTTACAGTTGAGACTAATGGCACAAAGCCTATCAATGAAGACCTACAGGGTCTAATTGATGACATGTATATTAGTTCAGAGTATGGTGGACTTATAGAGGATGCCAAATCCGACGGTATTGAATGGTATTGGAGCGTTTCACCTAAACTGTGGACTACAGCAGGTGAGGTAAGTAAACGTGCTATTAGGCCAGATGTAGTCAAAGGTTATGCTAATGCAAGTGATGCAGGACAATTAAAGTTCGTAGTAAATGGTTCTCAAGAAAGTTGGGACGAAGTTGAAGAGCATGTAAAAGCATTTAGAGAAGCAGGTGTTACATGGCCTGTATGGATTATGGGTGTCGGCGGTACTGTTGAAGGACTTAAGATGACTGAAGCAATAATTGCAGATGAAGCAATACAACGAGGGTATTATTATACAAGTCGTGTTCACGCACACATATATGGTAATGCTATTGGAAAGTAATGTTAAAGTGTCATTGTTGCGATAATATGGTAGTAGTTGGTATGATTAAGTATCACACTGCTGACAACACAAAGATATTTTGCGGTGCTGAATGCAGTTTGAAATACTACACACATTTAAGAGAGGAAGAGAATGAAAAAGAAAACTAAACTACCGTTCGGTATGTTACCTGCTAGTTGGGGTCTCAAAGGCAAGTCTAGACTTGTTGCAGAGGCTGAATACTACTACGAAGGCGAAGAC
>Ga0209092_10000605_pt1 | contig 35678 bp, 29 predicted proteins | sample FraStrMetagenome_FD_187446 | JGI IMG/M metagenome (GOLD analysis project Ga0209092, IMG submission 187446) | Marine eukaryotic phytoplankton communities from Arctic Ocean - Fram Strait ARC3M Metagenome (SPAdes) (version 2) | ecosystem: Environmental > Aquatic > Marine > Oceanic | place: Fram...
GATGGAACTGATAGTACAACTGTGACCTCTGCTGCTCTGACAATTAATAAGTCTAGTGGTGGCGGTGGTTGTACTGTTGCGGTTAATCAGTCACCCGATATGTCACTGTTGTTGATAATGTTTATTGGGCTGGCGCTGTTCTTTAGAAGACGACTGCTGAAGCTTTAAGTAAAAGACTATAAGGTTACATCTGGCCGGCTACTGCAAAGTAGCCGGCGTTGTATACGCAGTGCAAAATTGTCGGCGCATACAAAGTCTTGTAGCGATCCATCGAATAGCCGTAAATCAATGAAGGAATAAAGGTTGCCAGAGCCCAAAGTGGGGAATGGTTAATCAGATGTGCTGAGGAAAAGAGCAAGCTGGTGACAATATTTGCGTTCGAGATTATTGCATTGCTGCCAGGTAGTTTTTTTCCCAAGGCTGGTTGTATTAGGCCGCGAAATACAATCTCTTCAACATAGGGGTAGAGCAGTGCAAAGGTTAGGAAGAACTCCAGGCTGTACCCATAGCTAGTACCGTTTATGGAATAGAGGTACATCCATATGGGAAAGGGCGCCAGCAACAATAATATGAATCGCTTCTCCAGATAAGGCTTTTTACTCTCTGCTTGATCGACCATAGGCTTATTATTTATTGGCAGTTTTAAGGCATTGTAAATTTTTTCGTCCTGAGACTATAGCCCTAAGTCTAAAGGTTTAAACCCAAAGCTCTTAAAAAGATCCCCTAGCTATTACCTGCTGGGCTTTTTACTTATTCGGTGTTAACTCTTCAATTTTAAACAGCCAATTTTAGATTGATCTATCAGGTTGCTGCTTAAGCCATTGCTGATACTCGCGCTGTACAGAGGGTCTATTAAGATCGGGAGAGTTGTCTGGAACCTGCCATAGCTCAACCACCCGCGCAATTGCCTCGGCTCTTGATTCGCCCTCCTGAATTAACTGATGTATCCACTTTGCCCGGGCGCTCTTGTCTGTAACCCTATTTACAATTGACGGCTGAATGGCCTCAGCAAAATAAAACTCACCAGTATTTTGGCCAAATGACCGGAGTTGCTCTAATGCTTTCTTGCGAGTAAAACCGGTTTTCTCGGAGTGCCCAGATATTGTTAGAGGCTCAGCTAAAAAGGGAAGTTGGATATGGTTGCAGATATCATTGATGGTGGCGGCACTAAACTTATGGCCAAGATCATTGTTCTGTCCGCGGTAGTCTTGAATAAGGTGGATCATTTTTTGAACGGAGGTGCTCATCTGTCTGGGGCCCGCGGTGTAATGTTGATCTGTTAAACAACTATACGCGCCATTATTGGAGATGGTCTTCAGCTCATTCGCTTACCAGCTCTCTAATATATCAAACTCTCCATCATGCAACGTTCTAAATCAAATGGAGCTCTATTTATAATGTCTTTAAATTTCTAATGTTTATCTACTTGCATCGTTTTAGTCATTATGACAATGTCTGTGGGAATCTTAGAGGGAATCTTTATGTCAGAAATAGTACTTTTGTCCGTTCAAGTTATTGCTGCTTTTGGTGTGGTCGTTTCTGTTTTCTATCTCGGTGTGCAGGTGCATCAGCAGAATGAAATCACCAGGGCGCAATTCGGCCACTCAACCAGTAACCGATTGTATGAGCGCTATTTCCAGTCAGCCAAAGACTCAGAGTATGCAGAGTTTTCGGCAAAAAATTGGGCTGATGAGGATTTAACCGATGGCGAAAAGTGGCGCATCGCAATGTTTGTTAATACCTGTATGGTAGATCTCTGCGACGTTTATCAAAAGGTTCAGCAGGGTTTTGTCGACAAAAGTCATTTAGAAATGAGAGTGCATTTCTTAAGGTTAGGGGTGATGAAAACGGCTATAGGAAAACGCTCTTGGGGCTATTGGAAACTGCTGTTTGAACCTGACTTTATCAGCTGGTTTGAGGTAGAGATCTATGGCGAAAAGCTTACCGAAAATTTACTTGATGGAACCAGTGAACTATCTAACATCAGGCGTGATTAAATCTCCGGTCTATACATTGGTGAATTTATCTTGTAATCTGACTCTGATATTGTCAAAAAACTACAAAAATTATAAAGGAGAGTACTATGAATGAATTTCAAATATGGAGCGTATTTACTAGCTTCTTAATTTCCAATGCAATCTATATGGCCGGTGTATTTTTTATTTTATGGGTGGCTTTTCGCGCCGCTAATACTCTGACCAGTGCCGACTCAGTTGCGGTTAAAGTTTTACTCTCACTATTCTCTGCAGGCATCATTTTCAATGGTCTGACGGTTTCAGCACTTTTGGAATTAAACCTTGTCAGCACAGCTTATTCGCTGTCACAAATTGGTGCTGATAGTGCCTCTGCAATGCGTTTTATAGCTGACTGGGGTACAGGTACAGCTGGGGAGATGAACCTTGTTAGCAATCCTATTAGAGCAGGGTGGTGGTTGGTTGTTGCGATTATGCTGTTTGGTAAAATTTGGCAGAAAAAAGCCTAGGCTTTATTACGTTAAAAAGCCCCCAGTTTGGGGGCTTTTTTTTGGCTAACGTCAGCTGAGAATTTTTACTGCTAAAAAATTTCAAAAGAGGCATTCGCTTATCTGGCCTTACTCACTTTAACGCCTTAGATGTGAAATAATTAATCGCTGAGTACGACTAGGTTGTCACGATCATCTATTTCTTTTAGAGCCAGGTAGGGATTTTGCTCTTGGATGGCGCTTGGATGTACAACTGAAATAATGATCTGACTATCGCTTTCACCGCCAAACCAGCTGGGACCATTGGTTTTTTGAATCTCGATGGTGGCGTAGCGACCGTCTTTGGTATAAGTCAATACAATCTCTTCTGCAACAGTGGACGAAATAAGAGTCCATCCGGTGCCCAGTGTCGCATCGCTGTAATAAATCAAGTTGGAGGCTGGGCTGACAGGTGAGAGCAGTACAATTCTACCGGCAATACCAGTGCCAGTTCCGAGAATAACGGTGGGTTGTTTTTGAATTTCTGCGTTGTCTGGCAGAGGCATATCGGCCAGTAGATAGTTGATTATTTTTCGTGATTCCTGCTGATAGGAATCGGAAAATAGATTGCAGCCGGTCAATGTGGTGGTAAGGAGAAACAGTGTTATTATTATTTTCATTTGATCACCCTCTGTGGAGGAATAGCTTACTCCAGTTGTATATAAAAAGATGAATAATTGTTCTGTCTGATAGGGTTTACTTTTCAGTGGGCGAATTTGGTTAACATCGGGCTGGAATCAGGCTAACATCAACTGGAACAGAGCGACATAATTATAAAAATCACTGTCATAAAGTGACTCTTAAATAGTGGCTCTTATAAAGAGGCTAATATAAAGAAGCTTTTGGGGGGATAGAATTAATACGACCGACTTGAGCGTAACGCTGCTGAGTTGCATGTTTTTTATGCTACTGGTTGCCTGGGTCGCTTATCGTAAAAGTAAAGGCGGTGTGGCTACCCGCGATGGGTATTTTCTCGCAGGTCGTGGGCTAACGGCTGTATTTATTGCTGGTTCCTTACTGCTGACTAATCTCTCTGCGGAACAATTAATCGGACTCAACGGTTCGGCCTATGGATTTAATCTTAGCAGTATGGCCTGGGAGGTTACCGCTGCAGTGGCCACCATCTGTATGGCGTTTATTTTTCTGCCGCGTTATCTGGCTGGCGCTTTTTCGACTCTTCCTGAATTTTTAAACGACCGATTTGATGATGATGTGCGACGCCTAACGGTGCTGCTATTTATGCTTGGCTACGGTTTGGTAACTATTCCCTCAGTACTCTATTCTGGATCTATTGCAGTGCTGCGCTTATTTGATGTACCGCAACTGTTTGACCTGCCATACAGTCAGGCGCTAACCCTGACGATTGTGATGATCGGTAGCACAGGAGCTCTATATGCAGTTTTTGGTGGCCTTAAAGCGATCGCGGTGTCCGACACGCTAAATGGTATGGGTTTGCTTCTGATCGGCCTTGCTGTGCCTCTGCTGGGACTCTCGGCGCTGGGTGATGGCAGTATTGGCGATGGGCTACATATAGTGGCTAATACTCACACTGAGAAGCTCAATGCGGTTGGTGGGCCCAGTGATCCAACGCCTTTTCCTACACTGTTTACTGGGATGATCTTTGCCAACCTATTTTATTGGTGCACCAATCAATATGTGATTCAGCGAACTCTGGCAGCAAAAAATCTCGCCGAGGGACAAAAGGGCGTCTTGTTCTCTGGATTTTTTAAGGTGCTGGTGCCTTTTATTATGATGATTCCCGGGGTGATTGCGTTTCATCTCTATGGTCCGGTTGGCTCTGAGGGTGGATTGCCATCAATTGATCTTGCCTACCCACAATTGATCCGCGATGTGCTGCCAACCTATGCCATGGGGTTCTTTTTGGCCGTCTTGCTTGGCGCAGTATTTAGTTCGTTTAACTCCCTGCTGAATAGCGCAGCGACACTGTTCTGTCTGGATATTTACCTACCATTTAAAAAGCGGCAGAGCGGAGTAGTAGTGAACGACAAGCAACTGGTGACGGTTGCCAAGCGAGCATCGGTGGTGATTGCGCTCTTCTCTTTTGTGGTGGCCCCCCTGCTGCAATTTGCCCCCGAGGGACTGTGGCAGATTATCCGAATCTTTACCGGGTTCTATAATATTCCGGTTATCGCTATCGTGATTGTCGGACTATTTACCCGTCGAGTGCCTGCATTGGCGGCGAAGCTGGCGATTATTTTTCATGTGGTTGCCTATGGATTACTGAGGTTTGTTTTTGACGATTGGCTGACCATTCACTTCCTCCATCTATACGGGATTTTATTTGTGTTTGAAGTGGCTATGATGCTGGTGATTGGTCAGCTCTATCCCCGTCGGCAGGCCTGGACCTTTAAGCGCAGTGACAAAATAGATTTGCAGCGCTGGCGCTATGCAGTTCCCTGCTCAGTGACACTGGCGTCAGCGGTGGTCGGGCTGTACCTGCTGTTTTCGCCTGTCGGTTTGGTGGATGGGTTAGAAAGCGGGTTAGAAGGTGGGCTAAGTGTGGCATTTTGGCCACTGATATTAACTTTGATTGGCATTAATATAATTATCTGGTGGAGTGCCGCCAGACAGCAATTCGCGATAGTAAAACAATAATAAGTGCGGGCTCCAGATTGAATAATTCCAAGGCTAACAAAAACAAACCAAGGTTACGGTTCTTTGAAGACGCAGAGGGTCAACAGCACATAGCTGAAGCAGACCAGTATCTTTATCAGCGTCCCGCGGCTAGCCATAACCTGGTAGTGATAGGCACTGGCACTATAGGGCAAGAGCATATGCGTGTGGCGACGCTGCTGGGGCGTGCGCAAATCCACGGCATATATGATACTCAACAGCAGAGCATGGATATTGCCGAGGCTAACTTTGCCCGCTATTCCGATAAGCCGTTGCTGCGCTACCGAGACTTGGAGTCCGCTTGTAATGATTCGGCTGTAGATGCGCTGTTTATCTGCACGCCGAACTATACCCATTTTGAGATCCTGCAAACTGCGATTAAATCGGGTAAGCCTATCTTTTTAGAAAAGCCCATGGCGACGGATTTGCAAGATGCCGCGGCTACCGAGGCCATGGCGCGTGCTTATTCCTCTTTTATCCAAATCGGTTTGCAATATCGCTATAAGGCCCAGTATGTGGAAGCCTTTCACGAGGCTCTGAGCAGGACATCTCTGGGCAAGATCAAGACCATTAGCCTGAGCGAATATCGGCCGCCGTTTTTGGATAAGGTTGAGCAGTGGAATAAATTCAATGCCAAGAGCGGTGGCACTTTGGTAGAAAAGTGCTGCCATTATTTTGATCTCATTAATCTATTGGCTCAGTCTCAACCGGTGAAGATCTATGCCAGTGGCGGGCAGGCGGTAAACTTTGTCGACTTTGAGCGCGACGGGGAAAAGTCGGATATTGATGATCATGCTTTTGTGGTGATTGATTATGCCAACGGTACCAGAGCGAATTTTACCTTGAATATGTTTTGCCATGACTTTAGTGAAGAGCTTGTTGTCACAGGCGATCGCGGTCGTTTAACGACCAAAGAAGTATTTAATTTTCATCAGCAACAGGGTTCTGTTGCCTCTGTGGCGATCGAAGTCGGTGAGCTTGGGCCATCCAAGACTATGGATGTGACGTATCCCGCGTTAATTGAGCAGAGCGGCCATCACGGCGCCACCTATTTTGAACATATTGCCTTCGTCGACCAGCTGGAAGCAAAGTCTGTGTCGGCAGCCACGCCGCTCCAAGGACTCTGGTCAATGATTGTCGCCAGTGCTGCGCAAGCGTCGATGGCCAGTGGCGGGGCAGTGGATATAAATCAATTTATGGCGGCCAATGGCTTAGCCGATTATCTAAACAATTAGGAATATTATGTCTCAGGTTACGCAAGCTACTGCACTACACGCTCCGGGTATCAAAGTCTCTTCTAAGTCTATGCCTGCAGTCGGTCTGGGGTTGTGGAAGATTGATCAGAACAGCGCTGCAGATGCAGTCTATGAGGCAATCAAAGTCGGCTATCGCCATCTGGATAGCGCAGCGGATTATGGCAATGAAAAACAGGTTGGCGAGGGCATTGCTAGGGCTATTGCTGAGGGTCTCTGCAGTCGTGAGGAGCTCTGGGTAACCAGCAAGCTGTGGAATACTTACCACCGCGCTGAGCATGTTGAGGCGGCCTGTCGCCGGTCAATGGATGATTTGGGATTGGATTATATTGATCTATACTTGGTGCATTTCCCCATCGCTTTGCGCTATGTGGATTTTAATGCGCGTTACCCAGCGGAGTGGATATTTGATCCCAGTGCTGAGAACCCGGGTATGGAACTTGATCAGGTGCCGTTAAGCGAAACCTGGGGGGCTATGGAACAGCTAGTCGAAAGTGGCCTAGTGCGTCAGATTGGCGTGTGTAATTACAGCGCGGTTTTGTTGCATGATCTGATGAGCTATGCCCGAATCAAACCGGCCATGTTGCAGATTGAATCTCATCCCTATCTTACTCAAGAAGCCCTGTTGCGCACCGCGCGTGCTTACAATATGGCCGTTACAGCGTTCTCACCGCTGGGTTCCCTGTCTTATGTGGCGCTCAATATGGCGAGTGCCAACGACACGGTATTAACGGATCCTTCAGTGTTGGCAGCAGCTAAGCGAAATGGGGTTACAGCGGCTCAGGTGGTGTTGCGCTGGGGTATTCAGCGAGGCACGGCGGTAATTCCAAAAACCAGTAACCCTCAGCGTCTGATTGAGAATTTAACCCTAACCGAATTCACCTTAACCGATGAAGAGATGGATGCTATTTCGGCACTTAATCAGAACCGCCGTTTTAATGATCCGGCTCAGTTTTGTGAGGCTGCTTTTAATACGTTCCACTCTATTTACGACTAATTATTATGGCCCATCTAAACGTTGAGACGATCAATCTACCGGAGCAGCAGGCCTATGCCGCGAGCGCTTTTCCCTTGCTATTGAGCGCTGCTCAGGTTGCTGGAAAGTCTGCTATCTCAGACTGGATAGCAGAGCATAGAGATTATATTGAAGATCAGTTGGCGCTTACCGGTGCGATTCTATTTCGCGGTTTTGGTCTCGTAAACGACCGAGATTTTGATGATTTTATTCGCGCTTTTGACTGGCCTAATTTTACCTATGCCGAGTCCCTGTCCAATGCGGTAAGGCGCAATCGAACTGAGTTGGTGTTTACCGCCAATGAAGCACCGCCAACGGTTGCTATTTTCCTGCATCATGAAATGGCCCAGACACCGGTTTACCCCTCCAAATTATTCTTTTTCTGCGAGCAAGCTGCCGAGAGCGGCGGCGCTACACCGATCTGCCGGTCGGATATTTTGCTGCAGCAACTAAGAGAGAAATTGCCCGATTTTGTGGCAGATTGCGAGAATAAAGGTGTGCGCTATTCCCAGACTATGCCTCTGGAAGAGGATTTGGATTCAGGTCAGGGCCGCAGTTGGCAGAGTACTCTAAGTGCTGGAAATCGAGAACAGGCTGAGACTAAGCTTAGGAATTTGAATTATGACTGGCAGTGGCAAGATGACGGTTCTCTCAGTGTGACTACGCCTGTGCTGCCGGCTGTGCGTCAACTGAAGGATGGCCGAACAGTCTTTTTTAATCAGTTGATCGCGGCTTTTCGCGGTTGGAAAGATGTCCGCAATAGTGGCGAAAAGTCGATCTGCTTTGGCGATGGTTCGGCTATTGATAGTGCCCATATGGGCCTGGCCATCGAATTGGCCGACGAGCTGACATTTGATATTCCATGGCAGTCCGGTGATGTTGCTGTTTTGGACAATTTCTTGGTGATGCACGGACGGCGGCCCTTTGAGGGAAAACGCGCGGTGCTGGCTTCATTGGTCGCGTAATGGACTGTTTGATAAGGATAGGATTATGAAAACGATTATTTTAACGCTTCTATTTATCTTAGCTGCGCCGTTGGTAAGTGCCGAGTATTCCCGCACGTACATTGAATCCCATCCCCTGCAGACAGTCGCAGTCAATGGAATTGATATGGCCTACCGAGTTGTGGGTGAAGACCCAGACAGACCTAAGGTGGTGATTATTATGGGGCTTGGCGGCTCCAATGTGGTCTGGGGCGATACGCTGGTCAAGGGCCTGGTAGAGGGCGGCTATGAGCTACTGATGTTTGATAATCGAGATGTTGGCGGGTCCACCCGTTTCGATGATTGGGGCCAGCCGACTCTATGGTTACAGCTGATTAAGCAAAAGCTCGGGCTGCCGGTTAATGCCCCTTACACGCTGAGTGATATGGCGGCGGATACAGTGGCCTTGATGGATCGGCTGGGTTACCAGGATGCGCATATTATTGGTACTTCCATGGGCGGCATGATTGCTCAGGTTGTGGCCGCGGAATATCCCCAGCATACCCGTAGTTTGATTTCGATAATGTCTTCAACTGGCGCGCGGCACTTACCCTGGCCGACACAGCGCGCAGAGGGCAATTTGCGTGACCTTGCGGAGGGTGATGCTGCCGCTGAGCGGGACGCGATGATGCGCGCCCGAGGTTTTTATCCTGAATCAATGCCGCGGCAGCTGATGGCGGTGTTTAAGTCCGGTGACCGCTCTGAAGATGTTGCCAGTATTCAAGCCAGCACGTTGGTGATGCATGGTGTTGATGACACTCTGGTACCGCCACCGCATGGTGTTCATACCGCTGAATTAATCCAGGGTTCGGAGTTTGTGCTGCTCGAGGAAATGGGCCACAACATGCCGGAAAATGTTTTACCGGAATTGATTTCACGAATGCGCGGTCATATGGATAAGGTTGAAGGTAAGCAGGCTAAAGCGGCTAGAGCGGATGAAAGCGTTAAAGTGACTCAGGCACCGTCTTGAGTTGCAGTCGCTGGCGCAGATAGCGAGCGAATTGATCGACGCTAATATTCAACGCGGCACTAACCAAAATCAGCAGCAGGGCAACATCAAAGCGAAAGGTCTCAAAGGCTGAGTCAATATAAAATCCCAATGTGGCAATACCCAGAATACCTAAAATCGCGGTCTCCCGCAAAATCACTTCCCAGCGATAAAACAGAAAAGCCAAAAACTGGCGATAAATTCGTGGCAGCACTTCATAAAAATACAATGTGATACCACGGTTGGCATCGGCACGTAGACTGAGCTCTTCGGTGTAGCGCCCGAGAAGATGGCCGATAATTGCGCCATTGTGAATTCCGAGGGCCAGTATGGCCGGCAACATTGAGGGGCCCAATATCAGTAGGCCGATAAAGGCCAGCAGGTATTCTGGCAAAGTGCGCAGCAAAATTAAGAGTGAATCACCGATGCCACGTTTCCAGCGACGGTGGAGAAAAAGCGATGAATTGAGTGGCAGCAGAGCGAGTGCTAAGAGACCGGTAAAAACCAAACTGATCTGCCCGAGAAGTACTGTATTGACCAATCCTGGCCAAATCTGCTGTTGCCAGAGAGCATAAAACCACTGGTTTAAATTATTCACTGTTTCAGCGTTCACAAGAGCCTGTCCACGGAGCGGGGCAGGCACTATATCTTCGCTTACAAAGCGCACCAGCAGCTGCCAGGAGATAGTCGCTTGGGGCGGCAGATAGTAGAAAACCGCTACCAGATACACCGGCAGTAGTCGCTTGTGCAGCCATAAACGCAATGTACCGATCAGCAGCAACAGTGCATAAAAGAAGGCAGCAGCTTCACTGTACTGGCCGTCGCTAAGCGCAGTTTCAAGATGAAATCCTAGGGTCGGCAGACCGACAAAACCGAGGATTGCGCTGGAGCGAATAGCGCACTCAAAACGGTAGCTGGTGTAGGTGGCCATAGAGCGCCATGCCAGTGGCAGTGTGCTATAGAAAAACTCACTCAGGGGCCGTCTTTTATTGACGGGTAGATTATTAGCCGGGGCCGGATCCACTTCTTCAAATAGTTCGCCATATATTTTCGCTAATGTACCGGCGTAGGGGATGGCGATGGCCAGCAAGCCGGTGAGCGATGAGAGTCCGGCAATCTGCATAAATAGCAGGGCCCAGAACAGCTCGTGGATCGAACGGATAAAGGCGCAAAATGCCCGCACTAAGGTAAAGCGATAACCCAGGGCCAGAGCAAAGCCGGCTATGGCTGCGAGCGTCACGCCCTGAAGGGCAAAGGCAAAGGTATTCGCCAGACTGCTGAGCAGTGTCGGCCAGGACCATACCGAGGGGCTTAGCGCACCAGCGGCCATCAGGCTCAGTTCCGCCCAGGGATCCGCGGTACTGATATCGAGATCTACCAACAATAGACAGATCAGGGCTGAAACGGCAAACCAGAAGCTGATATTGCGCAGGGCGCTGGCGGAGGTTTTGTTTGAGTTAGGCACTGACATCAAAGTTAGCTGGCGCCATAGAGACCAGCGAGATCAATGGCCTGCAATTGATCGCTGGGCGCGTCGAGAACAATGGTGCCATCTCGCAAGCCAATAATGCGGGTACATATGGACAGAGCTTGGTCTATATCGTGGAGGGCCAGTATCACGGTTTGATGCTGTTGGCAGATTAGTTGCAGTAGCGCATCAGCCTGATATTCATCGACATTGGCCACTGGTTCATCGCCGAGAAAAATGGGCCGCTGTTGAATCAGTGCGCGGCCGATACTGGCACGCTGTTGCTGACCGCCAGAGAGTGTATCGACTGAGCTAAAGAGTTGCTGCTCTAGTCCCAACTGTTTGGCTATAGGTTCAACAGCAGTCCGCGCACCGGGCAGGGGTTTGATTAGATTGAGCAGATTGTAGGCCAGTGAATGACTGTCTAATGCGCCCATATAGATATTGTGAAAGGTGCTCAGTATAGGCACCAGGCCGGGTTGCTGGGGGCACCAGGCAACCTGATCGGGATGTTGCTCGCGCAGCGCTTTAAGCAGTGTCGATTTGCCCGCACCGCTCTCTCCAATCAGTGCCACGCGCTCGCCACTGGCAATGCTTAGAGAAAGCTTGTCAAGTACGGTACGCCCCTGATACTGCAGGCGTTGGTCGCTAAACTGGAACAGCGGTGCTGGCGTGTTAAGAAGGTCCTTCAAAAATACTGCCTACTTGCCTGCATCAATAATACCGACGCTTATGGCGGTATCGAGAATCGGTTGGTAGAGCTTATTGTCGGCGGCAATAAAGCCACTGCGGGGAAAGCTTGCCAACAGGTCTGGATCGTCCATCCCCACCAGTGCTTCAGTTAGGCGCGTCTGAAAGTCTGGGCCCCAGCTGTCGTTTACATCACCGCGCAGGGTCCACTGGTAATCGGGGTAACTTGGCGTTCGCCAGATTACTTTGACTTTGTCGCTGTCGATTTTGCCTGCGGCCAATTGTTTGTCCCAGACTTTGTAATTTACCGCGCCAACCTGATAAGCACCGGACTGGACTAAGGCAATAGTGCGGCTGTGATCGCCGCTATAGCCGACCTTGCTAAACAACTTATCTGGCGTATCACCTAAGTTTTCGCGGATAAAGAACTCGGGCATCAGGCGACCAGAGGTGGAGCCCTTGGAGCCAAAAGTAAAGGTCTTGCCGGTTATGGCTGCAGGAAAACTGTCGTTTGGTTCTATGCCACTGCTGCTATGGGCAATAATATAGCTGGTGAAAAAAGGGTCTTCAGTACCCTGAGCTACGGCTTGGCTGCCTGGCACCAGACGTCGCGCTTGAACGCCGGAGAGTCCACCAAACCAAGCTAGCTGAACCTGGTTGTTGCGAAATGCGGTGACGGCTGCGGCATAGCTCTTAACCGGAATATAGCGAACGTCTACACCGAGCTGAGCCTGCAAATAGACTGCAACCTTGTCAAAGCGCTCTTGAAGATTGGCTTCATCTTGGTCGGGAATGGCGCTAAAGACAAATGTCTTGGCATTCTCAGTGTCGGCAGGAGTGTGAGAGACAGAGGGAGAGGCACTGGAGATAGAGGTGATAAACAGCAGGGTAAGCGCGGCAATATTGCGCAGTAGCTGAATTCGCATAGAGAGGTCCTTTTGATAAGAGTATTCGGCTCTTGGCCGTAAGATTTTCGCGAACGTTTTTCGCGGCAGCGATTGTAACAGTGATTGGAGATGATGGTGAATTGAGGATGATGGTGAATTGAGATGCCATGACAAAGGCTTATAAATCGCTGACTCAACGACTACTGATTTCAGTAGGTTGGCGCAAAGAGCGGTGCCAGAATTGCCCGACTAGTCCATGTCGGGCGTGATGTCTTGTTATCTGACAGAGACGATTTACTCCTGTGACCACTTGGCGAAGCTGCTGCCCGTTTCGGCCAGAGTCTTGATCAAATCAGCCGGCTGCCAATAGTCTTCACCGCTCTGCTGGTGTAGGGCATTAAGCTTTTGATAGACCGTTTCGAGGCCAAGGTGATCGGCATATTGCATGGGGCCACCGTGATAGACCGGGAAGCCGTAGCCAAACACGTAGACCACATCTATATCGCCGGAACGCTGGGCAATACCTTCCTGAAGGATTTTTGCACCTTCATTAATCAGCGGTAACAGCAGGCGATCGCGGATTTCTTCATCACTAAAGTCTCTGCGGCTAACACTGTATTCAGCGGCCTTGGCTTCGATTAGAGCACTGACCTCAGGATCGCTAATGCGGGCGCGGGTCTGGGGATCATATTGATAAAAACCGGCACCGGTTTTTTGACCTAAATGACCCTGTTCCACTAGGGCGTCGGCGACGCAGAAGCTCCGTGGATCGCCTTTTTCTTCCTCAGATAATCCTTCGCGAACCTTATAGCCGATATCAATACCGGCGAGATCGCTCACCGCCAAGGGCCCCATGGCCATGCCATAGTCTTCCATCACGCGGTCGATCTGTTCGGCGCTGGCACCTTCAATCAGACAGAGTTGCGTTTCGCGGCCATATTCACTGAACATGCGGTTGCCGATAAAGCCAAAGCAGACACCGGAAAGAACCGGTACTTTGCCAATTGCCTTAGCCACTGCCATCGACGTGGCAATCACTTCGTCAGAGGTTTTGTCAGCGCGGACAATCTCTAGCAGTTTCATAATATTGGCCGGGCTGAAAAAGTGCAGGCCGATAACATCTTCGGGTCGTTGAGTGGCTGCGGCTATGGCATTGACGTCCTGATAGGAGGTGTTGCTGGCTAAGATAGCACCGGGCTTGCACACTTTGTCGAGCGTGGCAAAGACCTGTTGCTTGATCTCGAGATTTTCAAATACCGCTTCAATCACCAGATCGGCAGTGGCCAGATCCTGATAGTCAGTGGTGCCGCTGATTAGGCTCATGCAACCGTGCTTTTGCTCTTCGCTAAGTCGGCCTTTTTTCACTGTCATGGAGTAGTTTTTGTCGATAATCCCAAGGCCACGCTGCAACGCTTCATCGTTGATTTCCAACATGGTTACGGGAATGCCAACATTGGCAAAGTTCATGGCAATGCCGCCACCCATGGTGCCGCCGCCAATAATGGCTACCGACTGTATGGGGCGCTTGACCGTTTCTTTACCTATGCCTTTAATTTTGTTGGCTTCACGCTGGGCGAAAAACATATGGCGCATAGCGGCTGACTGGCTGCCGTCTTTGAGATCCATAAACAGGCGGCCTTCAGTGGCCAAGCCTTCATCGAAAGACGTCGTGGCTGCGGCTTCAATACAGTCGACAATACGCTGTGGCGCCAGCTGTCCGCGAGCGCGACGGCTGAGCTGCTTGCGAGACTGATCAAAAATAGCCGGATCAAATGAGGCCGGATCTATCGTGATATCGCGCACTTTAAGTAGCGGAGCCTTATCGGCAAGTAACTGCTGAGTATAGGCCAGAGCGCCTTCAAGAAGATCGTCACCATCAATTATATGGTCGATAAGATTTAGGCCAACAGCGGCTTTGGCTTTGATTGGGTTGCCACTGGTAATCAGTTTGATGGCGGCTTCAACACCGGTTAGGCGTGGTGCACGCTGGGTTCCGCCAGCGCCAGGCAGCAGGCCGAGTTTAACTTCCGGAAGGCCGACCATTGCGGTGCTCACCGCACAGCGGTAGTGACAGGCGAGGGCAGTTTCTAATCCGCCACCCAGTGCAGTGCCGTGAATAGCGGCGACCATTGGCTTGGATGATTGCTCTATGGTGGCGAGAACCTGATTAAAGGAAGGTTCGGTAGGGGCTTTGTCGAACTCGGAGATGTCGGCGCCAGCGATAAAGGTGCGACCCTTGCAGATTAGTATCAAGGCTTTGGTGGCGTCGTCTTGGGCGGCGTTGACTGCAGCATAGATACCGTCGCGTAGCGCCTGCGATAATGCATTGACCGGTGGGTTGTTGATCCAGATTATTCCGATATCACCACGGACTTCATAGCTTGTGACTGAAGGGCTGACTACTGACATAAATCTCTCCACATTGAATTGTTGTTTATCGTTGTTTTTAAACCACTGCTGTTTAAATTCTTGTTATTTTTTTCGGCTCAGTGATGGCGGTGGTTGGCCAGTCACTTTCTCAAAGCCCCTTCTGTGCATTAGGCTGATATACTTTTCAAAATCAATTTATCTTATCAATCCAACACGAGAATAATAACAATGCAGAGTAACAGAGAATTAGATGTAGTGGTCTACGGTGCCACGGGTTTTACTGGACGGTTGGTCGCGGAATATTTGAATAACCAATATGGTGTTAATGGAGACGTTAAGTGGGCCATGGCCGGACGCAGTCAGGCCAAGCTTGAGTCAGTGCGCGACGAAATGGGTATTTCTAACGATGTACCATTAATTGTTGCCGATGCCGCTGATATGGACTCAGTCAATGCAATGGTGCTGAGCAGTAAGGTTATTTTGACTACGGTAGGGCCCTATCAATTGTACGGCAATGAGTTGGTTGCCGCCTGTGCTGAGCATGGTACTGATTATGTGGATCTCTGTGGTGAGCCAGCCTGGATGCATCAAATGATTGGTGCGCACTCTGCAGCGGCGGAGGCCAGCGGTGCGAGAATCGTCTTCTCTTGTGGTTTTGATTCGGTTCCTTTTGATCTGGGTGTGTTGTTTTTGCAGCAGACTGCGGAACAGCAGTTGGGTGCTATGGTGCCGCGTGTTAAAGGTCGTGTGCGTTCAATGAAAGGCACTTTTTCTGGCGGTACGCTGGCGAGTTTCCGCGCTACTATGGCAGCCGCGGGTAAAGATCGCGAGCTGATCAATGTGTTGCGCAACCCCTTTGCTTTAACTGAAGGTTTTGTTGGTGCCGATCAACCGCGGGGCGATAAGCCTGAGTTTGATGAGGCGCTGCAAAGCTGGATTGCTCCTTTCGTTATGGCAAGCATTAACACCAAGAATATTCACCGTTCAAACAAGTTGCTGGGCCATGCCTATGGCACTGACTTTGTCTACGATGAAATGATGATTACCGGACCCGGTGAGCGTGGCGAAGCTGTTGCCAAAGCTGTGACTGAAGATACGTCGATGGCGACTGATCCCCGTCAACCAGGCGAGGGCCCATCGCTCGATGAGCGCGTCAATGGTCACTATGATGTGCTATTGATCGGCGAAGCTGCTGATGGTCGCTCGGTTCGTGTTAGCGTTAAAGGGGATATGGATCCGGGTTATGGTTCGACTTCGAAGATGATCGCCGAGAGTGCGGTATGCCTGGTTCTGAATCCTGAATTGGCCTCTGGCGGTATTTGGACTTCAGCGCCGGCTATGGGATCAGCCCTGATTGAGCGTTTGCAAGCCAATGCGGGACTAACCTTTGCTGTAGAAGCTGAGTGATTGTTAGGTTTTTTTAAAGCTGAGAGTTAGGTAACAAAAACGTGGCCGCTAACAAGAATTGCTAGTGGCTGCGTTTAGGCTAATGAGATTTTGTATGAGGATAATTTTCTATAAGGATATTGTATTCAGGGACTGTATTTAAAATAATAATAAATGGGGCAGTCAAGATGAAATTCCACCCACAAAAAAATAGCTTAATTAAAGAACTTCACAACCGTACCTTTCCGGTGGTGCAGTTACCGGCTCAGGTTTCAAGCCTGGTGCTGCTCAATCCTGGCGATCGCCAGTCAGAAATTGATCGACTTACCGAACTCGCTAGCCAGCACGGTGTTGCACCGCCATTAGAGGGTGAAAGCTGTTATTACCAGAGTTTTAAAGAATTTGATTTTCGCTGGGAACGGCATAATGAATTTTCGACTTACACGGTAATTTGTCAGCATCAGTCAGAGAGCGAATTATGCCGCAATCTATTTTCATTAATTGATTCTGCTTGGCTGGAGGCTTTATCTGGCGAAGTGATTGCGGCGAACCATATTGACTTGCGTCCGACATCGATGAGTTCTCAAGAGTTGCAAGCGTATTTTGAGGGCAACCGTTTGGTTGGCAGCAAAATTTACGATGGCTTGGCCACTGTGTGGACTTCGGTGCAGCACGATGCTGATGGCTTTATTCGCACTTTGGTTGTGGATGAAGGTATAGATGCGCTTCAGGCGGGCAGGGCGGTTCGCAATTTGCTGGAGATTGCGGCTTATCGATCTATGACGCTATTGGCACTGCCTATAGCCCGTGAATTGATGCCGGCAGTCACTAAGCTTGAAGGGCAGTTGGTTGCGACCAATGCCAAACTTAATCTGCTGGAGACTGTAGCAGATGAACAAAATTTGATGACTGAGTTGATTGAAGAGGCGACGCAGTTGGAGAAGTTGGTTGCTGATCACAATTTTCGTTTTTCTGCGACTCAGGCATATTTTAGTTTGACTGAAAGTCGTTTGGATATGTTGCGTGAACAGAAGTTGCCGACCATTCGTACCTTGAAGCAGTTTCATGTACGGCGGTTTATTCCGGCGTTTCACACTTGTATGTCAGTGGTTAAGCGCAAAGAGGATTTGTCGAAACGGATTAGTCGAACGACGGAGTTGCTGAATTCTCGATTGCAGCTGTCATTGGAATTACAGAATCAGCGGCTGCTGGCTTCTATGGATAAGCGTAGTGCCTTGCAGTTGCGGTTGCAGCAGACGGTTGAGGGTTTGTCGGTGGTGGCTATGACGTACTACAGTATGAATTTGATTAAGCTGTTGCTTGCACCGTTGCCGATTGAGCAGTATTTGTTAATCTCTAAGACTATGGCGTTGGCGATTATAACGCCGTTTATTTTTACTGGCGCGCTGATGCTGGTGAAGAGGATTCGTAATAAGCTGGAGAAGTGAGTTAATGAGGTTGGGGAGTTTAATTGGCTCAGGGCTGTTTACTGGCTCCTAACATGACTATTGTCATCCCGACAGAGCGTAGCGACGAGGGATCTTTTGTCAGGTGTTGGCAGCAAAGTCGCGTGGGCATAGACCCCAGCCCTGCCTTTGCGATCGGTCCCATGAATGACATTATTTTCAGCGTTCGCACAACTCGCTGTCGCTCAGACACGCGCTCTCTTAATCTGAAAATAATGTCACCCATAAACGGGCCCTGATTGATCGCAAAGGCAGGGCTGGGGTCTATCGGGATTATTGCGGTACTACCTTGTAGTCTGCTCTGTGATTGTGACTACCTCTCTTGTCATCCTGAGCGCAGTCGAAGGATCTCGCTGGCTTACTGCGTTCTTTGCTTTAGGCTGCAATCCTGCATGAGCTCCTTCGGTTCGCTACGCTCTCTCGGGATGACAGGTTTGTGTGTTCGGGGCTGTGGACTCGCTCAGGGCTGTTGATTCCAGTGCACGCATTCTTCAAGTGTTACACCAGAGCCCCCAAAGATATCGAGCGCGCTGCCAATGGTGAGGTCGACTTTGCCATTGGAGAGTGATTGCACTAGTTCTAGGTCGGCGAGGGAGCGGGCGCCACCGGCATAGGTGGTGGGTATTGTGCAGCAGTTGCCCAGTAAGCTAACTAGCTCGCTATCGATTCCTGCCTGAAGTCCTTCCACATCTGCTGCGTGAATTAAAAACTCGACGCAGTGGCTTTCCAGTTCGGCGATAGTGTGTTGATTGATCTGCATATTGGTAATGGTCTGCCAGCGATCGGTGGCGATCATCCAGCCGTCTTGAGTTTTGCGACAGCTTAGATCTAGCACTAACTTGTCCGCGCCGACCTCGGCTTTTATTTTCTCCAGACGGGACCAGGAAAAGTCGCCGTTCTCAAATAGATAGGAGGTGACAATAATCTCTGAGGCACCGGCCTCTAGATAGCCTGCTGCGTTGTCGAGATTGACGCCACCACCAAACTGCATACCCTTGGGATAGGCTGTTAAGGCTTCGAGAACTTGCTGCTGATTGTTTGGGCCCAAAGCAATTACATGGCCGCCGGTTAGACCTAGTTGGCGATAGAGATTGGCATAGTAGGCTGCATTATGTGAACTGACGAAGTTGGTCTCAGCACCGGAGTCATTGAGACTGCCGCCGATAATCTGTTTTACCTGCCCTTGGTGAAGATCTATACATGGACGAAACGCGGTCAAGGAGCCTACTCCGGATGGTGTTGAGAAGGCGGTAGTATAGCTTACTGGCCTGCAGTGCCAACTGTTTGGCAAACCTGCAGGCGAAGTTTTTAGTGAGTGTATTTAGGTCTCTGCGTGTTCGAATGCTAATAACTCAGCACCGCCATCCACCAACTCGCCGGGTTGATAAAAGAACTCACTGACTTTGCCGTCGCTGGGGGCGGCGATGCTGTGTTCCATTTTCATCGCTTCCATAACCATTAGGGTTTCGCCTTTGGTAACCGGTATTCCAGGGTCTACTAGCAGAGTGACTACTGTGCCGTTCATCGGTGCGGCTAGATTGCCACTGCTGTCCTGGTCTTGGTCTAGACCCAAATCAGGTTGAGTTTCGGCGCAGTGAAAGACACCATTTGGGGTAAATAGATTAAACCCGGTTGCGTCGTTTACGGCTTTTTTATTGGTGGGTAGGGCTGAATTCTCTGTAATCACTTTAACCTGTTCTGTGCCGATGGTGACGTTTAGTCTTTGTGGGCTGTTGTTGCTGACACGCCAATGATTAACTAGGTGCCAAGGGGAGTTGGGTTCGTTGGATTGTTCGGCTAGGTCTCGGGCAGTCTCTTCTCGTGCGATCAGAATAGCCTGCGCGGCCAATGGCGCGGCGTAGTCGAGATCCTCCTGGCGGCGATGGAATATCTCATCGTCATGTTCTTCGATAAAACCGGTATTTACATCGCCGTTGCGAAAGGCTTGGCTGCTGGCGAGGTTGTAGAGAAATGGAATATTGGTAGTGACGCCGGAGATTTTATAGTCGCTCAGGGCACGAGTTAGGTGTTGAAGGGCACGTTCTCGGTCTAAGTCCCATACCACTAGTTTGGCGATCATGGGGTCGTAGAATACTGAGACTTCGTCTCCTTCAACCACACCGCTGTCGATGCGCACATTGTTTGTTTCCAATGGTGATCGCAGTTCGGTTAACTGGCCGGTGGAGGGCAGAAAGTCGTGCTCTGGATCTTCGGCATAAATCCGTGCTTCGAAAGCATGGCCTTTGAGTGTTAGCTGATCTTGGGTGCAGGGTAGGGGTTCGCCATTGGCGACCCGCAGCTGCCATTCTACTAGGTCTTGGCCACTGATCATTTCAGTGACTGGGTGTTCTACTTGGAGGCGGGTGTTCATCTCCATAAAGAAGAACTCGGCGTTGCTATCGAGTAAAAACTCGACGGTGCCGGCGCCTTGATAATCGATCGCAGTGGCGGCGCGAATTGCTGCTGCACCCATGCGCTGGCGCAACTCTTCGGTCATGCCCGGTGCCGGCGCTTCTTCGATTACTTTTTGGTGGCGACGTTGCAGGGAACAGTCGCGTTCGAATAGGTGTACGGCATTATTGTGTTGGTCGCAGAATATTTGAATTTCCACATGTCGAGGTTGCTGGAGATATTTTTCCACCAGCATAATCTCATCGTTAAAGCTGTTTTTGGCCTCGCGCTTGGCGGCAGCTAGGGCCTGATCAAATTCGCTTGAATGGTAGACCGCGCGCATACCTTTACCACCGCCACCGGCGGCGGCTTTGAGCAGTACTGGGTAGCCCATATCATCTGCGGACTGCTTGAGAGTGGCAGGGTTTTGGTCGCCGCCGTGATAGCCGGGAACCAGCGGTACATTGGCTTTTGCCATAATGTTTTTTGCGGCGGATTTGGAGCCCATGGCCAAGATTGCCTCGACTGGGGGGCCTATAAAAATGAGATTATTGGCGTCGCACTGGCGGCAGAAGTCGGCGTTTTCTGAGAGAAAACCATAGCCTGGATGGATTGCCTGGGCGCCGCTGCTAAGAGCGGCGCGAATAATATTGTCGATAACCAAATAGGATTCGGTGGAGGGGGATGGACCTATATGGATGGCTTCGTCAGCGAGGCTAACATGCAGTGAATTGCGGTCGGCTTCGCTGAATACGGCAACGGTTTTAACACCCATTTTTTTCGCAGTTTGAATGATTCGGCAGGCGATTTCACCGCGGTTGGCAATTAGTATTTTGGTAAACATTTCTTTGTCCATTTATTGCTGGTTATAGTCCGTTTTTGTCTTGGTCTGCAATTCTGTATGAGGTTCTTTGGTTCGCTATGCTCTCTGGATGAGATCCTTCGGTTCGCTATGCTCTCTCAGGATGATATTCGCCGCAGGCGAATATCACATTCTAAAGACTCCAAATTTAGTCTCTTCTATAACCCGATTGTGGCTCGCCGAAATCGACAAACCCAACACCATCCTAGTATCCGCAGGATCAATCACACCATCGTCCCAGAGTCTTGCAGAGGCATAGTAGGGATGCCCCTGATGCTCATAGTTATCCATAATCGGCTGCTTGAATTGAGCTTCTTCCTCCGCACTCCAGTCAATGCCGTCCCGCTCATTTTTATCGCGAGTCACCTGAGCCAAGACTCCAGCTGCCTGCTCGCCACCCATTACTGAAATACGTGCATTGGGCCACATAAACATAAACCTTGGATCATAGGCGCGACCGCACATACCGTAGTTACCCGCGCCAAAAGAACCGCCAATCAGAACGGTAAATTTGGGCACATTGGCGGTGGCGACAGCGGTGACCATCTTGGCGCCATGTTTGGCAATGCCATTATTTTCATATTGCTTGCCGACCATAAAGCCGGTGATATTTTGCAGGAATACCAGAGGGATTTTGCGCTGGGCGCAGAGCTCAATAAAGTGCGCGCCTTTCTGTGCCGACTCGCCAAAGAGAATGCCGTTATTAGCCACTATGCCCACCGGGTAGCCAAATATTCGGGCGAAACCACAGACTAGGGTGGTGCCGTAAAGTGCTTTAAATTCATCAAAATCAGAGCCGTCGACTACCCGAGCAATAATCTCGCGAACATCGTAAGACTTGCGTGAATCACTGGGCACTACGCCGCCAATTTCTGTGCTGTTATAAATGGGTTCCACCGCGTCTTTAAGATCGCCATTAACTGGCTTAACGCGGTTTAGTCTTGCCACTGCGTTGCGCGCTAGCACAAGGGCATGATGCTCATTGTTGGCTAGGTGGTCGGCTACGCCAGAGGTGCGGCAGTGAACATCGGCGCCGCCGAGTTCTTCTGCCGTGACCACCTCACCGGTGGCGGCTTTAACGAGAGGCGGGCCAGCGAGAAAAATGGTGCCCTGATCTTTGACGATAATAGATTCGTCAGCCATGGCGGGCACATAGGCACCGCCGGCAGTGCAGGATCCCATAACGGCAGCAATTTGCGGAATATTCTGTGCTGACATATTGGCTTGGTTAAAGAAGATGCGGCCGAAATGTTCACGGTCGGGGAAAACTTCATCCTGACGGGGCAGGTTGGCGCCGCCGGAATCCACGAGATAAATACAGGGCAGATTATTTTCTGCGGCTATGGCCTGAGCGCGAAGATGTTTTTTCACCGTCAGGGGATAATAACTGCCACCTTTAACCGTGGCGTCATTGGCCACAACAACGCATTCCTGTCCGCTAACACGACCTATGCCGGTAATAATGCCGGCTGCTGGAACAGACTCAGCGTAAACCTCATGAGCGGCCAGGGCGGAGAGTTCCAAGAAGGGTGAGCCAGGATCTAACAGTGCTTGGACCCGTTCTCGGGGGAGCAATTTACCTCGTGCCATATGTCGTGCGCAGGCTTTTTCACCGCCCCCTTGGCGAACGCCTGCCAATGTGTTGTTAAGGTCCTCGACCTGAGCCTGCATGGCTGCGGCGTTGGCAATAAAGTCCGCGCTCTTGTTATTGATCTTTGTTTTGATAATCGGCATAAGTTTTTCCTTGTTGGCTCCGCACTATTTTTAACGAGCTTATTGGTTGCCCAGTTTTAGCTCTGGTTAAACAACTCACGGCCAATCAACATGCGTCGCACTTCAGATGTGCCGGCACCAATTTCATAGAGTTTGGCGTCGCGCAGTAAGCGCCCCGCGGGATATTCGTTAGTGTAGCCATTGCCGCCTAGGGCCTGGATAGTTTGCAGGGCCATTTGAGTAGCTTTTTCGGCGGTAAAGAGGATCACTGCGGCGGCGTCTTTACGCGAGTCTTGAGCCAGATCACAGGCCCTGGCAACGGCATAAAGATAGGCTCGAGAGGCATTTAAATCGGCGTACATATCGGCGATTTTGCCCTGCATTAGCTGAAACTCACCAATCGCCTGGCCAAACTGACTGCGCTCGTGAATATAGGGCAGTACTACATCGAGACAGGCCTGCATAATACCCACTGGGCCACCGGATAAAACGGTGCGCTCATAATCTAGGCCGGACATAAGAACGGCGACACCGCAGCCTTCGCCGCCGAGAATATTTTCTGCTGGCACGGCGCAGTCTTGGAAGACGAGCTCACAGGTATTGGAGCCGCGCATGCCGAGTTTGTCGAGTTTTTGATGGCGTGAAAAGCCGGGGAAATCGCGCTCGACGATAAAGGCGGTAATACCTTTCGAGCCTGCACTGGTATCGGTTTTTGCGTAGATAATATAGGTGTGGGCATCTGGACCATTGGTGATCCACATCTTATTGCCGTTCAGCAGATAGTGATCGCCCTGTTTAGTGGCGCTAAGTTTCATGCTGACTACATCGGACCCAGCGTTGGGTTCGCTCATGGCCAGGGCGCCGATATGGTCGCCGGAACAAAGCTTGGGTAGATATTTGAGTTTCTGCTCGTGGCTGCCATTTTTTGCCAGCTGATTGAGGCAGAGGTTGGAGTGAGCACCGTAGGAAAGACCCACTGAAGCCGAAGCTCTCGATATCTCTTCCATGGCTACAGAGTGCGCCAGATAGCCCATGCCTGACCCGCCGTACTCTTCGTCCACCGTAATGCCCAGCAGTCCCATATCGCCGAATTTGCGCCACAGGTCCATGGGGAATTCGTTGCTCTGATCAATCTCAGCAGCTCGGGGTGCAATTTCGGTCTGGCAAAATTGAAAAACGCTATCGCGCAACATGTCGATATCTTCACCAAGATTAAAATTCAAACTGGGATAAATGGTGTTCATGGCTTATTGGCTTCCATTGGTTTTAAGGGCGTCGATGCAGTCTGCTTCGGCCTGATTAAGGTCTTTTAAAAGTTTGCTGATATCGTCGAGCTGTTGATTGAGTTTGCTGCGCTGAAGTTGAATCGCATCGATCAGTTTTTTCAGCTGGTCGACATTGGTTTTACCCGGTTCATACATATCGATAATTTCTCGAGAGTCTTCTAGAGACAGCCCGAGACGCTTGCCGCGCAAAATAAGTCGCAGTCGAGTGCGATCGGCCTGCGAATAAATACGGGTTTGGCCACGGCGGGCGGGGGAGAGCAGATCGAGATCTTCATAGTGACGGATGCTTCGTGTGGTGACATCAAACTCTTTTGACAGCTGCGAAATACTGTATTCAATGCTGATATCAGGGCCGCTGTTTTGCTGTGCTGCTTTGACCATTACAAAATCCGATCTCAATGACTAAACAGCCGTTAGTATAATTATCATCTAACGTTTACGTCAACGTAAACTTCAGGAGCTGTATGAAAGGAGATGATTTGTAAGTCTTCAGCGCTGCGGATTACTGAGTTTTAATCGAGCTTGAGATCCATCTGATACTGAAATAGCTCGGTATTAAAGAATGCATTGAGGTAGTCGACCAGTTCTTCCTGCTCGCCATTTTGGCGGAAGGAGCGTCGCACTAAGCTCAGTAGTGGGGCACCCACTTCAACATCGAGTTGCTTGGCAAGAGTGGGGCAGGCGGCGATAGCGCCGATAGTCTGAGTAACATGGCTGAAATGTACTCCGCTTTCACGGAAGTATTTATGCCGCGACTCATTGATAAATATATCGTTACTCTTAGGTAGCTGAACGTCGGCGGTCCAACTGTCGAAATAGCCAAATACGCCGCCAGCTCTTTCTCGAGTCCTAACTAAATGGAGCAGAGTGTCGCCGGGCTTGATGCCAAAGTCTGTGCCAATAGTTTGTGGCGGTTTGATCAGAGCGCATTCGAGAACGGTGGCAGTGGAGTCTTCGGCAATACTCTCGATCTCCTCGAGCACGCCGATCATCGGCGCCTTAACCGGCTTTGGTGAGTATTTGTAGATAACGTGTGTGCCTTTGCCACGGGCTCGTTCAACCAAATGTTCGGCGGCGAGCTCATTGACCGCGCGTTTGGCGGTAATCCGTGACACATCAAATAATTCCGCCAGTTCCTGTTCACTAGGCAGTTTGTCGCTGAGGTGAAGAGAACCGTCGAGTATAAAATTTTTGATTAGACTATACAGTTGGTAATAGAGCGGTACTGGATGATCGGCAGAAACATGGCGGCGCAGAGTGCGAGTAAACAGGGTTGGGCCTGGAGTGTTGCTCATAATGTCTGCCTTGCTGAGTAGCGGAAAGTACCTTAAAGCCGTACCTAAAAAAAGATAGAGTTGCTATTATCCTATTGGTATAACATTATGCCATATATCAAAAACATTTTAGACCCGCCGGTTATACGAGAATTTCCCCTGTAGGTCAATTATCGACAGTAAAAGCCTTTGGTTGAGGGCGCTGGTAAAATAACGTCAACCTTAATTCGATTTACTGATTATCCGTAAAACTAGATTCCTTTGCGACGGTATTTTCGTCAAGGGGTCTACTAACCAGGAGATTTTATGAGTCGGCCCTTAAGCGGTGTCCGCGTACTTGACCTTACCCATATGTTGTCTGGACCCTACGGCAGTATGATTCTCGCTGATTTGGGTGCGGAGACTATTAAAGTCGAGCCTTTGACCGGAGAGGGTACGCGCAAGCTCTTGGCCACAGATCCGAGTAATTCGCTCGATGGAATGGGGGCCTACTACATTACCCTAAACCGCAATAAGAAGAGTGTTGCGGTAGACCTAAAGACCGAAGACGGTTTAGCGCTATTTAAAGATCTGGTGAGCAATGTGGATATTGTGATCAGTAATTTTGGCGCTGGGGTACCTGAACGTCTGGGAATTGATTACACCTCATTGAGCGAAGTCAATCCTCGAATTATCACCTGTACAGTATCCGGCTTTGGTTCTGAGGGTCCTGGTAGCAAGCGTCCCGCTTTTGATCAGGTTGCTCAGGCCATGGGAGGTGGCATGTCGATTACGGGAGCTGGCCCCGAGTCCATGGTGCGTGCTGGTATTCCTATAGGCGATCTCGGCGGTGGCATGTTTGGAGTGATGGGGATTTTGGCGGCGCTGTATGAACGTGAGCGCAGTGGCTTGGGCCAGCATGTGGATGTTTCTATGTTGGATTGTCAGATTTCAATGCTCAACTATATGGCGACCATGCACTTTCTTTCAGAGGAGGATCCCTATCCCATAGGCAATAGCCACTTTGTTCATGTGCCCTATAACACTTTCCGTTGCTCCGACGGATCGATTGTTATTGCGGTGATTACGGATAATTTCTGGACCAATCTCAAAGGGGTGCTTAATTGCGCTGAGTTTGAAAATACCAAATATGATACTCAACCTGGTCGCTGGGAAGACCGCGACATGATCAATGCCCGGCTCAATGAGTTGTTGAGCTTTAATAGTTGTGCCTATTGGTTGGCGCTGTTTGAAGCTCAGCGAATTCCCTGTGCACCGGTTAATACCCTGAGTCAGGCTTTGGCAGATACTCAGGTGCTTCACCGCAATATGGTAGTGGACTTAAAACACCCCAATGGCAATTCTACTAAGGGGCCGGGTAATCCGATTAAGTTATCCCGCAGCAGTGATGAGGTATTTACTGCCGCGCCGACACTGGGGCAGCACACCGACGAGGTGATGACCCAATTGCTCAATTTAAGCGTAAAGCAAATACAACAGATGAAAGATCAAGGGATTATTAAATAATGTCTGAAACAGTTGTGATTACTGATGTTGGGCCCAGAGATGGGCTTCAGAACCAACCGCAGGTGCTCTCCGTTGAGCAGCGCCTACAACTGGTCAATGCCATCGCCGATTGCGGTGTGCCGCAAATTGAGGTGGGCAGTTTTGTCTCTCCAAAAGCCGTTCCCGCCATGGCCGGCACCGGTCAGGTTTTTTCCGCACTAGATGCGGCAGAGTTTGTTACCCCGACGATCGCACTTATTCCCAATATGAAAGGCTATGAGCTTGCCCGTGAATCCGGTGTCAAAACTGTGACTATGGTGGTCTACGCCAGTGACGGTATGGCACAAAAGAATGTCGGTATGAGCATGGCTGAGGCAGAATTAGTGACCTTGGATATCCTTAAACTGGCGAAAGAGGATGGTATAGAAGTTATAGTCACCATTGCAGTGGCCTTTGAATGTCCCTTTGATGGTGCTACAGATCCAGCCGTTGTAAAAAACATAGTGGCAAAGTTTCTTGCCGCTGGTGCCGACCAGTTAGTGTTGGCTGATACCGTGGGTGCAGCTCACCCGCAGCAGGTGCGTGAATTGACCGCAACCCTGGTGGCAAGTCATGGCGCCGAGCAGCTAGGTTGTCACTTCCATGATACGCGCGCTATGGGATTGGCTAATGTCTACGCCGCGGTCGAGTCTGGCATTCGGCGGTTTGACAGTTCCATTGCTGGGTTGGGTGGTTGCCCATTTTCCCCAGGGGCGTCTGGAAATGTCGCCACTGATGATATTGCTATGATGCTGCAGCAGATGGGTTTTAAAACAGGTATAGATCTGGGTAAATTAATGCAGGCCTCAGACCTGGCTCAGAGATTAACCGGCACTGCGCCCGGCGGTAGATCCAAGACTTGGTTGCAGGGATATCTGGCAAAGCAGGTGGATTAAAGGGCAGGTGGATTAAAGAGCAGGTGGATGACAGAGTAGGTTGATTAGAGCGCAAGCGATCTTAGGGCCAGACGATTTAAAGCTCGGTTATAAGTGGCACTAAAAAAGTTAAAAAATATAAAAAAAATAAAACATAAAAAAAGCTCGGAGATAAAGATGAGTTATAGTTAGGGGTAGATGTAGGGGGAACGTTCACAGACCTTCTTCTGATCAATGAAGCGACCGGGGAAACCCATACGGCCAAGGTGCCGTCGACACCGGAGGATTCCTCCATCGGTGTGCTTAATGGTATTGCACGTATCTGCGATGAGTCTGGGGTTAACCCAGCTGAAGTCGGCAGGGTGATGCACGGCACTACGGTTGCCACTAATGCGGTGCTAACAGGACGCGGCGCTAAGGTCGGTCTAGTCACTACGGCTGGCTATGAAGATACCCTGCAGGTGGCGCGATCTTTTTGTCCCGGCGGACTGGGAGGCTGGGTTAGCTTTGTGAAAAAGCCACTGTTAGCCCCTCTTGAATTAACTATTGGCGCCCATGAGCGAATGAGTGCCGATGGCGAAGTCGTGAAAGTGCTGGATGAAGAGCAACTCCGCGCTGACCTGACGAAACTCCATGCCACAGGTGAGGTGGAAGCCTTAACCATCTGCTTTATCAATGCCTATATCAATGGTGCCAACGAACAGCGCGCCAGTGAAATCGCCGCTGAAATTTTTACCGACACACCGATTTCTATCTCCAGCGATGTAGTGCCGGAGATGCAGGAATACGAACGCACCGAAACCACCGTAGTTAATTCTTATGTCCGCCCGGAGGTAGCCACCTATGTGAGTAATCTACAGGCGGCATTAGACGACAAGATGGGTCCTGACACTCAGCTGTCGATTCTGCGTTCCGATGGTGGTTTGGCTTCAGCTAGAGCTTCTGCAGAGTCCCCGGTCAATATGCTGATGTCTGGTCCTGCTGGGGGTGTCTCTGGAGCGATCTACTTCTGTAGTCGCGCCGGTTACGACAATATTTTAACCTGCGATATGGGGGGTACCTCCACCGATGTGGCGCTAATCCAAAACTCCCGTGCTCGGGTGCGTCGCGAGACCATTGTTGCTGATGTGCGAGTTCGCGCCCCTTCGGTGGATGTGCGTACAGTGGGAGCTGGCGGTGGTTCTATTGCCTTTGTTCCCGAATTGACTAGAGCACTGCGTGTAGGCCCAGAGTCTGCCGGTGCGGTACCCGGCCCTGCATGTTATATGAAAGGTGGCGTTCAGCCTACCGTCTGCGATGCCAATGTTGTACTGGGCTATCTGCCCTCAGATGTGCAGCTGGGTGGCAAGATGGAGATTAATCGCGAAGCGTCGGTGGCTGCAGTGCAGTCGGTTGCCGATGCCATGGGTATAGATTTAATGGCTGCAGCTGAAGGCATCATTAAAATCGCCAATGAATCCATGTTCGGCGCTCTCCGTCTGGTGTCGGTGGAACAAGGCTATGATCCTCGTGACTTTGCTCTGGTTGGCTTTGGCGGCGCAGGACCATTGCATGCCAATGCATTGGGTGTGTTAACGGACGCTTGGCCAGTGATTATTCCACCGGGTCCTGGCGTTCTCTGTGCCTATGGTGATGCCACCACTCAGGTGCAGGATGAAGCTGCGCGAACCTATCTAACGATGGCCGGTGACCTCTCTGATGCGCAGTTGACGGCGGATTTGATGGAGTTACAGGTACGGGCTGGAGACGCGCTGTTAAAAGACAGTATTCCGGCTTCAGAGCATGAGATTTCTTATCAGGCTGATCTTCGCTATGCCGGGCAGGCCTTCCAAATCACCATCGACTTCACCGAGGCCGAGCTTAAAGAGAAAGGTGTTGCGTTGTTAACCGGCCAGTTTGATGCCGAGCATGAGCAGCTATTTACCTTTAAGTTGGATGATGGTCACGAGATTCTAATGATCCGAGCACTTGCCAAGGCTAAAGCCAAAGCCATTGCCGAGCGCCAAATTGGTGAGACCGGCATGCGCCTTGATGAGTGTAAGATTGCCAGCAGCCGTTTCTATTACGAGGGCAATTGGTACGACTCGACTATCTACGACCGCAATAAGCTCAGCACTGGATTAGAGGTCGTGGGGCCGGCCATTGTCGGAGAGATGGATTCCACTACCGTAGTACTGCCCGGCTATGTGGCCACGGTAGATAAAGTCGGTAACTTGCTGATTAATCCAGGTGCTTCGGCTACCCAGTCTTCAAGCCAACAGGGGGGTAAATAATCATGACGGCAAGACTATTAGAAACCAATAATGATCCCTTAAAGCGTATTGATGTAGATGGCGTCACCGTCGATATTATTGAGAATGCCCTGCGTAATGCACGGGAAGAAATGGATGCGGTGTTGTTTAGAACGGCTATGTCTCCGGGTATCCGTGAGCAGGGTGACTGCTTTCCGATGATTGCCAACAAAGAAGGCAAGATGGTAGTGGGTCAGTTCGGTTCATTTATCGGGCCCTTTCTAGATGCCTATGATGAAGAGATCGAAGAGGGAGATATTATCCTTACCAACGATCCCTATATGTGTAATGCGGCAGTCTCTCACCTGCCAGATTGGGTGGTGTTGGTGCCAATCTTTAAAGATGGCCGCCATATCGCTTGGTCGGCCATGTTCGGTCATATGTCAGATAACGGCGGTATGGTGCCAGGATCGATTCCTATCCAGGCCACTACCATCTTTCAGGAAGGTATTCGTATTCCGCCCACCAAGTTATATAAGAAAGGTGTGCTACAGGCGGATCTGCTAGAGCTGATTCTCCACAATGTGCGCACACCTCAGTGGAACCGCTTTGATCTCAATGCACTGGTGGCAGCCTGTAATACGGCCGCCAAGCGTTGCGTCGAGTTGGCGGTGCGCTTTGGTGACGATGTGCTGTTCTCGACAATGGATATTATGTTGCAGCGTAACTACGAGGCGATGAAGCATATTATTGGTATGTTTATTCCCGAAGAGCCACGCGAGTTTGAGGACTATATCTGCGATGACGGCATGGGCATGGGTCCTTACAAGATTAAGTGCACCATGTGGCGTGAGGGGGAGAAGGCGATCTTTGATTTTTCCGGCACCGACCCTCAAGCACAGAGTTCGGTGAACTTCTTCCTTAACGAAGATATGTTCAAAATGTTCTTTGGCTCGTTCACCATCAACGTGGTGGATCCGCAGATTGTGTTTAACGACGGCTTCTATGATCTGGTGGATGTGCGCATTCCTCAAGGTACGCTGTTAAAGCCTAACTACCCTGCGGCACTGTCGGGCCGAACCCATGCTCTGGGTCGTATTTTTGATGTACTGGGTGCGCTGCTGGGCATGGGCGCGCCGGAGATGATGCTCAATGCTGCAGGCTTCTCCGACTCGCCGCATCTGTTCTTCTCTGGCTATGACAGTCGCGAAGGCAAGGGCAATGAATGGTTCCAGCTATTCCAGATTGGTTTTGGTGGTGTTCCCGGTCGCCCGGTGGGTGATGGGCCTGACGGACACAGTTTGTGGCCTGGATTCACCAATGTGCCGAATGAATTTATTGAGTCCTATTTTCCGCTGCGTATCGAGCGCTACGAAACCATTCCAGATTCTGGGGGTGCCGGTTTGCACCGCGGTGGCAATGGCTTGAGCGTTGCCTATCGCTTTCTCTGTGATGGCGATATTGGTATTCATGACGATCGCTGGCTGACGTATCCCTGGGGTGTGCTCGGGGGTGAAACTGGGCTGCGTTCGACTAAAAAGTTGGTCCGTGCAGATGGTTCTGAGGAGTGGCTGGCAGCCAAGGTTGAAGGCATTAAGGTAAAAACTGGCGATGTGCTGTATTTCAATACTTGGGGTGGCGGTGGCTGGGGCGATCCCTTTGCTCGCGATCCCGAGTTGGTGCGTCAGGATGTGGCGCGTCGGTTGGTCTCGATTGAAGGGAGCAAGCGTTACGGTGTCGTGATGGCCGCTGATGGAACGGTTGACCAAGCAGCTACTGACAAGCTTCGCGCGGAGTTAATTGCGGCCCGGGGCGAGAGCAGTGCACTATTTAACTTTGGTGGCGATCTTGAAGATATTCGCAGTCGCTGTGAGGCGGAGACTAATCTGCCAGCTCCAGTGAAGCCGACGTTTGTGGGAGCAAAGTAATTTTTTAAATGCAGTAAAAAAATAAAAAGAGAAAGATTAAAACAATAGAAGTAACAACATAAATAATGGAAGAGGGGAAATAGTATGAAAGCAATTAACAGTAGAAATGTGATGGCAATGGCCATAATGGCCAGTCTAGCCACCACCTCGGTGGCAGAGATAACCATTGAAGAGATTGTGGTTTCAGCGCGAAAACGTGCGGAAAATCTTCAGGAAGTGCCTATTGCGGTAACCGCCTTTACCGAAGCTCAAATTGAGAGTGCCGGTATTCAGCGTCCAGCCGACTTTATTAGCCTGATGCCCAATGTGACCATGGTTGACTCCGCTAACGTGGGTGATACGCAGGTCAGCATTCGCGGTATTGTTTCAACCCGTGATGCGGAATCCACCTTCGCCTATGTGGTTGATGGAGTGCTGGTAACCAATCCTAACGGCTTTAACGAAGAGCTGATGGATGTCAGTCAGATTGAAGTTCTTAAAGGCCCTCAGGGTGCACTCTATGGCCGCAACGCAGTGGCCGGTGCGATTATTGTCACCACTAACCGTCCCGATGAAGAGTTTGAAGGCAAAGTTAAAGTGGGTGCCGGTAATAATGGCTCCAAGAATGCTAGTTTAACGCTGAGCGGTGGTTTGGCTGAGGGTGTGCTGGGTCGTGTTAGCGTCAGTCAGCGTGAAACCGATGGTCATTACAGCAATGCCCTAACCGGTGCCAGTTCTGTAGATTTTCTTGAAGACACCACCGTGCGCGGGCGTGTTATTTGGGATGTGAATGAAGAGCTGTCGTTGGATTTCCGCGGTGGTATGAGTGAAGTGAGTGGCGGTGCGATTAATTTTAATGCGGTGTTTGCGATTCCAGCATTTGCTGCCGGTTTCGGCCCAACCTTCTTTAAAGACGTCAACGAGCATGAGTTTATCTTCTCGAATAATGTTCCAGGCGAAAATGAGCAGGAAACCACTGAGTTTTCGATCAAAGCAGACTGGGACCGAGACGGGGTCGATGTTACTGCAATCTTGAGCTACAGCGATCTGGAAGAGTATTTGCTGTCGGACGGCACCAGTGCGACGTTTTATGGTTATGAATTAACGGACGCCTGTCAGGCAGATCGCGCGACCTTAAATAATGCGCCTACCGCTATTGGTGGTGCAGATCGCAGTGATTTGTTCGGTGACTTTTTTGGCCCATTTGGCGTATTTCCTGGAAATGGCGGAGCTGATCCCGACTTTACCGGTATCTATGGTCCCTATACCCCCACAGCCTGTGACGGTTATCAATACCAGGAACGCAATCAGTCAGATACCAGCCTGGAAATCCGCCTGACGTCGGATGATGATGCAGATATCAGCTGGATCGCCGGTGTCTACGCTGCTGAGATTGAGCGTGAAGTGGTAGTCGCCTATGGTGCGGATACAGGTAATGGATTCTTGCGCCAAGGTTATGTGGGTCCAACTGGTCCCAATCCCACTGACTTAATGTTCAGTGATCAGTTTGATACCTCCGTTATGGCGATATTTGGTCAGCTCGAGTTTGATATCAGTGACGATATGGAGATTGCTGTCGCTGGGCGCTTTGACCGTGAAGAGCGTGACGTAAGAAATCAGGTACCAAATGAGGCTGGGTCAGGGCTAAATATTAATTCCTCTGGTTCAATCAACCCTGCGTTCGCCAGTAACCCAAATGGTATACCGAAGCGGAGTGCAACCTTTAGCCAATTTCAGCCAAAAGTGACTTGGAGCTGGAATGCTGCTGAAGATCTCAACCTCTATGCTAGTTGGGGTGTGGGTTTCCGCAGTGGTGGCTTTAACTCTATCGGCAGTGAAGCACTATTAGATCTTTGGTACGGCGATACCTGCCCGTCATTTGTTCCTAGTTGCGGCGATCCAGGTGTAGCTGTGGATGCCAATTTGAGTGTTCAAGATGAGTACAAAAAAGAAGTCTCTACAAGCTTTGAGTTTGGTAGCAAAATGGAGTTCTTCGACAACCGTCTGCGCGTGAATGCCGCGGTGTTCCAAACCGAAGTTGAAGACAATCAGTTCTTTGAATTCTTTGCTGGTCCATTTGGTTTGATGCGTGTTGTCACAACCATTGACGAGTTAGAGATTCAGGGTTTTGAAATGGACTTTAACGCAGTGGTTACAGAAAACCTCTCGGTATTTGGTGGTGCAGGGTTCTTGGATAGCGAAATTATCCAGAATGATCACCGTCCGCTCTCTGAGGGCAATGAGGCGCCTCAGTCACCAGATCGCACCTACAATTTGGGCGCCCAGTTTGAGATGGCAGTTAGCAGTGGCGTCGAGATGACTGCACGCTTAGATTGGCAGTATGTTGGTGAGATGGCGTTCCACACCCTGCAGGGTGAGGCAACTCCAACAATTTGGCAGGTATTTAACGGTCCAGGTTTGACTCAGGATATGAGCAAAGCGAAGCGTGATGCCTACGATACACTCAATGCGCGTATCTCTTTTGATGCGGAGAACTGGGGTGTGACTATCTGGGGACGCAATGTGACCGATGAAAAGTATCTGGAAGAGATTATTCCAGCGCCTGAATTTGGTGGTTCATTTATTCACCCAGGTGCTAAAGACTCTTACGGGATTGACTTTAACTACCGTTTCTAAAATAGCGTAGTATCACTAGCGGGCTGTGCTTCTTGTTAAGGAAAGCACAGCCCGCTTTTTTACGACAGAAAAATACTCATGGGAATGGCTATGACCTGGAATGATCTGCAGCAAAATGCTCTCGGGCTCACCACCAGTCCGGCTCTGCTATTGGTGGATATGATCAATGGCTTTACCGATCCGGCCTGTGCTCTGGGAACTGACTGCCCCGAGGTGGTCGCGGCTAATTTACAGCTGCTCAAGACGTTTAGAGCTTTGGGTCTACCAGTATTTTTCACCACAGTGGTTTACCGTAATGATCAACAGGCGCAGGTGTTTCGTCAGAAAGTGCCGGCGTTAAATGTGCTGCAGTCGGATAGTCACTGGGTAAAAGTTGATTCGGCATTAGAGCCGTTGGACGGCGAGCCGGTGATAGAGAAACAGTGGGCCAGTGCTTTTTTTGATACGGATCTAGACCAGCAGCTGTCTGCTTTGGGTGTGGATTCGTTAGTTGTGACAGGGTTGACTACCAGTGGCTGCGTACGTGCCTCGGCGGTGGATGCCTTACAGAACAATTACCAGGTAGTGGTTGCGGAAGAGGCTGTGGGAGATAGAAATCCCGAGGCGCACCGCGCTAATCTATTTGATCTAAATGCTAAATATGCAGATGTGATGCCGGTTGCGCAGGTGCTGAGTCAATTGACAGCACTCTGCGGTGTCGAGCCTTAAGCTAGTACCGCGTATTTGCCGCGATTAAAGATCAGTGGCTCTAGACCCTTGTCTCTAAACTCAATAACTCGGCCGACTAAAATAATATGGTCGCCGCCTTCATATTGATTTTCAATCTGACATTCGAAGCAGGCACTGTAGTGGGGCAAGATTGGCACGCCCGCTAAGCCTTCAGTACAGTCCAGGTCGGCAAATTTATCTGCCCCACTTTTCGCAAAGCGATTAGACATAGCCTCTTGATCTGCTGCAAGCACGTGAATAGCAAAGGACTCAGCACCAATAAAGTCATCAAAGCAGTTGGCGTCGCGAGCGACACTCCACAGCACCAACGCCGGGTCTAGAGAGACCGAGTTAAAGCTATTGGCGGTCATACCGACCTTTTGCCCATCTTTACCCAATGCGGTAATAACGGTGATACCTGTGGCGAAACTGCCCAGAGCGTTGCGGAAGTCGAGCGTTTGCTGTTTTTTATCGGACATAGTCTTCTTGTGAGTTCTTTTAGTAAGTTCTTTTAGTAAGTTCTTTTGGTAAATTCTTTTATTGGCTTTGCGTTAAACGCTGTGGTGATAATACTAAAAGCCAGCAACGGTGCGCCGTTTAAATGAGCGCGCATGATCCGTTGCTTGACCC
>Ga0209092_10000608_pt1 | contig 35623 bp, 29 predicted proteins | sample FraStrMetagenome_FD_187446 | JGI IMG/M metagenome (GOLD analysis project Ga0209092, IMG submission 187446) | Marine eukaryotic phytoplankton communities from Arctic Ocean - Fram Strait ARC3M Metagenome (SPAdes) (version 2) | ecosystem: Environmental > Aquatic > Marine > Oceanic | place: Fram...
AGACTTGCGTTGAACTAGACAATCGTTTTGATGATTGAGGAGGTTTGAATAAAAAACCTCACTTTTTACCTGGTATGTTTCTTACGGTACGATAAAAATAAGATATTCGTGGCAAAAATGAGAACTTTGAAGTCATGACGAACTTCAAATCAGATTTCAAATAATAAAAAAAAACATTTTCAAACGATGAAATGAACCCCCCCAAATATAGCTAAAAAAATCTAAACTTATTTCAACAAGTACGTCTGTTAAATCTGGCGAAAAATGAAAAAGCGTCATGCCGTTTGCAATTATAATGTTCTCCCATTTAAGACAAAAATTCAATGAAAAGGTTTTTACTTGTAGCCGACGCCGAAGGGCGAACAAAAGCGAATCGATTCCACCATAATTTTAGTGCATCATCAATAATAAAATATTCCTAGTTTCATATCAACTTTATTTCGTTGTTATATAAATTAATTTTACTATAGCCATCACATTCTGTATAGGAAAAAAATGAAAGTTTGCAACATGACCTGTAAAGTTACAGTTTTTCATGAGCTATGTTCACTTTTTGTGTGTTCAGAAGCTTTTTCCACTAAGTTATTCGTCTCGGATATGTAATTTGACACTTGGGAAAAGAAACTTTTAGCTGTACTTCCAAAGAATTTCTTTCTGGATGCCGCAGACCCCTCCTTATTATTTGTGTTGTCACAGGAGACATTTTGATTGTCTAAGCTTTTGCTTGTACCATTCAAATAAGAACGAGCTGTTTTCCTCGCAATTGGCAAGAAGGATTGTGAATAGGAAGAAGAGCTCTTAGGTTGGGCGACACCGCCACTGAGTCCATAAGCCATAATAATGGCCGGTGGAGGAACCAATGATTTCAGAGCGTGTTGTAATCTTATTCCACCTTTGTAACACGCAAGGGTCACTTGACTTTCATAAATCCATAAGGCACGGCTACTCTCTAGCAATCGATCAATGTTAGTAGGTGGATAACTTTGCAATAAACGTAAACATTGCGAGAAGTCACTTTGCAATAACTTAGCTCGGATTACCATGATCATAGTCACACAAACATATCTCAAAAAATTGTCTTTATGAGTGGCCGAAAACATCGAGTCCCAGATGCGTATAGTATCAGGCAACATAAACTCTCTACTTAAAAGAGTTGTCAACCATCGAATACAAAAAAATGTAGCATCAATGCCTATATCGTCCATGTGACATTTGACCTCTGGATCATGCAAACTTAAGAGAGTGACAAAATTAGATATTCTACCTTGAATACCAGTATCGGCATCATCTAAATCAGGTACAAATACATCCCGCATTTCGGACATGAGAGTATTGAACAAGAAATAAGCATCTGCTTCAGCCTCTTCAGCCCATTCTCCATTTGAATCAGTCGCTAAAACAAAAAATATAGTACCTACAATCTCATTCATTCCCTGAACATATCGAACCTGTTCATATTGACAAGAATATGTATGAATATTTATATTCCAGAAAAGAGTTTCTGTACATGTCGCCAATATTTTCATACCAATCACACTTACCCCATTATTTAACTTTGCCCAAACAAATAGAATTCGTTCAATAGCAGCATATCGTTGTTGTCCTAAATTTTCTTCAGGTTCAAGGAAGAAATGAAAACTTGGATGAGTTCTAACAACATCTTTTCGAATTTCCTCTAAAAGGACGACATTTTCATCCAACTCCTCTTCATCGTTATAAGTTCCATTACAAGAGGTAATAAATTTGACTGGAATATTATCAGCATTATCGGGTTGGTCATTTATTGATTCTGTTTCTGATTCTTTGAATGGCTTTTGCGTGCATGGTGTTCCTGGTAGATTTTGATTGAAGCTTCCATTTGATTGAGTATTTTGCGTCGCATCTTTATTGATGCTTTCATCAACTACATTTATTACGTCTAGATTCCTGGTTTCATCACTCGGTTCCTCTATTTTTGTTTGCTCTAGTATAGACGTAATATCCGGAGTTTCCTTGTCTCCTAAAACCGTTTCATTTTCTATTTTGACTTTATTATTTGTCTCTTCGCTTTCAGGATAGGCTTCATAATAGTTCTTGACATCATGATTTTCAATCACAGTGTTAAATAATTCTTCCACCAATTGATTGTAAAATGTTCGTTCTTTTTTCAATACACTTTCCCAATCCTTGACCTCACATGGTAAATATCCTAATAGGACTCTCCACACAATTGATCTGTAACATCCATTATCTGGTATTCCTTGAGAAGCTAATCTCCGTAAGTTTAATAAATCAATTGTGTGGTTTTCATTCAAAGTTGGGGGTGAAAGATTGGTGTCTGAAGAGGATAAAGAATTCTGGCATTTTTTAGTTCCAAAGAGACACATTTCAATTGATGCTTGATTCTTCTTTTTGCTCCCCTTTTTCCCAAAGGAAGACGGAGTTCCTACGTTATGATCATGGTCTGTCCCTAGCACCGCATTGTCATTCTCAGATGCCGACATGCTGTGCTCTTAAGGTCAATGATATGCTTTACAGATGAAATGGAAGCTTGCGCATCTAGCAATGACAAAGAACTAAGTACCTATTAGCAAAATTTAAAGACATAAATATGCTTATCGGTCTTTTTGTTTAGAGAGCACTTGTTGATGAATGTTTAGGAAATGGATGTAGAAATATACGTATGTAAAGTAAAGTACATTGCTGAAAAATAGTGGAATGAATAAGCAAAGCCTCGAGGGAGCTCTATAACAAAGAACTAAGGATTCAAATACACTACTTTTGGCACCAAATTCGAATAAATACTTCTGAACTCAATTCTAATTTGTTCGTGCCATCATACCTAACCATTTCTCAAGTTCACTCAGTGTTCCTTCATGTTTGACTACATCAATAAAACGATAACAACACATAGAATTGCCGTAACTTACGACGAAAGATCCTAGGTATCTTAAAAATCTATTTTTGGATCATATTTTGTTTGCGAGGTTGTTAGTTCATGCATTAACTCCTCTTCATATTTATTGATATCAAAACAGAATTCGTCAGTATTTTTTTCTTTTCGAAGTTTTGTTAGTCGATTGTGGGTTTGCATTGCCTTCTTTTTCTACATATGCGGCCGGACTATTGAAACATGAAACCACGTTATTTTTTTTTAATTCAGCAATTTCGATTTATGGATGCTGCTAGATCTTAATTTAGTGGATATTTGAAGCAAGAAAATGAAAGTAAAATTAAGTTGAGAAATAAAAATACAAAGAAGGAATGAATCACTTATTACAGCAGGAGACTGTTGTTCCGGAAATTGAGATTCCTGCTTTGTAAGAATATTTTCTACGTACGTCAGTCATTTCAAAACATGAAAAAGAATCATTGGTTTTGACAGCAGTTTTGTAATCATAATATTAAGGTCCTCATCTAAATTCAACACTCGAAAAAAAAGAAAAATGAAGCTTTCGACCGCTATCGCCCTTTTCTCCACTATATCTGCCGCAAATGGATTCACTTTTGTTCCAAAAGCTCCTGTATCCCACACAAGTTTGAACGAGAAAATAAACAACATGGTAGGGATTATTAATTCTTGAATCGTTTATTATTAAATAATTTTCATCCTAATGGTTTTGGTGTCACACTTTTCTTCTATGTTGTCTATTGGATGTTCAAAACAGATTGATTTGGAGTCGCCAAAGGTAGTTCATAATGAACAGCTTTGCACTGGAGATAAAAAAGTAATGTGTCGATGCTGGAAATCAGGAACTTTCCCAGCTTGTGATGCTTCCCATGTAGCACACAATAAAGAGACTGGTGATAATGTTGGTCCTTTGATTGTTAGCGTTCCCAAAGAAGAGTAAAGTGGTACTTTTGGTCACCAAACAGTAATTAAAATATGGAAATTATGATAGCGTACTGAGCTTGCATTGGAACGAAGTGACATTGGTCTTTATTTTTTTGCCTGTACAGAGTCTTACAATTACCATTAACAATTCTGATAACAAATAACAATATTCGTCGACGCTTATGTATCATTACTATTGTTATCATTTCGATTTTTATTACTAAAAAAATAGCTATAATTCGAGACTCCCTGACAAGATTTACGCTTTTTGATTTTCTTCATAATTCAAAATGTGAGACAAAAATGATGAAGCGTGCGATTTTAAAGATAATGACTTTCTTTAATACTTAATCCATGTCGTTTAGGAAAGCCTTTCACTTCAACTCCCAGGTCCATTTAAGAGCCATATGATCAAAAAGTAGATATTAAGAGACATATTTGTGTCAAAAGGCATGCCATGAGCATGTCAATCGCATGCTCTTGTAGGTGATATTAATTCCACATTTTTGTCGTCACTAATTATTGGGAACAAAAAATAGAACACACAATAGAGGATTTATAGTGTATTGAAAGTGTGATGTAAATTAATTCTATTTCTCTTCTATTGACAAATTGACACTTAAAGATAACTTGCCGATGCTTCAATTCTTTCGAAATTGGTTTGTTTCAAGTTGTGAATTGGGCTGTTACCAAATTATATCGCTTCCATTGAATTTTTTGCTACCATCATCACTAGCTTGTAATTATTATCTTTTAAATATTATATTTTCAATATGTTACTCTTCTTTTAATGTGTCTTTGCTAGTATCATCACTCATAATTATCGATTTTGGAACTGAAAATTGGTTGTAACCCTCAACACCAGAATGATATCCAAATCCACTATCTTTATGTCCCACCCAAGGACATTCTAAGGGAGTAGAAACGTCACCACTCATAACCCAAGAATTGAGCACTACTTGACCGGCTCGGATTTGAGATGCAACTCTAGCAGCTTTTACAATATCGCTTGAGTATACACTTGCACTTAAACCGTATTCAGAGTCATTAGCGTTTTGGATGGCGGATTCTTCACTCCCATCAAATTCATAAACAGCAATGACAGGACCGAAAGTTTCTTTTTGTGTAATTTTCATAGAGTTATCTAAATTTGTTAAAAGGGTAGCAGGATAGTAATTTCCATTGGAAGAAGAAAAGGATTCATCATCTTGTGGTTTATTCAAGGGTTCTAAAATTGGTCCAGTACATAATATTTGGGCACCTTTTTCAACAGCGTCCTCAACCTGTTTCTTGACTCGATACATTTGCAACGAGCTCACCATTGGACCTATACAAGCATTTGCATTGGACCAAGGACCAGCATTTATTTTTTCACATTCCTGTTGGCAAAGCTGTTCAAACTCACTTTTGATAGATTTCTCAACATATATTCGTTCAATAGAGCAACAAACTTGCCCGGCGTTATAAGTACTCCCAAACACTGCATCTTTTGCAGCCTTCTCTAAATCGGCATCTTGAAAAACAATCATAGGATCTTTTCCACCAAGTTCAAGTATTAATCGTTTGATGTGCTTTAATGATGATGATTGAATAATTTTTTTTCCCACAGCACTGCTTCCAGTCATGCATATCGAATGAATATGTGGATGCTGAACAATGGCCTGACCAATTTCTTTATCTCCTTGAACGATATTGATGGGTAATTTTCTCCATTTATCATCATAAGAAAAACTATAATCCAAAAGTCTCTCTACAATATATGATCCCGTTAATGGAGTTAATTCGCTTGGTTTGAGCATCACGGCGTTCCCAGCAACTAATGCTGGGAGGATGTGCAATAATGGTTCTCCTGCTGGAAAATTCCATGGTGACAATACAGCTACTATTCCTAGTGGATCACGCATTCGTACAGCAGTTGTCGCATTTGAATTGAAATTTACGGTTTCGTTGCTTTTGCGAATCAATTCCAGAGTTTCTGATTTCATATCTATAATATCCGATACCTCATCCCTTGATTCCTGCAGTGTTTTCCCCATTTCTTTAGATATTAAAATCGCTAATTCGTCCTGTTTTTGATCGAATGCATGTTCAAAAGCTTTTCGACAAATGGAAACTCGATCTAATAAGGATATACTGCTCCAATACTCTCTTTGATCACGTTGCAGGTTCTCTACAATGGCGTTCAAGTCTGAAACAGGAGTACATTTTACTTTTTGTATTAAGCGATTGGTGGATGGATCTAAATTAAGAATAAACTTTTGTTTTGTGACTTTATCTGTATGTATATATACGTTTGTTGTAGGAGCAGAAAATGCAGCGAAAGATTTCTTCAGAAACTGATGGATAGACTTCCTCCGTTTGGTTTTAGGTTGCGAAAAATACTTTGGTTTTAAGGGTATAGAAATGAGTCTGGAAAAAAACATTATCACTCTTCCAAATTCTAACCTTTTAGAAGTATTATGTTTTCGTTCATGAATATTGCAACAGCAGTAAGTTTATCGTTCTTCCTGTAACTATATCTATTTCTCTACTTTGTTTCCTATATATACTACGATAAGGCTTAACATAAACTTCAACAAACAGATTTCATCAAAAATATTTTTGAGGAATCAAGCCACAATGAGTAGCCAATCATCATCGAATAAGTCAAAAAATAGAGGGGGTCAAGCTTCCATAAGTGGAATATCTATAACCCAATTCAAATCGTCAATTGAAACAAAACTCATTTCGACAAAACAGGATAGGACAAATGCCCCATTGGTTCAGTTTTCAGATGGTGCCATAGAAGCACTACGCTTATGCCATTCCGAGTTTATATCCTTTCTATCTTCATCCTTGGCAATACAAAACGTTTACGTAAACGAGCAAACAGTTCGGCAGACTGTGAATGACTTAGGATTTGAAGATTTATTAGACAGCGTAGAAAAAAATATTTCCGATGTTAAAAAAATTAATACATCTGAACATAATTCAACAGAATCTCAACTTAAAAATGATGCTAAACGAATTTATAGGAAACCGAAGAAAATCTCCAAAAAGAAGATTTCGGTAGAGATGGCAATGCAACAAGAAAAATTACTGGCAGAAAGTGCTGCTAAAGTCAATCAAGGAAAAAGGATTCAAGTTAATCATTCTCTGAACCAGATCGATCATGCTGCAAAGCAAAGTATACAAATATCTTGGAATGGAGAAACCGACGAAAGACACGAGACAAATTTTGATTTGGATGATTATTTGAAATAATATATAGATCCCAATGCGTATATTTTATTCTGTGGAAATTCCTCTGGTAAAGCAGTTTGGGGCTTAATTTTGGAGAAGAAATATTGGATATATTAACGCAAAAATTAACAAAAAAACATCATGTTCTAATAATTGTAGTGGGACAAATCTTTTTGAATGTTACACCTTTTCATTCTCCACGAAATTATTTCAACAGCTTCATGTCAGTTGACTTTTTTGTCCTTTATCTCAATAAATTGCGCTACAGGTTTCTTCTTGTTTTTGTATCAAATGAAAATACAAAAATTAACTTAAAAATTGGCAAAAGATGTAATTAAAAAGCAAGGTTGACTCTCTCTTAAAATTAGCTTCGGATTGAAAACATGAATGGAAAAAATTGATTGTTGAACAGATATAGCACAGACGTCCTGCAAGGCGTATCTATATCTAGTAATCATTCAAAGGTTCAAGTCATTTTATAGTCCTATCATTATATGAAATTGGAAAAGAGAAATTCTGATTTTCTTATTGGGATGTCTTCTCCAAATTAAGATGATATAGGTAATCACAAATGAGATGATGAGTGGGTTAACAAGAATGAGAAATAATCATGACGTCAAGCATTTTTCTTATGTGGTATACTTACCACATACGACGATTTAATTCAATCAGCTGACGCACGAAAGTATATGCAAAAAAGAGAACAAAACCTGAATCAATGCGGCCAGAGTTCATTCATCGAGAAACACAACTAAACATTAATAAAGTGAAGAAAAATGATTCCAGGAAAGTTAAGCTGTGTCCTTCTCTTGGCTCTTAGCGCATCTTCTGATGCTTTTACAAGTCCATCTCAGCTACCAGCTTTCGCAACCAAGTCAAATAATGTGTCCCAAATGAAACAATTTACCACATCTTCAAAACCTACCTCTCACGTTTCAATGATGATTGATCCATCTGTAATGGATATCTTTTCTTCCACGTCCGTATCTGCATTAGCTGATGCTGCTCCAGATGCTGTCCCTTCATCTGGGGAAGTAACATACAGTAATGTTAGTTATTACACAACCCTAGGCGTCTACGTACTTTCTTTCCCTGGATTATGGTCACAGATCAAAAGAAGTACATCAGCAAAAATCAAGAGAAAAACATATGTGAGGTAAGAGAATCGAATATTTAAGAAAAAATTTTTTGTGGTGAGATGTATTGAAAGCATCTTTACAGACGAAGATAACATTGTCTTGTACTTTTGTGATTACTATATTAGTCCAGGGGAGGCAGCCGGTGGAAAGGATCAAAGGCAACAAGCTGGTGAAATTATGGCATGTAAGTATGCATTATTCAAACTTTCTTGTTCTGTTTCATCGTGCAAATACTCATTTAGTAAATCAACTTAATGCAACAGACATGAAAGCAAACAACTATGAAGTACAGGAAGCTGGTGAAGTTATCACATTTAGAGGTCTTGTTGCTCGAAGCACAAGTCAGGCATTTTTTCTTACGTTCTGCACTGCTCTTGGATTAGCATCTCTAGCTCTCGTTCTTCAAATCCAATTGCAAAATCTATGTAAGTGATGTTATATATGATAGTGTCAACTGTGACTGCGTTAGATAAGAATATGAAACTAATTTCTTTTCTTATTTTGTGCATTGATATCCCAACCTGTAGCACTTCCTATTATCGGTGTCCCAAACTACTTTTTGCTTGTGCTACTTTCACCCTATGCCGGTATTTATTATTGGAGATCAGGAGATCGTGTAGATGATATTAAGGTTAAGCTTCAAGCCTCAGATGATGAGACAGAAAATGAAGTTGTCATTGAAGGAAACGATGAAGAATTAGACCGTTTGTGGAGGGCTCTTGAACTTACAGAGAAGGGTATGGTGAAAGTCGAAGGTATTCTCGATTCTGCGTAAATTATAACTATAGATAAAAATTAATTCTTAATGACACAGACGAAAAGAAAGCATTTGAGATAGAACTAAACTAATAATATAACACGAAGCATTCTTTTCTCTCACATCTATAAAAAGTAATGTAATTTTAATTGAAATTTATTGTGTCTTTACATGAAGAGTAATTGAGTGATTATCTTATAGATTGTGAAAGATATGCAGCGCATTGAAAACTTCATACAATGGCATTAGCTCTTTGTAACCATTGTCCTTCTTTCTCATATTTGTTCGAACCTCCAATCCATTCGCTGCGAAATGATTCAGTTCCTTGGGAAAATTGCTTTGATAAATTGGTATCAAAATCCATTCCTCTAAGAAATGCATCTGTTTTGATCTTACTCATGCCTTTCTTGCCAAGTTTTGTACATGCCCTTTCTCTAAGTGCACTTCTTACATTTCCCCTTGGACACACAGTTAATCTAACTTTACCCTTTTTTGATCGAAGAAAAGTCAGGTCATCTGACGAATCATAGCCTGTTCTGATAACAATGGATGACTCTGACTCACATGGGGTGTGATTATAATTTGTTTCCAAACCCCGAAGTGTTTCAACCTTTCTCATTCGTGAAGCATGCTGTCTGGTACGGGTCAATCGACGGCCAATGCACCTTCTACTCCTTATTGGAGAGTATTGATTACCTGCTTCATGAACGCATTCTGTTTGTGGAGCTGTTGGAGTGGTAGGTAGAATTTGTAGGGCAATAGGGTTTTCATTTTGAGAGGGGAATATTTGATCAAAGTTAGTAGAATCGTTTGAGACTTCGTTCACATATGATTGATTTTTCCATTCCTCCCTTAGTTCTGATTGATCACTTTTAATCAGTAAGAATGGTGAATCTGCTGTAGAGGAGTTTATGAAGAAACTGTCTTTATTTAGTGATTCTATCGAGGTTGTGCTACTAGTGTGACTTAAAGAAATATTTTCTTCTTCAGAGTCATTCCCAATGAATGCTGGAGTACCCTCTTGGTTCAATGGATTATATTTGATATTGAAATAAGGTGTCACATGTTGATCTACCTTGTTGCCCTTAGGTGAAGACATATTGAGATCTTTTACTTTTTCAAGAATGTGGTTCATTTTGTTGCTGGAATGTTGGGAATCTAAAAGAAATGATTTTTAACAACGAAATTAAAATTAGAATCAAATATAAAGAGCGTGAGTTATTGCAAGCCAGCATTAGTAACTTACATTCATCTTCGTTGTAGTTTATCCTCAAATCAACATACATTTTTCAGGTTTATTGCAAAGGTTTAACTTTGGGCTGATGTTAATCTTGTGATATGTGAAATACTTTTGGTATCTTGGGATTGTTTTCCTCCCGATTTGAATATTGAGGCAACTATCTCTTTTTTTTGAAATTACAAGATTCTATTTAAAGGTTCTATTTAGATACTTGTTACTTTTCAATGCATAAAATAGTATGAATAAAGATGTGTATCTTTAAATAAAATATTTAATTTTCATTTGAATTTATTTTTAATACCGATCGTGTGTAAAAATTGAAGTGATCATGAATATTTTAGCTCTATCAAAAAAGAAATGAAAAAATCGCTAATGAAATTTGTTTTTTTTCACATGTACATCTGATAAATACGTCGTTTCATTCTCATGCTGGTATTTCTTAATCTCAACTACCATAACGTTTCAAAACGTTAGTTCAAAGTTTCATTAGTAAACTATACGGTATTTGCGTTTTAAAAGCTTTAGATCAAATTATTACCGTTGCAGATTAAAAAATCTCTATTTACAAAAAATTCAACGCGAACAAAAATGTGTAATTAAAAGCTGCACATAAAGTTTGTTTCGTCACATGAGTATATAGTTTCTGGTAAAACAAGGAATTATAAAGGATGTGTTGCTTCCTCTATACGCGAAATATATAAAATTATGCATGTGCTTATCTACTCATGATCAATTGCTCTACTTAAGAAATTATTTTCTGTTGTGTGCATCAGCAGAATTTACAAATTTTCAAAAGATAGAGGTGAATGGTTCAAACAATATGACAGCATCAAGGTCCTATTTTTGAACGTTAAAAATACTCATTCAAATTTTGAATGTGTAACAATTGGACTTTCGTCTTGCCGCCGCCTTCTTTTTGGAAGTCGCTCCTTTCTCACAGCAGATTCAAACTACCGTACATAAAACAATAAGTGATATTGAATCATACTTTAAAAATGACTATAACAAATATCTCTCTATCTCCCTATTACTCTCGAGTTGCAGCAGTTATGACGGCGTTTCAAGATGTTTTTGTTCTTTATTTCAAAACACAAATTTGTCACAGAAGTCCAATTTTTTTTCCGTACATTGTTTGGATTTTTGAGTTGACCGTTGATATGACTTTAATAATTCTTCAGTGAGAAAAAAGGTTACCATTTTGGGACTTTTCTATGAGAATATAACCGATCGATCATGCCAATTAGGTACAAGAAAATATCACTATAAATTATTTACGTGAAACCTTACTATTTATTATTACTTATATATATTATTAATATACTGCTGGTTGGACAAATAAGAAGAAAAAATACACTCCCAGAGTGAAGAACAATTGTTTGTGGTTGGAGATTTTCACAACCACCCCCGTAAATGCACAAAACACATGATACAAAATTTAACCCAGCATTTGATATAGGTATATTGTTTCGGTGTGAATGATAGGTCATTATCATAGTAAACCAACATCATGCCTGGTGTTTCTTTCTCGACAATAAAAACTCAATCAAATTCGGATTTTTTGTATGAAGAAGACAACGATTCGTATTGCGAAACAGAGAGTTGTGACTTTGATGACGAAGAGAAGCTTCTGAAATTTGGCATTGATGTCCCAAAGGAAGAAAATCTAACACCTCAAGTGAGCAATCGGTATACGTCTCGAAATGCATCAGAAGAGAAATCAACTTCAAATCCTTCAATTAATTTCATTGCAAGTCCAAGCTCCAACTTCATGTATACACAAAAGAATACAAACAAAAAATCTGATAATTCTGACCTCAAATCACCTTCTAATCTCTTACAAAGTTTGCAATCAAAGAACTCAAGGTACAAGCAAAGATTTGATAATGATGAAAATGACACAAATACAAATTGGAATAAACTGAATTTGAGTCTTTTCTTCGCTTATACTTTTTCAACTGCTGCTACAAGCGTTCCAATTGCTATCATACCAGCCATATTTGAATCATTTTCCATCACGTATTCTTCTGCAAATGACTATACTACATTTTATATATCATCCGATTCTAGCACCTCAGCTTCATCTCGAGTTGCTCAATTCGCTATCTTAGGATGTGCACTCGGAAAATTTTTGAATGGTCATTTAAGCGATGTCTTTGGAGCACGAAAGATTGCCATCTATTTCAGCTTATTAATGGCATTATCACTTTATGGATTAAGCTTTGCTACTGGACCAAAAGGGGTATTTTGGTTCTGTGCATTGGTGGAATTTTTTCAAAGTGTGCAATGGTCTTGTTGTGTCAACGTCCTTGCAGCTCATTATCATTATGAAGGAATGGAAGATAAAAATGGAACCGGCAAAGAATATGAACAAAACACTGAAAATGAGAAAAAAAAGGATAGATATACAGGAGGTATTTATGTTACTTCTCTTGCTTCACGTTTTGGAGCACTCGTTGCAATGCCCTTTTGTGCACTGTTGTTGAATTATACATCCTTTACATGGAGAAACGTTGCTAGATTAGGAGCCTTCGTTTCTTGTACCAACTCTTTGATCTACTATTTTCTCATTTGGGATTCTCCTACTAAATTACACAGTCCAATCAATCCAATTAGAAATTCTAAAATTAAGATACATAGTCAGCACCATCATGCACATCAATCTTATATCGATAAGCCTGGAAATCGTGGACTTTCTTCAGACTCAATTTGGTCCATTACTGCAATATTCAACTCCATGATGTTTGAAACAGTCTATCCATCCATCAAAGAAGTTCTTTCAAATGGCACTTTTTGGATCGTTTCCTTTGCACACACCGGTGGATCGATAATAAGATCTAGTGAAAGAATATTGGCAACATATTACCACGATACGACTCACTATCATCAGAGCAATAACACAGATATAACATCCAATATGAATCAAAGTACGAGCGGATTAGTGGTGTTTTTATCATTTGGATTATTCTTCGGAGTAATAAGTTTGGGAAATGTATTCACAAACGCCCGAAATGATGAAAAGCGCAAGAGTCTAGTAATAACACTCTACATTGCGACAGTATGTATGTGTTATACACTTGCACTTTTATCAATAACCAAAATACAGAGCTTACTCTTATCTCCCACAATCATTCGAATAATGCAACTCATGGCTACTTTCTGTATGGGAGCTTGCATATCTGTCCCATACTATCATATACCTCCTATAGTGGCTGCACAATTTGGAAAAGAAAAGGGAATGTATTCAAGTTATACAGAAGGCGTCGCATTTCTGCTGAGTTCAATGGTTTGGAAGCAAGTCGGTGATGCTGTTGAACGTGGAAATCCTACGGGGAATGGCTGGGCGTATGGATGGGCCTTCATTGCTTTGCTTGTAATTGTCAGTGGAGTCATCATGGTAGAGTTCATGGATCATTATTTCTGTCGTAGAGGTGATTGGAATCGCAATGTGGACGATCAGGGATTTGGGATTGGATTTAGTTTTGGTAGAGGCAGAAAAAGCAATGCACATTACAATTCTTATGAAAGCAAAAATTTAATTGCGATGGAAGAGGAAACAAAAGGGTTAATTGATAAAAAGGATTTATTGCGAAGAAGGGGTAATGCATTGAATGGATTTAAAAAAATTATTGAAAAACCAAGTTTACTATTCAAGAGCAAGAATTCTGCTAGCTTTGACGAAGATGAAGCTGAGCCCCTGACTTCATCTGAAACAATAACTTTTTTTGAAGAAAATCAATTGGAATTATCTCCTACACGATCTTTTTCCCACCCCACCCTTCAAGAAAGGCTTGAGCATCTCTTAGATAAAGACGAAAATCAGACATGTGTAGATTGTCCAAATAAGCTTCCCAGATGGGCTTCCATCCTTATGCCACATCAGGATAACCAAGGTGTAATAGATGGCTTGGGTTGCTTTGTTTGCCAGGAATGTGCAGGTGCGCATCGAAATTTGGGTGTACACGTCTGTTTTGTAAGAAGTGTAGATCATGATGAATGGAAAGAAAGCGAGGTTCGGGCAATGGAACGTGGCGGGAATAGCAGAGTTAATCTACTCTATGAATATTTACTTGTTAATAAAACAGAGAAACGAGGAAAACCAAATGCGAGATCAAGTGGGCGAGATAGAGAACGCTTTGCTATACACAAATACTTGAAAAAGCAATATTACGTCGATTCTTTGGATGCACTATCTAATATAGATGATGAAAATCTCATTTCTCCTTTTTCAGATGACGATTCATATAATGAAGAAAACTCTGAATCAGAGTCACTCATTGAAATGGTTAATAGTTATTCTCCTCGCTTATCAGAAGAGAATGAGAAGAACCACTTGCTACTACTCTAAAAATGTCAAAACTGTTTGACAATAAATCGTTTCACTTGAGCAAAGACTATAAGAAAATATCACAAAAATATAAAACTAAATGAGAAAAATTATAGATGATATTATGAATACAAGCAAACTTATAACATGAACATCCGTTTTTATCCCAAAACCACACTCTCCTCCATATCCCTTACCAAAAACATTTTTTTCATTATATTGCAATCTGAGGCAATTAAAATCGTCAAGGTGACAATCTTTTTCCCCACACCTTTCCAACTCCTTACACAGTATCATTCCAGAATTTAAACGACACCAATCGCCCTGCATACTATATGATATTTTATTTCTTTGCGTCGACAATTCTAAGCACGAGCATTTGCTTGCATTCATGGCTAAATTTCGAAGTTTATCACTCTGTAGACATGAGTTACTGCACATAGTTTCATGAATTGATTGATCCGAAACAGGTCCGTGACTTCCAGATAGATCCAATTTTAACTGCGTCAAGGATTTTTGGCATGAATCTCCTAAAAGCTCCATTGCTTGACCATTTGAAAAAGATATTTCTGTGAAAAGTGGCTGCTCAAAGGAACCTCTTGAGGAAACACTTTCTAAATTCAATAAGTCCCAAAGTTTTTTGTCCACTCGGCTTAACTTCTTGACTTCATATTGAAGGCTTTTAGACATTAACTGTTCAGTAAAAGGCTGATTGTACCAATTGTTGAATGCTGTTCTATTACATTTAGATTGTGTCATAGTTTCAGGTCCTCCTTGATCGCAGTTATCATACAAGCGTTTTTGACTGGAATTCCTTACAATTTCAAATTTCAATTCTCACGTTAGAAATGATTGAGACTATATATTTGTGAAAGTGAAGATTGAAAAGGAAGACTTTAGGAACCAAAGTCACAGTTGATGATTTGTCCCTTCATTTTAAGTTCGTCGTTCTAAAAATGATATAAGTTAAATTATTTAAGTAATCACGAACATTTTGTTCGATCATGTTCATATTGACCTTTCTTTAAAGTTAATCACGGATTGTCTTTTAACGATTGATAACAACAGAAATTTGCAAACAAATGGCTGTGGTAATGAAACCTTGCGCAAATTTAAAGGCATGAAATCAAAAAATGGAGAGAAACCATATTTCAAAAATGTTAATGGTTATAAAGTAAATGATGTCTGATCAGGTAGCATTGATAGTTTGGTATGTGAATTAATTCCTCTGTATATTTTCAACTGAAGTTAATGGCGGACATAGTGACAATCCAGACAATAATGAAAGGACAAAAAATTGATTTAAAGAAAATGCAAGTTAAAGAACTTAGTGTAAACATCAATATTGCAAAAAGATGTTCACAAACTTCAATGTATGTCAAAGCATACTTTGATAGTAGTGAGAAATGAAAAATGAAAAATGAAAAAACTGGTTGTGTGTCGTTTTATCAAGAATGAAAATAAGAACAGGATTATTTCTTTACCACAAGTTGACATTAGATGACATTTGAGAACCAGATGTGTCGTTTTTTCAGAAAGATTCCTGACATTTCGATTATCTTTTTCTTACTCAGGATGGCGTTCTCTAGAGTCTCTAGGGAACAATCATTAATGAGAATAAATGGGAATCTGGATATAAAATCACATAAAAAAGGTTTCTTTACTCTTATAATAAGATAAATTCATTGAAGAATATGATATGAATTAATACTAAATCAAACTTGATTTAAACGTGTTCCACAGTCAGTTTTCTTAAGAACCAAGTAAGTCAGAAGACTAACTGCAACTTTGATCATAAGTCTATTGTCGGTAGCTAAAATTAGTTGTCATGCTGTCTATAACTGTGAATTAGCAAATTTATTAGCGTCTATGTCAATTATTTTCATGCCTCGATTATCAGTGTGTCAATGATCATGAAACACATATTAAATTTTTCTGAGGAGGATATTTACAGTAAATCATGTATAGATTAAGAATATGACCCAGTAACTGATGCAGCAGAGATAAGCTTCTTTTCACCTAGCTCTCTTGGAAAGTCCAAGCCTTTTGAGAATAGAATGTCGTTTACTATATCTTTGTTTTCAAGAGGACTTTCGCAATCATTTAATGAGCTGTTTATCTCAGAACAAAAGTCAGATCCGAGAATGTCTTTTTTCATGGCATCACAAAGTATTGAAAGTCTTAAGGTACCTTGGAAAGGGTCCTCGATACTGTATCCAATTTGGTATACTCCAAACAGTAACCAAGATATTACTCCCATAACAACTCCAGTTAGTAAACCAAGATCTTTCACCATTACAAACGGTAAACTGAAGAGCCATAAAGTCAAACTTCGAAGAGAATGTCTGGCATAATTCAATGGAACAGCTGTCTGGTGGATACGTTCGCATTCACCAACTGCGTTGGATAGTTTGTCAATTTTGCTTATGAGTGTCAACCGCTCTCTTGATGTGAAGTTTGGGCCATAAGGAACTTGTGCAAGTTCCTTGGCCATATAATCACATGCCCATAGAGGCCTGTTATCGCTTTGTATTACTTTTTGCAATGCACTTTTACAAAAGAGATTCCATGGTTCTGATCGACTGTCAATAGTACAGCTATTAGTCCCTTTTCTTGTTTCGATAGTAAGCTTATCTCCTTCATATCTTGAGTCAACTTCAGTAGAGGTATGTACATTTAATTTTATTTTGTATTTGTTGGGAATTGATGAATCATTCGGATCAATGCATCTTGGGCGTACATGGTGGCGAAGAAGATAGGGAAATGCTGCAAGATACTTTTTTACACTCATAACCCTCTTGCTGCCAATTTCTTCTTCGTAGGTATTCATGAATCGGGAAATATTTCTAGAAACAGAATGAATTTGCTCCCATATTTTCCTTCCTTCCTGTTTGTGAAGATTACAAAACATATATTTTGAGCACATGTTCGTGTAGCAACAACAAAGTTGAAAATTTCAAAAAATTTGAATACTTACTGCAAATCGTTGATAGGCAGAATTAGTTCGAAAAACTAAGAGTAACCCAAGGGAGCTTACAAGAAGTGAATGTGGAAGAGTACCGATGCACATGTCTCTAGAAAGCTTGTTACAAAATGCAGACCTGCTATTTTGTAATATGCGATATGCGATTGATACAAATTGGGACCAAATTGCAATTGATAAGACGGGATTACGAATTTCCTTAAGAACAGAGGACTTTGGAAGTGTCTGTATGTTGTGCAACCAATCGGCAGCGGAGTAGCGATTATTTACGCTGTTGCTTTGATGTGCGCACGATCTCTCAGAAGGAGTAATGGAAGGGGTGAAAGCATATTCAAAGGATCCTTCATTGGAGTGCTTGTATCTTAGTGGGTTTCCTGGTGATTGTCTGAATCCGTCTTTAGTTCGCATTATTCTTGATGGAATATTTCGGAATCGGACATTATTCCCCAGATTGAAAGAGATTGCTTGTTGACCAAAGGTCGCAAGTACAATGATAAATAAATTTCGAACACAATTAGCCATGTTTATTCTTTGTTCAATATTTCCTTGGATTGATAGTTCCTGGGTAGTTGCGGATTTTAAGATATGGTAACAGTTGCGAATTGAAACCTAATTCGTGTTGATTGTTGTAGTGAATTACCGTACTGTTTTATAACGCGATACATGACCATCAACGAAGCAAAGGTTCGACTCCCACTAATAAGATTCGACTCCTACTAAAATGAATCTTTCGGCTTTCGTGATGTAACTTTTCTCAGACAATTATGGCAATCTACGATCATTTTCATGGAAGATTTTGATTACCAAATTTCGTAGTACTGTACCTACAAACTTTTTGTTTTTGTTGTACTTAATGTTGTATTTTAAGTGTCTTAATAGAATGAATGGTAATACGAAGGAATCTATAGTTTATCATTGGTATGTGATTTATTTTTAAGATGAATCTTTTTCTGCTGTTTTGGAACTACCCGCTGAATCTTCGCAACAAAACATACCAGATATTTCTTCTAAATATTCCATTTCTAGATTCATTTATTTTAAAAAATACGATATGTAGCGCAGTAGATACGTTTGTTTGTTTGTTTGTTCCTGATATACTCCGCTGCAGTGTTTCCTCCGGCAGTAGACTGTCCAAGTTGATCCGTGTCTACTTTAAAAAGACTCGCTGAAAGTCTTCCAATTCTTGAGAAAGGTGGACGTCAGCAAATTCAAAGAGGGAGGATTTTATAGTCAGCATGTGATGTAAGCATTAATTACAAACAAACGGTATTTGTAGTAGTTGAGAAAATTCATGTTTGTTAAGTTAAGACAAAAATTAGTTTGTTTTATAAGGCTTAGATTTTAATCATAATTCATCAAAGCTCCCAACATGTTCCTTTGGGTTGATTGTAAATTAAGAATTGTATTCTAGATATAATTACGATTATTCCTGAAATGTTTATTCCAGATCCAAGCCTATTGATCTAATCAATAGATTATTCGTTCAATTTTTTTATACAAATCCCAATGGTTACATTTAGTATTCCTTCTTTAATTCTGGTATAACTTCAAAGTTATAACTCATTCTTTTCAAATTTTTGCATAATAGAAGCAAGAAAGTTTTGTATTTCCTTAGCTAATTCATCTTTATGATAAAGACCATCCACCATCATGTGTACAGGGATTTTTTCCATCGTCACAGAGGCTCCCAAAACTGCGCCTAAAATGCTACCACGATGAACATTTTCTCCTCCTGAATTTGCATTAGCTAGCACTCCCGTCCATACATCATTTGGCATTGCTGTTGAATACTTGAGTAGCATATCGAATAAAGGGGGTAAGGAAGACTGAAGATAACATGCTCTACACATCAAAAAGTGTCAAAAACGATTTTTTTGCAAATGGAGAGGAGAAATTAGAAAAAATCTTTTTTTTGAATTAGGACAGATGCAACTTACGAAATCCCATCTTGTTGTGATATTTTAGGCTTTGGTAGACCCATCGACTTAGCTGCATTATTTATACTTTTGACTAAAGTTTCCATATCTTCTTTATCATTCTTCAATACATCCCAGATCAAATCTGCTAGGGGTCTTGACAATTTTTCTAGACTGCGTGAATTTCTTGTCACAGCAATAGTTTCTGCGACAGCTCTATAGCCTTCTTCACGATCTGGGTTGGTGAAGTACGCGATAGCGGTAATAGTTGGTAGAATGAGACCATCTATAGTATCGACTGTTTATGTATTGACATAGATATTGGTAAAGATTATTTGGCATCAAATCACGGAGTAACCTGCATTAAGCATTCTGACTTTTCACACCTTTATGTCTCACTCACCATTATGCCCATCATTATCTGGGCAGTCCCTGGGATGTTTCCCATGAAATTTCCAATTCGCAAAAAACATTCTATGGCATGTAGAAGCATATGTATCATTATGACTACCAGGAGAAGTCATGAAATCAATATACTCTTGACGAAAATGATTTTGATTAAATTTGCCATTATTCGAAACTATGCTCTTCATCAACAATCTAGCCAAGCTTGCCTCGAGGGTGTTTTCGCCAGCTTTCAAAGTCGCGTGGTAACTAACATAGTATAAAATGTTTACAGTTGGTCAGATATATAATTTGGTCTTTCATTTGAGCGCAATGAATGTTGACACTCACTGAGTAGATTTTCTGGGATCCCATAAATCCCATTTACCATGATTAATCACATCCCCGATAATAGAAATACCATTGTATTTTGAAAATCTACCACGCCCTCCACCGTTAGTATTACTCTTGTTTAAAATAGATCCTAACAACGTATGTTTTGGTTTAACGTAGCCATTTAAAACTCCATAATCAGCCTGCACTTGACGAGCCCCTCCGTAATACCAGTGCGTTGGAGCTGAAAGAGCATCTCCGCTAAAGAATCCCCACAATGCAGCTTGTATTTTAGACTGTATGATAAGCATATCATAAATTGACGCCTTTTCGATATTTGGTATGGAAGTATTGGAGATTTGGCTTATGGAAGCCTTGGATTGAATGATTTTGAATAGAGAGAAGAGATATTTCATTTGAGTTCTACTTTTGAACTCTTGTGACTGATTTCTTTTCAATTCCTCTGAGCTGTTGAAATCTCAGATGTGATTCAATCCCGTAAAATCCATTTGTATGTAAATAACAAAATCTCAAAGTTTTGAAGCCTTTATTATTAATGATGTAGCTGAAAAAACTAAAAAAAATAACGTAGTAAGTTCAATCTTTGCATCTTGCCGAATCTAATTTAATTTCCATTACAGAAGACAATTAACTCAGCTGATACACGCATTGAAAAACATCATTTACAGTTGAATAAGAGTTTCTTGAAAGTAAGAAACATTCTGCACATTTTGTATGAGGCAAGGGAAAGCGGATGATTCCTGTTCTGAGGGTTCTATCCCACAATAGTTAAAGTTTATGTACAACGGACTTCTATTCTTTTCTATTAGGTATTATGTTTTCAGCTGTGTCGTTTTCTATATACACTTTTCTATACAAATTCAAATGTCTATTCTTCATGCTTTTTCTTTTCGAAAGCAACTAAATCGAATCCCTCTTCCTGTACGCTTCCGAACACTTTCCATTTTGTTGGTAAAGATACTTTTTCATAATGGTGATGTTTAAGTGATCTTCGAGATTGAGGAGAAACTACAAAAGTGGCATTGTCTATGGAAATAATTGGGCTTGGGTTACTTTCAATCTTCAAAGTCGAGTTCGCAACACTTTCCTCTTTTACGTGAGTGTTATTCTGTGAAGTTTTTTCCGTCTCCACATTGCCAACGCCAGGTACAAAGCCAGTAACTTCGCCAGGTGTCACACCAGGCACATTTCCTGGTACAAATCCAGGAGTGAATCCAGTAACTGCCCCTGGTACATCATGTGGTTCATTTGTGATGATATTGTTCTGGATATCAGAATCTCTTGATATGACATTATTACTATCCTCTGTTTCTGTATCAGCACCGGGCACAAAGCCAGGTATCACACCAGGCACATAACCTGGTACCGATCCAGGAACTAACCCCGGCACATAGTTTGCCTCAGTATCATGAGCTCGAGGATATGAGGAATTATAAAATTCATCACTTTCAGTTTCATTTGTATGATTGTGTGTGAAACTGTTAAAGTCCGTTCTTGATATTTGACTCATGGTCGACTTCGGTGATGGAGCAGACGTTGCAGAAAATGTGGATAAAAATGTCGGACTGAATGAGGGACTGGAGGTTGGCTTTGGCGTTGGATTATATGTTGGGGTGAATGTTGTTCTCCACGTTGGACTCAGGGTAGGTTTCAATGCACTATGAATGTATGAGTCTAACATCGAACCACCATCGTATAAAAATGTGATGGTCCAGGCTTGATCATGAGTTTCATCAGGATAATAATCTGGACATCCTTCATCTTCTCCGCATCCCAAACTAGCAGCTAAATATGGGATAGAATCATGTTTCAAGCTAACCAAAACAAGTTTTTCACATAAATCACCATGTTGCAGTTTTGAAATCAAATCTCTTGAGAGGGAATTAATATCATGCTTTCCATATTCAGAATTAATTGGTACGCCAATTCTTTTCGAAAGAGCAAGAACAGTTTCAACTTCACGGTAATCTTTTTCTTCTGGTTTTTCATCTGAAGAGGAAGCATAGATGTACGATGGCTCTGGCCATCTTGTTCCAAATAATGACGAAATATACTCAGACCGCTGAAAACCAGCATAATTACAATGCTTGATTTCAACTTCATCAGATTCGAAATCTTCGGTTTCACAATGACGAATCAGAACAACCGTGGCTTCGCAACCATTTTCAAGTTTCATGTTTTGCGAAGAATGGTCGAAAACTTTCTCCGTATGCTCATTTTTGTGTTCCAATGTCCGTTCGTAGTCATCTGTGTATAAAAGGATGAGGGATGATCTACCCATGAAAGCGATACCGATGAAACCCAAAATCGAAGTTGCTGCTCCAAGGTACCAACGAAAATTCTTGCCTTGATGTTGCTTGAAATGACCATGATTTTTATTTTCTCTATTTTCAACATATTTTGGAGAAAGCTGCTTTTGATAACTTTCTAACGAAGAGTTCTTTGATGTATGGAGAGCCATTTTCTGTGAATATAGTTGATTGATTTGTGACGGACAGAGGTATAAAATTTATACGAGCCTTCACGTTGATTGCACCAGCAGTTGATGGAAAAGTATCTTTCAAACTACTTAAAGTAATTAATAGAAAAATATTTGTCATGTACGAATAGTACAATCTATGTAGAAGTGGATATTGGATTATACGCAAAAATAATTTAAAAAGGTACCGCACATCCTGTGCCTATACAACGAATATGTTGAAATTATTGATTATCTTTGAGAAAATCACCTAAGTATTTTCACTTCTTATAGAAGGTACTATGTAATAGAATTATTGCATGAGACAATCCAGCTTCAGAAAAGGCCTTTCGATTCATGATAAATTTCATTTCATCTCTTGAAGATCACATTTGTTGATTGAAGTACGGTACCATAATGTGTTCTTCAAGGGCTTGCTTGAAAAACTGCTGTTATTGTTTAGCTAATAAGATTATTTGTAAAGGCGTTATGTGGGATGCGGTAAACTTCAGTTTAAGGTCATGCCGCATAATGAAAATAAATTACTTAGCTTTGTTCATGAGAAAGATTAAGAGCTAAGGTTAGATTTGTTCCATATCACATGTTAATGTTTTTAGCTGGATTGCGTTTCATGCTTAGCTCTATCTACATTATGTCACATTCTACATTTTTAGCTTGCCGTTATTACTTGGAAGACTGAAAATAAGTTGTTCTTTGACGATAATAATAAAAAGCTCGGAGTACTTGAATTCTTCGGATCAAAAGAAATTTCAGGGCATAAAGTGCACAATACGGAATCTTACTCAACTAGACCCTTTTTCCATTATGCAAATAAATATGAAGACGAGCAAACATGAAATTGGCAAGATAATGGTGGGTAGGAATCATATAAATATAATTCTGAATGTTTAAATCATTCAAAATCAACTCACTTTTCTGGTCGCCGAGCCCGTTATTGCAGGACATCAACATTTGGTAAAACTATATTTAAATTTAGTTAATCTTTCACCTTTATTTTGTATTATAATGATTATCATGATTTACAAATTTCAATTATTATTAAAATCCAGTTATTATTCATTTCTAATTTTTGATTCTATTGATGCAGTAAAATCAACTATTTATGTAAACGTAGAGAATCAATTTGGATTAATCAGCAACGTTGTCAAAGAAAATTCAACAGGATACGTTCCTCAACGCCTGGAACCGATATTCGGTTAGATACGATGGTTTGCCATCAATTTTTTTCTTCATTTCATATTTCTGGCGGTGATACCATTTACCGAGAGCTTTATTTTCTCTGTATAGCTGTGGAACATTGGGGTGACCATTCTTATGAAAAAATTGTAGAAGTTCCTCATAACGCATTTGCCATAGAGCATCAGCTCTTTTACAAGTCGTTATCTGAAAACCAATTTTGGATAGAGCGAGCAAACGGCAAGAAGACATGGAAGTATTTTCTCGTTGAAGTCTTTTTTTCATTTCTTCTCTCTGTTTGTGAACCCATTTTCCAAGAGGTCTATTTGGCATATATCTCTGAGGAACATTGCAATGTCCTCGCTCAGTTCTAAACTCAAGGAGCTCTTTGTATCGGAGAAACCAGACCCTGTCTCGCTTTGATTCGGCAGTATTTTCGAATGTACTTGTGTCTATTTGTTATTAAAAGAAGATATAGGTGAGATAAATAATTATTCAATCAGATTTGAAAACCTATCATGCTTACCCTTCTCCTGCTGACTCTTTAGAACAGAGTGATTATTTAATGTGTTAAATTTCTTTATACTTCTTTTTTTCAAAGGCAATCTTTTTCCAAATGCTGTATTTTTCATCATTTCGGGAAGTTTGTATAGAGACTAAAGAATACTTTTTGAATATTTATGTCATTGTACGTTACCTTAAAAGAAATAGGATAAAAAAAAATTGGGAAGGTACTATTTATGATCAACCACCTTCATGTGAGAGATATGAGCTGCTTACGTCGTACAGCGTGAGAATTTTATTCTAATTAATTTGGAAAAACTTTCAATAAGAATTGGAGACGTCGAGTTATTTAATTATATGGACTACTCGAAAAATACAATTTGTTCAGGGCTCAAAACTTTCTAAATTTTATTTGACCCTGTATTGTTACCATCGTGCAATCTGAAAAAAATTTAAATGCAAATTCCGATTTCTCTTGTATTCTATAAAGAAAGCAGCTGTAGCTTCGGACCATTTATTGGTCATGCCGATTTTGCATAAAATTCTTACGTAGATATGAGTCAAAAGTTCCTTTTTTGCCAGATTGCACGATTTTTTCGATGAAACATGAACACCAACTATACATCCAATGCTTTACATTGGATGTAACAGTTTTATAAACTAACTTGTTATTAAAACGTTGAGATTGAGGCCCACGTCTATATCGATAACATGCCATGAACATCGTTTCCTCTTTATTTTCTGATTGAATGTGGCAATAGCTGCATCTATCTGTTGGTACTCTTGCAAGTCACCATCAGATATGATTACGTTGATTATTTCTAAAATGTTTTTTGAAAACATAGTCGGAAGCACATGCATAAAAATCCAATGAAACAACCAACTTCGTTGATTTGCCAAAAAGGCAAGTAAATGTGAACATCTTCCCACTTGAGTCGCAACCTCCAATTGTGAGTAATGGATGACCCTCTTTGTTGGTATCCTCTGTGGCATCAACAAATAGGGTGTCAGGATATAGCTCTAGCACGCGTCTTTCTGATGAAATGACCCATGCTATTGCCATAAATGAATTTTGATCTTTTTGCAAATTCCGATTAGATCTATTATCTAAAGCATAAGTAGATGCATCCAGACGTTCATTGGCTGGTACAATTGACTATAACACGGTCAGGACCACTTAGTCCTGTAATTCTCTTCAAGTTGTCACTTAGTGTACCCAAGTAATGACAAGCGCTAAGCAAAACATTTTGTCCAGTACGTTTACCAATGACATCACAGACAATACTCTTGTTTGCATCAGCGTCAATGACAGATTTTGCAATCAACTTCTCTTCATCCAGCAAAAGGTGCCCTGGATAATGATAATTATCCTGCTCAATTCTTGGATGTCCAACATGATTTGAACATCCATAACCATTTCTCATATGGAAACCTACTGAATCAATGGCTAAGTACATTTGATTTAGTAGGGTGGCAGGTCCTTGTTCTACATGGCATTGTCACTCCTTCAGGTCCATGGCTGTTTAATCGGTCGTTGCAGATCCTTGTCTCACCGACGACTGATACAATTCCGATAAACAACGCCATGTTGGCATCCAATAAAGCAATATACATTCTTACTGCCTTTGTCATACCCTTAGGAATGGAGAGAGAATCTTTAGAAAAAGATAAGCAAGTCTTTCCATCCCTTACCATAAAAGCCTTCCGCTGGACTAAATATTTTAGGATTAAAATAAATATAAGCTGGTACTAATCTTTTGTCATTACATATTGCATCGAATACATTAAATTTCTTTTTAAATATACCAAATACAAAGACATCTAAATTTAATTCAGTATCCCAATCATTTTGAGCCTCTATTGCCTTTGTGATAACCTCTTGTAGTTTCTTTCCCTGAGCAATGTTGATGCTGATATTGTTATTTCTATCAATATCAACAACACTATTAGTAAACTCTTTGTCATTACATTCGCCATCTAATGAATCTTGTGACAAGGAGTCTAAGATGTCTTTAACTTTACTAGCATTTGTATCACGCTTTGATGAAACAATGTTATGAGTATCATCTGTCAAGTTTGAGTTGCGTTAACTTCAGTAGTAACAAAAACTAGCGTATCTTAAGATGAATGACACATGTCATCACTATATGCTTTAGAGCACATAGTGCCATTCATGATTGGATTGTCAGATGATCTAATATCCGCGCCAGAAATCAAAAACATGAAATCTAATCTCGTTCGTCATCCAAAAGATTTCAAACTAAGACTTTCACCAAAATAAAACAATTATTTTTATTCCACCCCAATTCCAGACCATTTCAATTTTTCGGTCAAAATGTATAATCTGGTTCGCAATTAAAACGTTCTAGCTTATATTCTTGACGATAAAACTCAACATACGCACTTTTTAAGTTGCGACGAATTAGATCTACATATAGATCCTAGATACGGTGGACACAAAAAAACTCACTGCAGCAGTAGGCATCATACACAATTTATCGTGACAAATCTCTGTTAGAATTATGCTACGTACCTTATATGGACTTGAGACTAGTCCAAAGTCCATACAAGAACTAGAGAGAATTCATTCACGAACCACTGAAGAGAGATAGAGTGAATAAGATATATGGTACATATATCTGCTGGTTTAAAATGGATTCCCAAACATAAACTCCCCATATCTTTTTCATTTTCTCCATACTGCTGCCAATGAGAGTTTCATACTTTTAGATAATTCTCAAGTTTAACATTCTAGTATTTAAGGGTACGTCGTAAAACAAAAATCCTCAATGGCTAACACAGAGTTAAAAACGAGCGTATGTGAACAGATGTATGAATATTTTGCAACCTATGTACCCTAAATTCTGGATCTAAAAATATTGTTCAACATACTTTTATGATTATTCGTTACATGTGTATCAAAACACGTCTGAAACCTTTATTTTGAAAAAATAAATATTTTTCATTACCCCTAAATTTTTATCTATTTACACTTTATTCCTCTATTAATAGGAATCACACACACAATGGTTGTAGCGATAGCCAATTATATTCATCTAAAAGAATGAGAAAAACAAGTTACGTTGTTTCATGACTTTATTGATTTCAAATATGACCGTTTAGTATGTTTTCCTAATTTGCGGTAAAATGAAATTGCTACCATCTCATTGATCTTTGGTATTAATTTAACGTATTGTACAATAAATGTTTACAGGATCGGATAGCTTCTTCTTGGAAAACACAATATGTAATAAGAGATTCGTACGTCTAGCAGTGTGTATAATCCATTACTTAGCATTTACTTTTTTTAAGTGGGATTTAAGAAATATTTTTGTCAATAAGTACTTTGATAAGAATTAACGTTTCATTCATTGATTCATGCTTATTTGTTTAGAACATAAAACGTGAAAGTGTGTCCTGAAAATAATTATTTAGGAAATACGTTTATAGTATTTTTTGAATATCATGTGCAATGGAATGAATTGAAATCCAGGATCTATTCTCAATCACATCCTGAGTCGTGGTCAAAATCCTTCGTTTTTAGAAATACTATACTTAGACACGATTTTAGCATATAATGTAATTATGCAAAACCCATTCACCTTCAAATCCATCAAACTGTGAACCAAAAGCAATCTCTCATCGAGCAAGTTTACACTCTCTTTCAAAGAAAGTCACATTAAGCATCTCAATCTCATCATTTTTCAAAAAAAAGCTTCTCCTCGTCCACATTCACAAGAAGGAATTGATTGTCGAGTAACTTGAAACTTGTCTACTTCAGCTAAAATAACCTTTTATCCCTCTAAATTCAGTGCAGTTAGTTAGAGCGAAAAAGTCTGTAAACACAGCTACACGTTCATTTCGTACGAAAACCCAATCATCGCCATTATTCTTACCAACAACTTTGTGAAACAAAAAAACTTTCAGATCATATAACAAGAACATGTCTTCCAGGCGCACTTCTCTCAATAAACCAACTTCAATTAGCGGGAAACGTGGAAAATCACCTCCTACACTCGACTACGCATCTAGACCACACATCGGAGCAAGATCGGCGAGTCATAGCACATCTATGCATGCAGGCCGGGGTGGTTTAGTCAATATGCAGGATTTTCAACCATCTGATCAATCTTCGTTTTCTGCAAGGACGAATTGGAATGTAGACGATGGAACACTGCGTCCTTTACCTTCATTACATCCCCCATTAGATCCATCAAGTTCTGCTTTTGTGGGTGATGCCAGTCCCAGTGTGATTGCCGCTAGAGTTTCAGATTGTTTAAGAGAAAGAAGCATCATGAGTGAATTTGATGATGATTCGGTAAGTTGACAAGAACTACTTTAGTAGGTGACATTATTTGGAGAAAAGAGGATTGAAAATGAAAAAACTCATCTTGAAATTATTTTGAATCTATTGATATCATAGGCAACAGCAAGTGCAATGACTGCAAATAGAGTTCGATTCATGATTAGATTATATAGAGGTGGGGCACCTACCACACCTTTTGCTCATGGTGTTATTGTAGACATTCAACGACTTCGAGGAGACCCGATTACATTTCATCAGTCATCACGAGCGATATTATCAGCAGCTCAGGGAGATTCCAACAGTGCTCGTTTATATAATAATGTATTGCCAAATCATGGCATGGGATTAGCACTAGATACACCTTTTAATGGCACTCCAGTTGCAAGAGGGAGACTAAAACAAGATGACTCAGAGGTGTTATCTGCCATCGAAATCGATTGGAGTCTTATTAAGAAAGACCGTATGGATGCTAATATACTTGGTTGGGAAAGTTTATCTCTACTTACGAGTCAACAAGGATCTGGCCGGACTACTGCGCTTATTGCAGGGCGGGTTGTACTAGGACTTGCACCCAGTGGCAACGAAGAGGATGAGGGAGAAGATGAAAGACATGCTGAAATCCATGCAGCCATCATTTCTCTAGTCAGAGATCGTCGTATGTTGGGCGGTGATGCAGTGTACGATATTGACTCCAGTTTTAATAATGAAGGCAAAAATGACGCTGACTATCTCACAGCTGAAGAATTAGCAGCTGCCCCATTTCAACACCCAGCTTCTTTTCCTGAAGACTCAGAACACATAACCGTACAACGTAGTCTAGCTATAAGAAGCTTGGCAAACGCACTTGAGATTGTTGCTAATGCAGGCGATGTCCGATTTTTAGAAAGAGCGCTTCCTCATCTTGTGAATGAAAATATTGTCCCATCACTATTGGAGGAGGTTGCTCAAAGCGTTCTACCAAACAATCCTTTCAATGCAAGCGATGCTACACACGCTGCCAGAGCCTTGAGAATCATTTTTGAACATTCTCAAGACGCCAGAAATATCGCACATGCGAGAAATGCACTAAATGTTTTAAGTAAAGCCACAACAGTAGGTAGAAGTCGACATGCAGCCTTGGAACAGGAGGCAGGAAGAGCGTTCCAAGTCTTAAACGGTGGCGGATTAAGTCCACCTCCTGGAGTTGATCTCTCTAGTCCGTAATACTTTTTGTTTTTTTTGCAGTCTTAACAAAGTTATAAAATAATGTTATACTTATCCTAGTCCGTCTATGAAACTGTTGGATTAAGCTCTTTAGGATAAATTACGGGTTCGAGGCAAACATCTCATTTCACAAACAGAAGCATGAAACAATTCTATGAATTAGTTCCGTACCGTACCGTATAGTACCATCAGAATATCAAATTAGCACATAATATATGAGAGTTCCACATCAATATACTAAAAGAACTTTATTGTATGAATACATTTTTTGTTATCTTCTTAACTTCATATAAAGATAATTTAAGCTCTCAAGTTAGAGGCATCTTCTTGTTGTGAACACTGTTCTTTCCAATCCTTCATTATCATCTGACTGTATAGATAACGGTCATTGTCACTTATAGATTCAGGTATAAGTCCAGCATCACGTGCCCGACCTGTATAAGCATGAGATAAATGAAGAGCAAGAACATTATCGGTACGCTCACAGTCCATTTTATGTAGAGAAATATAAGGGTAGGAATCTACTCTTCTTTCTGCTATATATGCCTTAGCGTGATTAGGTGACCTTTTGTAAACATCCTCAAGTGCGTACATATCTGAATAAACTCCTTGTGTTCCTTCTTTCTCGAACTTATCTAAAACATTTTCAATCACTTGTTTCGCTAAACTGTCCCATTCTGAGGCTGAGGCTGACATTAATGAAGGTACAACTCTTTCATACACAGTAAATTTTCCTCCGTTGGGCAAATAGTGACCATCATTAGCTTTGATGTGCATAGGGAATGTATCATAATCACTCATGAAAGCATCGGTTCTTTGAGCTGCAATGGCTAGCCATCGCATCAAACACATGTAATTGTACGATCCGCCAAAAATGAAAGCTTCATCAGGAGTAAGATTTTCAAATCTCGAACTATAATGTTCAAAATCTGGATGCTTTTTAGCATCCTCTAAATTTAGAACTATAGGTTCCCATCCTCGATCATACCAAGCCTTTGACCAAGCCTCCAGCATCTCTTCGTGTTTTCCACCTGAATCTAAAGCTCCATCACGACGTAATTTCATTTGAAAAAAAGTATACATTGGAGGACGGTTTTCTTCCTTTTTCACCACTGTTTTGGGATCTCGCAAATTCATAGATGTAATAGCAGGATGCAAAAGCAGAAAAATCAGACCAAATAGGGAGAGGCTCATTGTCGGATTTCCAATTGAAAATAATGTATCGCAATTTTTTTTTCGAATTTGTACTGACCATCTTTTTTGTTGATTTTATTTTCAGTCATAATCAAAGATGTTTTGTAACTATCCACAGCTCTACGTTTCTTCTAGAGAGTATTATGCAAATTCACGAATTATATTCATATGTATCTACTTACTAGCATAATGGTTTGGAAGAAACTCTTGATTCACGATTGTTTTTATTATGACTTTTCTTTTCAGAATGATTACGTTGCTGCTTTATTGAAATGATATGATGGCAGATAAACAGCCTTTATCCGTTTTTGAAAGGGTCATGGCTCGGGAACCAGATTTTTTGTTGCACCCTATGATTATGACTACAACTGCACTTTTTTTCGAGAATGACCTCTTCTTTCGTACTATGTATGCAAAGATTATTATTATTATTGCTTGTAGATATATTGTTATATTCTACGATATGTGCACCATATATGATGTTAAAACTACTGAAGCTATGTCCCCAACTCTTTTGTAACAATTTCAAAACTCTATGCTACAGTGCGTCTTATTATTTCATATTCTATCCAACAAGCATCTTCGAAACGTTCTAAATAAAACATGGCATCAAATTACAAACCAATCATAAAGACATTTACAAGTATTGCTATCATTATTATGGCAATCTTAGCTCCAAATGAAGTTTCAGGAAGCCTCCAAGATCCTGTAACCGTTGTGAGAAAGGAACCACAAGTTCCACCCAATATATACACCTTCTTCGAAATGAATACAAAAAGAGATGGTACAAAAGATATAGATGCTGGACATGAATTTATGCTTGAAGCCTGGAAGTCAGCTTGGGCTGCAAGAGGGTGGAATCCTATTATCCTTACTCTTGATGATGCAAAAAAACATCCCGACTTCGACTACTACAGCAATCAATTTATGAAGTTATCCTCGAATGAAGCCTTTATTTTTGGTGGGTCATACAACTATATGTGTTTGATGCGATGGCTTGCAATGGCAGCACAACGAGTAGATGGTTGGATGAGTGATTATGATACATATCCTCTTCATATCACAAGTTCTGATGGTCACTATTTGCCCAACGGAGGAAAATTCACAGTGTTTGAAAGATATGTACCTTCACTAATATCTGCATCAGCAAGTGAATGGGACCGCCTTGCAATTGATGTCATTGAACAAGTTTTGGACAAATTCGCTGCAGAAGGTACACAAGTTCGATACTCTGATATGTATGCTCTGGAAGATCTTTGGAATAAATCCCCTGAGGAAAATAGAGTCTTTATAGCCATTCTTCGTGTAGATTCTTATCCTTACGCGGAGATGCATAAAATGGATTGTGAAAAAGCCAGCAATTTACTCGCACTGCATCTTGCTCATAGTTACACAAGACATGCCCGTGATCATGGACTCATTCCTGATTCCCTCAGTGATAACGAACGCTATAAATATAGCACAGTGATCGAACAAGATTGGCAAGAACAGTGCTCATCCAATCGCTTGAATTTGAGACATTAGATTGGAATTAATTTTCTGTTTTTGTGGTTTTTATCGGAATGAGTAGAACCTGTTTTGAACCTATTTAAATGAAATTATCGCATGTTTTATATCGCAGCTTATAGCACTTATTAGTAGAATTTGTTGTGAATGATTCTTTCTATAAAACTGGGGCTCATTCGACCAAGTTTTCAAACTTATTAGATTTTTTTTAATTCAATCTTTACTGAAATTGAGTACTGCCCTGTGCAAAATAATGAATATATCACTAAAAACCATTGTTTGTTTGTTTCTTCATGAAACAAAGTGTTTTCTCTGACATTTTCTTTCAATACAGCAATAATATTTCATGAGCGTTTACATTTCGATGAGTTGATACAAGGGTGGTAGTAGGTTGTACATGTATGTTTTCATAAAAGAATATAAGATTACTATCAAAATTCGATACAATAAGCAAAAGTACGATCATTTTGTACTCCAATGAATGAGACTTTGATTTGAGCAGATTGTTCTTGAATGAAACAACGAAAGTTATAGTTACTCATGATTAAAATATAGCAAGAAACATAGATCAGAAAATATCTGGAGTAAATGTATCATTAAGTTGAATCCATAGTTAAAGAAGCCCCTTTCTCTAAAGCCTGAATGTATTCATTTTCCTCGAGATTTCTTTTAACTCTTGAATATCTGGCCCTTTTTTCTCGTTTCCTTATATCATTTTTTCTCATTTCTAGTTCTATTAAGTTCGGCTTAGAAATCAATCCAGATTTTACATTTCGACGAGTATGTTGATTTATACCTTTACACTCTTTTGCATAAGAAGTGCACCATGGAAAGTAGAAGACCGTCTAAATCGCTTTATTATTTTTTGGTTGTTTGATAATTTTGTGATCTCGAGTTTCTTTATTTCAGTGTCATTTTTGGATCCTTTCTTCATAATATTACATGGCTTTTGTACAGTACTATCAAGATTCGTACCAGCAGATAAGATAGCCTCTGGAGACTCAAGAGAAAGCAAATATTGTGATTCTTCGATATTTTTCAAATGAGTATACGTCCTTTTTCTCCTTTTTCATTGGTGAATTCATTCATAATATGTGCAAGGATGGCAGACATTCTTCTCACAATGGAAGAAAATCATGGAATCCATTTTGATCAACATATATTTGTTATTCTCTTAATATTTGCAGGAAGGATCTTGATGGTCTTTCGTTATAGCCAAGATAGCATGCGTTTCGCATGTGTTTATTTATTTATGGTAGAGATTAGTCACAATTCAATCTACAAAAAAATGGGGTGCAAAAAGATCAAAACACGTCGCAGCTGTTTTAAACTTTATCTTCAACCATTACGTAAGTCATACGTGTTACCTTATATTGACATGAAACAGCAGCATATTCTCGTTCTCCTGTACTTCTGTCGTAGATATATGAATATAGGCATATGGATGGAATCCCTAGAAGAATTGACTCTTGCTTGTGATTTTTCTCTGAAACAAACGAATTTTCTTATTTGTTGTTATCATCAACAAGAGGGAAAGCATTTCATCGATATTCGCTAGATCTTTCGTAGTCCTATTTTATTGTAATTGAAGTATCGGTGCAAAAAATACAAATGACAAACAAATCTACAATTTCTGAGCTTATAATAGATTATGCGAGGAGGCCTAGAATCTTATATGCCATCGTATTTTCTTGGATGGCTTGGACCGGTGGACGTTTCACAGCACCTTTTCTAAAACAGGAAATTGGGTTTGATGATGGTCAAATTGGTTTTCTGCTAGCATGTCAAAAAGGTCTTGCTACCGTGATTGGACCCATATGCGGCATTATAGCGGACAATAGACAGAAAAAACACAAAAATGGGAGAGTAGAAATATTATGTGCTGGACTTTGTTTGGGAAGCCTAACAACTTTATTCCATGGTATCGCATATGTGTTTCCAGTATTTTCATACACTGCAGATGCACCAAAAATGATGAAGCAGATTACCTTCTTATGGCATCTATCTCTGCGTCTTTTATACTCCATTTCAAATGTACTTGTCTTACCTGTACTTGATGGACTGACTTTGGCCTATCTTGAAGCAGACAAACATGCAGACCGTGCAGATTACGGCAAAGAAAGGCTACATGGGGCTATATGGTGGGCTATTGCAAATATTATCTTAGGACCAATTCTGGACCTGATGGGATTTCAAGCCATTTACTTTACGTCGATTCTTGTTTTATTTGGATGTTTCGCTGCCATATTTTTGTATACATCCAGTCTGGATAGCAAAATAGTTGACAATTCATCTGCAACAAATCAAAGCATATCAATCTCTTCACCTAAATTGAATTCGTTAGGACATACTGATCGATCTGTTTTCTTTTTTCTCAAAATCATTTGTGGGACAATATATGGTGCTAGTTTCCTTTTCTGTTTTTTTACATTGAATACTGGCACGTCTGTAGGTAAGTGATACAGGAAATACAGCCAGTGATTCAATTCCCTGCAATTATAAACATCTTCGCTTCTTCTTATTTCATATTGATCTTGAATCTTGAATCTTGAAGTGGAAAATCTCATATTTTTATTCTTTAGTGACTTGGGTGGCTCGAACACAATATGTGGCTTTACCGTGATAATAACAGTCTTATTCGAATTTCCTATTTTTCATTATGCTCCACTGATCCTTCGAAAAGTTGGATCAGGTAGCATACAAACAATTGCATGCCTTGCTTTTGTGACAAGGGTCCTCGGTTATTCTGTCATTCCCAATAATCACATGAGCTATGTCCTTCTCCTCGAACCGTTGCATGGTGTAACATATGCATTTGCACAAACGAGTGCGGTTGAATTCTTCGCAAAATTTATGCCTCCTGGATACGAAGCGCGAGGGCAAGGAATCATGAATATATTTTCTGGTGCTGGTAGTTTTGTGGGCCTTTCACTTGGAGGCTGGGCTGAAGAAAATTTTGGTCCAAGGATTATGTACCGTGGTTTTGCGGTTGCTATTTTCCTTGCAATGGTTCAATTTTACGCTAGTGAAAAGTGGGAATGTTTGAGAAAAAATTCGCAGGCAGGAACAAAAGAAGAAAATCGAGGGCTCCTTACTGGAACGATGGAAAGCAAAGATAAAAC